>OBLW0100003886.1_pt1 | contig 11524 bp, 7 predicted proteins | sample 1520161 | NCBI WGS metagenome assembly OBLW01 (sample SAMEA3539309, study PRJEB22396) | soil metagenome | biome: tundra; feature: field; material: soil | place: USA | collected 2010-05 | depth 0.15 m
CCTAAGTGACTGGAGTTCAGACGTGTGCTCTTCCGATCTGGCAGGATGGGCGCATTTCGATTTCCGAGCAGATGGTGGACGCTGTGCCGGCGATGAAGAACGAGCCGAGTGGGACCGCAGATGGGACCGGACATGGGACTGGGGGGACTCCGGTGGCGGGGACTCCGTCGAATGACGGAGGCGCAAAGGCGGAAGCTGCGTCGAGCACGGGGAATAGCGTTCTGCTTCAGGAAGCACCCGCGGAAGCGGCAACGAGTGCGACCGAAGCAGCGACGGCGGAAGTAGACGTTGTCGAACCGAAGGCCAGTGCTGAGCCGGCATCTGCACCGAAGGCACCGAAGCCGGCGAGGAAGATTGTCACAGACGGAAAGAAGGCGCTGTTCTTCGATCCGGAAGAAATTGAAGGTTTCAAGCGGTATATCGAAGAGGCAAAGACGGAATCGAAGTCGCTGCGGAGTGTGCGCTCGCTGTTGGGCGTTTCACAATGGCTTTTGCCGAGCGACCAGAACCCGATCCTGCATCCGACCTTCGGGATTCGTGCGCAGGTTGGGTACGCGGGCAGTTCGGATTTACTCGCAGTGGCACCGGAGGAAGCGGCGCGTGCGATCGATACAGAGAGCGATCTGCTGCTGTTCACGGGTGGTGCGGACCTGTTGCGGTGGAGCATTGCCCAGCGGTTGGAGGGGCACGAGGATGGGATCGCCGCAATTCGGCGGCTGACGATTGAACAGATTCGGGCGTGGTTTGGCGAGGTGTACAAGATCGAGCTAGCCGAGCCGCAGGTGCTGGACATGTTCCGGCTGACGACGGGAATTCCGCTGCTGGTGGGCGAATTGCACCGGCTGGTGTTGCCGAATCCCAAGACGCCGCCGACGTGGCTTGGCTATGCGATCTGGACCAACGTGAAGACGGCGTTTGAGCGGCGCCTTCCGGTACTGGCGCGGGAGCTGCGCAACGGATCGCCCGCGGTACGGCTGACGGAGCAGGAGATCCGGGTGCTGAAGATGGTCGTGATCGCGAGCGACGATTCAACGCCGGATACGATCCTGACGAACCTGAAAGACAATTGGGATAAATATCACAGGCCGGAGATCCAGGCGCTGAGCACGAAGGATGAACCGCGGGTGAAGCTGCTGCAGACTCTGGGTCTGTTGCCGATCAAGACGGGTGCGGGTGGTGGGCCTCTGAAAGCGCTGCTTCCGGTGCAACCGGATGACGCGTTACGGCAGATCGTAAGTTATTTATAGCTGGAGAGATTACATTAACTTATCGAAACTTACAGCTTATAGCTCTTTATAACTATAGATAGATGGGGTGGGAGCAGACGTAGATGTATGTGGAGAGCTGATGCGGGGCGGCGATGAGCCGCCCCGCTTAGCTTTTGGGGTTGATCGGCATTTTGGAGATCCGTTGCCGGAGCCAAAGGTGAAACTACGGAAGGCTGTCACGAGGTTTCTGACCGCGTGATTTTCGCACTTTAGGGTTCTCGATTTCCCACCCATTCGCCGCCGCCCCATAGACGAAGACCTGTCTGTGGGGGCCCCGCGGAAGAAGGCGAATGGATGGGGCACGGAGATGCTACAAACACAAGCGGTCAGAGGCCTAGTTGGCTCGCAGCGCGACCATGGGGCTGATGCGCGAGGCGCGGCGTGCCGGAATGTAGCCGGAGAGGGCCGCGACAGCGAGCAACGCTGCCGCCATCGCGAGGTAGGTTGCTCCATCCCATGGAGACGTGGCGAAGAGAAGCGAGGCGATGAGCTTTGCCGTGGCGAGCGAGGCAAAGGCGCCCAGGAAGACTCCGACGAGAGCGAGCCGAAGAGTGCCGACGAGGACCTGGCGCTCCACAATGCTGGCGGAAGCGCCGAGAGCCATGCGGATGCCGATTTCCTGAGTTTGTCGTGTGACGGTGTAGGAGATGACGCCGTAGATGCCGAGAGCGGCGAGGAGAAGGCCGAGGCCGGCGAACGACGCGACGAGCAGCATGAAGAAGCGGCGCGGCGAGTTAGCGTGATCGACGATTGACTGGAGCGGGCGGAATTCGGCGATTGGCTGCTTGGGATTGAGATCGCGCAGAGTGTGCAGCACGCTGGTGGCGAGCGTCGCTGGAGGCAAGGTGGTGCGGACGACGAGTTGGGCGCCAGCTGGACTGGCCTGCGTTGCCGGATAGTAGATCTGCCAGCCAGCGTCACCGTCGACATTTTCTTCGTGCACGTCGTCGACGACGCCGATCACTTTCAGATCGTTCTTGGGATCGTTCTTGGGGTCGTTGGTGATGACCTGGCCGACGGCATCGTTGTTGGGCCAGTGGGTGTAGGCCGCAAGGAAGCGTGCATAGGAATCGTTGATCATGACGACCTGCTCACCTTTGGGCCCGTCGGACCAGGCGAAGTCGCGGCCACGGAAGCGGGAGCCCATGGCGTGCAGGTAGCCTTGCGTGACGACGTAGACAAGCGGACCGTTGTTTATATTTTCCGGACGTGTAACTCCCTTCGGGAATGGCAGTCCCCAGGCGCGATTCTGGCTGAGGGGAAGATAGTCGACGAAGCCTGCGGCTTCGATGCCTGGGATTTGGCCGACGCGGCGAAGGATCTCCTGAAAGATGACGGTGCGTTTTTGTGTGCTGAGATCGCCAGTTTTGTCCCCCGGAACGGAGTCGTCGTACTCGACTTTAACCGCGGCAGCGCGCGCGGGCTGGAAGCCGAGGTCGACGTCGAGCACGTGCATGAAGCTGCGCAGGAGAAGGCCAGCGCCGACGAGAAGCATGCAGGCGAGAGCGACCTCGGAGACGACGAGGATGGAGCGGACGCGCTCGTGCTTGCGGCTTTGGCCTGAGCCAGCGCTGGTGTCCTTGAGGGATTCCTGCAGATTGCTGCCGGCCATGCGAAGGCCGGGCATGAAGCCGAAGAGGACCGCGGCGAAGACGGCGATGAAGACGGTCCAACCAAGAGAAGCGCCGTCGATGCGCAAAGTGCTGAGAAGTGGCAAAGCTATGGCGCCCTGGTGGGCTAACCACTGGACAAGAGTCAGAGCGAGCAAGAGGCCGAACGCCGCACCAGCGCAGGACAGGACGAGGCTTTCTGTGAGCAGTTGGCGAACGATGCGGCCGCGACTGGCGCCTAGAGCGCCGCGCATGGCGAATTCCTTGCTGCGCGCAGCGCCGCGGGCCAGGAGCAGGTTGGAGAGATTGACGCAGGCGATGAGGAGGATGGCTCCGACGGCGAACCACAAGACGACCAGGGCGCGACGCAGTTTTCCGCCGATGTAGTCTTTGAGCGGGACGGGGATCACCCCGCCCACGCCTTTATGCACTGCGTATGAGCCGCAGGAATCCGGATATTTGTTGTTCCAGCACATGCTGGGCGCGACGCGGTTGGCATCTTCGCGCGCCTGAGCGAGGGTGATCCCGGGTTTGAGGCGACCGATCATGGTGATGATGTTGCCCCAGTTCCGTGGCGGACCGTATAGATTCAGCGGCGTGATGGCGTCGACTTTTGTGCCGGGAGCGAAAACCGCGCCAAAGTCGAAGGAAGCAGACAGGACACCTATGACAGTGGTTTGATGGCCATTGATGTCGAAGGCCTTGCCCACGATGTTGGGATCGGCGTTGAACTGGCGTTTCCACCATGCGTTGGACAAGAGAATCACGGGCGAGGCGCCGTTGCGGGCATCGTCCGCGCGGAAGACGCGGCCCATCGCGGGCTGCACGCCGAGCAGCTGAAAGAAATTCGCGATGACATCGATGCTGGTGGCAGTGGTGGGTGCGCTGCCGAGTTTAAGGCTCAGATTGTCGGGGCTGGAGAAGGCGAAGTAGCCAGTGACATCCTGATAGGAGCGGCTGCCGACGCGGAACTCATCGTAGGCATCGGTGGAATAGGTGGCGCAGGAGAGCCCGCACTTTGTGGGCGGCGGGGCGATCCAAAGAAGCTGCTGCGCATTGGGGAACGGAAGCGGGCGGAGCATGAGCGTGTTAACGACGCTGAAGACCGCGATGTTGGCTCCGATGGCCAATGCAAGGATGAGCACGGCGACGGTCGTAAATCCGGGCTCGCGGCCCAGCGTACGCAGAGTGTATTTCAGGTCCTGCAGAAGAATGTCGAGACTCATAAGACTCCGTGCCTCCCGTTGCTGTTCTCTTGCCTGTTGCATGCCGCCGAATGCGAGGATTGCTCGGCGGCGGGCTTGTTCCAGCGTCATACCGCGCTCGATGTAGTCTTCGACAGCGAGGTCGATGTGGGCGGCCAGTTCGGCATCGAGTTCCGCATCGAGGTGTCGGCCGGTGAAGAAGGCGTGCAAGCGGCGAAGCGTTCTTTTGAACCCAGCACTCATCGAAACTCCGTATTGCTGTACCCTTCGCGGACCTGCAGGGATGGAACAAACTCAATTGCCGCGCAGGGCAATTACCGGGTCAATGCGGGAAGCTCTGCGGGCAGGCAAGTAACCCGCGAAAAGGGCGACGCATGTGACCGCGAGAAAAGCCGAAAAGAAAGAGAACACGTCATTGGGCGCAACGCCGAAGAGCAAGGCGCTGATGCCTCTTGCAACGAGAAAAGATGCGGAGACTCCGAGAACCAATCCGATGGCCGCGAGGCGGAAGGTTTTGGCAAGTACATCGAGTTGCACGCGCGAGGCGGAAGCACCGAGAGCCATGCGGATGCCGATCTCCTGGGTCTGACGTGTGACCGAGTAGGAGATGACGCCGTAGATGCCGAGCGCGGCGAGAATCAGACCGAGAGTAGCGAATGCTGCGACGAGGAGCATGAAGAAGCGGCGCGGCGAGGTGGAGTGGTCGACGAGGGTTTGGATTGGACGGAACTCGGCGGCCGATTGATTTGGATTGAGCTCGCGCAAGGTACGCATGACAGGTGACGCAAGAGCTGCAGACGGCAGCGAAGAGCGGACGACGAGTTGGCCACCTTCGGGCTCGCCTTGCGTGATGGGGACGAAGACCTCGGGGTTCGGCGAGTCTTCGACGCCGCTGTCGTGGACGTCGGAGACGACGCCGACTATACGGGAGTCGCCGTCGCCGATACCGAGTGCGAGACGGCCGATGGGATCTTCGCCGGGCCAGTCGCGGCGGGCCGCGGCCTCATTGATGACGATGACGTGCTCGGTGTTTGGCTTGTCGTCCCAGGTGAAATCGCGGCCCGCGCGCAGGTGCATGTCCATTGCCTGGAAGTAGCCGGGGGTGACGATGTAGACGTAGGCATCGTGATTCGCATCGGCCGGATAGGAACGTCCCTTGGCGCCCAATTCCCAGCTGCGGTTGCGATCAAGGGGCAGCTTGTCCGAGATGCCGGCGGCCTCGACGCCGGGGATGGCCTGGATGCGGCGGAGTTTCTCCTGAAGCAGCGCTGCGCGCCGGGCAAAACTGCCGCCGTCGTCGATGTTGAGTTGCATGGCGGCGGCGTGGGAAGGCTCGAAGCCGAGATCGACCTCAAGCACGCGCAAGAAGCTGCGCAGCAACAGGCCCGCGCCGATGAGGAGTACGCAGGCCAAAGCGACTTCAGAGATGACGAGCGTTGACCGCAGGCGATCTTGCTTTGCGCCCGTGGTGGCGCCACGACCGCTGCCCTGGAGGAGATCGCGCAGATTGCCGCTGGAGATGCTGAAGGCTGGAACGATGCCGAATGCAGTCGCGGAAAAAACGGAGATGAGCAGTGTCCATTGCAAGGCAGAAGCGTCGACTCGGACGCTGCCGAGAAGCGGAAGCGCGATGGAGGATTGATGGGCAAGGAAAGCCGTGATCGTGTAGGCGAAGGCGAGACCGAAAGCGGCTCCGGCAAAGGAGAGAACGAGGCTCTCGGTGAGGAGCTGGCGAATCAGGCGCAGACGGCCTGCCCCGAGGGCGCGGCGCATGGCCAGCTCTTTGCTGCGGGCCGCGGCACGGGCAAGCAGCAAATTCGAGAGATTGACGGAGACGATGAGAAGAATGAGACCGACGGCGCCCCAGAGGACAATGAGCGAGCGACGCAGCTTGCCACTGATGTGATCTTTGAGACTGGAAACTTTGAGCGAGAAATCAGTCAACCACTCGGGATGGGTTGCGATGAGCGGCGTGAACTCTGCATTCATCTCGTTCTGCACGTCGGCCGCAGTGACGCTTGGCTTGAGCACGCCGATGATGGAGAGCATGTGGCCCCAGCGGCGGAACTGGTCATTGATTGCAGGGGTAAAGATTTCCGCATTCATCCCGGGATGAAAGGCGGAGCCAAAGTCGAAGCTGGCGGGAAGTACGCCGACTACTGTGACGGCGACATCATTGAGGGTAATGGCCTGGCCGATGATTTTCGGATTGGACGCGAATTGGCGCTGCCAAAAGGAATGGCTGAGCAGAACCACGGGCCTGCCGCCTTTGACGATTTCGTCGGGAGTGAAGAGACGACCCAGTGCCGGTTGGATGCCGAGCACCTGAAAGAAATTGCCCTCGACCCAGACGCCGGTCAGCTGCTGTGGCTGGCCCTGGCCTTTCATTCGTGCTTCAGAGGAGGAGAAGAACGGCACGTAGCCGGTGATCTCCTGGAAGGATCGGTTGTCGCGTTGAATGGCTTCGTAGGCGTCGACGCGGAAGGTTGTGTCGGAGAGGGCGCCGGCGCCTTTGTTGCCTGCGATCCAGACGAGGCGGTTGGAATCGTGGAAGGGCAGCGGGCGGAGCATGAGGGTGTTGACGACGCTGAAGACGGCGATGTTGGCGCCTATTCCGAGAGCAAGAATGAGCACAGCGACGGCGGTGAATCCGGGATCGCGGGCGAGGGTGCGGAGGGTGTATTTCAGGTCTTGAAGAAAGATATCGAGGAGCATGAGACCGCGCGCCTCCCGTTGGTGTTCCCTTGCCTGTTGCACGCCGCCGAATTCAAGCATTGCCTGGCGTCGGGCCTGGTCTGGAGTCATGCCGCGCTCGATGTTCTCGTCGATGGCGAGATTGATGTGAGCGGATAGCTCGGCGTCGAGGTCGTTGTCGAGACGGCGCTTCGAGAAGAAGGCGCGGAGGCGACCGGCGAATCGGCGAAGGCTGCTCATGCGGGGTTCTCACTTTCGCCGAGGGCCTCATCTGCCTCTTTGCTTCTGCCAAAGACACGATCCATGACGCCGGTGAGACGCTCCCAGCGGCGTGCGTCGGCGGCGAGCTGGCGGCGGCCCGCCTTGGTGATGGAGTAGAACTTAGCCTTGCGGTTGTTGCCGGAGGTGCCCCATTCGGACTTGATCCAGCCGCGCTGTTCGAGGCGAACGAGGGAGGCGTAGATGGTCCCCTGATTGAGCAGGAGCTCGCTGCCGCTGACCTGCTCAATGCGGCGCGCGATGCCGTAGCCGTGGAGCGAACCCATGGCGGTGAGGGTTTGCAGGACCATGAGATCGAGTGTGCCCTGCAGGAGGTCGAGTTTGCGGGGGGTGACCAAATGAATTCCCTTTTCCCTGTGGCGTTAACCCATGAGGATAGTGCAAAACCTGTGGGGATGCCACAGGAGGGATCGGAAATGTGACGAATGGAGATCGGGTGTTCGCGTCGTGCTATACGACCATTGGGGAAGAATCCTTCAGGAACGAGACAAGCTGCGGAGAAAGGCTGAGTGTGTCGTGAAATCTTCGCAAGAAATTTCGCAGGGGCTAAAGCCCTTGTCGGTAAAGAAGCCGTTGCGGCAGGACTGAAGTCGTGCCCCGTTACAAAGCGCGAAATGGAGAGGTTTTTTCGGTAGCCTGCAAATTTCCACATCTTACCCATTTTCCACGGCGCGGCTTATGCCGGACGGTATCAACACCCGGCCTATGCAACCAATGCTGAGAACGCCGGAAATCACAAAAGGGGTTTGGTACACTCATTTCTTCTTTTCATGTGGAGGTGTGCAGTGAAGCGAATAGCGCTGGCTGTCTTGTTGTGTGTGTGTGTTTGTGCCGCTGCGCACGGCCCGGCACCGGCTTGGGCGAATCCCAAAGTGCGGGCGATCACCGGATTTGTGCGGCTGGACCAGGGGACATGGGAGAAGCAGGTGGCCGCGGCTCTCGTTGTGCTGCGCAAGGTGAAGAGCGAGTTCGAGGCTGAAGGATACCAGGTGGAGTCGCTGCGCATTACGACGCAGCCGCTTGGGGAATTGGCGAAGGGGATGCCGGAGGAACAGGCGCTGGCTTTTCTGGGACGGCTCGATCAGCTTTCAGGGAAGGAAAGTTTCGATCTGAACGTGGGGCCGGCGATGATGCATGACGGCGAAGATCCGGCGACGTTGCACCTGCTGCAGCAAGCTCTTTCGACGCTGCCGAATATTGAAGCGAGCACGATTATCGCGGACGAGGGCGGGATTCACTGGAAGACGATTCATGAGACGGCGGAGATGGTGAAGTATGTAGCGGAACACAGTCCGCGCGCGCAGGGGACTTTCAACTTTACGGCGACGGCGATGCTGAAGCCGCTCGGGCCATTTTATCCGGGGTCGTATCACACGGGAGCGGGCAAGCAATTTGCAATTGGATTTGAAGGCGCTGGCGTGGTGGCGGAGGTGTTTACGAAAGACAAGGGCAATGCCGAAGCGGCGACTGCGGATTTGACGGCAGCGTTGACGAAGCATGCCAAAGTTGCCGATGCGATTGGCAACAAGGTGGCCGCAGAGACCGGATGGAGTTATGTGGGCGTGGATCCGACGCCGGCGCCGCTGGGCGATGTTTCGATTGCGGCGGCGATTGAGGATTTTACCGGGGCGAAGTTCGGGTCGAGTGGAACGCTGACGGCGGCGCGCATTATTACTGCTGCAGTGAAGGCGGTTCCTGTGAAGCAGATTGGGTATGCGGGACTGATGGTGCCGGTGATGGAAGATAAGCTGATGGCGCAGCGCTGGGCGGAAGGAACGTTTAACGTGGACTCGCTGCTGGCGTATTCGGCGGTATGCGGCACGGGACTGGATACGATTCCGCTGCCGGGCGATGTAAGCGTGGAGCAGCTGGAGCGGATGTATTCGGATGTGGCGTCGCTGGCGGTGAAATGGAACAAGCCATTGTCGGCGCGGCTGCAACCGATTCCGGGGAAGAAGGCGGGAGATCGAACGGAGTACGATGATCCATTTTTGTTCAATACGACTTTGCACGCATTACCGTAGTTTGTCACCCGTTCGAGGTAGTGATTAGTTCGTATATACGATCATCACAAAACCCGCATGGATAGTGGCGAAAGTGCGTATCTTATCAACAGGAATTACGGGCAACTTGCCTGCCATTTGCATGCGCGAGGTTGGCCCGGAAGTAGCATTGTTCGAGACATGAGGGTCGCTTAGGCTGCGAAGTGGGGAAGAATGTGCGAACTCTCTTCGCCGAACTCCAGGTAAGAGGCCCTACGATTCTCGACTCTTATCTCCAAATCGCTCTTTTCATTTCGATCGCCGTCTACCTCGGGCAATGGATTGCGGCACTATATCGGCGCAATGCGCGGTCGTGGGACGCGATGGTGGCAAGGCTGCGGTTGAATTTCAGCAAGGGTGGGTCGAGTGCCGACCTTGCGGCGGAGATGGACCGCTACTTTACCAGCGAAGAGATCGCAAGGCGCGCACTGACTGCGCAAGGGCGGCGGACGATGTTTCGCGAGGCCGGCCTGATGCTGGAGATGGCTGATTACGCGGAGCGGAACGGCGGTGCGGAGATTGCGCCGCTTGTGGCGCGGCTGCGCAGCCACGCGTTGGCGATTCGTATGGGGACGCTGAAGAAGCGGGTCGGTCCCAGGTAGAGTGGTGAGCCGGTAAATTCATTGCGAAAGTTTTGGCTCGGATGACAGGGGTTCATTGGGTTTTGTCTCTTTCCCATGTCCCATACCACTCCAGCGACGAAAACCTATCGCTGGGGACCCCGGTGAGAAGAAGGGACATGGGCACCCATGGCCGCGCGGATTGTCGCATTGCGAAAACCAACAGCAGGTCCTTCGACTGCGGTCGCTCTGCGACCTTCGCTCAGGATGACATCGGTCAGTACGGGTTCGTGCATCCCCACCCTTTCCCAAAAAGAAGGGGAAAGGATGGGGCACCCATAGTTGTGCGGATTGACGCATGGCGAAAATCAACCGCAAGTCCCCTTCGACTTCGCTCAGGGCAGGTTTTCGACTATAGCGGTCATCTCCTGCGGAATCCCTGCGCTCACGATGACAATCGAAAAAGGGCGACTTTCGGAACGCATCGACAGGCGCGGCGGCACCTGCGAGAATGGCGCGCAACAGGAATCCTAGAAGGAGAGAGACCGTGGCGGATATCGTGCACGAGTTTACGGTAAAGGCGCAGCCGGAGCGGGTGTTTCAGTTGTTTGCCACGCCGGAAGGCATGGAGAAGTGGTGGACGAAGTCGTCCGGCGGAGAGACGCGCGAGGGCGGCGAAGTGCGTTTGTATTTTGGGCGGGATTTCAAGTGGCGCGGCAGAGTGACGCGCAGCAACCCGCCGCATGGATTTGAATTGGAAATCACCGAGGCGCATCCGGATTGGTTGGGGACGCGGGTGGGATGCGAGCTGATCGTTGAGGGCGGGGAGGAAGCGCCGGTGACGCGCGTGCGGTTTTATCACGCGGGATGGCCGGAGGCGAATACGCACTGGCGGGTTTCGAATTTCTGCTGGGCGATGTATTTGCGGATTCTGCGGCGGAATGCGGAGTTCGGGGAAGACGTGGAATACGAGAAGCGGCTTGAGGTGTGAACTGTACGGAATGTCGTACGAATTGGTTCTTCCTGAACTGCAGGTCCTTCGGACTCGCCTTCGCTTCGCGACGAGCTTCGGTCAGGACGATGATGGTTGATTTGGGTTCGTCGCTTTCCCAGGTTCCAACTGCAGGGACCTGGGGCACCCATGGTCGTACGGAATGATGCTTCCCTAACCGCAGGTCCTTCGACTCGCTCAGGATGACAGCATTTGGGAAATGAACTTTGGAAGCGGGCTACTTGGTTAGGGCGCGATCAAGGTGGACATAGCCGCCGTCGACGATCAGGTGCTGGCCGGTGGTGTGAGCTGACTGCGTGGGCGAGAGAAGGAATATGGCAGCGGCGGCGATTTCAGACGAGAGCGTCATGCGATGGCCGAGAGGGATTTTGTCGGTGATGCGCTTGAGCTCGGCGTCAGGATCGCCGAGAGCGTCGAGCCAGCGGCGATAGAGGGGCGTCATCACTTCGGCGGGAAGTACGGCGTTGACGCGAATGTTGTAGGGCAGCAACTCGGCGGCCCATTCGCGGGTGAGGGCGAGCTGGGCGCCCTTGCTGGCGGCGTAGCCGGAGGTGTTGCCCTGTCCGGTGAGGGCGACTTTAGAGCTGATGTTGACGATGGCTCCTTGGGTTCGCTTGAGCGCGGGCAGCGCGTAGTGGGCGAGCGCGTAGTAGTGGATCAGGTTTTTGTTGAGGCTCTCGATGAAGCGTTCGACGCTTCCCTTCTCCAGGCCTGCGCCGTCGTTGACGCCGGCGTTGTTGACAAGGCCGTAGATGTCGCCGTATTGGGCGAGGATTTCGGCGATCGCGGATTGGCAGCGCGCGGTGTCTAGATCGGAAGAGCGTCGTGTAGGGAAAGAGTGTAGATCTCGGTGG
>OBLW0100003887.1_pt1 | contig 11521 bp, 9 predicted proteins | sample 1520161 | NCBI WGS metagenome assembly OBLW01 (sample SAMEA3539309, study PRJEB22396) | soil metagenome | biome: tundra; feature: field; material: soil | place: USA | collected 2010-05 | depth 0.15 m
TTCAGCCGTGTGCTCTTCCGATCTGCCGCCAACTCGATTTGCCTGAGCGTGTCGAGCGCGGCGTTGAATGTGCGTGTGCCGAGCAGCCGCCGCAGCAGATCCGCGGGCAATGGTTCACCGCTGTCCACGTGGGCCGAAATCAGCGGCAGTACTTCCGTGCGCCAGACGAAGTTCTCCATGAATTGGCTCGGCAGCTCGACCGCATCCCAGGCGACGCCGTTGATGCCGGCAATGCTCGGGTAGGCGACCCGCGTGAGCATGTGATGCAAACCGTGGCCGAACTCGTGGAACAGCGTGGTGACCTCGTCATGGGTCAGCAGCGACGGTGCGCTGCCGATCGGCGCGGTAAAATTGCAGACTAGTTGCGCCACCGGCAGGGCTTTTCCCGATGGCAAGGTCTTCGCGTTCACGCACTCGTCCATCCATGCGCCGCTGCGCTTCTCGGTGCGCGAATAAGGATCCAGATAGAAGCCGGCGACCGCATTGCCGCCCGGATCCAGCAGGTCGTAGTAGCGCACGCTGGGATGCCAAACCGCAACCGCGGGAACTTCGCTGATCCGGATGCCGTAGAGCTTGGCTGTCAGCGCAAACAGGCCGCTGAGCACCTTCGGCAACGGGAAGTACGGCCGCAGATCCTCCTGCGAGACCTTAAAGCGGTGCGCTTTGAGCTTCTCGGTATAAAACGCCACGTCCCAGGCATCGAGCTTGCGGCCGGCGTATTCCTCGAGATCCGCAAATTCCTGACTTCCCGCGGGCCGGCAGCGCCGCGCCAAATCGTCGAGGAAACCGAGTACCTGCTGGCGGCTTTTCGCCATGCGAGTCGCGAGCGCATAGTCGGCGAAAGTCTCGAAGCCGACCAGCTGCGCGAGTTCATGGCGCAGAGGCAGAATCTCGGCAATCAGCGGGTTGTTGTCGAAACGACCCGCGCTGGGGCCGAGCTCGGATGCCCGCGTGACCCATGCCTCGTAGATATCGCGGCGCAGCTGCGGGTTCTCTGCGCAAGTCATGATCGTCGTGTAAGTCGGCTGGTCGAGCTTGAACAGCCATCCAGAATGTTGTGCATCCCGGGCGTCGGCCGCAGCGCGATCCACGGCGTTCGCAGGCAAACCGGCGAGTTCGGCTTCGTCGGTGACGGCGCGCGTATAGGCGCGCGCCGCGTCGAGCACGTTTTCCGAGAATTTCGTGCCGAGTTGTGCGAGCCGCTGCATGACCTCGCGAAACCGCTGTTTGCGATCCGCCGGAAGATTGACTCCCGCGAGCCGGAAATCCCGCAGCGCGTTCTCGACGACTTTGCGCTGCGCGGCATTGAGTTCGCCGCCTTCATGTTCGAGCACGTAGGCATACGCGGCATGCAGCGCTTGGTTCTGACCGAGCTCCGAGGAATAGGCCGTGAGCAGCGGAATGCAGGCGTTATAGGCTTCGCGTATGGCCGGCGAATTCGCAACCCCGTTCAAATGGCCTATCGGGCTCCAGACTCTGGCCAGGCGGTGACTCATTTCTTCCATCGGCACGACCAGCGACGCGAATGTCGGCGCCGCTTGCGCGGTCAATTCCGCTATCCGTGCGCGGTTCTCGGCCAATATCTGTTCGAGCGCCGGATGCGCATGGACGGATTCGATGCGGTCGAATGCAGGGAGGTTTTCAAATTCCAGCAAGGGATTGAAACCGGACCTCGCGGCCTTGATATTCACGTGTTGCGCCACCTTATTCAGCAAGCCATCGAAGTCCTCAGTATATCATTGGATCCTGAGCCTTCTCGAAGCCGGAGTTCCTAAGTGGCCAGCGAAAACTACGATCTCATCAGCGTCGGCGGGGGCAGCGGCGGGCTCGCATGCGCGCAGCGGGCTGCGGAGTACGGCGCAAAGGCGGCCGTCATCGAACAAAACCGCTTGGGGGGCACCTGCGTCAACGTCGGCTGCGTGCCGAAGAAAGTGATGTGGAACGCGGCGAGCATTTCTTGGCTCGTTGCGGACGCCGCGGACTACGGATTCAGCGTCACGCGCGGCGGCCACGATTGGAACCTGTTGAAAACCAAGCGCGATGCCTACATCGCGCGTCTGAACGGCATCTATGCACGTAATCTCGCCGCCAAAGGCATCGATCAAGTCGCGGGCACCGCGCGCTTCCTCGATGCCCACAGCATCGAGGTGGGTGGTAAACGCATGACGGCGCAGCACATCGTGATCGCGACCGGCGGCAAGCCGCTCGTGCCGCCGTTGCCGGGCAGCGAACTCGGCATCACGTCGGATGGCTTCTTCGAGATCGAGGGCAGGCCGCAGCGCGTCGCCGTCGTCGGCAGCGGCTATATCGCTTGCGAACTCGCGGGCGCATTCCGCGATCTCGGCAGCGACGTCGAGATGTTCGTGCGCAAGACGCATATCTTGAATAAATTCGATGCGATGCTGGGGGAGTCGCTGCAGCGCGAGTTCGGCGTGCTAGGCATCGTGTTTCACGAGAAAATCGTGCCCGCAGCGCTGCTCGAAGAGGCCGGAAGCAAGACCTTGGTCGCCGCGGACGGCAGAAGATTCCCCGGTTTCGATTGCGTGTTGTGGGCGATCGGACGCATTCCGAACGCCGCCGATCTGAGGCTGGAGCGGGCCGGCGTGCAGGTCGATGCGCAGGGCTGCGTGATCACCGACGCTTTTCAAAATACCAATGTGGAGGGCATCTACGCGATCGGCGACGTGACCGGCCGCGCGGCCCTGACGCCGGTTGCGATCGCGGCGGCCCGGCGTCTCGGCGATCGCCTGTTCGGCCAAAATCACGATCGTCGCTTGGACTACGAGATGATTCCGACGGTCGTCTTCACGCACCCGCCGATCGGCACCATCGGCTTGAGCGAATCCGCGGCGCGCGCGCGCTACGGCGACGAGGTCAAGGTCTACGTGACGAGCTTCGTGGGCATGTACTACGCGATCACCGATATAAAGCCGCGCACCGACATGAAGCTCGTCTGCTTGGGCGAGGAAGAGAAAATCATCGGCTGCCACGTCATTGGCGCCGGCGCCGACGAGATGATGCAGGGATTCGCGGTCGCCATCCGCATGGGTGCGACCAAACGCGATTTCGACGACACCGTGGCGATACACCCGACGAGCGCCGAAGAACTCGTCACCATGCGCTAAAGCGCCAAGGAGACCGGGACGCGCATGAACATCAGAGCATATCGCGGCACGATGCCGACGCTGGGCGCGCGCGTTTACGTCGACGAGTCGGCGCTCGTGATCGGTCGGGTGACGCTCGGCGACGACGTATCGGTGTGGCCGTTCGCGGTCGTGCGCGGCGACATCAATTTCATCGAGATCGGTGCGCGCACGAATGTCCAGGACGGCAGCGTTTTGCACGTGGTGCACGACAGCGCGTACATGCCGGGCGGCTTGCCGCTGGTCGTCGGCGAGGATGTGACGGTCGGCCACAAAGCGGTGCTGCACGCGGCGCGCATCGGCAATCGCTGCTTGATCGGCATGGGCGCGGTGATTTTGGACGGCGCGGTCATCGAAGACGACGTCGTCGTCGGCGCCGGCAGCATCGTGCCGCCGGGCAAACACTTGAGCTCGCATGGACTTTACCTCGGTAACCCCGCGAAGCGCCTGCGCGAACTCGCATCGAAGGAGATCGAGCAATTGCTGTACGGCGCGGCACACTATGTAAAAGTCAAAGATCACTATCGCGACGGCTGAGCCGATTGGCCCGGCGATTTCATCGCAACCCGCGCGCAATCGAGAAAGCGAGCGCGCGACCGTAGGTACCAGCCGAATCCGTGACTTAGCGCACGATCTAGCCGCTCCCGGCATATGTGTAATTCCGACCAGGCCGCTCGGCGTGTCAACGCCTCTTCCTATGATCCGTTAGTGCAGACACCGACGAGGAGACCGAGCTGTCTCTGACCGGCGACATCTACACGATCAACATCGGGAGAATTTAGTCATGATTTCCAAAGTGTCCAAGCTTACATTGGCCGGTGCTGTCGCTTCGATACTCGCCGCTTGCGGCGGTGGCGGTGGCTCCAGCGCAACGACGCCGCCGGTCGTAACGCCGCAATCCACTCCGCTCACGCTGCTCATCAGCGACGCGTCGAGCGAAGACTGGTCTCTGATCGGCGTCAAGATTCTGTCCGTCGCGCTCGTGCCTCAGGGCGGCGGCACCAACGTCACCGTGTACTCGGCACCAGCCACCTCGATGGTGAATTTGGCGCAGCTCGACAATCTCGGCGATGTCATGGGTAATCCGGACGTGCCGGTGGGTACTTACACCGGAGCCATATTGACCTTGAGCGCCAATCCCGGCGACATCGCGCTGAACGTGGCTGCCGATCCGGAATCCGGATTCCCCGGCACCCCCGGCGCCGCGATTCCGTCGGACCAGATTCAGATCCAGCATACCCAAGGCACTGCGCCCAACCTGACGGTCTCCGTGCCCGTGAACTTCATATCGCCGGTCGTTGTGGCGACTTCCGGAACCACGCAGGTGGATTTCGAATTCGATCTCGCCCACCCCGCGTTCATCGTCGGGCACGTGCCCGCCGCCCTCGGCGGCGCGACGATCTGGGCCGTCAACTTCAAGGGGCCCGTGCGCCATCACCCGCTCGGTGACATCACGCGCCTCGTGCTGCGCCACACGTACGGCGACGTGACCGCGATTTCGACCGACGACTCCTCGATCACGATCACGAAGGAATTTCCGACGCTGCCCGTGGTCACGCCGGAAACCGCGGCCGCGGGCACGCAAAGCCTGCAGATTCTCGCGGATGCCACCAACGGCACGATTTTCTACGACATCGATGCCAAAACGCGCACGCCAATCACGAGTTTCTCAGGGGAGCCCACGCTCGTCGGCCGATACGTCCGCGTTGCGGCGCGCTACCAGGAGAACGGCACGCTCGTTGCCACGCGCATCTGGGCCGGCAACAATTTCAATGAGGTCTGGCAGAGCCCCGAGGGCCACGTGCTGCACGTCAATCCCTCGACCGATGTCGTGACGATCGAAAACGAATCGGGCGTCGGCATGCCGATCACCGTCGACGCGAACACGCAGTTCTTCGTCCGCACACCGCAGGATCCGACGACTGATGGTACGTCGATCGGGACCGGCACGAGCTTCCTGACGAACGATGATCTCGTGCGCGGCTTCAAGGTCCACGCGACGCCCGTCGACTGGACGGCGACGCCGGTGGTTGCACAGTCGATCGAAATCGAGACCGCGCGCTACGACGGCACGATTTCCTATCCGGCGCCGACGCCGGCGACGACGGCCTTCACGCTCACGCACATTTTCCATACGACGACCGACAACTACGCGTATTCGCTCGACTACCTGAACTCGGCGACACCGAACGGCGAGGACTTCAGCACGCCGCCGAACCCGATCACCGGCTACAAGTGGTGGAGTTTCGCGTATCCGATTTCGACGCTGACTTACGGCACGAGCGCGATTTCCGATTGGGTCAGCGCGACCGATGGCTCGGCCGTGGATTTCGGCGGTTCGGTGCCGGCGATCCCGACCTATGCGACGAGCTTCGCGGCCTGGGGCGACTTGGCCAACCCCACGGGCTGGTCTGCGAGGGAGTCGATTCTCGAGCCGTCCAACGTGCCGCTGGGCGTGGTCCAATCGCCGTTGACCAACGGCAGCTTCATGATGTCGGTCAAGGGGGGCATGAATACGCCCACGATCAACGTCAGCACCACGTCGGGCAGCGCGACGCTCGTCTATCAGGTCGACCGGACGAACAACATCGTCACTGTCAGCGCGATCGACATCACGACGGACTTGAGTGCGCTCACGAACGGCCTCGTGGCCGGCACGACGCCGGTCAAGGTCTACGGTGTGCCGCAGGCGAACGGCAGCCTGAACGCGTATGTGCTCGCGTTCTACACCGGGGACAACCCGGCGCAGTAATGTTCGAGAGCAATTGAATGCTCGAGAGCGATCGGATGTTTGAGAGCGATTGATCACGGCGCGCCGTGCGGCTTCACGAGGAGCCCCACGGTGCGCCGCTTCATTTTCGGAACTATGGATTCAGCGGTATTGAGCCAGCGCTTCGAGCACCGGCTTGGTGTCCGGGTGGATTCCACGCCAAAGCTCGAATGACGCCGCGGCTTGTTCGACGAGCATGCCCCAGCCCTTGGCCGTGCGCTTCGCATGCAGGGATTTTGCCCACAAAGTGAACGGCGTGTGGCCGCGGCCGTAGGCCATGTCGTAGCAAACCGTGTCTTCGCCGACCAGGCCGGCCGGCATCGCGGGCATTTCTCCCTGCAAACTCGCGGACGTGCCGTTGACGATGAGGTCATAGGGCGGCCCTTCGATCTCATCGAATCCGCATCCGGCGGTATTTCCCAAATCCGCGAATTCACGTGCCAGGGCGGCTGCGCGCGCGGGCGTACGGTTGGCGATGATCAGCTGACGAGGATCGCGCTCCAACAGCGGCGCGAGCACGCCGCGCACCGCGCCGCCCGCTCCCAGTACCAGAATGCGCTTGTGTGCGAGCTCGAGCCCGAGATTCTGTTCCAGGTCGTTGATGAGCCCCGCGCCGTCGGTGTTGTCGCCGAGCAGCGTCGCATCGTCGAAATGGGCGATCACGTTGACCGCCTGCGCGCGTGCGGCCCGCGGCGTCAGCTCGTTGACGAGCTCGGCCGCCGCCTGCTTGTGCGGCAGCGTGATATTGAGTCCACGCACGCCGCCCGTTAACAGGCGCAAAACCTCGCGGCGAAACTCCTCGGGCGTAATGTCGAACAGCCGATAGACCAGATTTTGCGCGGTCGCCTGCGCGAACATGCCGTGTATGAACGGCGACCAGCTGTGCGCAACCGGATGACCAGCGACCCCGTACTGGTCGGGGGGCCCGAGCTGCGTGCCGGTGTTCACTCCTGCAGCCAGACCGCCGCGCGTTTGGCGAAATACGTGAGGATCGCGTCGGCGCCGGCGCGCCTGATCGACACCAGTGTTTCCAGCGCCGCGGCGCGTTCGTCGATCCAGCCATTCTGGCCCGCGGCCACGATCATCGAATATTCACCGCTGACCTGATAGACGAAGGTGGGCACGCGGAAGCGATCTTTGATGCGCCGAACGATATCGAGATACGGGAGGCCGGGTTTGATCATGACCATATCCGCGCCTTCGGCGATATCCAGTTCGACCTCTCGCAAGGCTTCGTCCGAGTTGGCGGGATCCATCTGGTAGGAGAGCTTGTTGCCCTTGCCGAGCTGTCCTGCCGAGCCGACCGCGTCGCGAAACGGACCGTAGAAGCTCGACGCGTATTTGGCCGCGTAAGCGAGGATGCGCGTGTGCACGAGCCCCGCGTTTTCGAACGCACCGCGTATTGCGCCGATGCGGCCGTCCATCATGTCGGAAGGCGCAACTACGTCCGCACCCGCGTCCGCATGTGAGCGCGCTTGGCGAACCAGGGTTTCTACGGTCAAATCGTTTTGCACGTAGCCGCTCGCGTCGATGATGCCGTCTTGGCCATGCGTGGTAAACGGATCGAGAGCGACGTCGGTGATGACCCCGAGTTCGGGAAACGCGTTCTTGACCGCTCGGACCGCTTGTTGGGCGATGCCGTCGGGATTCCAGGATTCGCGGGCGTCGAGCGACTTCTTTTCGACCGGGGTGACCGGAAAGATGGCGATCGCCGGGACCCGCAGGCGCACGAGTTCGGCGCATTCGCGCAGCAGCTCGTCGATCGAGAGTCGCTCGATGCCGGGCATCGAGGCGATGGAGTGGCGCTGCCCAACGCCTTGCACGACGAATACCGGGTAAATCAGCGCGTCGACGCTGAGCTGCGTCTCGCGCATCAGGCGGCGCGAAAATTCGTCGCGCCGCATGCGGCGAAATCGGGTTTTCGGAAATGAATTGCTGGAATTCCCGGTCATCTTGTCTGTGACTCCTAATCCTCTGGCCAGTGCAGTAATGGTAACCGACTCCGTGCCACGGCGAGGCCAGGCGCGGCCGAAACGTCGATATGCGCTAATATCGGACTCGGAATATCCTCATTCGGGTGCCCAGTTAATCATGCGAGCCCAGGTTGGCAAAAACCAGAAGCGCGCCCGCTTCCAGGCGCTTTGCCAGTCGCTGCGGCCGGATCTGTTGCGATTCGCCATTTGGCTCTCGCGCGATCGCAGCATTGCCGAGGATGTCGTACAGGAGACGCTGCTGCGCGCCTGGAAGGCGCAGGACTCGCTCGAGGACGAGAAGGCCGCCAAACCCTGGTTCCTGACGATCGTCCGGCGCGAATATGCCCGCACATTCGAGCGCAAGCGCCTGCCGACGGTCGATCTCGACGACTTGATCGCGAGCGAAGAGCCGGCGCTCGGGGCGGCCGATGAGCAGAATTTGACAGAATTGCGGCTCGCGATCTTCAAACTGTCCGATGAATATCGCGAGCCGCTGGTTTTGCAGGTTTTAATGGGTTGTTCCACTGCCGAAATCGCCGCGCAGTTGAATTTGTCGCCCCCGGCCGTGCTGACCCGCTTGTTTCGCGCGCGTCGGCAGCTGCGCGTCCTTTGCGGTGAGGACACCACTCTGGATCCCGAAGAATGATCGATTGCAAGCAAACTAGACGGACGCTGTTGGCCGAACCTGCAAGCGCGGATCCCGAGATACGCGCACATCGCGAGAATTGTCCGGAATGCGCCAAATACTACGAGCGCCTGGGCCGCTTCGAGACGCGCCTGGCGAGCGCCATACGCTTGGACGTGCCCGCGGCGTCGACGAGCGAGGCCGTACCGGAGGAGCCGGTCGATAACGTCGTGACGCTGCGGGCGAGACCTGTGCGCACCGAGGCCGTCCGCTCGGGCCACCGACCGCGGTGGCTCGCGCTCGCGGCGAGCATGCTCGTGGCGGCCGGCGTTGCCGGCGTACTCTGGCTCGCCGTTCCGCGTACGAGCTTGGCCGATGATGTCGTGGCGCACATGGCCGGAGAACCGCAGGCCTGGCTTTCGGATTCAGCCGTGCCCGCAGCGCGTTTGAGCGCCGCTATCGAGGATGCGCACATGCGCCTGCTGCCCGATGCGGGCGTCGTCAGCTACGCGGCGAGCTGCGAATTTCGCGGCCATCACGTGCCGCACTTGGTCGTTCAAGACGCCAGCGGACCCGTGACGGTCATGGTGCTCGTTCATGAATCGGCGCGCTCCGCGGTGGATTTCGACGAGCAAGGCTATCGCGGCGTGATCCTGCCGGTGCCGGGTCACGGTGCAATCGCCGTGCTTACGCGCAACAAATCCTTGGGAACCGCCGCCGTCGATCGGATCGCGGCGCGCGTGGCCGGCGCCATCGACTGGACGGCTTAAAGTTTCTCGGGCGTCAGGCGCGCGACTTCCACGTAGCCTGCGCCGGGGGCCGCAATGCCGCGGTGGATCGCCGCATAGGCGGTGGCAAGATATTCATCGGCACCGAACGGCGGATTGACGATCATGAGTCCGCTGCCCGCTAAACCTACGCCCGCGTCATCGGGATGAATGGCCAGATCGGCGTACAGCATCTTCGGAATTCGTAAATTTTCGAAGCGGGCATGCACGTTGCGCCGCTGGATCGCGCTGCGGATCGGATACCACATCAAATAAATGCCGCTGGGCCAGCGTCGATAGGCCTCCTCGAAAGCCTGCAGCATCGTCTTCAACTCGTCGAGACTCTCGTATGGCGGATCGATCAAGACCAGGCCGCGGCGCTCCTCGGGCGGCAGGAAGGCCTTGAGCGCCGCGTAACCGTCGTCGATTTCGGTGCGGACGCGCCCCAAGGACTCCACTTCGCGCGCGGCGGCGCGCGCCTCCGCGGGCATCAATTCGACGAACAACGCCCGGTCTTGCGAGCGCAGCGCATTGCCGATGAGCGCCGGCGAGCCGGGGTAGCGCGGCAGACGTTTTCCACGGCGCGCATGGATCGCCGCGAAATAGGCGGCGAGATCCGCCTCGCCGATCGACCGCTCCACGAGCCGCTGGACACCGCGCTCCGCCTCGCCGGACTTCTGCGCTTCCGGTGCCTGAAGGTCGTAGTAGCCTCGCCCGGCGTGGCTATCGAGCGCGAAGAACGCCGAAGGTTTGCGCTTCAGCGCCTCCAGGCAGTACTGCAATCCGACATGTTTGGCGACATCCGCGAAATTCCCCGCGTGGTAGATGTGCTTGTAGTTCATGTCCCCTGCAGCGTGGACTGAAAGAGCCGATCGATGCGCTTGTACTCGTCCAGCCACGAGTCGGCATTGCTGAACGCATGACGGTCGAGCGGGTACGGCGAGATCGTGAAATTGTCTTTGTGCAGCTCGATCAGGCGCTGATAGAGGCGCATCGAGTCCTCGAACAGCACGTTGTCGTCGATGACGCCGTGACAGATCAGCAAAGCGTCCTGCAGGCCGGCCGCGAACTCGATCGGCGACGAGCGCGCATAGGCGATCGGATCGATTTGCGGGTCGTTCAATATTTCGGAGGTGTATTCGGGGTTGTACTGCATCCAGTCCGTGACCGGACGCACGGCTGCGCCCGCGGCGAACTCCCCGGGTGCGCGAAACAGCGCCATGAGGGTCATGAAGCCGCCGTAAGAACCGCCGTAGATGCCGAAGCGCTTTGGGTCCGCGGCCGCGTGTTCGACGAGCCAGCGCTTGCCGTCGAGCAGATCCTCGAGTTCCTTGTGGCCCATTTGCCGGTAGATCGCCGTGCGCCAATCGCGGCCATAGCCCTCCGAGGCCCGATAGTCCATGTCGATCACGACATAGCCTTGCTGCACCAACAGGTTGTTGAACATCTGTTCGCGAAAATAATACGGATAGCGCAGATGCACGTTCTGTGTATAGCCCGCACCATGCACGAAGAGGACGCCTGGACGGCGCTTAGATTCATCGAGCTGCGCGGGTTTATAGACTTTCGCATAGATCGCCCCGTCGAAATGCGTCGAGGGAACCCGAACGATTTCCGGCTTGATCCACTCGAGCGCCTTGTACTCGGCAGTGCGCGTATCGGTGAACTCGCGCGCCGCGCCCGTGCCGTCGGCGCGCGCCACCGCGATCTGCGGCGGTACGTAGCTCGACGAATGCGTAATCAGCAGCTCATTGCCGTCGGGCGAAAGCTCGAATGCGTTGACGCCCTGCAATCGCGTCACGCGCTCGAATTTTCCGCCGCCGCTGGGGACCCGAAAGACATCGTAGGCGTAGGGCGCCTCAGTGTTGCTGCGCAGATAGAACCAGCGTCCATCGGCGGCAAGCACCGGGTTGGAAACCTCGAAGCGCCCCTGGGTCAGCGCCCGGGCGTCGCCGGTGAGCTCCTTGGTGTACAGCTGCGAGAACCCGGACTCCTCCGACAAATACCACAAGGTTCGATTGTCGTTGAGCCAGCCGATGTCGCTGAAGCGTCCCTCGACCCAGGCCGAATCGGTGAGCCGATGCTGGGGTACCAGCGCGAATTTCGTGAAATCTACGCTGACGATCCAGCGATCTTTGTTATCGTTCGAGAATATTTCGATCGCGAGCGTGGTGCCGTCGCGGCTCCAGGCGACGTTGGCAGATCGGAAGAGCACACGTCTGAACTCCAGTCACTTAGGCATC
>OBLW0100003888.1_pt1 | contig 11520 bp, 9 predicted proteins | sample 1520161 | NCBI WGS metagenome assembly OBLW01 (sample SAMEA3539309, study PRJEB22396) | soil metagenome | biome: tundra; feature: field; material: soil | place: USA | collected 2010-05 | depth 0.15 m
CCTGAGTTAGAGCAACGACTGCGCCGGCACCTGAAGCCGACCAACAAGTCGTGGCAGTCCTTCTCGTGCGAACCCGAACGAACAAGCCCACCCTGTAGTAAACAGCCCTTGGTAGACCGGCCCTGACGCCATAACACGTGAAGAAGTCATAAAACAGGCATAAAGAGGTATACACATTCCGGAGAGCTGCACTTGATCACAGTCCACTGTTGGGATCTCACTTCTAAAAAGTTGTGAGTCTCAGCGCAGCTCCTCCCGATGAGGATTGAAACCATTGCGTCAAACGGTACCGATGCCCTTTCAAGCGCAGTAACTCTGGAACTGCAACTTCAAAATCGCGCGCCCGCATTTTCCGGTGCCTGATGGGTCCGACCACTCATCGCTTTGGAGCGACGGACTGCGGCTCTTAAGCGGGCTAAAAACTCGGAGACCGAAAAAGGTTTCGCAACATAGTCATCCGCTCCAGCGTCAAACGCCTTCACTTTGTCCTCTTCTCGATCCCGAACTGAAAGGATCATAATCTGAAGGCAAGGGTCCCTTCGACGAAGTTCCCGGCAAGCTTCCATTCCTCCTATCCCAGGCATATCGATGTCCAGGAGCACCACATCGCAACGTCCCGTACCAACCAGTACGAGAGCCTCCTCGCCAGTGCTGGCTTCCACAATTTCGAAGCCGTGCACTGCGAGTGTCGTGCGGAGTACCCGACGGAGCGATGGCTCGTCGTCCACAATCAGAATCTTACCTTGTGGTGTTTTCAACTGTCCTCCCATCCCATGTTCTATGGATTCCGTTGTAAACGCGACACGACTTATGTCCACTAGCAACCCAGCGACTTAGCAACAATTCAAGGTTTTCGTTGTGTCCAGCGCGACGCGTGACGACACTCCTTTTCGTTCGGGTATCTGCCGGCCAATCTGGACCCGCCAAGTCTACCAGGCTCCCTCCTTGCCCCCAAACCACCATACAAGTCCCAAAGTGGCGGTATTCTGCTCTTTTTTCAGGGTCCCGAGCGTGTCTGTCAGGAAGTACGGATGGTTGGAAGCGTCGCGCCGCCATTCTGCCCGCAGCAGAAACCCATCCGCGATCTTTTGTTCGAAGGTAAGAGTGTTCTCCTTGATTGCCTGCGTCGTCCCGGTGAAAAGGCCGCCTCGATCGGAGAGATATTCGGTCCTTGCGGCAATTGCGAACTTGGGCGTGAGTTGATAGCGAGCGTAGCCGGCCCCTCCGGTTGTGTGCGATGGGGCGGACGATGTCAGCAAGCGCTCGATCACGTAGTCGCCTTCCACCGCAAAGGTGAGCTTCGACGATGCCTGCCATGTCAGGTAGCTGTCGAAGACATGTAGTTTCCCATTGGGTGGATTCAGAATCGGCTCGAACGGTAGCCCTTGTTCGGTGGGCAGATTCGCGTTGGTGGAATTCGGTAGAAACTGCACGTCAGGATGCTCTTGCCCCAGATAGTAGTTCACCGTCCAAGCCACGTTCTTGTGAGGCTGAATACTGAGTCCAAACAACTGATCCTTGAAGCCATTGAAGGGTTCGGTCTGTTGAGTGCCATTCGTGATCCAATAGTTCAAAGCGACGGTGTCATTGAGCTTGTAGTTCAAGCGCGCACCCATGTGATAGAAGGGCAGGAAGTTAAACCAATACGAGCGGGAATAGTCCATCTGATCTTTCGTGTAGTTGCCCTCGATCCCCAAGGAACTGGCCCATTTCCCGAAATCAACCGTAAGTCCATTGCCAATTGGAATGACGTACGTGCCATAAGCTTGGAAGATAGAGCGATACACATCCGGCCGTGGTTCATTCGCGGCATTTCCCTGGAGCGTGGCTGTCGCCTGTCCGTACTGCAGGTCAAGGCGGAGACCGAACCGTTTTCCGTGCGCCGGATCGGCGGCGTTCTCGAGAACTACGTCCGCCTGATTCAGACTGAATGCGTTGCTGCTCACATCGTAGGCGCGAAGAAGATTTACACGTCCGATCGGATTGTTGAAGTTGTAGGCGTAGTAACCATCGAACAGAAAATTGACGGTCGTACCGCCGAGAAGAGAGGCCCCGCTCGGAGATGCGCTGGGTGCCGACGAATCTTGAGACGCAGACGGTTGCACCAGCGCAGCCGTACTAGAGTTGGACGCAGCGGGCTGACTCGGTACGCGTGATGCTCCTTCGAGTTCGTCCACGCGCGCCTGAAGTCTTTGAACCAGAATGGAGAGCTCGCTGACGCGCTGGTTCAGGTCCGCCGAGCTTTGGTCCGTCTTTTCCTGAGCGTGACCAACCCAGGGCACAATGGAAATCAACAAAGACACGACAATGGGTGCTTTCATAACGAGAACGTCCTTTCATAAACTCACCAAACACGGCTATGGTCTTCTAGACTGTGGCCGCGATTTTAAAAATGGGGCGCGCCGCTCAAGGCTTCGCGGCAAAGGAAACGGGTACTCAACACTGCAGCTGCAGCCCGCGCCAGCGAAGCTTACTTCGTCAATGGAAAGCGGTCATCGAGCGCCAGATTCAGACGCAGAACGTTGACGTGCCGCTCGCCTAGGAATCCCAGGCCTTGACTCTCGATGTACTCCGAGGCAAGCGTCTCAATCTGTTCGGACTTGACGTTCCGTGCTCGCGCCACCCGCGGGATTTGCGCTTCCATTGACGCGGGGCTTATATGGGGATCCAGTCCACTGCCACTGGCCGTGACCAGATCCGCCGGGATTGGTCCTGTGTAATCGGGATTCTCCTTGCGGAATTTTTCGACCGAGGCTTTGACGCGGTCGACCAATTTTTGATTCGTCGGCCCAAAATTGGAACCACCCGAGGCCGTCGCGTCGTATCCATCGTTGCCAGCGGCCGACGGCCGGGGCTGAAAGTACTCGGGACGGGTGAAGTTTTGTCCAATCAAGGCAGATCCAACCACGTGCCCGTTCTTCAGGATGAGGCTGCCGTTCGCTTGATTCGGAAACAGAATCTGACATATTCCGGTTACCAAACCGGGATACGCCAACCCGGTAAGGGCGGTGAGCACCAATGTCATTCGCAGTCCAGGTATCATTTGTTTCCACATATTGTTCTCCTATGCCAGCCCAAGAACGTGAACAATCTGATCGATCATCCAGATGCCGGGGAATGGCGCAATGATCCCGCCCAGCCCGTATACAAGTAGATTCCGCCGCAACAACGAAGCCGCATTCTTTGGCCGATACTTGACTCCACGCAGAGCCAACGGCACCAGGGCAATAATAATAAGAGCGTTGAAAATCACGGCCGAGAGGACCGCGCTTTGCGGCGTGTGCAGGCCCATAATATTGAGTGTCCGGAGAGCGGGATAGGTAGCCATGAACATTGCCGGTATGATGGCGAAGTATTTGGCGACATCATTCGCGATCGAGAAAGTAGTCAGCGCTCCGCGAGTGATGAGCAGCTGTTTGCCGATTGCCACAACCTCGATAAGCTTGGTTGGGTTCGAATCGAGGTCCACCATGTTGCCGGCTTCCTTCGCCGCCATCGTGCCGGTGTTCATCGCCAGGCCGACATCCGCTTGAGCCAGAGCCGGGGCATCATTCGTCCCGTCGCCGGTCATAGCGACCAGTCGTCCCTCAGTCTGCTCGTCCTTGATGTATTTCAATTTGTCCACAGGCGAGGCTTGCGCCAGGAAGTCGTCGACACCTGCCTCGTCGGCGATCGCTGCGGCGGTCAGTGGATTGTCGCCGGTGATCATTACCGTACGAATCCCCATCGCGCGCAACTGTCCCAGGCGTTCTTTCATACCGCCTTTGACCACGTCCTTCAGGTGAATCACTCCCAGCGCGCGACGCCCATCGGCCACCGCCAACGGCGTGCCCCCCTGGCGAGAAATGCGCTCCACTGTCTCGGTCATTTCCGCCGAGACTTGGCCTCCGTGTTCGCGCACGAACTGAGCGATCGAATCGCCAGCGCCCTTGCGCAGACGCCGACCATCAATGTCGACGCCGCTCATGCGTGTGTAAGCGGAGAACGGGATGAAATGGGCTTCGTGACCGGCTACCTCGCGACCTCGGAGGCCGTACTTCGACTTTGCCAGAGCGACTACCGAGCGCCCCTCGGGAGTTTCATCAGCAAGGCTCGCAAGCTGCGCCGCATCAGCCAGATCGCCTTCGGAGACGCCGCTGACCGGAATGAATTCCACGGCCTGGCGATTGCCGATCGTGATGGTCCCGGTCTTGTCGAGCAGTAGCGTGTTGACATCGCCCGAGGCTTCCACCGCCTTGCCGCTCATCGCGAGCACATTATGCTGCATCACACGATCCATGCCGGCGATGCCTATGGCCGAGAGCAATCCGCCGATGGTCGTCGGAATCAAGCAAACCAACAGCGATACCAGCACCGCGACCGTCGGTACCGTCCCGGCGCCCGCCGCCGTTACGCTGTAGCGCGCAAACGGCTGGAGCGTAACCACAGCGAGCAGAAAGATCAGCGTGAGCCCCGCGATCAGAATATTCAGCGCGATCTCGTTGGGGGTCTTTTGGCGCTCGGCGCCCTCGACCAGCGCAATCATGCGGTCGAGAAATGTCTCGCCCGGATTCGATGTGATGCGAATCAGGATGTGGTCCGACAAAACCCGGGTGCCGCCGGTGACGGCGCTGCGGTCGCCGCCCGACTCACGGATCACCGGAGCGCTTTCGCCGGTGATTACGGCTTCATCGATGGTGGCGATGCCCTCGACGACCTCCCCGTCTCCAGGGATGATGTCGCTGGCCTCGCAGTACACCATGTCGCCGACGTGGAGGCTGGATGCCGGTACCGCCTCCATGTGTCCGCCCTCGGTGTGGCGCTTGGCGATGGTGTCGGTCTTGGTCTTACGAAGGGCGTCTGCCTGAGCTTTGCCCCGCGCCTCCGCCATTCCCTCCGCGAAGTTGGCGAACAGGACCGTGGACCAGAGCCAGACCGCGATCTGCAATGGAAATCCGATTCCGCCGGCACCAATGCTAATGTCACGAACCAAGAGGATCGTCGTAATAGCAGCACCTACTTCGACGACAAAGATCACCGGGTTCTTCACCAGAGTCATTGGGTTCAGTTTCGCGAAGGAAGCCTTGATCGCCCGGCCCAGAATTTCCGGGTCGAACAAAGGCCGCGAACGCGCCAGCTTCTTGGGAAGTAGTTGGGTCGAGTCCTCTCCCCCTTGGGAGACGGATTTCGGCTCTTCAATTAGCGGAGTCATACTTTTAGAACAACCTCCCTTGCTTCATCAGAAAGTGCTCGACGATTGGGCCCAAGGACAGAGCCGGAAAAAATGTCAGGGCGCCGACGATCACCACCGTGCCCACCAGCAGTCCAACGAACAATGGTCCGTGTGTTGGAAGCGTTCCACTTGTGACCTGAAGGCGCTTTTTCGCAGCCAGATTTCCCGCGACAGCCAGCATCGGAATAATGATCAAGAAGCGGCCGACCAGCATCGTGAGGCCGGTTGTGAGGTTATACCAGGGCGTGTTTGCGTTCAGGCCGGCAAACGCGCTGCCGTTGTTGGCGGCGCTGCTAGAAAATGTGTACAGTATCTCTGAGAACCCATGCGCGCCGCCATTATTCAGATTTGCGATGGCGGGACCGTTCGACCCATTCCAGTAGCCACCTTTCGAAAACTCGGCAACTGAAGTGATGCCACTGAAGACCAACACGACAGTAGCCGTAGCGATCAGGGCCACCATCGCCATCTTTACCTCCTTGCCCTCGATCTTCTTGCCCAGATATTCCGGCGTGCGTCCAACCATGAGACCAGCGATGAAGACAGCAAGAATTGCGAAAAGCAGCATGCCGTACAATCCAGCTCCTACCCCGCCGAATATGACCTCACCGACTTCCATGTTGAAGAGAGTGATCAAGCCTCCAATGGGGGTCAGACTATCGTGCATTCCGTTGACAGCGCCGCAACTTGCGTCGGTCGTCACGGTGGCAAATAGAGAACTAGCAGCAATGCCAAAGCGAGTTTCCTTGCCCTCCATATTTCCGCCCGCCTGTCCGGCGGTAGAGGCGGTTTGGAGGCCGAGCTTGGCCAGGATTGGATTGCCGCTCTGCTCAGCCCCATAAACGACAAAGGCTCCAACCAAGAAGAGAACACTCATCGCTGCAAACAACGCCCATCCTTGTCGCGTGTCGCCCACTACCTTCCCAAATGTGTAGGCAAGTCCGGCGGGGATCATGAAAATCAGCCACACCTGCGTCATGTTCGTCAGTGGCGTAGGATTTTCGAACGGATGTGCGGAGTTGGCGTTAAAGAAACCGCCCCCGTTAGTTCCGAGCATCTTGATGACTTCCTGCGATGCAACTGGACCTTGTGCGATCGTCTGAGTCTTGCCCTCAAGCGTGGTTGCCGTCGTATACGGATGGAAATTCTGAATCACACCCTGTGAGCAGAAGAATACGGCGACCACTATCGCTATCGGCAAGAGCAAGTACACTGTTGCACGAACCAGGTCTGCCCAGAAGTTTCCGATTGATTGCATCTGCCGTCGGGCGAATGCGCGAATCAGCGCAACCGCAACTGAGATACCCACTGCCGCCGAAGTGAAATTATGCATCGTAAGGCCTGCCATCTGCACCAGATAGCTCAGCGTGCTCTCCCCGGAATAGCTCTGCCAGTTGGTGTTAGTGGTGAAACTCACCGCCGTGTTGAAAGCGAGGTCCGGTGTCATCGCCGTCGCTCCGCTTGGCGCGTGCGCGGTGCCGAAGCCCATTGGATTCAAGGGGAGCCAGCCCTGCAGTCTCTGCAAAAGGTAAAGAATCAGGAAGCTGAAGATGCTGAAGGCGAGAAGGCTTCCTGCGTACTGTGTCCACCGTTGTTCGACAGCCTCGTCAACACCGCAAGCGGCGTAGCAGAGGCGTTCGAGCGGGCGAAGCACTCGGTGCATAAAAGTGCGTTCTCCGGCAAACACTTTCGCCATATATGAACCAAGCGGCTTAGTGATCGCAAGAAGCACAAGGAAGAATACGGCGATTTGAAAAACGCCATTGGGTGTCATAACAACCTCAGAATCTCTCGGGCTTTAACAGCGCGTAGAGCAGGTAGACAAATAGAGAAAGGGCTGCGAGGCCTGCAATGATGTAGTCCATGGGTTTTATAGCTTTTCGCAAGCCCTCACGAGATACCAGCATGCAGTGAAGAACATGACGGCGACGGCTATATAAAATAGATCGAACATATTCGGGCCCTCATTTCCAACTTGAATGCGTCAGTCTTGAACCGCTGGCGCCTCCACTCCCGTCGACAACGACGACGCGGTATCCCTGCGCCTCCAACCAGCGTGCGAGTTGGGTCTTTCTGGTCAGCCACCAGCAGCGGCGAACACCAATCACGATGAGGGATCCGGGCTTGAGGGTGGCCCCGAGCGCCGCGCGTGGTTCACGGCAAAGGCAGAGGCGAACGTCGGCGTCGATGCCGGCCTGCTGCACAATTGCCCGGTATCGATTCATGAGAAACACTGGAGCCACCGGTGGACGATCGACCGGTAAAGGATAGGGCACAACCTCGGGAACGATAACCTCAATTCGTGCATTCAACTGACGTGCAAGATCGGCCGCGTTCCGCAACGCAAACATTGTTTCCTGTGCTGTCGTGAAGAGGACAAACACTTCGAAACGTGCACTATCTGAGCACTCGCGACGATCAGAGAACTCGGATCTGCCTGGTGAAGGAGCGATGTTCATAGCGTCTCCATCAAGAAGAATACAAGCTAAGGCCTAAAAATGTCCTTACGTCGGTCTAACAATTTCCTAATATCCAGGAGCGCCTTCACCGGAAGGCCTTGAATTTCTGGACGCCCTGTTTTGAAGCTTCCTCTCCGTTGCTTCAATCAAGGAGGGCTCTTCACGTCCAGCTGAAAGTGGGCCATGGCGGTCCCCCCTTGTTCTTCCTACACTTGAACAGATAGAGCCATGAGCAAGAGCCTACTGTTGATCATTCGCCACGCGAGGTAAGACCTGCGTGGCGGCGTCTTAGTTCGCCCCCTCCAGCGCCGCGACGCCGGAGGATTCAAGCACCGTCTCGCAACGATCTTCACCCGAGGACCTCATAGTGTTGCTGCCGTCTCCGCGTCTGCACAGAGACGTTTTTCCTCGTGATTGGGCACCACCCTGGAAGGGCTATTAAAGAGCCGGTCAAACTGCCATGACCGGCAGCTGGAAGCGGTAGCCGACTCGCGGTTCGGTGAGAATATATCTCGGCTTGTTAGGTTCTGGTTCAATCTTTTTTCGGAGCTGATTAATGATGACGTGCAGATACTCCACTTCGTCGCCGTAATCAGGTCCCCACACAGCCTGGAGAATGTGGCCGTGAGGTATGGCCACGTTAGGGTTTGTTATCAAGTATTGAAGAACCTCGAATTCTTTGAGCCTCAGACGTATATCGTTTCCGTTGACGAAGACGTGGTGACTTCCGAGATTGACCTCGATTCCATCAAAGGCGATGACCCGCGGGCCTTCCTGAGGTGACAGCGGTACCCGCCGCAAATTTGCCCGAATGCGCGCCAGCAGTTCCGGCATGCTAAACGGCTTGGTGACGTAGTCATCGGCACCCGCGTCCAGAGCTTCGATCTTTTCCAATTCGGCTTTGCGCACGGTCAGCATGATGATCCCCACGTCGGAGGTGGACCGGATCTGGCGGCACACGTCGAGCCCACTCATGCCTGGCATATTGCGATCCAGTATGATCAGATCGAATCGGTCCCTGCGCACTAGGTCCAGCGCCTCTTCACCACTGCGGGCGTCCGCTACAAAGTAGTCCTGCTTCGTCAATGCCGATCTCATCACTCGGCGAATCTGTGGTTCATCGTCCACAACGAGAATCTTCCCCCTTATCATGAGTGGCTCTCCAATTCGGCTATTGGCAGAGTGAAGGAAAACTGCGCACCGTTGCCAGGCTTGTTTTCCGCCCAGATCCGTCCTCCGTGGGCCGAGACGATATCTCGTGCGATGCTCAGACCCATTCCTGTGCCCGCCACCGAGTGCTGAACTCTTGCACCTCGGTAGTAGCGTTCGAAGATGGCTTCTATCTCGTTGGGGGGAACACCGGGACCCTTATCGGATACCGTCACAGTGATCATGCCATCTCTTGCGACGGCCGCGATCTCGATTGGTGATCCGGGCGGCGAATACTTGACAGCATTGCCAATCAACTGCCGCAAGGCAAGGCTTGCTAGTTCGGGATCTGCGCTGACAGGGGATATACCCGCCGGTACGTGAATTTCTGTGGGCGTACTGTCGAGAAGACTTGACATGCGCTTCAGACTGACATCGACTAGATCGACCAGGGGGAGTGACCGACGCTTAATTTGGATCCTTCCACTCTCGATCCGCGCCATATCGATTGTCTCTTCTACCATCCCAGTCAACCTGTCGCCTTCCTCCTCAACGACCGCTAAGAGGTCCTCCTCATCCGGCGCATGCGCGTATTCCGAACGGACAGTCGTAATCGCGCCCTTTATGGAAGTTAGCGGCGTCACGAAGTCGTGCGCCAGAGCGTCAAGGAGCAGACTCTTCAGAAACTCGCTTTGCCTGGCTGCTTCCATCCGGCTTGCGGCCGCCTGAGTTCTGACGCGTTCCACGGTGATGCTGGCTAAATTAGCAACCGCTTGCCAAGCTGGCTCCGACACCGAGGGACCGATGGCGCCAAGGCTGCCGATGACTCTTCCTCCCAGACTAATGGGAGCGGTGACGATTTCATCACCGGACGCATCCTTCTTTTTCCAAATGTAGCGGCAGTCTTCACCAGAAGCGATGTCGTGAAGGAGGTGTGGTTCCAGCCTAGCGTCGACTTCCCCGGCAAAGTCTATTCGCTCGTCCAGGCCGCTGCAAAATGCGACGGCGAGAAAGCCAAAGCGCTGCTTCACCTTCTCTGCGATCTGCACACCGACCCCGCGACTGCTGTCCAGCATCAGGAGTGATCGACTGAGCTCGTACAGCCTCTCGACTTCCGTTTGGCGGGCTTGGGCCTCAATAGCACGTTGGCGAGCACGGGACGAAAGCTGCGTGGCGGTAATGGACGTCGCCATGAACACGAATAAGGCCACCCAATTCTGTGGATCAGCAATCGTGAGCGTGAGAATCGGAGGAAGAAAGAAAAAATTCAGACACAGCATTGCCGCGAGCGATGTCATCGTCGATTCCAGCAAACCCCACCGGGCCGCCACGATAAGCACGACCAACAAATAGGCGAAGCCGGCGACTAGAGCATTGACGTGCAGCAGGAAGAAGGCGGCGTAAGTGACACTGCCGACCAGCACAAGACACAACAAAACTCTAGCCAGTAGTTTCCAAACGAGCTTCGCTGGGGACACGCTTGCTTCCGACCTCCCGATATGATGTTAGCAGCCGATGTGCAACTCGGCGTCTGCCGTGAAAGCGCGGAAGGTTCGCGAAAACTATCGGTCATTTGATTTGTTCCTCCATTCATGCGAGTTCGGGCTTTGCCAATCACTTCCATGTATATATCCTCTGCTTCATAGTTGTTGCGGCGGTCAGATGCGCTCGCTGCGGGCTCTCCTTGAGGGTGACCGTGTCGGCGCAGCGCTAGCTGTTGGCGAACATGAGGCATCGGGTATGAGGGATCCCGAGAGTTTGTTTTATGTCGCGCGCCACATGGCAAGGATCGACGAACTCGGCCGCGCGATCGAGATACTCTTTCGAGTTATCGATCAGAACTTTGTCTGCGACTTCTCACTAGCGCACGATCCCTGGCTCAGTTCTCTGCGGAGCCACCCGCAGTACGGCGACTTGCTGCATAGGGCGGCGGAACGACGGCGCGAGGCTCACACAGCCTTCGTCAAAGCCGGCGGCGAACTGCTCCTCCGATCAGACTCGCTGACCAGTTCCTAAGCGCGTTACGTTTCGTGCGGATTTCATAGACCGGTCACGAACTTGCTGCTTCCTGACGGATCACCGCGCATCCGGAATTTATCTTGGCGGCGCTAGAGGGATCGATACATCCCGTGAAACGCCGGTCGCGTTGGCCGGCTCAGGGTACGCCGGTACCATAGGCGTCTAACTTGAGGATCACGACGCATCGGGACGCTATATGCAAATAAGGGACTTGGGGAAAGCAGCCCGCTCCGCGAATCAGTTCCGTCTCTGGGCGTGTGTTCGATTGGTACTTTTGCCAGTACTTCCGGTACCTTCAAATCGTTGCCGACAGTCCATTTCGATTTCGCGAGGCGAATGCGATAAACAATGTAATGGAAGCCACGGCGAAACGACAACGGCGAAGAGGGCACAGAAAACCAGCCGACTCGTCCGTGATTCACGTCGAAATGAAAGACGGCATGGGCAATTCGCGCTCCGTGATTGCCAACCTCGTCGATGTCATCGGCGGAGGATGCGGCCTGGGGTTGATGACCATGCTCAAGCCCGGCTCCACTGTGGTCTTACGCGGCAAGTTTGGCGAGAACCGCAGCCTGGACTACCTGAAAGCCGGGGTGAAATGGTGCACCGCACAGACCGGCGGCACCTTCCGCGCGGGCCTGGAATTCCTAGACCACTGTTCGACTTTTATATTGGATGAGG
>OBLW0100003892.1_pt1 | contig 11517 bp, 12 predicted proteins | sample 1520161 | NCBI WGS metagenome assembly OBLW01 (sample SAMEA3539309, study PRJEB22396) | soil metagenome | biome: tundra; feature: field; material: soil | place: USA | collected 2010-05 | depth 0.15 m
TTGCAGGAAATTCTAGACGAGTTGTTGGCTCTCACCGACTGGAAAAAACTATGAATTCGGCGTCTAAGTTGAAGCTGCTGGTGAAATTCAGGAATGGATTCTCCTGTGGAAATCAGTGCACAAGAAACAAGAACTTGGGGACGATTGGCACAACCGGTGCGACGTAGTTTACGTACTCCTGATTGGTATCGTATTTGGACCCTTTGAACTTTCCAAAGGTCTTCTCACATGCCTTTCCGTTTAAGTTGTTATCCGCGCAGAACCGTTTGCGATTACTGTCGTACTCCTTGTGGTTGTAATGCAGGATTTCTCTGTGGGAAAGTTGCGCAGTTGCGCAGGTCATTTTGTCGTTCGACTGACCGCAATACGTCGCATACTGCGTGCCGTCAGACATTGTTGTTACTGTCGACGACCCGTTGGTTGTTGTTACGGTGGTGTCCTGCGCATGTGCAACCGATCCCAGCAACGCGAGGAACAGCACTGCAAAGGGATATTTCATGGGTTCTCCTGTGGAAAACAGTATGGATGTTGCGGGAAGGCTCGGCTGTGCGTAGGATCGCACAGGTCTAGTTGAGAGGAGTGCGTACCGTGTGTCAGTGCGGCTCTGTGCCAATATAGACATGTTCGGGAAAGTTGTCCTTAGACTGCCAGCGCGTAGTCGTACCACCCTTCAAGCATCTTCAGCATTCGACGCCATGGGCAGGTCGCCTCTAGCAGTCGCCGAATACCAACAGCTTCGATTCGCGTTTAGCGACGGTACGGAAAACACCTTAGCTCTCTGGTGCTGCTCCCGTCCCCTCGCGTTGCCACGTTGACTGCTCAAGCGTGGCTTCACCCCGAAATCGAATACGACGTCTTCTACCACGCGCTCCATCCGCGAGCGGGAGCTTAGAACTTTCTGCATTGTGCCCCATTGTTCGCGCAGAGCAGCCTTTTGCCATTCGTTCAGACCCTTTGTTTTTGCGTCAAACCACGCATCAATCTTGTCTTGGGAACCAAGATTCTGTTCGATGTCCCGCGCCTCGTAGACGAGGTCCAGTACAACCTTATCCTCAACGCCCTCTCCAAATTTGTAGGTATGGATGTAGTGACCGAACACTTCTAGGCTGGTCTGTTTGTCCCGCTTGAGTAACGGAGTGCCAGTGAATCCGATGAAAACAGCACTGGGCAGCAGCGCCTTCATCGTCTTATGGAGCTTTCCACTCTGCGTGCGGTGGCACTCGTCCACAAAGATGAACAGCTCCCCTATTGCTGGACTTGGTTGCTTCTTCAGCTCCGCGATGAACGAATCAAAATCGTCCACGCCCTTCTTGCCAAACTTGTGGACCAGCGAGCATAGTAGGCGTGGTTTAGCCAGTCCGAGCTGTGCCATCAGATCATGCCCACTGCTGGTCCGGTAGATCGATTCTCCCACGTCTGTGAAGACCCGCTCGATCTGTTTGTCGAGTTCGTCGCGGTCAGTAAGGATCAAGACTCGTGCATTGGGTTTGTTTTCAAGAATCCACTTCGCCAGCAACACCATCACGATGCTCTTGCCACTGCCCTGTGTGTGCCAGATTATTCCGCCCTTATAGGCGTTGACGTGGGTCTGCGCTTCTTTGATTCCGAAATACTGATGCGTTCGCGGCAGCTTTTTCACGCCGCCGTCAAAGAGGACGAAGTCGTGCATCAATTCAATGAGCCGATCCTTGTTGAACAGCTTGAGCAAATACTTGTCGAGCTTGAAGCGGGAATCGTCGGTCTCGTCTTCCTTCCACTTCAGGAAGTATTTTTCTCCCGTGCCCACCGTTCCGTAACGCAGACCTTCAGAATCGTTACCAGCGACGACGATCTGCACCGTAGAAAAAAACCACTCGTTAAACTCTTTTTGCTGATTCGAGAGCAATTGGCGAATCCCGTTGAGTGCTACGCTTGCATGGGGAACAATCAAGGTGCGTTTATGACTTCATATATGCTCAGAGTCGCCTTCGCGGCTTTGTCGCTGAGCGTTTGTGTTGGCCAAAGCTCGCCGGTGGAGGGATACACACCGGCTCAGGTCAATCAACCGTCTGCACCGGGAAACATCCGTTTGCTTCCCGGCTATGTGAATACATACGTAAAGCCAATCGACTCGGCAGCCGCCGGGAGCATCTCGAAGGTGGGCGGGCTTGTTATTTCATACGATATTGGGCTCGATGCCGGTCACTATGAGCACAATCCGCAGTGGACCAAACGCGCCGTGTGGCAGACTGAGCAAGTTGTTGGCGGCAAGCGAGTCGTATGCATTTATACGAAATCGAGAGAGCTTCTGATAACGTTTCCAGACGACCTCGCCAACTTTCATGCTAAGGTTCGCAACCAGCGTGACATCACTGACATGATGTTGATGGTGCTGACGTACGGCTCCAGATGAAGTGCCTACTGCACGGCCAGACGAGCGTAATGGCGATGTTACGACAGTTGTGTTGACCGACGAGTCGCTTTGCGAGAATATCAGGGGTCTGGTCGAGCTGAGGATATGGATTTATGACCTTGCCGAGCATGCTGGTAGTTCTCGCGACCATCATTTTCCTGGTCTTGGAAAGAGTGTTTCCGGGGCGCGAATTGCCCGAAGCGAAAGGTTGGTACTGGCGCGCGTTGCTAGTAAATCTAGTTCAGCTTGGAATTACTCTGGCGCTGGCAAGACTGTGGATTCGGCTGTTTGGCTTTTCGCTATTCAGGCTACGTGCTTGGAACATGCCTCTTGCGGAAGGCTTTGTAGGATGGTTCATCGGGACATTCTTCTTTTATTGGTGGCATGTGCTACGGCACAAGAATGGGTTTTGGCTTGTATTCCATCAAGTTCACCATTCGCCGTCACGAATTGAAATCGCGACATCCTTTTACAAACACCCCGTCGAAATACTAGGCGACTCAATTCTCAGCGCGCTCGTGATGTATCCGCTCTTGGGATGTTCAATGATGGGCGCGTTCTGGTACAACTTCTTTGCTGCCACCGGCGAATACTTCTATCACGCAAATGTCAGAACGCCGAGGTGGTTGAGGTTCTTCATCCAAACCCCGGAATTACATTCGATACATCATCAATATGACGTTCACAGATACAACTTTTCAGACATCCCGCTTTGGGATCGTTTGTTTGGGACCTATAAGGACGCAACTGATTTTTCGAGTCGGTGCGGTTTCCCAAAAGGAGCCGAAGAGAAGCTCGTGGCGATGTTGGCGTTCAAGGATGTCTATCAGGAAGAATCCGCACAGGAAAACTGCACTAGGCAAAGCACGTAGCGATGTGGACGGCGCGATAGTTGACGTAACCAGGCCATTACACGTTTTGGTCGCTGGTCAATGAGTAGAGTCGAGAACAGGCGCAGTGACTGTAGTCTCCCGGTGGATATTCGACGTGGCTTTCGCCGCGCCACCTCAGTCCGGTTTGGCTTGGTTCTGTTTCCTGTTCCCGCTCATCGAACCGGACAGGCAGATTTCCCGCATCCGGCTCTCGGAAAAGACTCACGATGTTCCGTGTGACGCCGTCTGCAACTGCTGAACACAAACCTTGGGGTGGCTAGACTCATCGTCAATCCCCAGGTCCTTCGTCGCTTCTTGCGTCCGTCTTTAACTGAGGTCCCTTCCCTCCGCCGGAGTTACCCGGCCTCTTCGGTACTACGAACCTCTCCGCCACCCCACACGGCCCGGCCTGTCTCTCACGAGCTGCCAGTTGATCCTTATTATGATCACCGCTGGGGTTTCCCGTGTTGCGTCTGGTCTCCTATGCGTACATGCCATCGCCATTACCCCGGCAGGTTCAATGGAGCTTATTCGCTCGTCTATCTCCATTGTCGGCGGCCTTCCCCGTGAAACAGTAAGGTCGGCTCCTGCAATCACTTTTTCGGGGCCTGCTCAGCGTTCACTCACGTTACGGCCTGCACGCTCGCGGAGTCGCCAAGCGACCCTTTACACCGAGAGCTCCGACAGCTTTGTTGCCTCCGCTGCCGCCTCGATTGCTACCGGGTGGAGCGAACCAGTTCCCGGGCGGGAGTTGCACCCGCTGTAGTCCAGCGCCTTTCACGGCGCACTATTTCAGCAGTTACGGGCTAGAATGATCGTCTTGGAGAGAAATCCGTGACGCGAATTGCAGCTTTAGCATTGATGATCGGTGCCCTTTGCGGCACTGCGATGTCCCAGCAGGCTGCTGAGTTCAGCAGCTATTATTCCGGTAATCGCTACGACTTCCGTCTCACCCACAAGCAATTGTTGAACACTCCGGCGTGGCTTGAAGATGAACCGAATCCTCCCCTGTCCGCTCGAACCGCGCAGGGTGCCGTCCTGAGTTACTTGAGAATTCTGTTCGATAATGCGTCTGCATGGAGACTTGAGTAGAGATTCGCCAACGATCCGGCTCACTCGGCTTCCCGTCACGCTCCCACAGTGCACTAGTCGGCCTATCCTCCAACACCTGAAACAACAGCGAGCCGGGTCGAGCCTATTTGGACGAACGGGCCGAGACCGACACACCGAATACCGTGCCACAGCCGCCAGGGCACTTCGGGTAGATTCCCCCTTCCATGGTTGTGCCGTATAGGGTCATATCAGTGGCTTGGACTAACCCACCGCCCCCATATATGCCCCCCCTGGTAACGTCGAAGCTGTGCAGGACAGTTAGTTCGCCGGCGGGGGTAATCTTGAAGACTGCCCCGTAGCCATTAGCCCCGCCATTTTGAGCTGAGCCATAAAAGAAGTTTCCGTCTCTGGCCTGTGCAAGCGCTGCTCCAACTGAAAAGCCGCTTGCGGAGCAGTTTCCCTCAGGGCAAAAGCTATACAGTGTGGTTAGCTTGCCCGAAGGCGTGATTTCAAAAAAAGTGCCGTAGCCATTTTGGCCCCCGCTCTCGGTTGTCGCGTAGAAGTTTCCGTTAGTGCCCTGCACCAGACCGCTAGACCCTGCACCGTCAGCGCAGCCCGGCAGGGCACAAAAGTTGTAAATGGTAGTCAGTTCTCCCGTCGGGAAGACCTTGAAGATTGTGCCACAGCCGAACCCGTCCAAGCAGTTGGCAGCGACCCCGCCGTACATTGTCGCTCCGTAGATGCTGCCGTCGGCGGCTTGGACGAGGCCATCGGTAAAGGGGATCAGCCCGTCAGAGCAGTTCGTTTGCGAGCAAAAGCTGTGAAGCGTAGTCAGCTTGCCTGCTGGAGTCAGTTCGAAGACGGTGCCGCAGTTGTCGTTGTTACTACAAGTCGCACCACCAAAATTCGTCGTCCCGTAGAATTTGCCAGTGGGGGCTTGCAACAATCCTGCCATCGGCCCACCGCCATCGGCACAACTGGGTTGAGAACAAAAGCTGTATATAGTAGTTAGTTTTCCCGTCAGAGAAATCTTGTAGACCGTACCAAAGCCTTGGGCTCCGCCGAGCGACGTTGTTCCGTAGAGGTCACCATCTGTCGCTTGTATGAGACCGGAATAGGGATATATGCCGTCGCTACAGTTTCTCTTGGAACAAAAACTATACAAGGTGGTCAGCCTTCCTCCCGGAGTAATTTCAAAGACGGTGCCTGAATCCCTGACTCCGCCGAACGTCGTTGTCCCATAGAGGTGCCCGTTGTTAGCTTGAACTAGCGGTCCTCGCCCAGGAGACCGCCCATCGATCCCGTTGAAGCTCAGAATCGTCTCGAAAGTCTGAGCCAATGGGATCATCGCAGTCGCGGCCCAAAAAGCAAGAATCAAGCAGACCATTCTTCCCGACCTGAGTTTTTTCATGTGACTCCTTTGGAACGTCAGCGCCGGGGCGATTTGAAAGTCTGCACTGTGTCGTGCGAGCTAGTCAATCGTGAAGAAACTTGCATAGTTAGACATGCCAGTCACCAATAGAATCTTTAAACTGTCGTTACCAGGCGATTTCACTCAAATTTCGACTGCTTTCGGTTCGGGCCGCATCCGGTGCATCCGTCAGTAATCGAAAGATGAGTGTAATGGGGATGTTACATCAGTTGACTAACCCATCGGGTGGTCAGCCTCTTGAGTTGCGGGCCTAACCTAACTGACTTACCGAATTCGCTTATCGTTCTTTCATTGACAGACAGACAGGCTTGAAATACATTGAAGGCCCCCAAGTCAGGGGCTGCTGTGAGCCCCGACTGTGTCTGAACGTTCAACAGCAACCCCCAATTTGTTGTCACGAAGTAGCGATCTGGCCGCGCGGACCGGATTTCACCGGTTCTAAGAAGGGCTAAATGAATATGAAACTCATGCGACTCTCACTACTCGTACTCACAGCGCTTGCCGTTACCTTCAGTCTGGCTGAGTGCGCCCCAGCCCAGGCCGTAACCTTTCTCTACCATTTCACGGGCACCCAAGGGGCTGATCAGGGATCTGCCGCATCGATAATTCAGGGCACTGACGGAAATTTCTATGGTGTAGGCGCTGGCGGTGCTAACGGTCTTGGTCGGGTCTTCCGCATGACGCCCAGCGGAAAGCTCAGCACAATTTACAGTTTTTGCTCACAGCCCAACTGTACCGACGGCTATGGGCCCATATCGCTAATACTCGGAAGCGACGGGAACCTATACGGAATCGCTCAGCTGGGTGGAAACGCTAACAACTCAGGAACTTTCTTCCGGCTGACGCTCGGCGGCAAGTTCGCCAAACTCTATACGTTCTGCTCGGAATCTGGATGTGCTGACGGCACAGCACCGCTCAGAGCCTTGCAGGCGAGTGACGGAAATTTCTATGGCAACACTGAATATGGCGGGGCAGGAACCTACGGCACGATTTTCCGGATTAGCCCGAGCGGCGAGTACAAATTGATGCACGCCTTTTGTTTGACTGAGGCTTGCCCAGACGGGATTCTTCCCATTTACCCGCCGATCGAGGCCAACGATGGAAATTTCTATGGTGCAGCAAACACGGGGGGCGTCAACGGAGCGGGCGTCCTTTACAAACTGACGCCAGACGGGACCTTCACGGTGCTCTACAGCCTTTGTGCTCTCCCCGGCTGCACCGACGGTTTCAACCCAAACGCCGTCGTTCAAGATGGCAATGGGACGTTCTTTGGCACCACCGGAGCTGGCGGACTTTACGGCCGCGGGACCGTATTCGAAGTCACGTCAACCGGTCAATATACCGTGCTGCACAGTTTCGACGGAGTCGACGGAAGCCTCCCTACCATGGGATTGACGCTGGCGAACGACGGGAATCTCTACGGAGAAACAGAACTTGGAGGAGTTGCGGGTCTAGGAAGCCTTTTTGAGATTACTTCAGCGGGCGCGTACACGTCGCTCTACAGCTTTGCGCCTAAAGGCGTCGAACCGTTCGACGGGCCGCTCTTTCAGGGTACCGACGGCATTCTCTATGGAACCACTCCGTGGGCGACACAAGGCCCCTGTTGTTATGGGACGATCTTCACGCTCTTCAACGATCTCAGTCCGCTGGTGGAAACCGTGCCTGTCGCCGGTAAGGTCGGCAAGAAAATCCTGATCCTTGGCAACGGCCTGACTGGTACGACCAGTGTCACCTTCAACGGCGTGTCCGCAGAATTCACGGTCGAGTCCGATACCTACATCAAAGCGACGGTTCCAGCGGGCGCGACTACCGGTACAGTACAGGTCATAACGCCCACTCAAACGCTCAACAGCAATCCGGCGTTTCAAGTGCTGTCTCAATGAATGGCGATAACAGGCGATAGCGCTCAAAATCCCTTGGCCGGGTCAACGAGTGATATCGCGATGTTTCGCCAATTGAGGCTCGGATAGCTTCCGGTTGGCCGACAATCCGGAAACAACCTCGATTTTCAGTCCGCGAAACCCCTTCTGGAAAGGAAGTGCGCCGCAAGGGAGGGCCGCGTGCGCCACGTTGTAACCGCTCCCTTGCCGCCCGAATTAAGGGGGCCAGCTTCCACACCGTTCCAGAGTTGTACGCGCTCGTGGGTCAGAAGCGCGGACTTCTACGGCGTTACCCGGAACTTCACGTTGCTGGTCAGCGTGCCGCTGGACGTTACCACTTTGACTTTGCCGCTGGTTGCGCCCGCGGGTACGGTGGTCGTGATTTCGGAGCTCGAGACCACGGTGAACGTAGCCGCCGTGCCGTTAAAGGTGACGCTGGTCGCGCCGGTCAGATTGGTTCCCAGAATCTTGACAGCCGCTCCCACCCTGCCGGAGGTGGGCAGTGTTTCCACAAACGGTCCAAGACTCACAGACAGGCTGAAGACTGTGCCACAGCCACTTGGGCAAACGCCGAGGGCCTCGCGATTCGTTGTCCCGTAGAATTTTCCATTGGTGTCCTGCACCAGCGCAGCGTAGGGGTTCGCTCCGTTCGTGCAACAAAAGCTGTATAGCGTAGTCAGTGTGCCAGTCGAGGTTATTTCGAAGATCGTGCCTTCGCTGAGGGTCCCGCCGATTGCGGTTGTGCCATAGAACTTCCCATTCGTGGCCTGGACCAGCGCTGCGGATGGATTTTCGCCGTCCGCGCAACCGCTTAGAGAGCAAAAGTTATATAGCGTTGTCAGCGTGCCGCTTGGCGTGATCTTGAACACCGTCCCAGCGCCAGTGACCCCGCCACCTACCGTTGTTCCGTATAAATTCCCGTCGGTCGCCTGGACCAACCCGGCAAGGGGTCCGCTGCCGTCCGTGTCGTCGAAGCTGTGGATCGTCGTCAGCGCGCCCGTCGGTGTGATTTCGAAGATAGTCCCGTTGTTGTCGGCCCCGCCACCGTTCGCTGCCCCATAGAGATTCCCATTGGTCGCCTGCACCAGTGCCCCGAAGGGCATTTCACCGTCCGTGCAATTGCCGACGCCTCCGGAACAAAAGCTGTACAGCGTCGTCAGCGTGCCACTTGGAGTGATTTTGAAAACCGTGCCCAAGGTGTAGGCCCCGCCATAGCCCGTTACTCCGTAGAAGTTCCCATCGGTGGCCTGGATCAGCCCCGTGACTGGCTCTTGGCCGTCGGTGCAACCGGCGCCTTGGGAACAAAAGCTGTACAGCGTCGTCAGCGTGCCACTTGGCGTGATCTTGAACACCGTCCCAACGCCAGTGACCCCGCCAGAATGCGTTGTCCGGTAGAAGTTCCCGTTGGTGGCCAGGATCAACCCCGCTGCCGGGCTGGCCCCATCCACGCAACCGCTTTGGGAGCAGAAGTTATAAACCGTCGTCAGCGTGCCCCCAGGAGTAATTTTGTAGACCGTGCCATAGCCGTTGACCCCGCCGCCGGACGTTGTCCCGTACAAGTTCCCATTGGTGGCCTGGACCAGCCCCGCGTAGTAGGGGTTTTCGCCATCCGTGCCATCGAAGCTGTGCAGTGTCGTGAAAGTCTGCGCCTGCGCTAATTGGGTCGTAATGGCCGCCGATACCCGCATGGCGGCTAACGCCAGCATGGCACTTGCCGCCGTCAGACGCATCCTAGAAATCCAGTTCCGATGTTGCGGTATTTTCTTCATAATCCATTCCTCCGGCAAACTTTTTGTCAAGGACCCTTCACTGACGAGCGGGCGCATGCTAGCACCCCGCTATCTAATTCCCGCCTTGGACGTGGGTTCCCAGGGGTATAGAATGTAGGCCGTGCGGCGCAATTGACCCCGGTCGCCATCCTCCCCGTCGCCTAGGATATTGCCCCAAAGCCGGTTGTTGGTCTTCAGGCTTGCATAAAGTTTTTCTAAAGCTTTTGTGAATGCCTTATGTCCCTACAAACAAAGGTGATCTTCGAGTTCGGCTGGTTTCGCTTGAATCCCGTCACCTGCACTGTTGGAACAACCCCGGCAATGCAACTGGGGCCACTTGGGGCAGTTCTGGACCCCTCTGGCTAGGTTTCCTAACCCCGGTCCCCTGAATGCCTTGGAATGCACTGCACGAAAGGGTGTTTTTTCGTGCCCTGTGAAGTCTATTGTTCTCAACGGGCGAAATCGCTGATCGAACCGACTTTTTCCGCAGCCTGCTAGACGAACACACGGCGAAGGTAGGCCATTATGGGCCACAGACAGCCCTGACTGTTAAAGAACAGGCAATCACCCTTGTTAGAGAAAAGGGGGAAACGTACTTCACGGCGTTCTGGGCGAACCGTTCCAACATAACGTGACAATCGCCCGGGATCACGATGCGAGCGTGGACCAGATTAAGGCGTTGTGCCGATTCCTTTCAGAATTTGGCTACTCCAGAGCAGTGTCGGCGCTCGCCGCCCTTTCGGCCCTCGCTTGAGGAGAAGGGGTCCGAAGAGTGCAACCGGTGGATATCGTAGAGCTGGACGTTTGCGGACCTCGTCCTCGCCTCTCGCCATACCGTCCATCGAATTCCGGCATCAAATAGCAGTAGTGAAACCAGAGAGGAGCAGCGAACAATGTCACCATCCACAACCGAAGTCGGAGGGCTTTCACCGGCCTCACAACTTGCGGCCAGCAATACGGTCCATTTTCCTAACGAGAGCGCGGAGTATCGCACTGCCCGCAATGCGCTGCTCGCGGAAGAAATCGAGTTACGACGCCAGATGGAACGCGTGGCGGCCCAGCGGCGTGCGCTGCCTCAGGGTGGTGAGATTCCGCGAGACTTTGAGTTCGTCTGCGAGACTGGCCCGGTTAAACTCTCCAGCCTCTTCGGTGACAAAGACACATTGATGATCTACAGCATGATGTACGGTCCAGAGCGCAAGACTCCGTGCCCAATGTGCACATCCTTCCTGTCCGCTTGGAACGGTATTGCTACTAACCTGCGTGAGCGGTGCGCCATTGCAGTCACGGCCCGCTCGCCGATAGAGAGGCTGATTGAGTACAAGGAGCATCGCGGCTTCAATAACCTCCGCTTTGTTTCCGACATGTCCAGCGACTACACGCGCACTTATGTCAACCCCAGAGACGAGGATGTGCCCGGCTTCAGCGTGTTCAGCCGGCGGGGCGGCACCGTTCGTCACTTCTACAGCGGCGAAATGAGCGCGGCGATGGCCGACCCTGGACAGGACCCGCGGAGCGCCCCAGACCCGGACCCTCTCTGGCAGATGCTCGACCTGACGCCGGAAGGTCGCGGCACCGACTGGTACCCGAAGCTCGACTACAAAAAGTAGAACTCGAAATGAGGAGGACATATGTGCCCAGCATGCATCGCAAGCACAGCAGTGATGGTCGCCGGAGTCGGATCCACGGGAGGAATTCTGGCGGTGTGCATCGGCAAGTTCAGGAAATTAATCAGAAGGAATCATCGGGATCCTATTTCAAAAAAAGAATAAAGCGTTGCGCTGCCAGCCACAAGAATACCTTTCACCAACTTCAAACTGAATGAATCCGTGAACACAAGTACCGGCGTCATCATCGCGGTATATCAGCGGAAGGATGCGCGGATATGAAGGAAGGACGACAGCAGAATAAGAACGGCACAGTAGGCCCTGATTGAGAGAACGAGGACAGATTCCAATGACAGATGAACCTGGAACTCCCAAAATAGTCGAACGGAGCACATTCCACGCCGAACTGGACGCTCTTCGTATTCGAGAGAAGGCGCACACGCACGAGGGTGACGCGATTGCGGCTGCCCGCCGACGGCTGCCCATGGTCGAGGTGGATGGCACCACACCGC
>OBLW0100003895.1_pt1 | contig 11513 bp, 8 predicted proteins | sample 1520161 | NCBI WGS metagenome assembly OBLW01 (sample SAMEA3539309, study PRJEB22396) | soil metagenome | biome: tundra; feature: field; material: soil | place: USA | collected 2010-05 | depth 0.15 m
GCAGTGATCATGAAAGCGGCGCGTGGAAAGCCGCGGTGATCATGAAAGCGGCGCTGGCCTTCTGGGGAGCTAGACTGGCGAGTACCGTCCCCGGACCCTGGACTCTTCCATCTCCGGGAGCGTAGGCATGCGTGTTCTGATTATTGTCCTCGTCATTGTCGTACTGCTTATCCTGCTCGCTTTTGGGCTGGCGGTGCGGGTCGTCAAGCAGTACGAGCAGGGGGTCTTGTTCCGGCTGGGCCGGGTCCAGGGCGCACGCAAGCCGGGGTTCCAGGTGATCATCCCGCTCATCGACGTCTTGCACCGGGTGTCCCTGCGGATCATCACCATGCCGATCCAGTCCCAGGGCATCATCACCCGGGACAACGTCAGCGTCGACGTGTCCGCGGTCGCCTACTTCCGGGTAGTAGACGCGGTGAAGTCGGTCGTCGCCATCGAGAACGTCGGCGCCGCCATTGACCAGATCGCCCAGACCACATTGCGTAAGGTCGTCGGCCAGCACACTCTCGATCAGACGTTGTCCGAGACTGACAAGATCAACCTGGACATCCGCAAGATCCTGGATGTCACCACCATCGACTGGGGCGTGGAAGTGACCCTGGTGGAACTGAAAGACATCCAGCTGCCTGACAGCATGAAGCGTGCCATGGCGCGGCAAGCCGAGGCCGAACGTGAAAAGCGGGCGAAGATCATCAACGCCGAGGGAGAATCCCTCGCCGCCGCCGCGCTCGGCGACGCCTCAGACATCATGATGGCCCACCCGCTCGCACTTCAGCTGCGCAATCTGCAGAGCCTGGTCGAGATCGGCGTGGACAAGAACACCACCGTCGTTTTCCCCGCCCCGCTGATGACCACGATCGCCGAACTCGGCGCCTTCCTCACCCGCGAGGCGGCGGCCGCGACCCCCGCGCTGCCGCCCAGAAGCGACCACGGCGCCAGGCCAACATCGAACGGAGCCGTTGATCCGGCGCGGCCGGCCGGGTAATCGAATCGGCCAGCCGGGTAGTCGAATCGGCCGGCCGGGTAGTCGAATCGGCCCCGGGAGGGAGACACGCACCGTTCACGTCCCGGTAGTTGTGCCACGACCAGGTATGTACCAGGTTCGGCGACAAGGGGAGGATGCATGCTGTGACACGTACCGATTCGGCGCTGGCCCGGACTGATCGCCAGCCAGACATGGAGCTGATCGACGCCTACTGGCGAGCGGCGAACTACCTGTCGGTCGGGCAGATCTACTTGATGGACAATCCCCTGCTGCGAGAACCGCTGCGAGCCGAACACGTGAAGCCACGGCTGCTCGGGCACTGGGGAACGACACCCGGGCTGAACCTGCTCTACGCCCACATGAACAGGGTCATCAAGGAGCGTGACCTCAGCGCCCTGTACGTGACCGGCCCAGGGCACGGGGGTCCGGGGCTGGTGGCCAACGCATACCTGGAAGGCACCTACAGCGAGGTCTACTCCTCGATAGGGCAGGACGAGGACGGCCTGCGGGCCCTGTTCCGGCAGTTCTCCTTCCCCGGCGGCATCCCCAGCCACGTGGCACCGGAGACGCCTGGATCCATCCACGAGGGCGGCGAACTCGGCTACGCCCTGGTGCACGCGTACGGCGCCGCGTTCGACAACCCGGATCTGCTGGTGCTGTGCGTGGTGGGCGACGGGGAAGCGGAGACCGGCCCGCTGGCGGCTAGCTGGCACTCGAACAAGTTCCTCAATCCGGTGACCGACGGCGCGGTGCTGCCGGTACTGCACCTCAACGGCTACAAGATCGCCAACCCGACGGTGCTGGCCCGCATCCCCGACGACGAGCTCGCCGAGCTGATGCGCGGCTACGGCTATCAGCCGCACTTCGTCGTGGGCGACGAACCCGCGGCGGTTCACCAGGAACTCGCGGCCACGCTCGACGAGGTGCTGGACACCATCGCGGCCATCCAGCACGACGCCCGCGGCACCCCGAGCCCGCGACGGCGGGGGGCCGACGAGCGGGCGGCCCGCCCGGCCTGGCCGATGATCGTGCTGCGCACCCCGAAGGGGTGGACCGGGCCGAAAATGGTCGACGGCCTCCCGGTCGAGGGCACCTGGCGCGCCCACCAGGTCCCGCTGTCCGACACGCGCGGCAACGCCAAGCACCGCGAGCAGCTCGAGCAGTGGATGCGCAGCTACCGGCCCGAGGAGCTGTTCGACGAGACCGGCCAGCTGATCCCCGAGCTGCGGGCCCTTGCGCCGCAGGGCCGCCAGCGGATGAGCGCCAACCCGCACGCCAACGGCGGGCTGCTGCTGCGCGACCTCGCCATGCCCGATTTCCGCGGCTACGCCGTGCCCGTGCAGCGCCCCGCCGCCGAGTCCAGCGAAGCCACCCGGGTGCTGGGCGCGTTCCTGCGCGACGTCATCGCACGCAACCCCGACCGGTTCCGGCTGATGGGCCCGGACGAGACCGCGTCCAACCGGCTGACGGCCGTGTTCGAGGGGACCAACCGGGCCTGGGACGCCATCACGCTGCCCGGCGACGATCACCTGGCACCGGACGGGCGGGTGATGGAGGTGCTGTCCGAGCACCTGTGCCAGGGGTGGCTGGAGGGCTACCTGCTCACCGGGCGGCACGGCCTGTTCAACTGCTACGAGGCGTTCATCCACATCGTCGACTCGATGTTCAACCAGCACGCAAAGTGGCTCAAGTCGACGCGGGCCATCCCGTGGCGGGCGCCGATCGCGTCACTCAATTACCTGCTGTCCTCGCACGTCTGGCGCCAGGACCAAAACGGCTTCTCCCACCAGGACCCGGGATTCATCGACCATGTGATCAACAAGAAGGCCGAGATCGTCCGCGTCTACCTGCCGCCGGATACGAACACCCTGCTGTCGGTGGCCGATCACTGCCTGCGCAGCCGGAACTACGTCAACGTCATCGTGGCCGGCAAGCAGCCAGCGCTGAACTACCTGAGCATGGAGCAGGCGATCGCGCACTGCACCCGCGGGCTGGGCATCTGGCCGTGGGCCAGCTCCACCGACGGCGAGCCGGATGTGGTGCTGGCCTGCGCCGGCGACATTCCCACCCTGGAGACCCTGGCCGCCGCGGACCTGCTGCGCACCCATCTGCCCGAGCTGAAGGTCCGGGTCATCAACGTGGTGGACATCATGCGGCTGGAGCCGGATACCGAGCACCCGCACGGGCTGTCCGACTTTGACTTTGACTCGCTGTTCACCTGCGACAAGCCGGTCATCTTCGCCTATCACGGCTATCCGTGGCTCATCCACCGGCTCACCTACCGCCGCAGCAACCACCCCAACCTGCATGTGCGCGGCTACAAGGAAGAAGGCACCACGACCACCCCGTTCGACATGGTCATGCTCAACGACCTGGACCGGTTCCACCTCGTCATGGACGTCATCGACCGGGTCCCGTCCATCGGCAGCCGCGCCGCGACACTGCGGCAGGAGATGTCCGACGCCCGCCTGGCCGCGCGCGCCTACACCCGCGAGCACGGCGAGGACGACCCGGCCATCTCCGGCTGGACCTGGCCGGACCGGGGCTGACGGTGCGGGTACTGGTCGTCAACGCCGGATCCTCGAGTCTCAAGCTGCGCCTGCTCGATGCCGCCGACGCCATCGAGCACAGCGCCGACCTGCCGGCCGGATCAGACGGGTTCGAGATCTCCCGCCTCACCGAGATCCTCAACGGATGGGCGACACCTGATGTGGTTGGCCACCGTATCGTGCACGGCGGGACGACATTCACCGGCCCGGTCCTGATCAACGACGCGGTGCGCAAGCAGTTGCAGGACCTGACTGACCTCGCACCGCTGCACCAGCCCAAGTCCCTGGCCGGGCTGGACGCGGTGACGGCGCACCTGCCCGGCGTGCCCGCTGTAGCCAGCTTCGATACCGCCTTTCACACCACCATCCCTCCCGCCGCCGCCACCTACGCGGTACCGCGCGAATGGCGGGAGCGGTATGCGATCCGCCGCTACGGGTTCCACGGGCTGTCGCATGCCTATTGCTCGCAGCGCGCCGCCCAGCTGCTCGGCCAGCCGCTGACCGCCCTGCGGATCATCACCTGCCACCTTGGCGCGGGCGCCTCACTCGCCGCGGTGCTCGGCGGCCGCAGCGTCGACACCACCATGGGCTTCACCCCGCTGGAGGGGCTGGTCATGGCGACCCGGTCGGGCACCGTGGACCCCGGTCTGGTGCTCTGGCTCGAAGAGCACGAGCATCTGTCGCCACATGAGGTCGCGACCGCCCTGGAGCAGCGGTCCGGGCTCACCGCCCTGGCCGGGACCGGCGACATGCGCGCGATCGAGGCGGCGGCAGATCGGGGTGATCCGGACGCACAGCTGGCCATCGATGTCTATATCCACCGGCTGGTCAGCGGCATCGCCGCGATGTGCGCGGCAACCGGAGGCGTGGACGTGCTCGCGTTCACCGGCGGCGTCGGCGAGAACTCTGCCCTGGTGCGCTGGCGGGCAGCGGAGCGGCTGGCCTTCCTCGCCGTCGCCGTCGACCGCCATCGCAACGGCGTCGCCCACACCGGCCCGGACCACACCGGCAGGGACCACGCCGGCCCGGGCCAGATTGGCACAGACCACGTCGGCCCAGATCACGCCGGCCCGGAGCAGGCCGACCGCGACATCACTGCGGCCGGCGCGACCGTGCGGACCATGGTGATCACTGCCCGGGAAGACCTGCAGATCGCCCGCGAGGCACGCCAGGTGCTCGGCGCGGATCAGCCCGGCGCGAGTCAGGCCGCAGGCTGCTGAACCAGCGCCCATCACTCCCTCCCAGCGACAAACCCAGATGGCCTCAACCAGGAACTCGCAGGCTTCCTGGGATGACCGGGCAGCCTCCCTGGCGCCCGGGGATGACAATCATGCCTGGCGATGAGTTTCCGCCCGCCCGGCGGTCTTATCGTTGACGGGCTCAGCCGGAGGCGAGGACACGATGACGACGACGAGCGGATACGCGCCGGTCAACGGGCTGAACATGTACTACGAGATCCACGGCGCCGGCCGCCCGCTGATTCTGCTGCACGGCGGATTGCTCACCATCGACTTGTCGTTCGGGCGGCTGCTGCCCGGACTGGCCGCTTTCCGCCGGGCGATCGGCGTCGAGTTGCAAGGCCACGGTCATACCGCCGACACCGACCGGCCACTGAGCCTGGACGGCCTAGCCGATGACATCGTCGGGCTGCTGGACATGCTGGAGATCGAGTGCGCCGACCTGTTCGGCTTCAGCCTCGGCGGCCTGGTCGCCACGCAGCTCGCGGTGACTCGGCCGGATCGGGTGGACCGGCTCGTGCTGGCCGCCTCCCATTTCCATCCGGACGGGTACCACGATGACGTACGCGATCCGGCCCTATTCGCCACCTCGGCGCGGATGCCCACCCAGGAGGACTTCGCCGTCATGCGGGAGGCGTATGCCCGGGTCGCGCCGGACCCGGCCCGCTTCCCGGCCTTCGCAGAGAAGGCATCGGCCGCGGTAGCTAGCTTCACCGGCTGGCCGCCGGAGGACGTGGGCTCGATCAAGGCGGCAACACTGATCATGGTGGGAGATAACGATTTCGTCCGGGTGCAGCACGCCGCCGAGATGCGCGAGCTGATCCCGGACAGCCAGCTCGCGGTGCTCCCCGGTACCACGCACATGCAGCTGACCCAGCGGGCCGAACTGGTGGTGCCGATCGTCGAGAGGTTCCTGACCCAGGGCCGCTGACGAGCTGACTTGAGCGGCAGAACGCGGCATCAGACGAGCGCGAAGCCCATTCATCGTGGAGCGGAAACGCAGCCAGCCGCGTAATCCGATGGGCTGGATCCTGCTCACCATCCTCCTGCTGTACCTGTTCAGCACCGGTCTTGTCACGAAGTGATCTGGGTCTCCCCCGGCTGGAGCCTTGGCCTGGGAGAGGCTGGATTGGTGATGCCAGACCGTGGCAGCGAAGCCGACTGAAGCCAGCCTTACCCGCGTTCCCTTATCCACACCGAGACATGGGCGGGCTCCAGGGTCTTGTAGACGACGCTGGCCAGGTCATCCCGGACCGAGTCCAGGTCCAAGGCGTCCTGCAGGCGGGCCGCGAACGCCGCCACCATGCGGTCAGCGTCATACCGCGCCCGGTTGAACCGCCGGTCCACCACCCGCTGCACCCGCCGCCGCAGCGGGTGGAACAACGCCGCCACCACCAGTGTCGAGCCTGCCACCGCCACCGGCGAAGTAGCCAGCAGCACCTGGCTGGCCAGCAGCACCAGGCCCGCATAGACGCCGGCCAGTAGGCCCGTGACGATCGCATAGGCCAGTGTCCGGCTGATAATCCGGTCGATGTCATACAGCCGGTACTTCACGATCCCGACGCCGATCCCCACTGGCAGCGCTGCAGCCCCAAGATCGGCCGTGTCCTGGATCACCTGAGCGATCACCGAGGAGTCGTTTCCGGTGACGATGGTGACTGCGGTGGCGATGACGCAGCTCACCGCCCCGCCGATGAGCCACTTCAGCTGCTGCCGGCGTTGGCTGGCCGAGCGCCGGTAACTAGCGACCTGACGGCCCACGAAGACGAGCCAGAACCCGAGGATCAGCCACCCGCCGGCTTGCCCGAGGTGGGCCACCAATGCCGCGACTCCGGCCGGGTTCGGATTACTCAGCGGGACGCCGGTCAGGCCGACGCGCAGGGGCTGCACACCGATGGCGACGGCTTGGTCGATGAACTGATGTGCCATGAACATCGCGCAGCAGCCAAGGTACGGCCAGAGCACCCAGCGCCACCGGCGCGACGGGAGCCTGCCGTCCGGAAAGAGCAGGACCGCCAGCCCGGACACCACCGCTATCAGAAATTCGGCGGCTTCCAACAACACCGCCGCCCGGCCGAGCGGCCACGCTCCGTGATGGATCCGGAAGTCGAGGACCGAATAGAGCTGGACGACGCCGACGACAGGAATCAGGACCGCCCAGCCGACCAGCAGCCAGCCGATCGGGTTGCGCGGCTCACGTCGTGCCACCACCATGCCCACCGCCGCGGCCACTAGGCCCGCCACGGCCCCGCCGCCTCCGTAGATAGCGTGGCGATAATCCCGGCTGAGGTAGAGGAGAGCCGCACAGGCGGCGAACAGCACCAGCACCAGGCCGAATGCCAGCAGCGCGATGAGGGGAGAGTCCAAACGGAAAGCTGCCGCCCCCCGCGACGCCGGGCGGAACCGGCGGAGGGTGACCTCCGTCGTCGCCGGTGCCCGCCCACCCGCTGGCTGCTCCTCCACGGAGCGCACGCTACGCCAGGACCGTTCCGGGAACGTTACCGCTCAGCACGGAACCCTCAGCTAGGCCAAACATCACCAACTGGACGCGGCGCGGCCGTCCTCATGTCACGCCACCACACTGGGCTCACTAACGAAGTGGGAGGGTCGGGGACTGGCGCGGTTTCCGCTGATCGCGACAACGAGCTCCTGATCAGGTCATGACCGCTGGACAACCACCTCCATGATCTCTGGGCCCACCAGCTGAAGTACTAACCGGCGTCCTTCCCCGTCGGCCGGACCCAGATATTCCGCTCGTGCATAAGTTCGATTTGCCTCGCTGTCACCTCCCGGCGATATTCGTCATGGCCGTATGGAGCGCGGTCGAGATAAATATTCTTCGGGTAGACCGGCTCTTCGTAAATAAGCTGGTACTGCTCGGTGGTGAGATCCTTGATCCAGTTGTCCCATTGCGCATTCGCGCGGAACTGGCGTAGTGCTTCGATATCGACAGTCCCCGCGACCCAGGAGGACCCGCCACTGTAGTCGTGGCGCCCAACAATCTGCCCACGGTAGTCGACCACCACGGATCCGCCACCGAATGTATCGATCGCGATATCGGAATCGGCATGCAGATAATAAGTGCCCACATTGCATGCGATCAGATACAAGTTGTTGTCGAGGGCGCGCGCGCGGTTCTGGATCTCGAACAGGCCATTGCCGACATGCGGGTGCGGATACGGGCCCCGGTAGACAACCTCTGCGCCGTTCATGGCCAGCCCGCGCGCATTCTCGGGATAAGAACCCTCGTTGGCCATCAGGAATCCCAGCCGGCCGATCTCCGTGTCAGCAACCGGGTAGAACGCATCCAGGTTGCGGCCGTACAGCTCTATCCACTTGTCCCAGACGTTGTGCGGTGTCACCGAATGCTCTACCGGGAGCAGCGGCACCACCTTATGATGCCGGAGAATCACCTCGCCGTCCGGGCTGAGGATAAAGCCAACGTTGAAGAACCGCCCAGGGAATTCCGGGTGACGGGCTTTCGCCTGCGCCATCAGGAAGGCGTTCCACTGCCGGGCGAGCTTACCGAGATAGTCTGTCTCCGGGCCAGGGATGTCGATCGCGCATTCCCGCGCGAAATCTTCGTGATCGAGATCAAGAACCTCGTCGTTGAAACCCTGCAGTGCGCCTTCGGGGATGGCGATGAGCCGCACCGGCAAGTCCAGGCTGGACAGCCACGACGCGGCCTTGATCAGGTGCGAGAGGTGCTCGAGGTTCGTTGCGATCTCATCGCGGCGGCTGATGCCACGCATAGTAGGGACCAGGCCCAGGGCCTGATAAGGCTCGATCATGACTAATCCCTTCGGCCAGCGGAGCTTCCGCGTCAACCCGGCCCGCTCATCCGGTGCTGCCCCTTGTTCTACCTGGCCGCCCCGCGTCCTGTCTGCATCATCGGGCGGGCCAGATCACCGAATCATGGCGCCTCTTGGTGCCCGGTTGCCCGCTGGGTCAGGCAGCCGACCCGGGCGTATCCCAATCGACCTCACGCGGCTCCACGACCTCATCGGGATGGGGCGGTGTGATGTCGACGGCGACTCCGAAGTCCCACAGTTCGACGATCGCCCAGTTCTGCACGTCGGCGCCGGCGGTCACCGGCTCGGCGCTCACCGCAACGCGGCGGACCAGGCCAGCCGCGTCCAGCCACACCTCGGCAGGCATCCGGCGTAGCGCGCGATACGGCCCGGCTGGCACGCTCACGCCGGCCGGCACCGCCGCGTCCGCTCGCGCCAGGTCGACGGTGAGGCGGCAGCGGACGGCCGCCACGCCCCGCACGGCGTCGGGCCCCATCTCCACGGCGTCGTCGCGGGCACCGAACAGCGCGTCCAGCGGCCACAGCGGATCGCCGGTGCCACGCGGACCCTCACGATCGCCAAGGAAGAAGCCGGTCCAGCGGCCGGCCACACGAGTGTAGGCGTTGGCGCCGTCGTAGATCGCCTCGCGCGGTTCGCTGAGCGCGTGCCGGATCTCATCGGCGTCGTTCCGGAGCTCACCGAACGCAACTGCCAAGCGCTCGGACATTGCAGCCTCCGACACGCGGGCGCGACGCGCGGCAAGGTCGGCCACCCCTTCGCAGTACCGGTCCTGCGCCTCGGGCACCGCTAAGGGCGCGGACCTGGCGGAGAACAGCCGGACAGTCCCAGCCGCGACCGTCCGTGCCGCGGCAGCGGCCACGCGGCCGGCGATGGGCTCGGCTTCGGTTGACACTGACCCAGGATATGCTCGCCAGGCCGCCGCCGATCACGGCCACGGACTCGGGCATGGCTAGCACTCAGTGGTCAGCTGACCCTGGGCACTAGTGCGGATGGCCGCGACACATGCGGACACGGCCGGATGGTGGCGGGTGCCTCTCCGGTAGGCGATCCGGGTCCGGCGGCGGGCTGGCAGCGGCGTCAGAACGACGTCCGCGGGCCGGCCGATCACGGCCAGCTGCGGGACCAGGGCAACGCCCTGGCCCGCGGCGACCAGGGCCAGCACGGTGGCGAAGTCGTCGGCGTAGTGGCGGATGCGCGGCGTGAACCCGGCGATCTGGCAGGCGCGCACGGCCATCGTGTGGCACAACGTGCCGGGACTGGCCATGATCCAAGGGGTCTCGCGATGCCGGCGGACCGGGTCATCGCCGGGCCGCGCCCGTGCTCCGGTCGAGACGAGTACTCCGGTCGAGGCGAGATAGATCGTCTCCTCGATGAGCGGTTCTGTGTCCAGGGCGGGATCAGGTTCGATGGGGACATAGTCGTAGTCGTGCACCAGCGCGACGTCGAGCGAGCCGCTGCGCAGGGCGTCGGGGACCCCGGCCGGATCGAGCTCGGTGACCATCAGCTCAAGTCCGGGATGGTCGTGGCCGAGCGCGACCAGCGCGGCAGGCAGGATGGTGCGAACAGCGGTGGGAAACGCGCCAATCCTCAATGACCCGGTCAGGCCGGCCCTGGTGGCCGCCAGTTCCGCGGAGGCCTGTTCCAGCAGGGCGATCACCGCCTCGGTACGTTCGGCCAGGGTGGCGCCGGCCGTGGTGAGAGTGACCCGGCGGCCGGTGCGCCGCAGCAGCGGTACTCCGGCCTCGCGCTCCAGTACGGCCAGCTGCTGTGAGACCGCCGAGGGCGTGTAGGCCAGCGCGTCAGCGACCGCGGCGATCGTTCCGCGGTGGGCCAGTTCCCGGAGCAGGCGGAGCCTGCGGACGTCGAGCATAAGCTCAGCTTATTAGTTAGTACAGCAACGTGAACTGGACCTGCACAGCATGCCGGCCGCAAACTCGTTTCATGGATCACTCGCTAGCAGGTCTCCACGTACCGCTCATTACCCCGTTGGACACCGACGGTGAACTGGCGGCCGATGCACTGGAAGCTCTGGCGCACAGCATTCTGGACGCGGGCGCGGCCGGCCTGGTAGCGCTCGGGACGACCGCCGAACCGGCCACGCTGACCGCCGGCGAACGGCGCGCCATCCTGGATATCTGCGCCCGGGTGTGCCGGGAACGGTCCGCCACGCTGATCGCCGGGGCGGGCTCCAACGACACCCACGCCTCGCTCGAGGCCCTGCGGGAGCTGGCCGCATGGCCCGAGGTGTCGGCCGCCCTGGCCGTAGTGCCGTATTTCACCCGTCCCTCCGAGGAGGGGGTGATCGCCCACTTCACCCGGCTGGCCGCCGGAAGCCCGGTACCGCTGATCATCTACAACATTCCGCAACGGACCGGGCAGGCCGTGAGGTGGCCCGCGCTGCGCAGACTCGCCGACACCGATGGGATCAGCGGAGTCAAGCAGGCCGTCGGCGGCATCGACGAGGACACCGTCAGGCTCATGGCCGACCTGCCGGACGGGTTCGCGGTACTGGCCGGCGACGACCTCTTCGCGTCCGCCCTCCTGGCCCTCGGCGCGGCCGGCGCCATACTGGCGTCGGCTCATCTGGCTACGGATCGTTGGGCCGCATTGGTTGGTAGTTGGCGGGCCGGGGAAGCCGGCCGCGCCCGCGCTCTCGGGCACCAGCTGACCGGGCTGTCCGCGACGCTGTTCGCCGAGCCCAACCCGACCGTCATCAAGGCCGTGCTGCACGCGCAGGGACGGATCCCCAGCCCGGCCGTCCGGCTGCCGCTGCTCCCCGCCAGCCCGGGCGCGACCAGCGCGGCCCGGCGAGCGCTAGCTTCTTCCCTGGCGGCCTGTGCCGCGCCCGTCCGGGCCGTCGCCGGGGCCGCCGGTCAGGCCGGCCCGGCGCAGCGCATCGGCCATAGCGCCGGCGCCGCCCCGGTCACTG
>OBLW0100003897.1_pt1 | contig 11508 bp, 9 predicted proteins | sample 1520161 | NCBI WGS metagenome assembly OBLW01 (sample SAMEA3539309, study PRJEB22396) | soil metagenome | biome: tundra; feature: field; material: soil | place: USA | collected 2010-05 | depth 0.15 m
GACGTGTGCTCTTCCGATCTGGTCGTTGGAATCGGCGTCCATTGGCCGAGCTTCGCCACCAGATCACGGTCAATGCCCCGGCACAAACCCTCCACGTCCACGGCATGAATTAAAAATTCCGCGCAGCAGGCGGCAAATTTAGTCAGCGTTTCCGCGTTTATGGCGAGCGCCGTGAATTTCTGCCAGCGGTCGGTGACGACGAAATAATCTTCACCGCGTTTGCGGCAGCTCAAGTCCAGCACCAGCCGGTCTTTGCCGATGGCTTTGATGAGTTCGTCCAGCCGTTCCCAATCCAAGCGGCCGGCGCGGAAAACCCAGCTGGTGACAATGACGTGCGAGGCGCCGGCGTCCAGCCAGCCACGCGCATTGGATGGGTTGACGCCACCGCCGATATGCAACCCGCCCGGAAAAGTCGCGAGCGCTGCGCGGGCTTCCGCCTCGTTACCGGAACCCAACATGATGACGTGGCCGCCGGTCAACCCATCACGTTTGTAAAGTCCGGCGAACCACGCGGCGGATTTTTCCGAGACAAAATTCGTGCGCAAGCCGGCAGCGCCGAGCGAGCCGCCGACAATTTGCTTCACCTTGCCTTCGTGGAGGTCAATGCAGGGACGAAACATCCGTTCAAGCTAAAGTCGCGCGGCGAAAGTTCAAAGGTGAAAATTTGGTCAAGAAACTATTTCGGGGGCGGGTTATTTGCCGCCCTGGCCGCGACCAGCTGGCCGAGCATCCCGGAATTTGCCGGGATCAGAGTTATCGCCGCCTGGCTGTCGATGATGTTCTGGGTTTCGATGGTTTGAAACAACGCGTCGGCGACTTCCTGGTCCTTCGAGATTTCCTGCAGCGCCTCGCCGACGATGTGCGGGCGCATGGCGGCGGCCTTGGCGAATTCGATGGCCGCCTGCCGTTCCGCCGTGCTGGTGATGATACTGACCTGGTTCGCGCCGGCCTGCTTGATGGCAGCGGTGACCTGCCGCAGACGGTTCACGACTTTTTCCTCGATCTGCTTGATCATGTCCACGTCGCGGAAATGCACCTTGCGGATATAAACGGAACCGAGGCTGTAACCCCATTCGTTTGACTTGGGCGTGACTTCCTCGCGCACGGTCTGGCTCATCGAGTGACGATCCTGAAGCATCTTGTCGAGCGGCAGATTGCTCAAGCAACGGACGGTGGAATTGCTGACGTTGGCCGCGAGCGAACCGCGCGGATCGGCATTCTTGAACAGATACGAAATCGGGTCGTTGATGAACATCTCATACCAGATGCCGATGCCCATCGGCGCGCCTTCCTCGGAATTCACCGGCTGGCTGCGCAGATAAGTCTGGTCGAGGCGCAAATCCAATTCATAACATTTGCCGAGAAAATGGACGATGACCGCCTTCGGCCCAAGTTTGGCAAGAAGAAAATGCAGCCCGGGTTCGTTCAAAACCGCGACGACCTTGCCGAACAGCATGTAAACCTTGCAACTGCCTTCGTTGACAATGGTGTAAACGCCGAAAAATCGCGTGAATGCCAGAAACATCGGCACCAGAATCGTGCAACCAGCCAGAGTCGCAAAAAAGGCGATGACGAAGCCGATGAAATTCATGATTTCTCCTCGATGATGACTTGTTGCGCCTTGCTGTAAAGTGAGAGTCGCACGTTGCGGATGTAAGACTGCAACGCGCCGTCGCCGGCTTTTTTCAAATCCGCAAGCTGCTCGTTCAACTGGCGCAACGGCTCGACTTCCGCCTCCGCCTTGAGCGTCTCGATCTCCACCGCGCGCTTGGATTGTTCAATCTTCTGGTCCGCCGTGGCCTGCGCGAGGCTGATGTCGGATGAAACTTGATTGTGTGCCGTGTTGATCGCCGCCAATGCGGACTCGACCTCCGGCGGCGGGTTGATCTCAGTGATCAGCGATGCGTCCAGCACGATGCCGAAGCGCGCCTCAGACGACCGGCATTCCACATCCATGTGCTCGTTGATGTCGCGGAGATTTTTCCGCAGGTCGTTGATGGAAATTCCCGTGACGATGAGCGCCTCGGGGTCGGGATTTTTTGGCGCCTCAAAGTTGGCGATGCGCTCGCGCAGCACGGATACAAAATAACCCATGACGTGGCTGATGGGATGTTTCACGCCGAACAGATACGCATACAGATTGCGCTCAGACGCACGATAACGAAGCTGCCCGGACAAGCCGGTGTTCAATTGATCTTTCGTCACCGCCTCAAGCACCTGCCCGTCCTGATTCGCCGAAGCATCGTCCGGGTCGTGCGCCATGCTCAACGTCTGGGTCGCCACCGACACTTTATAGATTTTTTCCCACGGCCACTTGAAATACGGGCCGCCCGGCTGGATCACCCGCACCTGCGGATAGACGTAGCGCTGCTTTTCGTCCTTCGTCAGCGACTCCGCGATGGGATCGCTCAACGTCGTCATGTCCGGCACGCGATCGGCGCGGCCAAAGCTCGTTTTCACCGCGCGTTCGTTCTGGTTGACCGTGTAAAGGCCGCCCGCCAGATAACGCAACAGGAACCAAACGATGAAACCCAGGACGCAACCAAGAAAAATTCCGCTCATAATTTCAATCAGGCTGCCCCGTTCTACTCCGGTTAAGAAATTAAACAAGCAAAAAGCCGCCCCGGTTTCCCGAAGCGGCCCTGGCAGATTCAGGGGTGAATTATTTTTTGAGCGGCTTCGTCTCGATTTCCGTCGCGGTCATCTTGTAATAGACCGTGACCTTGTCGCCAACCTTCGGCTTGTCGCCTTTGGTGGATTGGTCCACGGCGATCTGCCATTTTTGATCGCCCTTCTGGACGACAATGTAGCTGGCGTTGACTTCGAGCACCGGGCCGGTGACCTGGTAATCCTTGGTGTCCGACGCCAGCAGGGGAAGACTGACAACGGCCAAAATTGCGAAGGTGAGTGTGATTTTTTTCATAGGTTTATAAGTTTGGGGACGGGTCATTCCAATCGGTCGAACCAATTTTGGCAAAGCAAAAAAACCGCCTTGGCGCTAGTGACATTCAAGCCCGAAAGAATCGTGCCGCCAGCGCATTCGCCGCCACGCCGAAAGCCACCAGCACGGCCAGCGGCAACAGCACCGCGCCAAATCCGCTGCCGAAGCTGATGAGCTGGTGCAGCGCCACCAACGCCCAGCCCGTCGGCGTGCATAGCGCGATCGTCTTGAGCGCGGGCGGCCCGATTTCCAGCGGCCACCAGCAGCCGCCGACCGCGGCCAGGAGCAGGCCGGCCAGCACGCAAATCCCGTTCACGCGGTCAGGCGCGGCGATCAGCGAACCCACCAGCACGCCCAGCGAGCCAGCAACCCACGCGAACAGGATCAACGTCAGCGTCACGGCCGGCAGATTTGCGCCGAGGCTGACGTGAAACAGAAATTTTCCAACGGCGAGAAAAAATAAAATCTGCGCCAGACCGAGCAGCATGAGCCCGTAGATTTTTCCCGTGACGATCTCGAAGTGCGTCACCGGATAAACCATCAGCCGCTTGATCACGCCGTTGCGGCGTTCGGCGGAAACCGTCGCGCCGCCGAAGATCAGCAGGTTCATCATCAGATACATCACCAGAATTCCCGGCAGCGAAAAGCTGAAGCCGGACGGCACGGGTTTGCGTCCCGCAAAACTGGCGTTCAGGCCCACCGGATCCGGCGCGGCCATGACGGCGCGCAATTTTTCCTCGGTCAACGTTCCGGCCCCGTTCGTCTGCGTCGCCACTTCCAGGAGGTGTCCGTTCATCGCAATCAACGCCCGCACGAGCCGCACTTCGATCAGCGCCGCATCCGCCTCACCCGAGGTGTCGCGATGGAGAAACTGCACTTTACTTTGCTCCTGCCGCAGGATCTTGCTGGTGAAGTCGGCGGGGATGCGGATGACGCGTGCGGCAGTCTCGCGGTTGGTCGGATCCAGCAGCCACATTTTCTGCGAAGCCAGTTCATCGAGAAAAATCCGGCCGAGGAAATTCGTGTCCGCATTTTCGATGAGCACCGGCGGCGTGCGGTTGTAGGGATCGCCCGCCCCGCGATTGGCCGAGCCGATGAAATAAACGAACGCCAGCGGCACGACGAACAACCAGACGTAGGCGCTGGGGTGTTTCATAAACAGCCGCAGGTCTGTGTGCCCGATGTCGAGGATTCGTTTCATGCGCGCAGACCGGTTTTGAATTTCCGTCGGAACAGCACCGCCGCCAGCACGAGCAGCATGGCGCTGGTGGCCACAAGTTTCAACATCGTCAAACCCCACGCGGTGCCCGTGGCGCCGTACTGCAGGTCGCGCATCGCGTCCACGAACCAGTAGCTCGGCAGGTGCGGCGTGATATTTTCGCGCAAGAACGCCGGGAGTTGCTGCGGCGGAAAGGCGCAGCCACCCATCATGCCCAGGCCCAGGCCCGCCAGGCTGTTTAGCACGGCCGAGCGACGTTCATCCGGCATGAGCGCCACCAGCACCGCGTAAAAGGCCGCCGCGAAACCCGCGTAGCCCAGGGTCAACGTCATCAGCGCGAGGGGCTGTTGCCAATGGATGCGAAAAATCAGGCCGCCGCCGCCGAGCATCAGTGCGCTGCACAACAACAGCATGACCACCGTGAACACGGCCTTGCTCGCGATGAACGGCACGAGCGAATCGCGCAAGGTCTGATAGCGCTCGAACGTGCGCTGGCGCAATTCACGGTAGAGGTCGTTCATCGCGTTGCTGGCGAGGAAGAGCAGGAACATCGCCGACAGCCCGATCAGCAGATACGCGAAAATATTGTTGTTGGAATTGCTCTTCGCCGCGGCGCTGTTTGTCGTCCCGCCGGCGGCAGCAGCCTGGTTGGTCTTGTCTTCGGGTGCTTCCTTCGTGTAGCTCACCAGCGGGGGATCGATGTAAGGCTTCGCCGCCTTGAGCTTTTCGCCCGCGCGATCCACCAGCGTGGTGACCTGGTGACAATCCCCCTTGCCGTCAACCACCGCCTGCCACGCGGGAAACTCGGACTGAAAATTGCGCGCGACGGCATTCATCGCCGTGACAATTGCGCCCAGACCCTCCTCCAGTACCGCCGGGTGAACGGACTCCGCCGGATTCTTGATCAGCTCCAGGCTGACTTTGCCACGGCCCAGAAAATAATTACGCATGAAATTCGTCGGGATGATGAGCACCGCGCTGATCTTGTTGGCGTTGATCTCGCGCAGCGCGTCCCCGCGCTCCAGGAAGACCGGTTCGAGGTGGTCGCCGCCCTGGCTTTGGTTCGCCGAACCGCGCAGCATCTGGCTCAAGATGCTTTGGTCCTCGTCCACCACGGCGAAACGGATTTTGCCCAGCGCGCCGCCGCTGGAATTTCCACCGAACACGAGGCCGATGAGCGCCGTCATCGCCAGCGGAACGAAGAGATTGATGAGCCATGGCAGCGGATTGCGCCAGGCGCGGCGCAGGTCTTTGGCGAGGAGGACGCGCAGCATGTTACTCCCTCAACTCCCGGCCGGTGAGCTGGAGAAACACGTCGTTCAGGCTGGGCCGCTTGAGCGTGACGTTTTCCACATGCACCGGAAGATTCAGCAAATCTTTCAGGCAATCGGAAGGATCGCGCGTGCCGATGGCCGCGACGACCAGCTGTTTCTCCGTTTTTTGAATGACCCGGAAGCGCTGGTTAAAGCCGTTCCATCCTTCCGGCGAGGAATTTTTGAAATCCGCCTCCAGCACGAACACGCGGTCGCCGCCGAGCCGCTCCTGCAATTCGCTGAACGTGCCTTCCGCCAGCAACCGCCCGTGATCAATGATACCGATGCGCTGGCACAACGACTCCGCCTCTTCGAGATAATGCGTCGTGTAAAGAATCGCCGTGCCGGTGGCGCGCAGGTTGCGGATGAATTCGAGGATGTTCAGCCGCGCCTGCGGATCAATGCCCACGGTCGGCTCGTCGAGCAGCAGCAGTTTCGGACGGTGCAGCAGCGCGCAGCCGAGATTGATACGGCGCTTCATGCCGCCGGAATATGTCTTCACCGCGTCCTGCGCGCGGTCGGTGAGCGAGAGCGCTCCCAGCAGTTCAACGGCACGAGATTTCGCGTCGGCCGAACTCAAGCCCGCCATGCGGCCCCAAAAATCCAGGTTTTCGCGCCCGCTCAACTCCTCATAAATCGCCAGCTCTTGTGGCACCGCGCCCATGATGCTTTTCGCCTTTTGCGAATCCGACCAGAACGACGCGCCAGCGACGAAGACCTCGCCCGAATCTGGCTTGAGCAGACCGGAGATCATCGAAATGCTCGTCGTCTTGCCCGCGCCATTGGGGCCGAGCAGGCCGTAGATTTCACCGGGGCGTACTTCAAAGCTGACGGAGTCCACGGCGCGAACGGCGCCGAATGATTTGGAGAGACGCTCAACCTTTAGCAGGCTCATGCCGCGATTGTAAGTCAATGAAGCCACCTGACAAGCTGTGTTTGCATGGAAAATTACCGGCCTCTCCGAATAATACCATCAGCGCGCGTTCAGGAGCATAATTCCGGGCTGGGTCGCTGAAGCCGGCCGCGGAGGGCGAAAGCCAGCGCCTTGACAGTAATCTCTGAAGTTAGAAACGATTTTCCCATCAGGTCGTTGCCGCCGTTGCGGTTTACTTTGGCGCGAGCATCGAAGTCGTCGAGGCTGGTCACAAACACTATCGGGGTGGCTCGGTTGGGAACGATATCGCGAATCTTTGCGCAGACCTCGAACCCATCCATGCCCGGCATGATCACATCGAGAAAAATCACGTCGAAGGTTTTTTCCACCAGCAACGCAAGCGCCGCCGCGCCGCTCGCCACGCTTTCCGGCTTCTCGAACACCGTCTGAAGGGCACCGACAATAATCCGGCGTGCCAGGAGATCATCGTCCACCACGAGTATGTGGATCGGCGGATTGGTGGCCAGGTCCGTTTTCATCCCCCGCACGCACAGATCCCTTAGCAAATCCACGGCGGTGGCCAGCGTGGCCAGCGTGGAAGCCGTGCAATTTTTGGAATCCTCGAGCAATTTTTTTAAGAGTCCTTCCAGGGCGATGCTCATTTGGTAGCCGGGGTGCGCCAACTTGGGATCCGGCTGGACAAGCAACGAACTGATGCGAAGAAAACCTTTTGCCAACAAAGTCTGCCGCGCCTCCGCATTCGAGGACTGAAGGATCGCCTGACACAATTCCTGCAACGGCCCGAGGTTTTTTGATGCCCGATCCAAAAAAGTACTGGCAAGCCCGTCCCGGTCCAAGGACGATGACGACGAAAGCAGGGGTTGCATGACGTTGGTTGACCTGGCAACGGGAGGCCATCCATCCCTGAGTGTTAACGGCAAATCCGTCCTAGCCGTGTTCGGGTCGAGTTTCGGGAGAGGTTTCTCGATATGCCTCAGCAAACGACCCTTCAACGCGAGCGTTAGTGCCTTGACGGTGACTTCAAAGATGAGAAACGGTTTTCCCATGAGGTCATTGCCGCCGCTAAGGGTTGACTGGGCTCGCGCGTCGAAGTCGCTAAGGTTGGTGATGAACACCACCGGAGTGGTGCGGTTGGCATCTGTGCCGCGGATTTTGGTGCAAAGTTCAAAGCCGTCCATGCCTGGCATTTCCACGTCGAGGAAAATCACGTCGTAAACCTGCTGGGTGGCCAGCGCCAAAGCGGATGCGCCATCCATGGCAAGGTCCGGCTGGCTGAAAGCTTTTTTCAGCGAGAGAGACAAAGCTTTACGGCTGATCAGGTCATCGTCCACGATTAAAAATTTGAAGGGACGATCCGTCAGGAGATCCTGATTCAATCCTGGCGAGCATAGGTCGTCCAGCAAGTCCAGACCGCCACTTAAAGTCCGCAAGGCGGAAGACGAGACGTCGCTCACTTTCCCGGTGAGCCGCTTGAGGAGCCCCTCCAAAGCCGAAGCCACCTGCCACACTGGAAGCACCCCCGGAATACCAGCCTCGGCTTTGAGTCCACCCATTTCAGAATTCAGATTCAGCAACAGCCGGTGCCGGGCCGGGTTGCTCGCCTCCTGACCAATATCCGCGAGCAGCTTTCGCTGCTTGACGAGAATTTTTTTTGCTCTGGCATAAAATTCGATGAGCGGATCATGCTTTTTAGGTGATTTGGTGCGTGGCGTTGCGGACGGGCCGACCCGGAACGTCGCAAGGTATTTGGCAAAGGCTTCATCGTCCGCCCGGACTTTTGCAGTAAAATCCCACTCCGCAACCGGGGTGGCCGCCCACGGATTGTACCGCTGATTTAAGTCCACGAGAACGTGCGGGGCAAATCTGCGGATAACCAGAACCCCGGTCAAAGCGAACAGGGCGAAGTAAGTGAGGAGCTTAAGAAAATTTCCGAATGCGCCGGATGGAGCTGGCGCGGGCGCATTCAAGGTTGCCCGATTGAAGGCCAAATACGCACCGGCGGCGACCGGAACGTTTGTGCCGGCGGCAACGGGGATGGCCAAACGCTTCCGGTAGAGTTCTCGTCGCTCCTCGTAAATGCGATGATCCCGATCCCATTGAATGGACCCCGGTTTCGGAATGGACCCCTCATATTCATAAACATTTGTGCGATCGGCTCCGCGCAACGTAAGACACCAAATTGCCATCATAAAGAACATGAGGCATGATTTTAACCAAGATGCCCTTGCTAAATGAAAAATTGTTCGATGATCCGAACCTTTCGACGCGAGCGTAACCTGGCTTATCAATCCAATTAAAAACATTCGGGCGGCCGTTCGCGGATTCGAACCAGCCCACAATCCATCGAATGCTGTCATGGGCTTCATGTTCTGATCATGCATGAACTTCAACCGGACCTGCACACTTTCTATCTGGCTGCGGAATCAGGGTGCCACAGTTTGGCCTGGAGGTAAGGTGGCCCACTGGTGGCGGGTCACTTTCAGCAATTTCGGGGTCAACGGCGGGAGCTTGGTCGGGTCGCGAAAATTGGGGTCAAAAGCCCAGTGGCGTACGGGCGGTTTATAAATGTTGTTATTGTTGTTCCAGGCATTGGTGGCATAGAGGCTCGGGAACATCTTAATCATCGACCCATTATAGGTGAATGGAATGCCGGTCCAAATTTCCAGAAAACGCGGGAAGTTTTCCATGCCGCCACTGTATTGACCCAAGGTCGTGTCGACCACGCCCGTCAGAAATGCGGCATTGACGGTGGTGGCTGCGGCAATTCGATTAGTCAATGAGATGCTGCTATTCGTGTCCTGCCAGTTATCGGAAAGAATCGTGATGGCATCCGCAGCCAACGAGGCCGGCCGGGTGAAGATGGTATTGGTGGTTCCTCGATTCGCGGAATCCGAGTTGAAGTCGCCGAGAACGTAAAGCGGAAGTGCGGTGGCCACGGTCAGCCCGTTTTGAGGCAACGTGGCGCCATTGACCACCCGGACGGCTCCCAGGTCGGTGCCCGGCAAGTTGCGTTGATCCAAAACATAAACGGAAGCCACATGATTGCCGTTGGCCTGGTTCCAGGTCACAAGGTTGCTAACGTCCAGATCAATTGGCTGGACCAATTTGCCTTCACGTGCGTCAGTGAAACTATTATTTGTGGTGGTGATAAATGTCGCCAGATCAGCAGGTGGAACCGGGGTCGGAAAGTGGGTGGAATTTCCGCTCTTTGCGGTGACCCCGGTGTCGGAAACGGACACGAACAGGTCGCATTCATTGTAATATCGCAGGCGGCTGAGGGCGGGGTCATCGCCGGAGGTCGGCGGCGGTTCGATGATCTCCCGGACTCCTTCCGGGGTGTTGGTGGTGCCAATGGGAAGGGTCAGGAAGGCAACGGGAAAAGCGGGTTGGTCGGCCTGCACATAAAACGCCGCGCCCGCCGGCGCACCGCGTGTATCGAGCGGATCCCGCTGGAACAGGACATCCAAAACGGCACCGACACCGGATTCAAAAGTCAGGGAACTGTCCGGCTCAACATAGAGATGGCCATTGGAATGCACCGGCCCGGTGATGTCGAACGGCTGGCCGCAACTGATTTCCATGTTCCCCGAGGAAAACAGGGCGAACTGGAAAATCGGAACGGTGTCCAGTTGTATTTGTTGCAGAACACCGACGGTGAGATCTTGAGGGCTGGCCGTATCTTTGGCATCGGACACCACCGTATAAGTCGAGACATATGCCAGCAGATTGGAATAAGGCGGCAGCGATTGCAGGCCGGTCAAAGCCCCGCGTTGCACAAACGTCCGGCCAGTGTTTCCACTTGCGTCATTGAACAGCCAGGTGTTCCAATAGGCGGAATCTGATGGCAGGGGAACCGTATTCCGATAAGTATTCAGATTGTTGACCACCGTGGCTTCACCGTCATAAAGGAAATCTTGCGAGATCTGGCTTACCACTTTATCCGTGGCCGCCTCGGCCGCCGCTTCCGACCGGGTGTATTGAATGGAACGGTAGGTCAACCGGGTGCTGGTGGACGACCATGACAACGCGGCCGCGAGCATGGTCAGGGCAACGCCGGCCATGACCATTGTCAGCACGAGGGCGCTGCCGGCCTGGCGCAGTGTTTGAGTGGTAATCATGGTCTTCATGCTCATTGTGGCACAACCCGCTGTTTCATGGAGGTTTCCAGTTTGAAATAATCCGCGCTCTCCATGTAGGTTGGCGGATGATAGAATTCAAGCATCAGGTGAATCACCTGATTGTTTTGGTTGTTTGTGAGCACATTCCCCGAAAAATCTTCCGCGGAAAAAGCCACAGTATTGGTGACCGAATCGGCCAGGATCACGGCGTTTCCCGACTGGTCCGTTCGCTGGAAGGTCTGATCCGCCAGGTTGACAAAATAGACGATGTAGTTGTTGGTGTTCTCGGTCGGCTGAATCAACAGGCTGGTGCCCTGGTTGGTTTCCCCGGGCAGAAACCCCGTGAAACCGCCGGGCGTCTTATTGCCAACCTGCACGTTGTAACTTCCGTGGATTTGATCGGTCAGATTTTCGATCGTCAGACGGGCCCACTGGGTCACCCGAAGTTTGGTATTGGTCATCTGAAACATTCTCAAACCAAACAGATGCGCGTAAGTAATTCCAACAATGATGAACAGGAAGATCGTCAGCGCGATGAGAATTTCCGGCAGGGTGAAGCCTTGGTCCGGCGTTTGTGAACGGACGCGACTGGAACCGGAAAATGGAATTTGAAGCGTCATTGGTCGGCGGCCCGGATGGTTTCAATGGAGTTGGTGACCCACTCGGCTCCCCTGAACTGCCAGACGCAATCCACATGGATTGTCCGCACCGGCGGCGAGGATGAAATCTGGGCGATCGTTGTTTGAATTGTCGCCGACGTGCCCACTGAATTTGTTCCGGGCATCTCCAGGGTGACGACCTCGTCTGGGAAATTCGTGGCAACCAACTGATCCTGGGCCAGCGAAGTGGATGTGTTCCAGGTGGCGCTTCGTGCTTCCTCAAGGCGTTGCATCGCCTGGGCGTTTGCCGCCTGGGCAAGTTCGGCTTTTACTGCGGATGTCGTACAGTAGATGTAGCCATTGACAATTCCCCCCACCATCAGCACGGTAATCAGATCGGAAGAGCGTCGTGTAGGGAAAAAG
>OBLW0100003899.1_pt1 | contig 11503 bp, 9 predicted proteins | sample 1520161 | NCBI WGS metagenome assembly OBLW01 (sample SAMEA3539309, study PRJEB22396) | soil metagenome | biome: tundra; feature: field; material: soil | place: USA | collected 2010-05 | depth 0.15 m
GGGCAAATGGGTGGGCTGTTTCTGGGTTGAGCGCTTCCAGGAGCATTGTTGAGGACCTGTAATTTATTGATTCTTGGGTACCGTCAGGGATGATTCGAACACCTGATCTTCTGGTGTTCGGCCAGAAGATCGGGCACAGACCTCCGGCGATTGTGTCAAATTCGTGCCGATACCCGCTGCCCCGACTTTACACGCGCGCTTTCGCGGTTCCCTGTTTCTTCATCGATCGCCGCACCCGCTCGGCGATGAATCTCGCGAACGGCTCGATTTTCATTTCGATGCTGGCGCGATCCAGCGCTGCCAAATAGCCATTCCTATCCTCAACCTTGATAACCGTCCACGGATAGCCACCCGAGGCCAGCATCGCGTTCATCAAGAAGCGCGCCATTCGCCCGTTGCCGTCCGGGTAGGGATGGATATACCCGAACAGCCAGTGCCCCAGCACGGCGCGGGCGCCCGGCTCGGGTTCATGCTCTAGCAGATCGAACAGCGCTGGCATAGCATCGCGAACCGCTTCCCAACGCGGCGGCACATACCGCGACGTGCGCAGATAGACCGCGTCATTCCGATAACCCGCGAGCGCCCCGGCCTGAATCAAGCCAGCCGTTACACAGGGCTGGAACAATTCGCGGTACCACTCCTTGTGAGCCGTGCGCGCCAGGACGCCCGCGTTGCCGCCCGCGATCACTTCGCCCACGGTTTCCTTCACTTTCTGGAAAGCTTGCCAGTAGCCGCGCGCCGCCAGTGCATCGCGGCTCTGGCGGTCGTCGTCGTGATGATCCGGGTCCCAGTCTCCCCGCTGCACTCTCTCGATCAGCGCTGCCGTGACGCTGTACCCCTCGATTGACAGCGAGTGGTAGGCGTCGCTCTTGTACATATCGTCCACCAAGCGCAGATACTTCCCCCTGTTTCGCGGCAGGCCCGGCGCTTTCGGGAACGTTTCGACGATCACGCCCCGCATGGATTCCCACATCGCCTGCATGCGCCCGATAATCGGCGCATTGACGGCTATTAAAACGCCGAATGTCCGTTCCGGTGCGAACGGATCGGTTTCGCGCACGTCGTATCCTGCGATCTTCATCGTCCTGACGATCTCGTCGGCGATCTGCGGGCGGCCGATGCGGCGGAACGCTCCGGCTATCTGCCCAGCTTTTGCCGAGTGGCCACCGTTGAGGAGAATCCGCAGCAAATCCGATGCTTCGCGAATCCCCGACAGCACGACCTGAGTCTCGATGGGATTTCGGGTGAAGAACGTCTGTGGAACCTTCACTAGTGCTGCGGTGGGAGAGTACAGCCTCAGCCCGTCCTTGATCGAGACCTCCGCCCCGGGCGGCATCTTCGGCCGTTTGAGGTCATAAAGGGATGTGCCGAAGAGCAGGTTCGTGGTGTGGTTGTTGCCCTTCGGGCTGTAGACCACCACCTGTGCTGGAATGACGGTATTCTGCGCATGCAGAAGAAGCGACTGTTCGGGAGAGAGGTGCCACGCATCGTCAAACCGATCCAGGCAGTAGCTTGCACAGAATTCCCAGAAGGACGCATACCATGGCGTGCTGTCGCCCTCCTGTGCGCGCGGGCTGGAAGACATCAGCCAGCCCTTCATCACCTCCTGGAGGAAGCCGTTGCGAAGCAGCCGCTCCCGGTGTTCGCGGCTCAGCTCGCGCGAGCGGAAAACGCGGCGCCCACCCTTCTGAAGCTCCTGAAGCGTGGCGAGCGATTTCGCCAGTTTTTCGTTCGGCTTAGCCATTATGCTGCCTCGATTACGCCCTGGTTTTGCTACAAGCTTATTGTGCCGTGTCTATACAAGCATATCATGCAGTGCGATTACAAGCACTTTATGATGCCCAAGGGCAAGCCAATTACGCTATATTCCCTGAAGCCCCGAAGAACCAGCCCCTGGCGCTCAACCCCTGCGGCACCTTGCCCTTTTGCCTCGCTGACCAGCTTGCATGGTCGTCAGCGCGCCAGTCGTGACCACTTCCCCCACTTTCCTGCCGTCGATGTAAAGTGCCGGAGACCGGCTGAGAGGGCACAGAATAAGGCGGATAGGTATATACTGACCAGAAGCCGGGAGTCCATTTGGAAACTCCGAGCAGAAAATGGTTCAGGCATCGTCGCCGTCCCTCGTGACACACGCCCCGCTTACGCAGCCCGCCGAAACCACGCCAGCGCGCCTCCTTTCCCTCGATGCCTTTCGCGGCGCCACGATCGCGCTGATGATACTGGTGAATACGCCCGGCGGGCCCAACGCCTACGGCCCACTGAATCACAGCGAGTGGAACGGCTGGACAATCACCGATACGGTGTTTCCCGCGTTCCTATGGATCGTCGGGGTGGCAATTACGCTATCGCTCGGCAAGCGGATCGCGGCCGGCGTTCCTAAGTCGCGCCTGTTTCTTCAGGTGTTGCGGCGAGCGGCGGTCATCTTTGGCCTGGGTCTCATTGTCTATGCCGCGCCTGATTTCAATTTGTCCACGCAACGCCTGCTTGGCGTACTCCAGCGAATCGCGATCTGCTACCTGATCGCATCCGCGATTTATCTGACCACGCGCTGGCGCGTCCAGGTGGTCTCGATCATCGGACTGCTGGTCTCCTATTGGCTGATCATGATGCTGCTGCCGGTGCCGGGCTATGGCGCTGGCGATTTGGCAACTGGCCACAACATTGCCAACTACGTGGATCGTGTCGTACTGGGCGCGCATAATTATGCGGGTACAAAGGATTGGGATCCGGAAGGCCTCATCAGCACTTTGCCCTCGATCGCCACCGCGCTGCTCGGCGTCATGGCCGGGCACATTCTGAAATTGAAGCGCGATCTGTCCGAGCGCACCACATGGCTGTACCTGGCCGGCAGCATTCTGATCGCCGTAGGGCTCATCTGCAACACCTGGCTGCCTATCAATAAGAAACTTTGGACAAGTTCATTCAGCCTGTTCATGGGCGGCATGGATTTCGTCATCTTCGCCGGTTTCGTGTGGCTGATCGATGGGCGGGGCTACCAGCGGTATGTGCGGCCGCTCGTCATTATGGGCATGAATGCCATTGCCGTGTATCTGGCTTCCGAGTTATTGGAAGAGGTGCTGAGCCTGATCCATGTCGGCGGCCCGACAAGTCCGAGCGTTCATGAGTGGATCTACCAGACCCTCTTCGCGCCGCTGGCCTCCCCCCGGAACGCATCCCTCGCCTACGCCATCTGCTATGTGCTGCTGATGTACGGGATTGCTTACGGCATGTACAAAAAGCGCTGGTTTCTGAAAGCGTAGACCGAGCGCGGCGGCTTCCGGTGCGCTGCGAATCGCTTTGCCGATGGACGCCGCGGGCTGTCGAGGTCGTCGGCAGTGTGAGCGCGCAGGTGATCGCATGTCGTTGACCTTTTGACGAGCGTGATACCACCGGCGGGCGTCCGGTTGCAATTATCAGCCACACGATGGCTCAGAGGTTCTTCCGAGGGGAAAATCCGATCGGCAAGAGGATGCGTCAGGTGGCCCCGACCGGCAGAATCCGTGGAATGGAGATTACTGTTAATACTGGTACCAATAAGAAGGCCAGTGGTACGGGCGCATGTGCGGTCTGATCCGCAATGCGCGGCCTGACTCGACTTACTGCCCTATCCACGGGCCTAATACCGATGAACAGCTCAATACTGGCTGATGGCAGGCACCAAGTCCATCAAGAATCACCACTAGACGACCTGGTACTCTCAAGTCTTTCTGCAAGAATGAGATCTTTGTATCCTAGGTACTGTAATGCACTGCGAACATAGAGACGGACTGGCAAGCCAATACTTGCGGGTTCTCGATCTCGTGGACCGCGCGAAGCACAGGCTCCTCACCTCCGCAACTCAGACCAACATCGAGTGCGCCAAGACGGAGCTGCGCCGGGTGGAAGATTACCGGCATGATGTGCTGCGCGAAATCGCCGAGCATTGCGAAGGCCACGGCTGTGGCACGCAGAAGTTGGAAAAAATCTGCGGGCTTGAGCTGGTTTCCCGCGAAGAAGTGGTTTCCCGCGAAATGGTGGCGTAGACGCGACCTTGACCGCCGGACTCTCAAGGCGCCACGATTGATACTGGTCCCGTGAGCGGCTGTCAAAGGATGCGCCCGCAAGCGGGTGTTGGCAGGCTCCCCAGAAACCCACCCCTAACCCGTCCTGCGGCGCTTGCCGCGCCTGCTGGCGGCATTCTTCCTGGCGCCGGAAGTTGCGCTTTGCCGCGCCGTGCGCGCGCACCATGGCGGAAGAGTTAGACTGGAGGCACGTCGCCGACGGGTTCTTCGATCTCTACGTTCAACTCCACGCCTTGGTTCTCAAGGGCGCATCGCAGCTAGAGCTCGCACCCGCGTTCCATTCCACACCCGGCGACCGATGGGGATACGAGATGTGATGGTGAACCATCCACTGCCAATGCCTGAAGGTTTGAGCAGCCCCATGACGCGGCGTGCGTGGGCAGTGCTGGCGGCGGGCGCGGCACTGTTGGCGGCGGCCCGGTCGAAGGCTCACGCCGACGGCCTGTCATGGGATACGCCGGCCCGTGGCGGCCCGGGCACCGAGCGCAAGTACCGTGTGGATGCGCAGGTAGTGTTGTTTTCCGTACCGCTGGTACGGCGCTCCGGGGTGGGCGCGGCCACGGCCGCATGGCGAGAATTGAGCGAGGCGGACGGCACGACGCGGGTTCTCGAGTTCGCCGCATACTCGCTTCCCGACCGCGCGGCCGGGTTGAACCGCCTTGGGTTCATCGAGGAGAGGATCAAGTTGGCCGAAGCCGGCATGGCCGAAGCCATCTATTTCGGTCTAATGACGGCATCGGCTGAAGAGAGCGCCGAAGAAGCTCGAAAAGCGCTCCACTCCACTGCCAGCCAGGTGGCGTACACGGCGGTAGACGCTCATATCCAGAGTCATTCGATGGAGACTGCGACCGCTCATTTCACGGCGCCGTCAGCGCTTTCCGCAAGGCACCGCACACAGTTAGAGCAGATGGCCCGCCAGGCTCTCACTGCGGCTCCGCGCAAGTCGGTCGACCTCTCTCCCGGCGTTCAGACGCCGCCTCCCTTTCTCGAAGCCTTAGCCGAATTACTCCGGCAGCCGAACGGCGGCGAGGGCCGGTACATCTACAACGGGCGCCTCTACCGCCTGTGGCTGCGGCGCGCAGCCGACCCGAAGGCCAGCGAGCATTTTCGCGGCCTGGCATCGGGCCCGGTCATCGCAGTGACTGGAAAATTGCAGCGCGCCGCCGGCGGTAAACCGATCGACTTCCGGCTCTGGGTGGAAGAATCCGCTGCACATCCGGTCCCGCTGCGGATTGAGTATCAGCCCAAGTCGTACCTGCGGCTGGCATTCGAAGCGGAGGCGTGAATGGCCAGGCCCACGATCAGGCGAGGCGCCTATTCGACGCCAGCACTGCGCGCGGCAACGCGGGTGACGCTCGACCAGTCGAGATCGGCTTGTCCGTGTGCCATGGCCGAGAGTAAATGATCGCGGATGAGGCTGGCGAGCGGCATCGGAGCGGCGCACTCGTCGGCCGTTTCGAGCAACAGGCGGACGTCTTTGAGCCCCAGGCGTAACGCAAATCCGGCCGGTTCGAATTTTTCGTCGGCGACCAAACGTCCGTAGTTCGCATAGACCGGCGAGCCGAACAACGTACTCATAACTTCCAGGAAGGCGTGGGGCGGGACGCCGGCCTTGCGCAAGGTGGCGAAGGCCTCGCCGAACGCCTCCAGCATGGCGGCGATCATGAAATTCCCGCATAGCTTGGCGGCATTGGCCTGCGAAGGATCGGAGCCAACGACAAATGTCTGGCGGCCGATGGCGTCGAACAGGGGCCCGCAGCGTTCCACGAGGTCCGCCGCCCCGGCGGCAACCACCAGGAGATTCTTGCTTTCGGCGGCTTCCGGACGGCCGAAGACGGGGGCGCTCAAATATTTCTGCCCGCGCCGTTGGTGTTCGGCGGCGAGACGCCTGGCGAGTGCGGTGCTGATGGTGCTGCACGAAATGTGGATCGCGCCGGCTGGAAGCGCGGAGGCGATGGCGTTCTCGCCGAAAACGATCTGTTCGACCGCACGGTCGTCAGCGACCATGGTCATGACGGCCTCCGATTCGCGACAGGCGCCGCCCGGAGAGTCGGCAATGCGGACGCCATCGGCGACCAAGGCCTCCGCCTTATCCCGGCTGCGGTTGAAGACAACCACAGCATGGCCGGCGCGAAGCAAGTTGCGCACCATGCCGGAACCCATACGGCCGAGTCCGATGAAACCAATATTCATAACCGTAAGGATAATTGAACGGGCCGAGGAACGGGCGCGGTGTGCGCGGAAGTACGCTCGCGCCTCGCTACCTGGACTTATCCATGGCAGCGCGAATCGCCGTTCATTTGGGGTTGATCCACTTCCAGTTGCGGATTTCCGGCAAGTCTTCGCCGTGCTTGTCGATGTATTGCTTGTGTTCGATGAGCTTGTCCTGCATCCTCTGCTTCAGATAGGCCCCCTTGGACCCCAAATGCGGCAGCCGATCGATCACGTCCTGCACCAGGTGGAACCGGTCGAGATCGTTCTGCACCCTGATGTCAAAGGCCGTCGTAATTGTGCCCTCTTCCACATAGCCGCGGACGTGCAGGTTGCGGTTGGTCCGGCGGTATGTCAACCGGTGAACCAGCCAAGGGTATCCATGAAAGCCAAAGATGATGTGCTTGTCTTTGGTGAAGAGCGAATCGTAGTCCGTATCATCCAGGCCATGCGGGTGCTCGCTGCTCGACTGCAGCTTCATCAAATCGACGACATTGATCACCCGGATCTTCAGATCCGGCAGGTGCTCGCGGAGGATGGAAACGGCGGCCAGAATCTCCAGCGTGGGCGTGTCTCCGCAGCAGGCCATCACCACGTCCGGTTCGGCGCCCTGGTCGTTGCTCGCCCATTGCCAGATACCGATTCCTTCCGTGCAGTGCACCACCGCCTGGTCCATGGTCAGCCACTGTGGAAGGGCGTGCTTGCCGGCAACCACTACGTTGACGTAATGCCGGCTGCGCAGACAGTGATCGAAGACCGACAGCAGGCAGTTAGCATCGGGCGGCAGGTAAACGCGCACGATATCCGCCTTCTTATTGACCACGTGGTCGAGGAAGCCGGGGTCCTGGTGTGTGAATCCGTTGTGATCCTGCTGCCACACGTGAGAGGCGAGCAGATAGTTCAGCGATGCGATCTTCCGGCGCCAGGGCAGTTCCAACGTTACCTTGAGCCACTTCGCGTGCTGACTGAACATGGAGTCGACGATGCGAATGAAGGCCTCATAGCTATTGAACAGCCCGTGCCGCCCGGTGAGAAGATATCCTTCCAACCAACCCTCACACTGGTGTTCGCTCAGCATCGAGTCGAGGACCCGTCCGGCCGGCGCCAGGAACTCATCGTTCTTCACTTCCCGCGCGTCCCACTGACGATTCGTGACTTCAAAGACGGCGCCCAGGAGATTCGAGAGTGTCTCATCGGGACCGAAGACACGAAAATTACGCTGATCCTGATTCAGCTTGGCGACGTCACGCAGGAACTTACCCAGCACCAGCGTATCCTGGCCATCGACGGCGCCGGGCGAAGGTACACTTACCGCGTGGACGTGGAAGTCCGGCATGCGCAGGTCTCGCAGCAGAATGCCGCCGTTCGCGTGCGGATTGGCGCCCATCCGCCGGTCGCCCTTCGGCGCCAGGTCGGCCAATTCCGGAATGAGACGGCCGTTTTCATCGAACAACTCCTCGGCCTTGTAGCTTTTCATCCAGCTTTCCAGCAGCTTGACGTGATCGGGATGTTCGGCATCCACCAGCAGCGGCACCTGATGCGCCCGGAACGTTCCCTCGATTTGCAGGCCGTCGACCACTTTCGGTCCCGTCCAACCCTTGGGCGACCTGAGGACAATCATGGGCCAGCGCGGACGAGCCGAATCGTTTTTGCTCCGTGCATTGCTTTGGATTTCGCGAATGTTTTCGATGGCCTTGTCCAAGGTGGTGGCCATGAGTTGGTGCATCGTCTCCGGGTCATCGCCTTCGACAAAACAAGGCTCCCAGCCGCAGCCTCGGAAAAACTGCTCCAGTTCCTCATGCTCGATGCGCGCCAGGACGGTCGGGTTGCTGATCTTGTAGCCATTGAGGTGCAGGATCGGCAGCACGGCTCCGTCGGTGATGGGGTCGAGAAACTTGTTGGACTGCCACGCGGTGGCCAAGGGCCCCGTTTCCGCTTCACCGTCACCGACCACGCAGGCGACGATCAGACCGGGATTGTCGAACGCCGCCCCGAAGGCATGGCTGAGCGAGTACCCCAGTTCGCCGCCTTCGTGAATCGACCCCGGCGTGGTCGGCGCCACGTGGCTGGAAATTCCGCCAGGGAACGAGAATTGCTTGAACAGTTTCTTGAGCCCGGCTTCGTCCGGGGTAACGTTCGGATAAACTTCACTCCAGGTGCCTTCCAGATAAACGTTCCCCACAATCGCCGGGCCGCCGTGACCGGGGCCGGCGATATAGAACATGTCCAGGTCATACTTCTTGATCACCCGGTTCAGGTGCACGTAGATGAAGTTCTGGCCCGGCGTGGTGCCCCAATGCCCGACCACCAGGGGCTTCACGTGCGACAGTTTCAGCGCCTCTTTCAGGAGCGGATTGTCGTAGAGATAAATCTGGCCGACCGACAGATAGTTGGCGGCACGCCAATAGGCATTCATCTTGTGGAGGAGGTCCGGCGCAAGCGTGTCGGTTTTCGTGGTTAGGTCCTTAGCATCGAGCGCATCGGGTTTCCGATCAGGCAGTGCCGTGGTAACTGGGTTGGTTTTCATGATTCCAGGGCATTTCCAGCACTTCGTTCACCACTCGGAGACAGTGGAGGGAGGAATCCCAAAACGGCTAAGAAAAAGGCAAGGAGTCGTACGGGACGACACCGAGGTTGGACATAAACAGGGAGGACCGCCTGGCAGCGGGACTCGCAGATTGCGCGTCGGCAAATTTCGCATTTCAAGTGCAGTCTTTGCATCTCGGCTCCGGCGAAGGTCTGCTTGCCCCACGCTGCCTCAGCGGCCTCAGTTTTCGAATGGCGGGGTTTATTCCCGACCATCTCGCGCTGAGGACCACGGCGCGCGTACAGGTTCGATTCTGACTCGCCCCAGTGGCCCGCACGGCTTGCTATTCTGGAAACCGGCGGTACAAGAGCTTACAGTGAGAGACGCCTGGGGGAAGTATGAAGTCAATTGCTTTGACAGTCCTTTTAGCGGTGGCCGGATTGCGGGCCAATGCGCAATCCCAACTAAAGGTGGAGCCCAAAGAGCTCATCCTATCAATAGATGCGCAGTCAGCCAAGACCGTTTGCCCGCAGGCCGGCCAGGCGGTCATAATCAAGATCACTACCGCCAGTCGAACATGGGAAGTCACTATTGACCCGCGAGGTCACGGAGAGAAAGACATCGATGCGACAGCTAAGAACTTTTCCGCTCACATCAAGAACAAGGGTGGACATCTAGGCCTTACCACCGGAATCAGCCTGGAAGTCACCACCCCTGACGGCAAGAAATATGGGCCAAAAGACGTGCCGATTCCCGCTGGTACGCGGCATGACTTTCTGGAAATCATCTGCACATACTACGGGCAGGAGGGGCAGGAATGGGATTTCAAGCCGTGGGTCAATTGAACGGCCTAGCAGAGCGCAGCGGGGAACGCCGCCAGCATACACTTGAAGTCCTGTGCGCTGAGCGCCAGGAATCCGGTGCTATCGCTACCGATGCAGGCATAACATCGGGCGGGTGAGAATGTCCACCTGCGCCGGGCTGATGTAATCAATGTACGCAGGTTTAAGGACCTGATTCTTCCTGAGGGATACCTGCGTCTCCTCGCCGCCCGCGGCGCGCTTCCGGCGCGACGAGCAGTACGACGAGCCAAAGCACGAATTCCCCCACGGCTGATCCATCTTATTACAACGCAGATGCCGTTGTCGTAATGGAAGCTGAAGAACACCCTGCAACTTGGAATCTCTCCTTTGCGGCGCAGTGTACGTGAATGCACTCGCGACGACGGATTCTGCCCACACTTTCACGCCTTTCGAGCGGCAAGGAAAGGGAATGAACTTCGCCATACAGCCCGATTTCCGTGAATATACTCGCAATCGAGTATTCCGCGCGGCCGGCTCCGCTTACTATGCTGGCCATTGGGGGGACCACTTGACTGGGAACCACGACCGTGCGCTGCCATCGCAAATCTTGGAAGCCATCCTGCAATTCGACACATGCAACATCGCCAACGCCATCGAAAAGTTCGGTGTCCGGCTTCGCAACGAGGGCTATACCAGACCCGGTTTGCAGTGTGTCACCGGCGGTTTTCCGCGCTTGCTAGGCTATGCAGCTACCGCTAGAATCCGTTCCTCCGACCCGCCGATGACGGGAAGCTCCTACTTGGATCGCACCGATTGGTGGGTTGGCATCCAAAGCCTTCCCGCGCCGCGGATTGCCGTCATCCAGGATCTCCACGCGGAATCCGGCCTGGGGTCCGTAGTCGGTGAAGTACATGCCGCCGTTCTCAAGGCCCTGCAGTGTCAAGGCGTGATCACCAATGGGACGGTGCGCGATATCTCCGCCGTCGCTCGCATGCAGTTTCCCATGTTCGCCCGGGCGGCCGCCGTGTCGCACGGCTACACCCACATCGTAGACTACGGTCAACCCGTCCGGATCTTTGGACTCGAAATCCGCCCCGGCGACTTGCTCTTCGCCGATTGCCATGGTGTGGTTTCCATACCGCAGCAAATCGCGGCGCAACTCCCCGATGTGGCCGCCCGAATCCGCGTCCAGGAGCAACGCATCATCGGCGTTTGCCAGTCCCCGGACTTTTCAACCGATACACTCCTGGAAGCGATCCGGACCGCGGATCAAGGAAACTGAATGCGCAAATCGACCGCTCCGATCTTTCCCTTGCTGCTCGCTGCATTGGCTTGGTTTCCGCTCGCTTCCTGTGGCAGCAACAAAGACGCGCAGGCCAGCACCTCGGCCGCCTCTGAAATCCCCACCGTCGCCGTCGCTAAGGTCGCCACCGCGGACCTCTCGCGCGATCTCATCCTCACCGCCGAGTTCAAGCCGTTTCAGGAAGTCGACGTGATGGCTAAGGTTTCCGGTTACGTCAAGGAGATCCGCGTGGATGTGGGCGACCGCGTGAAGGAGGGCGACCTCCTGGCCACCCTGGAAGTCCCCGAAATGGCCGATGACCTCAGAAAGTCCCAAGCCGGCGTGAGGCACAGCCAATCCGAAGTGGCGCGCGCCCAGGATGAGATCGCACGAGCCAAATCGGCCCACGATATCGCGCACCTTTCGTATGACCGGTTGTTCCAGGCATCGCAAAAAAAGCCCGGCCTGATTGCCCAACAGGAAATCGACGACGCCCAAAGCAAAGACCTGGTCACCGAAGCCCAGCTCGCCGCCGCCAACTCCGCTCTCGCCGCCGCCGGACAACAGGTGGATGTCGACCAGTCTTCCACCGCGAGAGTCCAGACCATGATCGATTATG
>OBLW0100003900.1_pt1 | contig 11503 bp, 8 predicted proteins | sample 1520161 | NCBI WGS metagenome assembly OBLW01 (sample SAMEA3539309, study PRJEB22396) | soil metagenome | biome: tundra; feature: field; material: soil | place: USA | collected 2010-05 | depth 0.15 m
CCGATGGCCTTTTGACGGTCGGTATTCACGATCTGCGGACTTTTACGCACGACCGGCACCGCACCGTGGACGATCGCCCTTTTGGAGGCGGGGAAGGCATGGTCCTGAAGCCGGAGCCCCTGGCCGAGGTGCTGGCTTCGCTGGACGTGGTCCCCAAGGCGGAGCGGCAAACCGCGCAACCAGAAAAGGCCCCTCTGGCCGACACGCGAGTCATCCTCCTTTCGGCGCAGGGAAAGCCGTTCACTCAAAAAATAGCGCGGGAACTCGCAACTCTGGACCGGGTGGTCCTGATTTGCGGCCGCTACGAAGGCGTGGACGAGCGCATCAACGACCTTTATTGCGACATGGAGCTCTCAATCGGCGACTACGTCCTGAGCGGTGGCGAACTGGCGGCTGCCGTCATCCTCGACGCAACCATGCGCCTCATCCCCGGCGTGCTGGGCAATCAGGCTTCGGGTGAGTTCGAAAGCTTCGGCGTGGCTGACGCCGAAATCGCCAGCGATGTTCAGGGAGTTCCGCGCTCGCAGCACGGTGCCGGAGGCTTGCTGGACTATCCGCACTTTACCCGGCCCGCCGAGTTCGCCGGTTTGCGCGCGCCGGAGGTTCTGATGAACGGCGACCACCTGCAAATCCGTCGCTGGCGCCGCGAGCAGCAGTTGCGCAAGACCATGGCCAACCGACCCGATTTGCTCGAATCCGCCGCTTTAGACGAAGAAGATCGCCGCCTGCTCCAGGAAATCTGGGAAGGAAAGCGCTGACCTCACAGCACCTAAATCGACGCGGACCCGCCCCAAGCTCGGGTGCCCCATCCTTGCGTTTTTTCTACGCAAGGGTGGGAAACCGCAAGCGCTAGAACGTCCGCACCGGCGCGGGCTGTTCCGCACTCACCTGTCCTGCCGCGATAGCCGCAACGTGAAAATTCTCCCCGCGCGTCGGGCAGCCGGCCAGTCGCCGCAGCATCGCCAACTGGCCCACATGCGTCAGCGCATCGGCCACCGGGCCTTGCATCAATTTCTCAATCGAGGTGTGCAGCGGTTCCCCAGAAGCCAGAAACGCGTCAAACGCCTGAAGCGAGGCGAAAAAGCGATTCTGCCCCGCGACCCACGTCAAAGGCTCGGAATTGTGCCAGCGCTCCTGGCCTTTCGCTGTACTCAACGCCCAGTCAAACAGGTCGCCCATATGAGCCACGATCTTGCCCGGCTCCCGGCCCGCACCGGCGAAACCGCCGAATTCGTCAGGAGAACCTTCCAGGGCTCGCGTGGCCCGATAGGCCAGGGCAGCCAGGGAGTGGCGGAGAAGTTCGCGTTTGTCGTCCATACCCGAAAACTATAACGCATCTCCGGAAACCCCAGGTAGCCAATTAGGCAGCACGCGCCGTTCTCTGATAAACTTAAAGTTCTGAGTCCATCAGCAGGAAACCACTATGTCCATCCATCCCGTAATGCAGCGCTTGGCCGACAAACTCAAGCGTACCGATCTCCCCGAGTTCGTGCCTGGCGACCAGATTCGCGTACAGGTCAAAATCAAGGAAGGCGATAAGGAGCGCTTGCAGGCGTTCGAAGGTCTGGTTATCGCCATCAACCGCGGCCCTCAAGGCACGTTTACCGTGCGCAAGATGAGCTTTGGCCAGGGTGTGGAACGCATCTTTCCCTTCAATTCCAAGGTCATCGACAAGATCGAAAAGATTCGCAGCTACAAGGTGCGCCGCGCCAAGCTGTATTACATCCGCGGACTGCGCGGCAAGGCTGCCCGTCTCAAGGAAGTGGATCGCGTCACCGGCAAGGTCCGGGCGTAGAAGCCGGCAATCCTCTTACACCCAGATCCCCAGCCCATTCGGCTGGGGATTTTGCTTTATATCCGTCCTTCCGCTTTCTATACTCAATCCATGGCAAATTCCCCAGTATGCGGTTGGAAGCTGGAAAGGGCCGCGCGCAAGCTCGGGGCGCTGCGCATTGCCGGCCTCGATGAGGTAGGCCGCGGTCCGATGTTCGGCCCGGTTGTCGCGGCAGCAGTCATCCTGGCTCCCGGATTCCGGCTTGACGGCCTCACCGACTCCAAACAGCTCTCGGAGAAGAAGCGCAACGAGTTTGACCTCGAGATACGCGCCAACGCGGTGGCGTTTGCCATTGCCGCGGTAGATGCCGGGACTATCGACCGCATCAATATCCGACAGGCTTCTCTGCTGGCCATGCGCATGGCGGTCGAGCAACTTGCGCTCAGTCCCGACCACCTGCTGATCGACGGCCGCGACACTATCGACTGGAACTGCCGGCAGCAAGCCATAGTGCAGGGCGACGCAATCAGCTACTCCATAGCCGCCGCCAGCGTACTGGCCAAGGTCTACCGCGACCGCCTGCTGGTGTTACTCGACGCGGCTTATCCCGGCTACGGCCTGGCGCGACACAAGGGCTACTGCTCCCCGGAGCACATGGCAGCCCTGGCCCTGCTCGGCCCCACCCCGCTGCATCGCAAGAGCTACAGCCCCGTGGCCCAGGCAGAGCTACAATTTCCTGAACTCTGAAATGGAGGCTCGACGTGTCGCGGCTTCACTGGCTGTGCATCCTGTCTGCCCTTTGCCTCTTTTCCAGCGGCTGCAACAAACACCAGGCAAAGAAGCCCGACCCCACCAAGGGTACGGTGACCGGAATCGTCCTCTGCGCGGATACAGGCAAGCCGGCCCGCTTTGCCACCGTTAACCTCACACCTGTTCCCAAAGCGGATGAGAAAAGCGACGATGGCGACCCCTTGCCTGCGCAGGAGTCCACGATGACCGATCTCGATGGACGTTTCAGGATGGAGGCGGTTGAGCCCGGGCACTATTTTGCGTTTGCCATCCTGGAAGGCTATCTCGATCCGGCGCTTGACCTCGATGCGGCCAAGATCCGGTCGTTGCCTAATGACCGGGAACGGCGTTTATATGCCATTGATCAATGGAAGGAGCATCTGACCGAAGTCGCAGTTCACGTCCACCGTTCCACTGAAGTCACGATTCAGGTGGAGCGCGCGGCGGAGATCGGCGGGACCGTTTCCTTTGATGACGGATCTCCAGCCATCGGCATGCATTTTCAACTCTTCCAGAAGGCGGAAAAGGGCGGCTGGACAAATGTCGGGTTGCCCCTGTTCGATACCTGGTCCATCCACACAGTGAGCGACGGCCACGGCCGCTACAACGTAACTAACCTATCCGCGGGCGAGTACGTGGTCTGCGCTTTGATGCCTTCCGACAAGGAGGATGACGCGGCCCGCATCTGCCTCGGAAACGTCTTTCGCCACAAGGATGCCGCCACCATGAAGGTGCATCCCGGGGAGATCGCCAGCGGGGTCGACATCGTCATCCCTCTCAACGGTCTGCACACCGTCGCCGGCATTGTCTCCGCACTTGCCGACGGTCACCCCCTGAGCCAGGGCGCAGTTCATCTGCTTTTTGCCGACGACAAGGAAAAGGCGCGCGCTCTCTCGCTCGAACCCGACGGGAGCTTTGCCTTTGAGTATGTTCCCGAGGGCAAATACATTCTCCGGATTTCCGGAGCCAAAGACGAGGAGCAAAAGGACCCCGCGGCATCTCCATCTGACGCCGACTCCGCATCAAAGCCGAAACCGGTCGTCTATGCCGATAAAGAGGTTCCGCTCACTGTCCTCGATAACATGGATGATATTCAGGTCCAGCTCGCACCGCCTCCCGCAGACAAGCCACGCGGCCAATGATGACGGACGAAACCGGCACTCAGGGAGGACGGAGGGAGCAGGGGCCTTCAGGCCCCTGAATATCGCCTCGATTTCGACGGCCTTTAGGCCCGGGCTTTACAAGGTGCTGCGGAATCAAGCGTTTTTCCACACGTGTGTTCATCCGCCCGCCGCAGTAGGCACAGCGTTCCGGTTGCGCAGCCGCTTCTGCCACAAACTCCAGACTGGCCGCGACGCCAGCAGCAGAGCCAGCGTGATGGTGATGCTCAGCGGCGTCAGAACCCCCGGCTTCACCTGCCACCAGTAGTGAATCACCCCGCAAACAGCAGCCAGGTAGACCAGCTTATGCAGCCGGTTCCAGCGCTTGCCGCCCATTTTGCGAATGGCCCACGTGGTGGATGTGGCCGCCAGCGGCAGCAGCAGCAGCCAAGCGGTCAGGCCCATGGTAATGAAGCGCCGCTTGGCGATGTCCGCAGCCATGGCATGCAGATCGAACCCGGCATAGAGCGCGACGTAAGTGGCCAGGTGCAGCGTGGCGTAAAAGAAAGCGAAGAGACCCACAAGCCGGCGAAACTTAACCAGCCAGCTCAGCTCCGGGATGAGCCGCCTCGCGGGCGTCAGCGCCAGCGAAATAGTCAGCAGATTCAGGGTGGTCGACCCGGTGGCAAAGGTAATGGTAGCGGTGGGGTCCGCGCCAAGATGGTTGGTCGCCGCTCCCCAGATGAGCCGGCCCAGCGGCCAAACGCAGGCAATCCAGGTGAGCGTTTTGAGCAGAAGATGAGTCGATCTTTTCATAGGTTTGGCGAGCTTAGTCCCTAGTCCCTAGTCCCTGGTCTCTAGTCCCTGGTCCCTGGCCCCAAGCCCCTGTTTTAAAAGTACTTCTTCAGATCCATGCCCTTGTAGAGCGAAGCCACCTGGTCCCCGTAGCCGTTGAACATCAGCGTGGTCCGGCGCTGCGCGTAGAAGGCCTTGCCAATGCGGCGTTCTGTCTTCTGGCTCCAGCGCGGGTGGTCCACGGTGGGGTTCACATTCGAGTAGAAGCCATATTCGCTTTGCGCCTGGTCGTTCCATGTGGTTGGCGGCTGTTTGTCCAGGAAGCGCACGGCCACGATGGACTTGGCCGATTTGAAGCCGTACTTCCATGGCACCACAATGCGTATGGGCGCGCCGTCCTGGTTGGGCAGCACCTCGCCGTATAAGCCGAATGTCAACAGCGCCAGCGGGTTCATGGCCTCATCCATCCGCAAGCCCTCGGAGTAGGGCCAGGAGATGGTGCTGGCCGAAGCCCACTTCTCCACATGCTTATCGTAATAAGACAGGAACTGAACGTACTTGGCCGTGGACAAGGGCTCGCACTGGTTGATGAATTCCGAGAGCGAGTAGCCGATCCACGGGATCACCATGCTCCAGGCCTCGACGCAGCGATGCCTGTAGACACGGTCTTCAAGCGGTCGCAGCTTCAGCAGTGCTTCAATGTCGAAGGTTTTGGGCGTCTTCACCTTGCCTTCCACGCGCACGGTCCAGGGCCGCGTGGGCAGCACGCCGGCATTCTTCGCGGGCTCGTCCTTGTTCACGCCGAACTCGTAGAAGTTGTTGTAGTGGGTGATGTCCTCCAGGCTGGTTAACTCTTCTCCGGTGGTGGTCAAGGGGCTCTTAACCGTTTCGAGCTTTGTTCCGGCCAGCGCACGCGTGCGCGGCGAGAAAAGCTCGGCCACTCGCCCCGCGCCCAGAACTGCCGCGCCCGTGGCGACGGCCCCACGCAGAAACCGGCGTCGGTTCAGGTATTGGTCCTTGGGCGTGATGGCGGAGGATGGAATATCCGGCGGTTTACCGATGAGCACGGGGTGACCTCGCACGGGGAAGTGTCGATCTTGTCTATTAGACATGAAGCAGCGGCTCCACGTTAGAGGATTTGTTTTGGTTGCCGCAAACCACGGGTGCCCCGGGTCTCGATTCTGAGACCTGGGAAAGCACGAATCAACCTGCCTCCACCCCGCCCAGCCTAACCTTCCGAAACGGCCATTGCCCCAACCGTCGCGCCCGCACCAGGTAAATAAGCGTCCCGGACACAGCAATCCCCGCAGCCACCGCCAGCCCTCCGAGCGCATGTACCCGATACACCAGCAGGTAGATAAACCCCCCAATCGCTACCAGCGGCGGCAGTGGATAAAAGGGAATCCGGAATGGCCGCTCCAACTCCGGCCGTTGAATTCGCAGCAGCATCACGCCCGCTTGTTGCAGAAAGAACTGCAGCAGAATTCGTGTGATCACCAGCATTGTGATCACCTGAGCCAGCGAGAAAAAGCAGAAACACGAAGCCACCAGCCCCAGCGCCACCAGCGAGCGATGCGGAATCCCGTGCCGCGGGTGAACGGCCGCCAGAAACCGAAAGTAGTTCCCATCGCGCGCCGCAGCGTAGGGCACACGCGAGTAGCCAAGCAGCAGCGAAAACACTGACGCAAATGCGGTCCAGACAATAAGGGCGGCCAGCAGCCATCCTGCCCAGCGCCCGAACGCCGAGTGCGCGATCTCCGCCACAAGCCGCACCCGGACGATGGCGCTTTCGCCCACATGAGATGCGGCGTCGCGCAGCGAAGGCAGCACAGCCAGGTTCATGGCCACATAGAATGCCGCGACAAATGCCACCGAGAGCAGAATGGCCCGCGGAATCGTCCGCTCCGGCCGTCGCACCTCGCCGCCAAGAAAGGTGATGTTGTAGTAGCCCCAATAGCAGTAAGTAGTCAGCAGCGTCGCCTGCGCCAGCCCGCCCAGCGCCGCGCCTGCAGGCAGCCCAGGCGCAGGGGGCAGGTGAAATCCGCCCAATGCGGCCGCATGGGCAAACCCGGAGAAGATCACTCCTGCGATGGCCACCAGCACTCCGCCAAACATCACCCACGCCATCCACGTAACGGTCTTCAGGTTGCGATAGAGAAGCCAGGTCATCATCAGGCAGGCCGTGGCTGCAGCAAAATTCGAGTAGTGCAGCGCGGGCCATGCGACCACCGGCACACTATCCAGTCCCGGCCAAAACACGCCCAGAAAGCTCGACAGCCCGATGCAGCCGGATGCGATCGAGAGCGGCGCTGAAAAACTCAATTGCCATACATAGAGAAAACTGAGCCAGTTCCCGGCGCGGTCCGGCCCGTAGATTTCGCGCAAAAAAGCATACGAGCCTCCCGCGCGCGGAAACGCAGCCCCCAACTCGGCCCACACCAGCCCGTCGGCCACGGCAATGGCCGCGCCCAACACCCACGCCCACACCGAGAGTCGGTATCCGGCCGCGGCAATCACCAGCGGCAGCGTGATAAACGGCCCCACGCCGATCATCTCCAGCATGTTGAAAAGGACGGCAGATCGAAGCCCGATGCGGCGTTCGAGAGATTCTGTGCTTGCGGCCATGGAAGAGGGCGGGGACATGAGGCTGATGCGCTCCCCGGATTGTACACTGACGGCAGTTATGTTCTTTGCCAAGAGAGTTCAACGAGCAACGACGTGGGCGGCCCTGACATCCTTGCCGGGCCTGGTTCTGGCTATTGCGCAACCGATCAGCCTTGCCGGACAGCAGCCTCAAGCCACAGCGCCCCTTCCACCCGCCGAGCCCAGCGAGATCGCCCTTCCGCTCCCCGAAGACCGCGGTCAGGCTGCTCTTGAGCAGACTCTCAGACGCCTGGGAACCACCGCCAGCATCATGTTGATTGTTGCCCACCCCGACGACGAAGACGGTGCCTTGCTGACCTACCTGAGCCGCGGCCTCGGCGTGCGCGCCACGCTGATGACCCTTACCCGCGGCGAGGGCGGCCAGAACGCCATGTCGGCCGACATCGACGACGCGCTGGGCGTCATCCGCACCAACGAGCTGCTGAAGGCCGACGAGTTTTACGGAGCCGGCCAGCTCTGGGGCACGGAGGCTGATTTTGGCTTTTCCAAAACTCAAGAGGAATCCTATGCCCGGTGGGGCCACGACCGCGTGCTTTACGATGCCGTGCTGGCCGTGCGCCGTGAGCGGCCCCAGGTCCTGATCTCCACGTTTATCGGCGGCGTTACCGACGGTCACGGCCAGCACCAGGTTTCCGGCGAGATTGTCCAAGAGGTCTTCAAGGCGGCAGCCGACTCCAAGGTCTTTCCCGAGCAACTTAAAGATGGCCTGCAGCCCTGGCAGCCGCTGGCTGTCTACGGCATGGTTCCCTTTGCCCCAGTAACCGAGAAAGGCATGTTCGACTACGCCACCGGCAAGTGGGCGCCCGCCAATTTCAAAAACTACGTCACCGGCGAGTGGATCACCAACGTCCCCTCCACCGATGTAACCATCCCCGTGGGCACGCGGGACCCGGTGCTGGGCCGCAGCTACCTGCAGATCGCGCGCCAGGGGTGGGGCGAGCAAAAGTCTCAGAACTCCGGGGCCAACCCCACTCTGAGCGGCCCGGCCAATGCGAACTATCACCTGTGGGCCGTGGCGCCCAGAGCCGCAGCCGGCGCAGCGGAAGCGACGAATGCCGACCTCTTTCACAACAGCAAGGTCAATATCGACACAGGCATTACGGGGTTGTCCCGCCTGGTGAAGGGCACCGCGCCGCTTTGGTTGATTGCAGGTCTGCACCAGGTCGATGCCGGCCTTAAGCAATTTGAGGGCGCGCGCCATGGCCAGCTCGGAGCAGTTGCGGCGCACAAACTCGCGCCCGCTTACCGCCAGACCCTTGACCTCTACAAACAAGCCGACGCCGGCAGCCTTGACCCACAGTCGAAAGCGGGACTGCTGTTGGAGCTCCAAACAAAGATCGAGCAGTTCCAATCCGCGTTCAAAGAACTGCTGGGCCTCGATATGATGGCCTTCACCGCCCGCGCAGCCAACGCAGGCGGCGGCGGTCCGTTCCGAGGCAATTCGGCGGACGAGATGCCCCGCAGCGTTGCGCCTGCCGAAGAGTTTCACGTGCGTGTGCACACAGCGCAAGCCACAGTAGGAACCCAGTTGGGCCGAGTTTGGCTCGAGAGCCACAGCGGCGACTCGTGGACGGTGACCGCGGCTGCGGTTGCAAAGACCGACAGCACGGCCGGTACGGCGCTTGTCGCTGACCAAACATTTGTGGTGCGCGCGGCTGAAAACGCCGAACCAACCAAGCCTCACTTCACGCGCCCCTCGATCGAGCGGCCGTACTACGACGTTGCCCGGCCGGAGTGGCGCGAGCGCTCCTTCCCGCCCTACCCGCTGGCTGCATGGGCGGAGTTCACATTTGACGGCTTGCCGATCCGCCTTGGCCAGGTGGTGCAGACACTGGAACGAGTCCCAGGGCCGGGCGGCATCTATGAGCCGCTGGTGGTAACGCCTGCCATCGGAGTGCGTATTGAGCCGGAGGCGCGCATCCTTCCGCTGGATGGCAGCGCTTTGCCGGTAAAAGTGACGATCCATACGCAGGGCGCGGCAGAGGGCACGGTCGACCTCAAACTCCCCACCGGATGGCGCTCGGAGCCGGCCGAGGCCCGGTTTCATCGCGACAACGCCGGAGACGCTGAGCCACTTTTGTTTTCCGTAACCCCGCAGACCGCCGGCGCGGGCGCCTATAGTCTGCAAGCCGTCGCGCACTCCAGCGGGCGCACATATGACACCGGCTGGCAGAGCGTTGGCTACGCCGGGCTCCGGCCGTTTAACCTCTACAGGCCTGCTCTGTTGCAGACCCGCAAAGTGGACGTAAAGCTCGCGCCGGGCTTGCGCGTGGGTTATGTAATGGGCACCGGCGACCTGGTTCCGCACGCCATCGAAGGCCTTGGCGCCGCACCGCAATTGCTTTCCGCCCCGGAGCTCTCATCGGGTGATCTTTCTCGATGGAACGTGATTGTCATCGGCATTCGCGCTTACTCCGCGCGTCCTGAACTGGCAGCAGCCCAGCCTCGGCTCGAGGAGTTTGTGCGACAGGGCGGAACCCTGATTGTTCAATATCAAAGCGGAAGCTTCCCCGCCCCGCTTTCCGTGGCCATGGGACGCATGCCGGAGCGCGTAGTGGACGAGCAGGCTCAGGTCAAGCTCCTTGACCCGTCCAACCCTCTCTTCACCTCGCCCAACAAGATCACCGATGCTGACTTTGAAGGCTGGGTGGAGGAACGCGGCCACGGCTTTCTGGATACATGGGACCCAGGGTACACGCCGCTCACCGAAACCGCCGACGTTGGCCAAGACCCGCAGCGAGGCGGTCTGCTTGTGACGCATGTCGGCAAAGGCACTTATATCTATGTCGCCTTCGCACTGTACCGGCAGCTTCCCGAGTTAGTTCCCGGAGCATACCGCCTGCTGGCAAATCTGCTAAGTGCGGGAAGAAATGCCGGCGGCGGAGAATGACCTTAACTCCCCGCACAACTAAATGTCGCGCGTCGATAAGCCGACAGAGGCCAAACAGGCTGCGGAAAACCTCAGTAGGTGAAGGGTACGGGCTTCAGCCCGTACATATACGACTTGGAATCATGCGGGCTTTAGCCCCCGAGGGACGTCTTTCGGAATTTCTCCCTCCAAAACATGCCTCTTTCTGTAGCCTGTTTAGCCGTGCCATCGAATTGGACCAAACACTGGTGCGGCTCTAGCCGTGGATGGAACGCGCAAGGACTGCACTCTTTTAACATACCCACTTATCCAGAGACGCCCTATTTATTAAAGAATTGTTAATTCCCTTCCCCGACTTATGTTAGCTGCCTAAGTCAATGTTAAAACTCCGTGAATTAGTCAAATATTCATCAAACTCTGCGAGTCTGGGTTACGGATGCAGAAGGGAAGAGCCCCGCATGCGCGGACCCGCTCCCCTGCCATTCATTCAACCCTCGTATGCCGATCAAGAAATGTACCGGCTTCATGTTGACAAATCTCGGCATGCGTAAGTAGAGGGCGCTCAATCTTCAACCGGGCGCAGCCACCATTCAACCTGAATTGAGAGGAAAATGAGAGGCCCAATGAATCTCACACTCAAGACTGCCGCAATCGCATTAGTGGCAGCCAGCCTAGTTGCCTCATACGCCTGCGCCGAGGATGCAACGCCTCCGGCGAAAAAACACGTAACCAGGAAAGCCAAAACGCCGCCGCCACCCACAGTGGCCGAACAGATCGAGGCCTTGCGCCAGGACCTGGAGAACCAGATCAACAGCCTCAAGACCGACCTGGCCGACAAGGATGCGCAGTTGAAGAAGGCGCAGCAGGCCGCCGCAGACGCGCAGGCCGCCGCGGACAGGGCGCAAGCCGCCGCCTCGACCCAGCAGCAGGCGGTTACCGACAACGCCGCCGCCGTCTCCACACTGCAATCCACCGTGGTAGACATGAAGGCTGCCAATGTGTCGATCGTGCAAACCATCTCCGATGAAACGTCCGGCCTCAAGAAGGCCATCAACAGCCCGAATGCTCTGCACTACAAGGGCATCACCCTGGCGCCTGGCGGATACTTGGCGGCTGAATCCGTGTACCGAAGCAAAGCCACCGGCGGCGATATTCCCACCGCATTCAATGCGCTGCCTTATGAGAGCGCGGATGCCTACAAGCTGAGCGAATTCTTCGGCAGCGCCCGCCAGTCGCGCATCAGCCTCATGGCCGAGGGCAAGACGAATTGGGGCACCCTGCGCGGCTACTACGAGTCTGACTTCCTGGGCACCGGCATCAGTTCCAACAACAACCAATCCAACAGCTACGTGCTGCGCCAGCGCGTTCTTTGGGGTCAGGCCGAAACCAACAATCACTTTGCACTTACCTTCGGCCAGTTGTGGTCCCTGGCTACCGAAGACAAGAAGGGCATCTCGAATCTCTCCGGCGACATCATGACGCCGCAGACCATCGACCCGAATTACGTTGTGG
>OBLW0100003901.1_pt1 | contig 11502 bp, 9 predicted proteins | sample 1520161 | NCBI WGS metagenome assembly OBLW01 (sample SAMEA3539309, study PRJEB22396) | soil metagenome | biome: tundra; feature: field; material: soil | place: USA | collected 2010-05 | depth 0.15 m
GAGATGCCTAAGTGACTGGAGTTCAGACGTGTGCTCTTCCGATCTAATGACGGAGCCTGCACCGAGGAACAGCAGCGCCTTGAAGAACGCGTGGGTGATGAGGTGGAACATGCCGACAGCCACGCCGCCGACGCCGAGGCCCATCATCATGTAGCCAAGTTGGGAGATGGTGGAGTAGGCGAGGATGCGTTTGATGTCGTATTGGCCAACGGCAATCAACGCGGCGAACACGGCGGTGATGGCGCCGACCCAGGTGACGACCTGCAGGGCGGCGTAGGGGATGTCGGAAGCTGGAAAATCAAAGACCACGATGTTTGGGCTGTGCAGCGGGCTGAGCAGGGGATACACTCGCGCCATCAGGAATACGCCCGCGGCTACCATGGTCGCTGCATGGATCAGCGCGGAAACAGGCGTAGGGCCTTCCATCGCGTCCGGCAGCCAGACGTGCAGGGGCACCTGACCGGATTTTCCAGCCGCGCCGCAGAAGATCAAGATGGCGATGGCGGATGCGGCGGTGAGGCCGAAGACGCCGGAGGGCGACGTGGCTAAAGTCAACCATGCGTTCGACTCCAGGCAACCAGCACCGCCGTCGTAGAAGAGCAGGGTGTGGGTCTGCGCGTAGAGCCAGACCATGCCGATGAGGAAGCCGAGGTCGCCGATGCGGGTGACGATGAAGGCCTTTTTCGCGGCGGCCGCGGCCTCGGGCTTGGCGTACCAGAAGCCGATGAGCAGGTAGGAGGTGAGGCCGACGATCTCCCAGCACATGAAGAGCAGCAGCAGGCTGTTGGCGATGACAACGCCGAGCATGGCGCCGGCGAACAGCGCAAGGAAGCAGAAGAACCGGGTGAAGTTCTCGTCGTCGTGCATGTAGCCGACGCTGTAGACGAATATCAGCAGGCCGACGAAGCTGACCATCAGCAGCATGACGGCGGTCAGCGGATCGAGCATCCAGCCGAGCTTCAGCCATTCATTGCCAAACTGGAACCAGCCGAAGTTGAAGGATTCGATGCCGTTTGCGCGATTGCCAAGAACATGCGCAAAGGCAACGAGAGAGAGGAGGAAGGAGAGCACCATGGACCCAATAGCGAGGCAAGCAGCAGGGATCCGGCTGCGCTGCTTCAGCAGAGCGCCGATTCCCGCCGCGAACATCGGCAATGCAGGAATGAGCCACAGGTTTTTTACGATCCAGTTCATTGAGTCTCAGCGAACAGAGGAAGCTTGGTTAGGTTCCGCTAGCCTTTCAGTGAATTCATCTCGTCGAGGTCGGTGGTGCCGGAATGACGGTAGGCGGCAAGGATGATCGCCAGTCCAACTGCCGCTTCCGCTGCCGCGATGCCGATGGAAAAGATGGCGAACATGATTCCGGTCAATGCTGCGGGCGCCGGTCCATAGCGCCAGAAGGCTATGAAGTTGAGGTTGGCGGAGTTGAGCATGAGTTCAATTCCGATGAGGACAAGAATTGCGTTGCGCCGGGTGAGTGCGCCGGCCAGGCCGACGGCAAAGAGCAGCGCGGACAAGAGCAGATAACCCTGCAGGGAGCTCATTTTGTCTCCTCTTTGCGGTCCATCGCGATAACGACGGCGCCGATGAGTGCGGCCGTCAGCAGCAGGCCCATAATCTCCAGCGGCAGGACGAAGCGATGCATCAGCGCATCGCCGATCTTCTGCACGGTGACGTCAGGTTGCGGCGGCAGCAACTGGAAAACGGCCTCGCTGGACGCGATGGCCCACGCCAGCACCGCGAAGACCGCCGCGGCAACCACGCCTCCAGCAATCCAGTGCGAAGAGAAGACGGATGCCTCTGCCTGCCCGGGCTTGTGGGTCATCATGATGGCGAAGACGGCGAGAATCGCTACGGCGCCGACGTAGACCATGATCTGCGCGAGGCCCACGAATTGCGCTCCCAGTTGCAGGTACAGCGCGGCGATGCCGGCAAAGCCCAGGGTCAGCGCCAGAACGCAGTGCACGGCATTGCGCAGGCCCATGGCCGCCGCGGTTCCGGCAACGGTAAGCAGGGCGAGGATGAGAAAGGATGCTGTCATTGTGAAATCCGGCCTTATTCTCCGGGTGAATTCATTTGCCGCAGGTAACAGTAACACTTCGAACAGCCATGATCGATCTCCATATCACTCGGCAAATTGATAGGTCCGCAGTTGCAGCTTCTTTTTGCGCTTCAGCCGCATGCTCAGCAGGATGCACGGAGTCGCAACCATGGCAATGCACACCAGCCAGCGCGGGATTCCGGGCGTCATGAAGTGCCAGACGCCGGCGACGAGCATATTGAACAAGGCCATGGGGAGGATGAATTCCCAGGCGAAGTTCATCAGCTGGTCCATGCGCAGACGGGGGAGGGTGCCGCGAATCCAGATGAAGCCGAAGATAAGCGCCAGCAGCTTGAGGAAGAACCACACATAGGAAGGTATCCAGGCGAGGAAGGGAAACGGCGCCGCCCATCCACCAAGAAAGAGGGTGATGGCCATACCGCTGGTGGCCATCATGCCCAGGTATTCGCCCAGGAAAAAGAGCGCGAATTTGAAGCCGGAATACTCGATATAGTAGCCGGCGATGATCTCGGATTCGCCTTCGGGAAGGTCGAAGGGCGAGCGGTTGGACTCGGCGGTGGCCGCAATCATGAAGAGGACGAAGCCGACGAATCCCCATGGCGTGAATACGAACCAGTGCGGCCAGATGCCGCTGTAGCCGGCCTGTCGCTCCACAATGGCCACGGTGGAAAGCGATCCGGCCTGCATGATGACCACCACCGAGGCGAGAACCAGCGGCACCTCGTAGCTGATCATCTGCGCGATGGCGCGCATGGCGCCCAGCAGCGAGTACTTGCTCCGGCTGGACCATCCTGCCATGAACACGGACAGTTCCACGACCGAGCCAACCGCGAAGAAGAACAGGACTCCGGCGTTCAGGTTGACGACGATCATGTTGCGGCCGACGGGGATCACCGCATAGGCCAGAAACGCGGCCGTAACCAGAAGAACCGGCGCCAGGAAATGAACGACATGGTCGGCGGCAAGGGGAACGATGTCTTCCTTGGTCAGGGACTTGATGGCGTCGGCGATTGGTTGAAACAGGCCGGCGGGGCCGGCGCGATTGGGGCCGTAACGGTTCTGCATTCTGCCCAGGCCTTTGCGCTCAAACCACGTAACAAGGGCGAACAGCGCCGGGAAGGCGATGACGACGGTGACAACGGAAACGATTGCGGAAACAAGCGGCTGCCAGCCTGCCGGGACGAAGCCCAACAGCCAGTATTTGGCGATGACGAAGATCTGGTCGAGCTGAACGAACACTTGCGTCATTTCGATTCACCGCTGACGGGTTGCGCTTCCGGCACGGGAGCAGCGCTGGGCGGGGCAGCCGGCGGCGCCGCGGCGGCGGGCTTCTTCGCCTGCGCCTTGGCCCGTTCTTCTGCGAGAGCCGCATCCACGGCTGCCGCTTCCGTGGGGTGAATCCCGTGGTAGTACTCGTTGGACTTTGCCAGTTGCTGCTTGTCCAGCAGCAGTCCGCCGAAGCGGTTGTCGGTGGGCAGATCGACGTCCACATCCATCTTGATGGCATCGAACGGGCAGACTTCCACGCAGATCTGGCAGCTCATGCAGACGGAGATATCGATGTCGAAGACCGCCGGATAGAACTGCTGTTTGCCCACGGCGTCCGGCTTTTTGTCCTTACTTTTCTCGATGAGGATGCACTTGGGCGGACATTCCTTCTCGCAGATCTGGCAGGCGACGCAGCGCATCCCCTGTTGCCAGTCGGAGCCGTCGAAGACCAGGAACGGGAAGTTGCGCGCCGCCTCAATGCGGGGCAGGCGCTGCTCGGGATACTGGACCGTAGTGAGCCGCTCTTTGCTGACGTAGCTGCCGAAGAAGTTCCGGGCCGTCTCCGCCAATCCCTTCAGGATGCCTTCACCGACCACTGCCGCTCCTCTGTAGACGGGTCATTATCGATCCACCTCGCCGAGCACGATGTCGATGCTGCCCAGAATTGCCACGACGTCCGCTATGTTCTGCCCGAGGCACAGGTCCTCGAGCACCGTGAGGTTGATGAGGCTGGGCGGGCGCACCCGATAGCGATAGGGATTGGTTGACCCATCGCTGATGAGGTAGAAGCCTAGCTCGCCCTTGGGCGCCTCGATCCTTCCATAGGCTTCGCCCGGTTTCGGCCGGAAGCCGCGAATCCTCATCTTGGGGTCGACGATCGGACCGGCGGGAATGTCGCGCATCGCCTCATTCAGTATCTTCACCGACTCGCGCATCTCCAGGAAGCGGATCATGTAGCGGTCGTAGACGTCGCCATGGCTGCCCAGCGGCACGCGGAAGCTGAAGCGAGAGTAGATGCTGTAGTTGTCCACCTTGCGGATGTCGTAGTTCACGCCGCTGGCACGCGCCATGGGGCCGCTGATGGCGGAGTCGATAGCCAGCTCCGGCGACAGCACGCCGATGCCCTGGGTGCGTTCCATCAGGATTTCATTGCCCACCAGCAGGTTTTCGTATTCGTCCAGAAAACGGGGAAACTCCGTCACTACTTTCTGTGCCTGCTCCAGCCAGCCTGCGGGCGTATCCACGCGGCAGCCGCCAAAGCGCATGTAATTGCACATCATGCGCGATCCGGTGAGCGCCTCGAAGAGGTCGAGGATGTTTTCGCGCTCGCGGAAGGCATACATCAGCGGGGTCCCGCTGGATCCCATGTCCTGCAGCAGGAAACCGATCAGGCTGGCGTGGTTCTGCAGGCGGGTGAGCTCGCCGGTAATGACGCGCAGGTATTCGGCTCGTTCGGGCACCTCGATGCCCGCGAGTTTTTCCACCGCGAGGGCATAGGCCCAGTTGTTGGTGATGGAGCAGATATAGTCCAGGCGATCCGTATAGGGCATGGAGCCGAGGTAGGTCTCGTTCTCCGCGATCTTCTCGTGGTTGCGATGCAGGTAACCGAAGACCGGCTTCAGCCTGACGACTCGTTCGCCGTCGAGCACGACGTTCATGCGAAAGACGCCGTGAGTCGATGGATGTTGCGGCCCCATCGAAATCTCCAGCAGCTGCTCTTCGCTGCCATCGGCGGCCGGTTCCAGGAGGAGGGGCGTTGTGGGGTAGGCTGTGGCGCTCATCTCTCTCCCACTGTGCTTCGATGCTGGTTGGCTCGCTGCAGCACTTCGTCATGTGCGGTCGGCTCGTATTCGTAATCGTCCGGGTTCACGTAATCCCGGCGCATCGGATAGTCCTCGAAATCGTCCCACATCAGCAGGCGCCGCAGATCGGGATGCCCGTCGAAGACGACTCCGAAGAGATCGAAAACCTCCCGCTCCTGCAATTCGGCGCTGCGCCACACCGGCGTAAGCGAGGGCAGATGGACGCCGTCGGCGCGGTCCTGCGTGCGCATGCGCAGCGGCAGAGGGCCGAGCTTCTTACTCATGGAGAAGAGGTGATAGACCACTTCAAGGCAGCCGGGAACCATCGTCTTGCGGACTTCATCGACCTCAGTCTCCACGCCGTCCACAATCTTCTTTACCTTCACTTTTTCGGAGAGTTCTTTGGCCGGCCAATCGACGCCGGTCACATTCGAGCAGTAGTTGAAGCCGGCAGAATCGCGCAGGAAACCGGCCACGGCAAAGGCGTGTTCCGCATCGACCAGCAGAGAGTGCTGGCCCGACGGGCTGGGGTTGACGATGACCTCCAGCCGGCAGCCGGGAACATTCGCTTCGAGCGTGGACTTAATCGTTTCCAGATCCATCCGTTCCTGCCTTGGAGATTTGCACAAGCGGCGGCCGCCATACCGCTGGATTCTGAGTGGGTTCCAAGTCGTGCGCGCCAAACCGGGGGACGATGAACTCACTGGCCTCGCCGGCGGTCAAATGGCGGGGCCTTTCTTTGCCGGTCAGTTGCTGCTCGTCGATCTTCTTCTGCAACATCAGGAACGCATCAATCAGCGCCTCCGGCCGCGGCGGGCAGCCGGGAATATATACGTCCACGGGGATGAAGCGGTCGATGCCTTTCAGGACGTTGTAGCCCTGTTTGAACGGGCCGCCGGAGATGGCACACGCGCCCATGGAGATCACATACTTCGGCTCCGGCATCTGGTTGTAGAGGCGGACCACCTGCGGCGCCATCTTCTTGGTCACGGTGCCGGCGACGATCATCAGGTCCGCCTGCCGCGGAGAGGGCCGGAAAACCTCGGCGCCGAACCGCGCCAGGTCGTAGCGTGCCATGGTGGTGGCAATCATTTCGATGGCGCAGCAGGCCAGGCCGAAGTTTAGCGGCCAGATGGAGCTTCTGCGGCCCCAGTTGTAGAGCTCCTGCAGGGATGTTGTGAAGATGCCCTGTTTGCTCAATTCGGCTTTTAGCTTCTCATCCACCCTTGGAACCCTTGATTCCGAACAAGTTGATTGTGTTGCCAGAAAACTGTCGTTCTAAGTGAAGATGCTACGTCCACACCAAAACGTTTTTCTGATAGGCCCATACCAGTCCCTCTACGAGCAACAGGAGGAAGACGAGCATGGCGATGGATTCGCCGAGCGAAAAACCGGTGAAGGCCACGGCAAATGGCAGAAGAAAGACGGCTTCCACGTCGAAGACGAGAAAGATAATCCCGTAGAGGTAATAGCCCGGCTTGAACTGGATCCAGGCGTCTCCCTCGGATTCGAGCCCGCACTCGTAGATGGCGTTCTTGCTGGGGCCGGGCTTGTGCGGCGAGAACGATTTAGCCCACAGCCAAGCCAGCAGCAGCGGCGTCAGAGCGAAGGCGACGGCCGCCACTAACAGCACAACGATGGGTAAATAGAGGCCGTTGGTCATAGCTACTGGGTTTAACTGTAGCAGACCGCGGGGTGCTGCTTTGTGATGAGGCTCACATCCAGCGGATGTGTTGAGGCCTCAGAATATTGACGGGTTCAAAGGGGAGAAAATGAGAGAGCAGCAAACGGTGATTCTCGACGGCAACGAGGCCGTCGCTTCCGTAGCGTACCGCCTGGCGCAGGTCATTACGATTTACCCGATTACGCCCTCTTCCACCATGGCGGAGTGGGCCGATCAGTGGAAAGAGGAAGGCAAAAAGAACATCTGGGGCACCATCCCGGTGGTGGCCGAGATGCAGAGCGAAGGCGGCGCGGCCGGCGCGATGCATGGGGCGCTGCAGGCGGGGGCAACCAGCACCACGTTCACGGCCTCCCAGGGCCTGCTGTTGATGATTCCGAACATGTACAAGATTGCGGGCGAGTTGACCTCGAACGTGATCCACGTCACCGCGCGCGCCGTAGCCACGCATGCGCTCTCGATCTTCGGCGACCAATCCGACGTGATGGCCTGCCGGACGACGGGATATGCCATGCTCGCGTCCGACTCGGTGCAGGAGGCTGCCGACCTGGCGTTGATCGCGCACATCTCCACCATGGGGTCGCGGGTCCCATTTCTCCATTTCTTCGACGGCTTCCGCACCTCGCACGAAATCAATAAGGCGCTCGCGATTTCCGACGAGACCATCCTCGACCTGCTCAACGAGACCCAGGTGCTTGCCCATCGCGAGCGCGCGCTCACCTCAGACCACCCCATCCTGCGCGGCTCGGCGCAGAACCCCGATGTGTTCTTCCAGGCCCGAGAGGCCTGCAATCCCTACTACCTGGCCTGCCCCACCATTGTGCAGGACGCGATGGACCACTTCGCCGGCCTGACCGGCCGGGCCTACCATCTGTTCGACTATATTGGCGCTCCCGACGCGGAGCGCGTGATTATTCTGATGGGCTCGGGCGCCGGTGCGGTCGAGGAAACGATCCGGCACCTGAACGCGCAGGGCGAAAAGTTGGGACTGCTGAAGGTGCGCCTGTACCGGCCGTTCGCCGCCGATGCGTTCCTCGCCGCGCTGCCGGCCACGGTGAAGTCGATTGCCGTACTGGACAGGACCAAAGAGCCGGGCGCGTTGGGCGAACCGCTCTACCAGGATGTGGTGACGTCCTTCAGCGAGTCGTTCTCCAACGGAGATTCACGCTTTGCCAGGCAGCCCCGCATCATCGGCGGCCGCTATGGCCTGTCATCCAAGGAGTTCACTCCCGCGATGGTCAAAGGCGTCTACGACGAATTGAAGAAGGCGCACCCCAAGAATCACTTCACCATCGGCATCGACGACGATGTGACTCACACCAGCCTGGCGTACGATCCGGAGTTCTCGACGGAAGACCCGCGCACTGTGCGCGCGCTCTTTTATGGATTGGGCTCCGATGGAACGGTGGGCGCGAATAAGAACTCCATTAAGATCATCGGCTCGGAGACGCCGAACTACGCGCAGGGCTACTTCGTTTACGATTCGAAGAAGTCGGGCTCGGTCACGACGTCTCACCTGCGCTTCGGCCCGGACCCGATCCTCTCGACCTACCTCATCAGCAAAGCCAACTTTGTGGCGTGCCATCAATTCCAGTTCCTGGAGCGCATGGATATCCTTGCGGCGGCGGACCAGGGAGCGGTCTTCCTGCTGAACACTCCCTACGGGCCGGATGAGATATGGAACCACCTGCCGAAGAAGACCCAGGAGACGATTCTCAAGAAGAAGATCAAGTTTTATGTGATCGACGGCTATACCGTGGCCCGCACGGCGGGCATGGGGAACCGCATCAATACCATCATGCAGACCTGCTTCTTCGCGATCAGCGGCGTGCTGCCGCGCGAGGAAGCGATTGAACAGATCAAGAAAGCGATCAAGAAGACCTACGGCAAGCGCGGCGACGCGGTGGTACAGCAGAACTTCGCCGCGGTGGATGCGGCGATCGCCAACCTGCATGAGGTCAAGGTGCCGCAGACGGCTACCGCGTCCTTTGACATCCTGCCTATGCTGCCGCAGCAGGCGCCCGCCTTCGTCCGCGACGTGCTGGGCATGATGGCGGCGGGCAAGGGCGACCTGATTCCGGTCAGTGCGCTGCCGGCTGGAGGCACGTTCCCCACCGGTACCGCGCAGTGGGAGAAGCGCAACATCGCACAGATGATTCCGGTCTGGGATGAGCAACTCTGCATCCAGTGCGGCAAGTGTGTGATGGTGTGCCCGCACGCGGTAATCCGGGCCAAGGTATACGACGGCGCACTGCTACCGAATGCGCCGGCGACCTTCAAGAGCGCCAAGCCGAAGTGGAAGAACATGGACAGCGAGCTGTATACGCTGCAGGTGGCGCCGGAAGACTGCACCGGATGCACGCTATGCGTCGAGATCTGCCCAGTGAAGAGCAAGAGCGAAGCCAAGCACAAGGCAATCAACATGGAGATGCAAGCGCCGTTGCGCGAGGCGGAGGTACAGAACTGGAATTTCTTCGAGGCTCTGCCTTCGGTCGATCGCAATCGCCTGTCGCATACGCAGGTCAAGGACATACAACTGCTTGACCCGCTGTTTGAATTCTCCGGCGCCTGCGCGGGCTGCGGCGAGACGCCTTACCTGAAGCTGCTGACCCAGCTCTTCGGCGATCGCCTGTACATCGCCAATGCCACGGGCTGCTCGTCGATCTACGGCGGCAACCTGCCGACCACGCCGTATACCAAGAATAAGAGCGGACGCGGCCCCACCTGGTCGAACTCGCTGTTTGAAGACAATGCGGAGTTCGGTATGGGCATGCGCCTGGCCCTCGATCAGCAGAAGGGCTATGCCGAAAGCCTGCTGGGGCGGCTGGCGCCGATCGTCGGCGACGAACTGGTGACCTCCATTCTGAGCGCCGATCAGTCGAAGGAATCCGGGATTGAGGCGCAGCGGGAGCGGGTGCTTGCACTCCGGGCAAAGATTGCCGGAGCGGAAACTGCCGAGGCTCGCGCCCTGCAGACGGTTGCCGACTCGCTGGTGCGCAAGAGTGTGTGGATCATCGGCGGCGATGGCTGGGCTTACGACATCGGCTTTGGCGGACTGGACCACGTGCTGGGCTCGGGACAGAACGTCAAGGTCCTGGTGCTCGACACCGAAACCTACTCGAACACCGGTGGACAGATGTCGAAGGCGACGCCGCGCGGCGCGGTGGCCAAATTTGCGGAAGGTGGCAAGCCGAACGCGAAGAAGGACCTAGCCATGGAAGCCGTCGCATACGGCTCGGTCTACGTGGCAAGGGTTGCGATGGGTGGCAGCGACATGCAGACGGTGAAGGCGTTCCAGGAGGCGGAGGCCTACAACGGGCCGGCGCTGATTATCGCCTACAGCCACTGCATTGCCCATGGCTACGACCTGAGCTACGGCATGGAGCAGCAGAAGAACGCGGTCCTTTCCGGCTACTGGCCGCTGATGCGCTACAACCCGGCGCTGCGCGCAGAGGGCAAGAATCCGTTCCAGCTTGACTCTAAAGCGCCGTCGATCGCGCTCAAGGAGTACAGCTACCACGAGGCACGTTACACCATGCTGGCGCGCAGCCGGCCTGAAGTGGCGAAGAAGCTGCTGCTGGAAGCGCAGGACGATGTGGAACGCGAGTGGAGAGTCTACTCCGGCCGCGCCGCCATGCCCGGACGCGCTGCCTCACCCAACATTGCACCGCCCGAACCTGAGGGTAAGTTGGCGCCTCTGGGAGCCGGAAGGAGTTAGCCATGGTTGATCTGAGCACCGCCTATCTTGGCCTCAAGCTGAAGAGCCCGCTCGTGGTTTCTTCCTCGCCGCTGACTGAATCGCCGGAGACGATTCAGCGGCTGGAGGAAGCCGGTGCCGCGGCCGTGGTGCTCCCTTCAATCTTCGAGGAGCAGCTCACCCTGGAGAGCGATGCCCTGGACCGCGACCTCAATCGCGGCACCGAATCGTTTGCCGAGTCGCTGAGCTATTTCCCCGAATACGAGGACTACCGGCAGGGGCAGGATGCCTACCTTAGCCAGATTCAGCGCGCCAAGAGCGCGTGCAGCATTCCCGTGCTGGCCAGCCTGAACGGCGCCACCGCGAGAGGGTGGGTGCGCTTCGCCAAGGAGATCGAACAGGCCGGGGCCGACGCCCTGGAGCTGAATACCTATTCACTGGCAACGGATGCCAGCGAGACCAGCGCAATCATTGAGAAGGAACTCGTCCAGCTGGTGCGGCAGGTCAAGGCGGCGACGGGGATTCCGGTTGCGGTCAAGCTGTCTCCGCAGTACACCAGCATTCCCAACCTGGCCATGGAACTCGATCATGCCGGCGCCGATGCGCTGGTCCTGTTCAACCGTTTTTACCAGCCGGATTTCGATCTGGAGAACCTCGACGTCAGTCCCAAGCTCACCCTGAGCCGGCCGGAGGAGTTGTTGCTGCGCTTGCATTGGGTGGCGATTCTCTATGGGGATGTGCACGCCGATCTTGCGGTCACGGGAGGCGTCCACAGCGGCCAGGACGTTCTGAAATCCGTGATGGCCGGCGCGCAGGTGGCCATGACGGCATCATCCCTGCTGTCCCGGGGCATCTCCCATCTGGCCGCGATCCAGGCCGATTTGGTGCGCTGGATGGAAGAGCACGAGTACGAGTCCATCCGGCAGATGCGCGGCAGTCTCAGCCGCCGTGCCGTACCCGATCCATCCGCGTTTGAACGCGGCAATTACAT
>OBLW0100003902.1_pt1 | contig 11496 bp, 10 predicted proteins | sample 1520161 | NCBI WGS metagenome assembly OBLW01 (sample SAMEA3539309, study PRJEB22396) | soil metagenome | biome: tundra; feature: field; material: soil | place: USA | collected 2010-05 | depth 0.15 m
GAGGCGATCTTCGGCGGCGGCAAGGTGATCCGCGAGTCGATGGGCCAGGCCGTGGCCACCCGGGCGGAGGGAACCCCCGACCTGGTGATCACCGGTGCGGTGGTGCTCGACCACTGGGGCGTCATCAAGGCGGACGTCGGCATCCGTGACGGCCGGATCGTCGCCCTCGGCAAAGCGGGCAACCCCGACACCATGGACGGCGTCACGCCGGAACTCGTGATCGGCCCGTCGTCGGAGGTGATCGCGGGCAATGGCATGATCATCACCGCTGGCGGCATCGACAGTCATGTCCACTTCATCGCGCCGCAGCAGGTCCCTGTCGCGCTCGCGGCGGGAATGACCACGCTCATCGGCGGCGGCACCGGCCCGGCCGAAGGCACCAAGGCGACCACGGTCACGCCCGGGGCGTTCTGGCTCGACATGATGCTGGCATCGATGACGCAGTGGCCGGTCAACGTCGTGCTGCTGGGCAAGGGCAACACGGTGAGCAGCGAGGGGCTGTGGGAGCAGTTGCGGGCCGGCGCAGCCGGCTTCAAGCTGCATGAAGACTGGGGCACCACGCCGGCGGCCATCGACGCCTGCCTCACCGTCGCCCAGGCGGCCGGCGTTCAGGTGGCGATCCACACCGACACGCTCAACGAGGCCGGGTACCTCGAGTCGACACTGGACGCTATCGGCGGCCGGCCGATCCACACGTACCACACCGAGGGCGCTGGGGGAGGACACGCGCCAGACATCATCAGGGTCGCCGCGCACCCCAACGTGCTGCCTTCGTCGACGAACCCGACTCGTCCGTACACACGCAACACCCTGGACGAGCACCTCGACATGCTGATGGTCTGCCACCACCTCAACTCGTCGATCCCGGAGGATCTCGCCTTCGCCGAGTCGCGCATCCGGCCCTCGACGATGGCGGCGGAGGACGTGCTGCACGACATGGGCGCGATCTCGATGATCGGCTCGGACTCCCAGGCGATGGGGCGGATCGGCGAGACGATCATCCGGACCTGGCAGACGGCGCATGTGATGAAGCAGCGCCGGGGCGCGTTGCCGGGCGACGGCCCGGCCGACAACATGCGCGCCCGGCGATATGTCGCTAAATACACGATCGGGCCGGCGGTCACGCACGGCCTCGACGGCGAGATCGGCTCCGTGGAGCCAGGCAAGCTGGCCGACCTGGTGCTGTGGGAACCGGCGTTCTTCGGGGTCCGCCCGCACCTGGTGCTGAAGGCCGGCGTGATCGCCTGGGCCACCATGGGCGACGCGAATGCGTCGATCCCGACCCCGCAGCCGCAGCTTCCGCGGCCGATGTTCGGTGCCTTCGGCGCGATGGCGGCCCGTCTCGGCGTGCATTTCGTGTCGCCCGCCGCGATCGAGGCCGGCCTCGGCCACCGCTGGGCGAGCGAGCGGCCACTGGTCGCGACGAAAGATGTCTCGGGCCTGTCGAAGGCGAGCCTCCCCGAGAATGACGCCTTGCCCGCGATTGACGTGGACAGCGAGACGTTCGCGGTCCGCGTGGACGGTGAGCTCATCGAGCCGCAGCCGGCTCAGGAACTGCCCATGGCCCAGCGCTACTTCCTGTTCTGAGCCATGAACACCAGCTATGAACACCAGCCATGAACACGGTCCTGCTGCTCTTGCTCGACTCGAGGGCCCCGGCCGGTGCGCACAACCACTCGGGCGCGATGGAGGCCGCGGTCAGCACCGGCCTGGTCGCCGGGCTGGCCGACCTTGAGGACTTCTGCCGGGCCCGGCTCCGGACGTCGGCGCGGGTGGCCGCCGCATTCGCCGCCGCGGCGTGCCGGGTCCAGCACACCGCAGGGCCATCGGCGGGGGGGCCGGGCCGCCCTGGCGAGTGGGCCCTGCTGGATGCCGAGTTCGATGCGCGCACCCCTTCGGAGGCGACGCGCGCCGCGTCGCGTCAGCTCGGCGGGGGGCTGCGGCGGCTGCTGCGCTCGATGCTGCCCGACGCCGACCTGGTGACACCGTGGGCCCACTGTGCCGCCCCCGCGCCGCATCATCCGCTCGTGCTGGGCGCCGGCGTGGCCATGGCTGGCGGCAGCCCGGCGCTGTCCGGGCGAGCCGCTGCGCTCGCGGCGTGCAGCGGCCCGGCCAGCGCGGCGGTGCGCCTGCTTGGCCTGGACCCGTTCGCCGTCCAGGCCATGCTCGCCCGGCTGGCTCCCGATATCGACACGTGCGCAGAGTCCGCGGCGCTGTCCGCGGCGCAGCCGCCACAAACGCTGCCGTGCGACGGGGCACCGGCGTTCGACCTGCTCGCCGATTTCCATCTCACCGCGGAGGTGCGTCTCTTTGCATCCTGACCGGCTGCGTCCGCCCGCGCACCACGACCACGGGACCGGCGGCCACAGCCGCGACCTCGATGCCGGCCTGCCCGCGGGCGGCCCGCTGGGCGCCCGGGTCCCCCGGATCGGCATCGGCGGCCCCGTCGGCAGCGGCAAGACCGCCCTGGTGGCCGCGCTGTGCCGGGCGCTGTCGGATGAGCTGACGATCGGCGTCGTCACCAATGACATCTACACGACCGAGGATGCCGACTTCCTGCGCCGGGCGGGAGTGCTGCCCGAAGCCCGCATCCGCGCCGTGCAGACCGGTGCCTGCCCGCATACGGCGATCCGCGACGACATCAGCGCGAACCTCGACGCTGTCGAGCAGCTTGAGGCCGATCACCCCGGCCTTGAGCTGATCTTCGTCGAGAGCGGGGGCGACAATCTCACCGCCACCTTCTCCTACGGGCTGGTGCACCGTCAGATCTTCGTGATCGATGTGGCCGGCGGTGACAAGGTGCCGCGCAAGGGCGGCCCCGGCGTTACCCGCTCTGACCTGCTCGTCATCAACAAGACCGATCTCGCCGTGTTCGTCGGGGCCGACCTCGGGGTGATGGCGCGCGACGCCGCGGCGGTGCGCGGCGAGCGGCCGACGCTGTTCACCTCGCTCGCGGCGGACCCGGCCGCCAGCCAGATCGCGGCGTGGGTGCGCACGGTGCGCTCGGCAATCGCGGCCGCGTGATCGCCCGGACGGCCGCGGTCGTCGAGCCCGGCGGGGTGCTCGGTGAACTGGCCTGTACGCCGCCGCTCACGCTGCGGCAAGTGCGCAGTGACGTCCGGAACCGCTGCGAACTCCGCTTGGTCGGGACCGCGGCCGGCCCGCTGGCCGGCGACAACCTGTCGATCTCCCTGCGGTTGCGCGCAGGCGCCCGCGCCACGCTGCGGGCGACGGGGGCCAGCCTGGCTCAAGGCCGAGGCGGCGGCGCGGCGGCGTTGTCGATCCGTGCCGATCTCGCTGAGGGCTCGGACCTCGTCGCCGACCCGGGCGCGCTGATCGTCTGCCACGGCAGCCGCGTGGACGTCCGTGTCGAGCTGACGCTGGCCGCGGGCGCCGCGGTCGAGTGGCGTGAGCTGATCGTGCTCGGCCGCACCGGGGAGCCCCCCGGCGGGGCGACGCTGCGGTGGGATGTCACCCGGGCCGGCCGGCCGGTGCTGCGCCAGTTCGTCGACCTCGCCGACCCGGCGCTGACCGCGTGGGCCGGGCTCACCGCTCACCGCCGCGTGCTCGCGTGTGCCTTGATCGCCGACCCGGCGTCCACGCCCCGTACCGTCGTGTCGTCGCCGACGTCGGTCGCCCAGCGCGTGGCCGGTCAGGCCCTGCTCGTCACCGTGCTCGGCGACGACGCTGTCGGAGCGACGCAGGAGCTTGACGACCTCTGCGCCCGTGCGCGGGGCTGATCAGCATCCCCCGGGCGAGTGGCGGGCCGGGTCAGCTCCAGGCGATCCCGGCATCGGGCGCGTCGTCGGCCAGGACGGTTCCTTCGATGAGGCCGTAGGGGCGGTCGGCCGCGTAGTACACCTCCCTGTCGTTCTCCAGCCCGAACGGGGCGAGATCGACGAGGAAGTGGTGCTTGTTGGGCAGCGCCAGCCGTACTTCGCAGATCGCGGGCTGCGACGCGATGATCCGTTCCCCGATGGAGTACAGGGTCTGCTGGAGTGAGTAGCTGTACGTCCCGCTGAATGCGGCCAGCAACGCGTGATGTGCCCCGGTGAACGCGGCGCCCCAGTCGACGCCGGCCGCGGCCCGGTACCGCCACCAGGCGCTCACCTGCGTCGCGAGGATGCGGTCCTTGGTCTCGGCGAGCGTCGTGTACTCGTCGCGGGGAAATCCCCAGAACTCCGACCCCGTCGTGTTCAGCACGGTCAGGTTCTCGATGCCGGACACCACGCTGGTGCCGAGTTCCTGGTCGTGGATGACGTTCGTCACGCGGGTCAGCTCGCCGCTGCGGGCGAACGAGTGCCCGCCTCCGCCGATCCGCGTCCACCCGTACTCCTCGATCGCGATGCGCGCCCGCGTGATGGCCCGCTGGCTGCTGACGAAATGAGCCGCGAGATCGATGCCGAGCACCTCGGGCTCGACGGCGCCGAGCCGCTTCGCGAAGGCATACGCGGTGTTCTTCTGCGTGTCGGTGGCCAGCACGTCGGAATTGTCACCGGTCAGGTGGGACGCGGCCAGATCGCCGGAGAGGCTGCTGGAGACGTTCCAGTCCTTGATCACGTCACCGCCGTCGGCGGCCACGCCACGGGCGACGCGGACGACCCGCACCTCCGCTTTGCCGTAACGGTTCCCTCCGAGGCGGACCATGGCCGGCACCTTTCTGATCCCTCACATAATCAAGGCCAAGTTTTCCTAACGCTTTGTTACCCCGAATGCCCTCCGCGCATGGCGGGCTGAACTCCTGATCCCCGTGATCGCGCCAGCTTTGCCCGAGAAGTCCCGGCCGGCCTCCAGGTGATCTTCGGGTTCAGCATCACCTCAACCGTCATCGTCGTATTCACCCTTAGCCTGGTGTTCAACCACTGGACGCCGAGGGTGAGCAGGCCGCCGCGGACCGGTGAAGGAGGGGGCGCGATGGAGTTCCTGCAGCCAGCGACCTGGGCCGAGGCGCTGCAGATCAAGGCGGCGCATCCACAGGCCGTGCCCATCCAGGGCGGCACGGATGTGATGGTCGAGCTGAACTTCGACCGGCGCCGGCCCGAATTCCTGCTCGACCTCACCAGGGTGAGCGATCTGGCGCGGTGGGCGCCGGAAGACGGCCACATCCGGCTGGGTGCCGGGGTGACCTACACCCGCATCCTCGACGAGCTTGGCGACCGGCTGCCCGGCCTGGCGATGGCCTCGCGCACCGTCGGGTCGCCGCAGATCCGCAACAGGGGCACCGTCGGCGGCAACCTTGGCGCCGCCTCGCCGGCCGGTGACGCGCACCCAGCCCTGCTGGCCGCGTACGCGCTGGTCGAGGTCGAGTCGGTGCGCGGCTCGCGGCAGATCCCTGTCGCGGAGTTCTACACCGGCGTGAAACGCAACGCCCTGAGCCCTGATGAGCTCATCAAGGCCGTGCTGATCACGCCACCCTCCGGCCCGCAGCAGTTCTGCAAGGTCGGCACCCGCAATGCGATGGTCATCTCCGTCGCAGCGTTCGGCCTGGCATTGCACCCCGATCGCCAGGCCGTGGGCACTGGCATCGGGTCGGCGGCGCCAACGCCGCGGCAGGCGCCCGAGGCGGAGCGGTTCCTCGCGCGGTCGCTGGCCGACGGCGGCCTGTGGGAGTCCCATGGCGCCTTGCCCGATGCCATCAGCCGGCATTTCGCCGACCTCGTCGCGGATGCGGCTTCCCCGATCGACGACGTCCGCGGCACCGCGCGATACCGCGTCCACTCCCTGTCCGTCATGGCCAGGCGCTCGCTGATCTGGGCATGGAACGACTTCAGGAAGGTGTGAGCACTCATGCGTGTCACCTGCACCGTCAACGGCGAGCGGCATCAGGCCGACGACATCTGGGAGGGCGAGAGCCTGCTGTACGTCCTGCGTGAACGGATGGGGCTGGCGGGGTCGAAGAACGCCTGCGAGCAGGGCGAGTGCGGCTCGTGCACCGTCTACCTCGACGGGGTGCCCGCCTGCGCCTGCCTGGTGGCCGCGGGCCAGGCCGAGGGACGTGACGTGCGCACCGTCGAAGGCCTCGCCTCCGGCGACGAACTGGCCCCCATCCAGCAGGCGTTCCTCCAGGCGGGCGCGGTGCAGTGCGGCTTCTGCACACCGGGCCTGCTCATCGCCGCGCACGACCTCCTTGAGCGCCAGGCCCGGCCCAGCGACGCGGAGATCCGTGAAGCTCTGGCCGGCAACCTGTGCCGGTGCACGGGCTACGAGACGATCATGGAGGCGGTACGCCTCGCCGCCACGCACGGGGCCCAGGCGAGCTGACGATGACGGAAACCACAGTCCTGGACGGCTGCACGGTCGTCACGATGGACGCTCAGCGCAGCGAGTTCCGCAGCGGCCACGTCGTCGTCGAAGGCGCGCGCATCGCCGCGGTCGCCGCCGGACCCGCGCCCCGCGACCTGCCCGGCGCCCGGTACCTCGACGCCAGCGGGTGCATGGCCACGCCCGGCCTGGTCAACACCCATCACCACCTGTATCAGTGGGCGACGCGCGGCCTGGCGGTGGATTCCACCCTGTTCGGCTGGCTCACCGAGCTGTACCCGGTGTGGGGCTGCATCGACGCCGAGATCGTGCACAGCGTGGCCAGGGCCGCGCTGGCCTGGCTGGCGACCTCCGGGTGCAGCACCACCACCGATCACAACTACATCTTCCCCCGCGACGGCGGGGACGTGCTCGCGGCCGAGATCGAGGCGGCCCGCGAGGTCGGGCTGCGCTTCCACCCGACCAGGGGCTCGATGGACCTGGGGCAAAGCGACGGCGGCCTGCCCCCGGACAACGTCGTGGAGGACATCGACGAGATCCTGGCCGCCACCGAGGCTGCCATCGACTCTTACCACGACCCGTCGCCCGACGCCATGCTGCGGATAGGCGTCGCGCCCTGCTCGCCGTTCTCGGTGACCGAGGACCTGCTCACCCAGGCGGCCACACTGGCCCGCCGCAAAGGCGTGCGGCTGCACACCCATCTCGCCGAGACCAAAGACGAGGACGAGTTCTGCCGCGAGCACTTCGGCAGCTCGCCGGTGGACTACATGGACGGCCTGGACTGGCTCGGGCCCGACGTGTGGCTGGCGCATGCCGTCCACCTCGATGACGCGGGTGTGGCCAAAGTGGCGCGGACCGGCACCGGCGTCGCGCATTGCCCGTCGTCAAACGCGCGCCTCGGCGCGGGCATCGCACGGGCGCACGATCTGCGCGAGGCAGGCGCGCCCGTGGGCCTCGGGGTAGACGGCGCGGCCTCCAACGAGGCGAGCTCGCTGCTTGAAGAGGTCAGGCACGCGCTATTGTTCGCCCGCGCCAGGGGCGGCCCCGCCGAGCTGACGGCCCGCGACGCGCTGGAGATGGGCACGTTGGGCGGCGCCCGCGTGCTCGGCCGCGACGGCGAGATCGGCTCGCTGGAGGCCGGCAAGCTCGCTGACGTCGCGCTGTGGCGGATTGACACGCTGCCGCATGTGGATATCGCCGATCCGGTGGCCGCGCTCGTGCTCGGCTCGCCGCCACCGCTGGAACTGCTGCTCGTGCAGGGCCGCCCGGTGGTGGAACGCGGGCGGCTGGTGACAGTCGAGGAGAGCGACGTGGCGGCCGGCGCGGCAGCCGCGAATCGCAAGCTGATGAAGCGGGCCGGAGTGCAGCGATGACCACACCCACGAGGCCCCCAGCGGCGCCGCAGGGCCTGTCTGCCCCGGTGACCGCGGGGGTGGGCGCGAGCCCGCGCCGGCCGGATGGCGTGGCGAAGGTCAAGGGCGAGTTCGCCTACTCAAGCGACATGTGGACAGAGGGCATGATCTGGGGCGTCACCCTGCGCAGCCCGCATCCTTACGCGCGGATCCGCTCCGTCGACATCGGCCCGGCGCTGGCCACGCCCGGCGTCTACGCCGTGCTCACCCACCAGGACGTGCCAGGCCGGAAGTTTTACGGGCTTGAGATCGTCGACCAGCCGGTGCTCGCCGTCGACACGGTGCGCTACCACGGTGAGCCGGTCGCGCTGGTCGCCGCCGATCACCCGGAGATCGCCCGCCAGGCGACCAAGGCCATCCGGGTCGACTACGACGTCTACGAGCCGATCACCGACGCCCGGCAGGCCCTTGGCCACCCGCGGTGGAATCAGGTGCACAACACCCCCGGTGCGGTCAGCGAGTTGTCGCGGGAACGGGCGGCCCTGCACCCGCAGGGCAATCTCGTCAGGCGCCTGAAGCTCAGGAAGGGTGACCCTGAGCCGGTGGCCGATGTCGTGGTCGTCGGCGAGTACGAGGTGGGAATGCAGGACCAGGCGTTCCTCGGCCCGGAGTCCGGGCTCGCGGTGCCCGCCGAGGACGGCGGCGTGGAGCTGTACGTCGCGACCCAATGGCTGCACGTGGACCAGAAGCAGATCTGCGCTGCTCTCGGCCTGCCGCCGGAGAAGGTGCGGCTCACGCTGGCCGGTGTCGGCGGGGCGTTCGGCGGCCGTGAGGACCTGTCGATGCACGTGCACGCGTGCATGCTGGCGCTGCACACCGGCAAGCCGGTGAAAATGGTCTACAACCGGGAGGAGTCCTTCTTCGGGCACGTGCACCGCCACCCGGCGGCGATGCGCTTCGAGCACGGCGCCGACCGCGACGGCACGCTGGTCTACGTGAAGGCGGAGATCTACCTCGACGGCGGGGCCTACGCCTCGAGCACCCCGGCCGTCGTCGGCAACGCAGGCACGATGGGGATCGGGCCGTACGTCGTGCCCAGCGTCCAGGTCGATGCCTACGGCGCCTACACCAACAACCCGCCGTGCGGGGCGATGCGCGGCTTCGGCTCGGTGCAGACCGCCTTCGCCTACGAGGGCCAGATGGACAAGCTGGCCGCCGAGCTCGGCATGGACCCGGTGGAACTGCGCTGCCGCAACGCGATGACCGAGGGTTCGGTGGCGCCGACCGGGCAGGTGGTCGACAGCGCCGCGCCGGTCGAGGAGCTACTGCGCCGGTTGCAGGCGATGCCGCTGCCGCGGCCGCGCGACGCCGAGGAGGAGGCGGACCTGCGGGACATGCCGGGCGGCGTGGCGAACACCACCCACGGCGAAGGCGTCGCGCGCGGGATTGGCTACGCGGTGGCCTACAAGAACGTCGGGTTCTCCGAGGGCTTCGACGACTACTCGACTGCGCGGGTGCGGCTTGAGGCCGTGGCCGGAGAGGTGACGGTGACGGTGCACACCGCGGCGGCCGAGGTCGGTCAGGGCCTGGTCACCGTCGAGCAGCAGATCGCACGCACCGAGCTCGGCGTCCACCGGGTCGTCGTTCATCCCAAGGACACCCAGGTCGGCAGCGGCGGCTCGACGTCCGCTTCCCGGCAGACCTATGTCACCGGCGGCGCGGTCAAGGCGGCCTGCGAGAAGGTGCGTGAACGCTCGCTTGCGGTGGCTGCGCGCCGGATCGGGTGCGCCGTGGCGGATCTGCGGCTTGAGGGCGGCAATGTGGTCTCGCAACGTGAGGGCGTCATCGGGGACCTGGCGGATCTGCTCGGCGATGAGGTCATCGACGAGACCGTTGAGTGGCACCACCGCCCGACCGAGGCAGTCGATCCTGAGACCGGACAGGGCTTCGCCCACGTGCAATACGCGTTCTCAGCGCATCGCGCGGTCGTCGATGTGGACACCGAGCTCGGCCTGGTCAAGGTCGTGGCGCTCGACTGCGTCCAGGACGTCGGCAAGGCCATCAATCCGCAAGCCGTCGTCGGGCAGATCCAGGGCGGCTCCGCGCAGGGGATGGGGCTAGCCGTGATGGAAGAGATCCTGATCAAGGGCGGCAAGATCAAGAACCCGTCCTTCACCGACTACCTCATCCCAACGATCCTCGACATGCCCCCCATGCAGATCGAGGTGCTCGAGTACGCCGACCCCAACGCGCCTTATGGCCTGCGCGGCGTCGGCGAGGCCCCGACAATCTCCTCTGGGCCCGCCATCGTCGCGGCGATCCGCGACGCCACCGGGTTGCCGCTGCAGCGAGTGCCGGTGCGACCCGAGCACATCACGGGCACCTGACCGGCGCAGCGGGTTCCGGCGGATCCCGCCGGAGCCCGACCTGGCGCAGCTCGCGGATTCATCGGAACTGGCGTTCAGGCGCGCTTGCTCTGGTGCGTGGGGTGACGGATGTTCGCGGGTGATATCACGCTCCGCGGTAGGTGGAGTAGGCGAACGGGCTCAGCAGCAGCGGCACGTGATGATGCGCCGCCGGGTCGGTGACCCGGAACATGACCACGACCTGCGGGTAAAACGTCTCGATCGTGAGGTACGCCTCGGTCTCGAACACGATCCGGTACACGCCCGCCTCGACGTGGCTGGCCAGGTCAGTCACCCGCCCATCGGCGTCGGTGGCGCGGTGCGCGAGCTCGTGCCAGACGCCGCCGACGCGCCGGCCGAGGACAAGCTCCAGCCCTGCCGCGGGACGGCCGGTCACGGCGTCCAGTACGTGCGTCGAGATGCTCACTGGTGTCTCCCGCTCGCTCATGCCCCTCCTCGCCTCACTCGTTCACCCTGTGCACGCGCTACCGGAACGTCTTGGCCAGGCGCAGCCGGACAATCTGGCGCAACTCGGCGCGGACGACCTCACGCTCGGCCTCCGGGTCGTGACCGAGCCGGGCGCGCAACGCTGCCAGCATGTCCTCCGCCGACCGGCCGGTCGCGCAGATCAGGAAGATGTGCCCGAAGCGCTCCTCGTACTCCGCGTTGCCGGCCCACAGCTCAGCCTGGACGCCGGCCCCGGCGCCCGCAGCCGCGGCCTGCTCCTGCCGCGACCACGACGACTCGCGTTCCTGGCCTGGTGGTTCCTGGCCTGGTGGTTCCTGGCCGAGCGCACGGGCGCCGATGCGCGGGTGCGCGGCCAGCGCCTCCTCGATGTCCGGCCAGCCCAGGGCGGCGATCGCGGCGTCGGACGCCGCAGCCAGCCGGACGAGCGACCCATGCGGGCGGCTGCCGACCAGCCGCTCGATCCAGCGGGTACTGGCACACGACGGCCGCAGCAGCAAAGCAGCGTCCTCGGCCGTGCCGCGGTCGAGCTCAGCCACGTCAGCAAGCTCGGTATCAGTCATCGCCACGACCCTAGATCCCTCCACAACCCGCGTGCCCCCCAACACCATGATCGCCGCCGCTCCTCAAACCATTCATTTTCACTGCTCACGGGTCAGGCGCGCGCAAATCAGGCGAAACCGGGCGTGATCATGGTCGTAAGTCGTGAAGAGTGGGCGCGCCGATCATGGTGAGGGCAGCGAAACGCCCGTGTGGGAAGATCGGGGTTCTTGGCAGCGAAGGGGCACAGGTGCAGGTGGGCGACGTGACGGCGATCAGGGCGCGCCGTGTCGTCACGGCCGTCGGCCAGCGCGCGGCGGCTGTGCTCATCCGGAACGGGACCATCGCCGGCGTTGTCGACTACGCGGCCGCGCCGCCGGGCGCCGTCGAGGTCCCGGACGACTGCATCCTGCTCCCTGGGCTGGTGGACAGCCATGTCCATGTGAATGAGCCCGGCCGCACCGACTGGGAGG
>OBLW0100003904.1_pt1 | contig 11489 bp, 7 predicted proteins | sample 1520161 | NCBI WGS metagenome assembly OBLW01 (sample SAMEA3539309, study PRJEB22396) | soil metagenome | biome: tundra; feature: field; material: soil | place: USA | collected 2010-05 | depth 0.15 m
TATCGACTTGGGTTTCACGGAAGAGCATAAAGGGCGCGCGCCGAAACTGAATTACGACGTGAGTGTTGCGTCCGGGAAGGCGCTTGCCCGTGCGGAGGTAGAAGGGAACTCCTGCCCAGCGCCAGTTGTCGATCAACAGGCGCATGGCAACGAATGTTTCGGTACGCGAGTCGGGAGGCACTCCCTCTTCAGCCCGGTACCCAGGAACTTTTTCGCCGTCTACGATGCCTTCTCCATACTGACCTCTTACGGTTTTGCTGAGGACATCTTCGTTGCTGTATGGCTGAATGGCGTGCAGAATCTTGGCCTGCTCGTCGCGGACGGCGTTCGCCTCGAACGAAATTGGCGGCTCCATGGCAGTCAGTGTGATGAGTTGCATGATGTGGTTAGGCACCATGTCCCGCAGGGCGCCAGCACCGTCGTAATAATCGCCGCGCTGCTCTACGCCAACGGTTTCAGCCACTGAGATCTGAACGTGGTCGATATAGCGGCGGTTCCAGATGGGCTCGAAAATTCCGTTGGCGAAACGGAGTGCCAATATGTTTTGGACGGTCTCTTTACCGAGATAGTGATCGATGCGGTAGATCTGGCATTCGGACGCAACCTTCAAAAGCTGCTGGTTTAGGATTTTGGCGGAATCGAGATCGTGTCCAAAGGGCTTTTCGATAATCACTCGCCGCCAATGACTGTTTTCTTCATGCATCAAGTCAACCTTAGCCAGGCGCTCGACTACGTCGCCAAAGAATTTCGGCGCGGTGGCTAGATAGAAGAAATAGTTGCCGTGCGAGTTATGTTCCTGGTCGACCTTAGCCAGAGATTCCTTCAGCTTCTCGTAAGTCGCGGGATCGTCGAAGTCTCCGCTTATGTAAGTGATGCGGCGAACAAACCATTCCCACAAATCCGCGTCGACCGCGCCGGTGGCGAATTGTTTGAAGTCTTCCGTGACTTTTTTGCGCGCATCATCGTCACTCATGGGGGTACGCCCCACGCCGATCACGGCGAACTCGCGCGATAGCAATTGCTGGCTGGCGAGATTGTAGAGAGCGGGAATCAGCTTGCGGCGCGTCAGGTCTCCGGTAAAACCGAAGATCACCATCACGCACGGATCTGCGATGCGTCCGGCTCGCTGTTTGGTTGGTACTGGCCGTGTGTCGGTTAGAGCCATTGATTCCCTCGATTGGAAATTTTGTCACTTACTCTTAGTCGTGTTTGAGTATTGAATATCAGTTCTCGTAATTCAATATCTCAGCGGCAATGGTTAGCTTTTCTTCGGTTCGACGTGACCGCCGAATTTCTGCCGCATGGCGGATAGCATCTTCTCCGCAAAGGTATGTTCCTGCCGCGAGCGGAATCGCGTGTAGAGGGCCGCGGTCAGAACTTCGGCCGGAACCGCTTCCTCAATCGCGGCTTGAATCGTCCAGCGGCCTTCGCCGGAGTCTTGTACGAAGCCACTGTATTCCGCGAGCGTCGGATTTTCGATCAGCGCCATCGCAGTGAGATCGAGCAGCCATGAACTGATCACGCTGCCGCGGCGCCAGACCTCTGCAATGTCAGGCAGGTTGAGATCGTAGCGAATATCTTCAGGAAGCTCTTTGCTGGTGGCATTTTTAAAAATGTCGAAGCCCTCGGCGTAAGCCTGCATGAGTCCATATTCGATGCCGTTATGAACCATCTTTACAAAGTGACCCGAGCCCGAAGGCCCGCAGCGAATGTAACCGTCTTCGGAAGTGCCCGCTGCCGCTCCAGAGAGTTTTTCGCGTCCGGGGGTTCGTGCGACATCGCCGCGCCCTGGGGCTAAAGTCTTGAAGATCGGGTCGAGGCGCTGGACGACTTCTTTCGGGCCGCCAATCATCATGCAGTAGCCGCGCTCGAGTCCCCAGACTCCGCCACTGGTGCCAACGTCCACGTAGTGGACGCCTTTCTCAGCGCACATCTTGGACCGGCGAACATCATCTTTAAAATATGAGTTGCCGCCGTCAATGATGGTGTCGCCCGGTTGCATGCGCCCCAGTAAAGTTTGCACGGTCTTCTCCGTGGCGTCGCCGGAGGGCACCATCACCCATGCGGCACGCGGAGCGCCAAGTTTGCCCACGAGGTCTTCGAGCGAAGACGAACCAGTTGCTCCTTCTCCGGCCAGACCCTTTACTGCATCGGGGCTTAAATCGGAAACCACCAGCGTGTGACCACCGCGCATCAGACGGCGTGTCATGTTGGCGCCCATGCGCCCTAGTCCTACCATTCCCAATTGCATTCGTGCTCCTCAGAAAACTTGCTTGGACTTTTTGTAAGGTAAAGACGGGCCAGACGCCCGTCGTCACACGATTGTTTGCTATTGCAAGATTTCTCTTACCAATGTCGCCAGCTTCGTAAGTCCTGCCTTCACATCGCTGCCGAGGTGAACGCGCAGAGCGCGGCGCTTGCGGTCGGCTAGAACCTGGAAGTCTCCGCGCGCTTGAGCCGATTTCACTATCCCGAAAGTGTATTTCTGCCCGGGAACCTGCAAGTCCTGCGCGTCATCGCAGGTGATTTGCAGAAATACCCCGCTGTTGGGACCGCCTTTGTAGGCTTGTCCAGTGGAGTGCAGAAAGCGCGGCCCGAATCCGAGACATGTTGCTACATGTTTGCGATCACGCACTGTCATGCGCAGCGACTGCAATAGCGATTCGTTCTCGGCATTCATTTCTACATAGGCAAGCAGTGCGAAATAGTCGTGAGCGCCGAGGCGTGCGAGGTGCGCGCGCAAATAGTTCTTCAGTTGACCATCGGAAGAGCTCTCGAACGCAGCGACGGTTTTCGCCAACTCGGCCGCATTGGTTTGGTCGGTGAAGAGTTTGAACCCCACTTCTTCAACGATAGGTTTTTCGCCGGGCAATGAACCCTTGCTTTCGTACTCCGATGTGAGTTGCTTGGTAACGATCTTGCTCGCCTCGACGTCGGGTTGGTTGAAGGCGTTGATCCCGAGGATGGAGCCGGCGACAGCGGTCGCAACTTCCCAGCGGAAGAATTCCTGACCCAGGCTGTAGGTGTCGGCGAGGGTGATGCGAATTACGGGGTGTCCGGCTTTTTCAAGCGCGGCGACTTTAGCATCTCGCTCCGCGTCTGGTTCGCCTTCTAAGCGAAGGTAGGCAAAAATACGATCGCTTTTGTTGGCGTCGCCGTACGCTTCAGGAGCGCCGAGTTCTTCGCGGTCTACCGGAATGATACCTTTGCCAAGTTTGCCAGTGGACTCCGCTATGAGTTGCTCGAGCCACGCACCCAGGTCGGCGATGCCGGGTGACGTGATGAAAGTGATTTTGTCGCGACCCTGCTTAGCAGCTGTACCGAGAATGATGCCAAGCATCACTCCCGGATTTTGTTCGACAGCTGTGATTGGCTTGCAGGCTTCTACCATTTCTTTCGTGCGCTGCAGGAACTTGCCGGTATTGAGGCCCATAGCTGCGGCGGGAATCATGCCGAAGTTCGACAATGCCGAATAGCGTCCCCCGATGGAAGGCAGGCCGTAGAAGATGTGCCGAAATTGATCGCGTTCGGCGACTAGTTGCATCTTTGATCCCGGATCGGTAATGGCGACGAAGTGGCTGCTAGCCTTTTCCGCGCCGATTGTTTGTTGCACGCGCTCAAAAAAATATTGCTTGTAGATGTTGGGCTCAAGCGTGCTGCCCGACTTGCTGGAAACAATAAAGAGGGTAGTAGCAAGATTGATTTTCTTTTCGACGTCGCGGATCTGTGCCGGGTCGGTCGAGTCCAGAATGTGCAAACGCGGAAAGCCGGAAGTTTGCGGATACGTCAACGCGAGGACTTCGGGACAGAGACTAGAGCCGCCCATCCCGAGCAGCAAAATGTCTGAGAACCCGGCGTTCTTAACCTCGTTTGCGAAGTTAACGAATGTCGCGGCATTGGCGAGTTGTTCGTCAACGATGCCAAGCCATCCCAGCCACTTGGATTCATCTTCCTTGGTCCAGAGCGCGGAGTCGCCCTTCCAGAGGAGGACTACTTTTCCGACTGCGCGCCAGTCTTTAAGGTTTTTTTTTACCTCATCATCGAGACCGGCGGGAAGGGAAGCGGTTTGCGTGTTGACTTGAGGTGTGTTCGCACGCTTTGTGTTTTGCTCGACGGCTGCGAGCAGGCCATCGAAGGCGTCGACGAACTGCTTGACTCCATCCACCGTAAGCTTGTCGGTGACATCTTTCATCGCGATGCCCACGCCGGCCAAGTCTGCCATTGTTCTGCGGCCATCTTCCACGTTTTCGGTCAGACTCTGGCGGGGCTTGCCGTGATCACGGAAAGCGTCGAGCGTGGCCGGTGGAACCGTGTTGACGGTGTCTGGCCCAATCAGTTCCTCGACGTAAATTACGTCGCGGTAATTCTTGTTCTTCGTGCTGGTACTGGCCCATAACACACGCTGAGTCTGTGCACCCTTGGCGGCAAGAGCTTTCCAGCGCGGAGAAGAAAAGATGCGCTGGTAGGCTTCGTAAGTCAGCTTGCCGTTCGCAATGGCAACTTTTCCGAGAATGCCCTGCAATTTTGTTTTGCGCGCGGAGTCTGTTTCTTTCTTGAGTTGATCGCCGACTAACGTATCGACGAGAACGTCGATGCGGCTGATGAAGAAGCTGGCCACGCTGGCAACTTTGCTTACGTCTCCACCCGAAGCGGCGAATTTCTCCACACCGTCGATAAAAGCCGCCGCAACTTCCTCGTAAACCGGCTGCGCGAAAAGAAGCGTGACATTGACGTTGATGCCTTCGCTTATCAGTTGACGAAATGCGGGGATGCCTGCCGCGGTGCCGGGAACCTTGATCATCACGTTTTCGCGGGCGACCGCCTTCCACAGACGGCGTGCCTCTTCGAGTGTGCCTTTGGTGTCGTTGGCCAGGTAGGGAGAGACTTCGAGGCTGACGTAGCCGTCGTGTTTTTTGGTGCTCTGGTATACCGGAGCTAGAATGTCGGCCGCATCCTGAATGTCGCGAATCGCCAGGAGTTCGTAGCGCCCCTTGGCATCGAGATTGGTGCGGTCGGCAAGCGAGTCGAGAAAATCCTGATACAGGCCTCCGGCAATCGACTTCTCGAAAATCGAAGGGTTAGAGGTCATCCCGCGCAGGCCGTCTTCGGTAATCAAGCGCTGCAGTTCGCCGCTTTTCATCAAATCGCGGCGAATGTAATCGAGCCAAATCGCTTGGCCGAAAGTGGAAAGCTGGACGAGAGGGTTTGCGGCTTTTGCGGTTTCGAGAGTGCCTACGGGATTCATTGGAAAACTCCTCACTATCGGTAGAGCGGCTTGCCGCGTCTCCGGCGCTACATCGAAGGGAACGGGGCAACCCCATCCCTACGGATTGTTTTTCTTCAGTTGATCGCGCGCGGCTTCGATTATGGCTTCGGAATTGAAGCCAAATTTCTTCTGCAAATCCTTTAACGGTGCTGAAGCTCCAAAAGTATGCATCCCTATGATGCGTCCGGAGGCTCCGGTGTATTGCGCCCAGCCCATGCCCGAGGCTTGCTCAACTGCAACTCGCGCCGTGACCGAGGGTAAAAGAACTTCGTCGCGGTAACTCTTGTCCTGATGTTCGAACAACTCCCACGACGGCATGCTGACGACGCGCGCCCGAATGCCTTCAGCCTTTAATTTCTCGTAGGCTTCGATGCAGAGATAAACCTCGCTGCCGGTCGCCATGAGTATGACCTGCGGCTTTCCACCTTCTGCGTCGGCAAGGATGTACGCGCCACGCGCTACACCGGCGGCAGAGCCGTACTTTGTGCGATCGAAGGTAGGGACAGCCTGGCGCGTGAGGACGAGCACAGCAGGTTCCTTCTTAAGCGACATGACAACCTTCCACGCTTCGATTACTTCGTTGGCATCGGCCGGGCGCAGAGTGATCAGCCCGGGAACCGCGCGCAACGTTACCAGTTGCTCGATGGGCTGATGAGTCGGCCCGTCTTCACCGACGCCGATCGAATCATGAGTGAAGATCCAGATCGACGGAACCTCCATGATCGCCGAAATACGGATTGGCATCTTCATGTAGTCGCTGAAGATGAGAAAAGTTGAACCGTAGGCGCGGATGTTCGACAGCACCATTCCGTTAACGATGGCGCCCATCGCGTGCTCGCGAATGCCGAAATGAAAGTTCCGTCCGCTGTAGTTGCCGGGTTCAAAATCGCCCGCACGATCGAAGGTGAGACGTGTTTTCGTCGATGGATACAAGTCGGCGGACCCGCCCATCAGCCACGGCTCGTTCTTTGCGATCGCGTTAAGCACCTTGCCCGATGAATCACGAGTTGCGAGGCCTTTGGCATCGGCGGGAAAGGTGGGCAGATCTTTATCCCATCCGCTGGCAGGCTCATGACCCTGCATTCGATGAAATTGTTCGGCTAGATCGGGATATTGCGAACTGTATTTTGCGAACAGCGCCTTCCACTGGCTGTTGAGTTGTTTCCCGCGCTTGCCTATTCCCTCGCGAAAATTCTCGCGCACTCCATCAGGCACAAGGAACTTGGCATCTTCGGGCCATCCGTAGAAGCGCTTCGTCAGTTTCACTTCCTCTTCGCCTAGCGCCTCGCCGTGTGCTTCTTTTGTGTCTTGACGATTCGGCGAGCCGTACCCTATATGGCTGTTTACGATGATCAACTTGGGACGATCTTTCACTCCGAGCGCGTGGTTGTAAGCGTCCGATAACGCGTTGAGGTCGTTCGCGTCCGAAACGTGCGTTACGTCCCATCCATAGGCCGCGAACCTCGCGCCGACATCCTCATTAAACGCGAGATCGGTATTGCCTTCGATGGTGATGTTGTTGCTGTCGTAGATCCAGCATAAGTTCGAAAGTTTAAGATGTCCCGCAATCGACGCGGCTTCGGAAGAAATTCCTTCCATCATGTCGCCATCGCCGCAGAAGGCCCAAATGTTGTAGTTGAAAAGTTCGAATCCCGGACGATTGAAATATGACGCCAGCCAGCGCTCCGCAATCGCCATGCCCACGCTGTTGGCCACGCCCTGACCGAGTGGCCCGGTCGTTGTTTCTACGCCGGAGGTCAAACCGTATTCTGGGTGCCCCGGCGTTTTACTGCCTAATTGGCGGAAATTCTTGATGTCGTCGAGCGATACGGCAGGCGTAGAAAGAACCTCGCCGTTCGGAGTGACTTGACGCACGCCTGCCAGATGCAGCAGGGAATAAAGCAACATCGAAGCGTGACCGTTAGAGAGGATGAACCGGTCACGATTGGGCCAGATAGGATCCTCTGGGTCGTAGCGCAAAAACTGCTGCCACAGAGAATAAGCTACGGGAGCTAAGGCCATTGGTGCACCGGGGTGACCGGAATTGGCCTTTTGAACGGCATCCATCGAAAGCGTGCGAATCGTATTGATACACAACTGATCGAGTTGTGTACTCGAGGTGGCGACCGACTGGTCACTGACAGCCATTAATTCTCTCCTTGGCAACCGGATAGTGCTGGCCACATGGAAATTTAGATGAAATCAATTGTAAATAGATACAAGCATACCGAAGTTTACATCCGATAAATAATGATAGGGCGACCGAAAGGACTCGCCTGCCAATTTGCCGGGAGAAAGGGGGTTGGACAGTCGATTTTCAGAAGAAAGGGCGGTCGCCGTGTATTCCACGCCCGCAACTATTAAGGATGCGGAACGAAGCCAGACTCAGGGTGGGATTTCAGGGTTGGAAGTTCTTATCCTGAGTGATGCGGTGCTGCAGGGTAGACGCCAACTCATCCACATCGGTGGCGGAAAGATTCATCACTCCAGCCTCGAGAATCGGACTACGATTCGTTCCAACCGCGTCTCGCCGCACTTGGATCATCAGCGCATGCAGAACCTGCGGGTCGTATTTCTGCGGCGTCATGCGGATCAATTCCTGGAGCGCGGCTCCGACAGGCATTCGTTCACGGTACGGGCGCTCGCTCGTCATGGCATCGAATGTTTCGGCGAGCGCAACGATGCGCACAGCTTGCGGAATCTCGTCACCGTGCAAGCCGTCAGGATATCCCGAGCCATCGGCGCGCTCGTGATGCCATCGAACAATCTCTGGAATCTGTGGCCATGGAAACTGCACGTGGCTAACGATCTGATGTCCAATGATGGTGTGGTTCCGCATATCACGCGACTCTTCCGGATCGAGTCCTGAAGGTTTTCCAAGCAAACGCTTGTCAACTGCAACCATCCCGATATCGTGTAAATATGCTGCGGACCTTAGGGACGCAACGTCGGCGGGGTTCATACCTAGAGCTTCGCCAATCGCCTGGGAATAGCGGCCGACACGCAGCGAGTGACCGTGAATGTTGATGTGTTTAACGTCGATCGCCGTGGCAAAAGCCTCGAGGGCGTTATCGTAAAATCCGTGTAGCGACGCCAGCAGACGCAAGTTCTCGGAGATGCGTTGCGCCAGGGTTTGGCCAAGCGTGTGATTCTGAATCACCAATGCTACGTAATGGCTCAGCATCTGAAAAGCGTCAAGGGCATCCTGCTCGTAGAGTGCTTCCGCTGGCCGGCGACCGAGGGCGATGAGCCCCGCGAGTTTTCCCCGGACTTTGAGAGGGCAGATGCACTTGAATAATTCGGGAGCAACATTCCCATTTGAACTCAGAAAAACGTCGTAGTTGGAACTGTTGAGCAGGATTGGACCGGAGGCGGTGGTCAGGCTGTGGACGTGACGGGGAAGAAGCGGCATTACAGAAGGGTCCGGCAGAAGCGCGAATCCCTGGGCGTCTACTGAAGTCAGCAACGATGGCCGTTCGCCGAACGAAAACACTACCGCCTCGCGCGCACCGGAGGCCTCCATGATGGCGGACACCATGGTGCGAGCCGTCTGGTGGAAATCGCGGTCCGCGGTAAGTTCTGGACCAAGATCCACCAGCGCCTCGAACGTGCGCAAAAACTTCTTGAGATCGGTTCCCAGCAATCCAAATGCGGAGGTGCGAGAAACCAGAGCCCCATCAGGGTAGCATCGCGCGGCTTTATGAATTGTTAGTTAGTTTGGTGCGAGGAAGTGCATCAGCGCGCTCCTGCTCCAGCATGTCATCCTTAAATTGCTTTCTGTCGAACGGTCAAAGCACGGATCATAATCTGATGTTTCCCCTCACCATGAGCCGTGATTACAGTCACTGCGAGCGATTCGCACTGGGAGTAATAGAAAAGATGTACTAGTGTCGTGCGTCGCCAAGAAGAGTTTCATGGAACGGCGCGCTTGAGGAGGGGCAACAGAGTGCGCCGGTAGCAAATTGCGATAAGCGCAGTTCAATCGAGAGGAGGATCTCGATGAACACAAGAAGATTTATTTCAATCATTCTGGTTTTCTCTAGTTTTTTCTGTGGTCTGGCCCTATCCCAAACGGGTATCAAAAAGAAAAGACCGCTTCCCTACGAATACGGCCGGGTAATCATCAACAACTACTCGGATAAAGCAAACATTGCTCCCGTGGTTTTTGATCACTGGATCCACCGGTCTATGTACACATGCCGTGTCTGTCATGTGGACATCGGTTTTGCGATGAAGACCGGCGGAACGGACATCAAGGCGGCGGACAATGCGCACGGTTATTACTGCGGAACGTGTCATAACGGCAAGCTGGTCGCGGACGGGAAAACGGTGTTCCAGTCGTGTTCAAGAACCGTGAGTCTGGAGGATGAGAAGAGATGCGCCCGCTGCCACTCTTACGGGCAGAAAGTCGCAGCCGCTTCCGATTTCGATTTCTTCCAGTTCAGTCAGCCGCTTCCGAAAGAGCGTTTTGGCAACGGATTGGATTGGGAAAAAGCGGAAGAGTTGGGTCTCATCAAACCCGCCACGATTCTTCCCGGCGTCTCAGGCCGCCGAAATTCTCTAGCGGTACAAAAGGATTTCGCCCTTGCCGCCAAAGTTGAGGGGATGCCGGACATCATTTTCTCGCACAAGAAACACACCGTCTGGAACGGCTGCGAACTTTGCCACCCTGATATTTTCATCGGCGTGAAACGAGGCACGGTGAAGTATTCCATGGTGGATATCTCGCAAGGGAAATCCTGCGGTGCGTGTCACACCACCGTGGCATTTCCGTTGACCGATTGCCAACGTTGCCATTCCAAACCGGTTCAACCCTGAGGAGAAAGGTCTATGGCCGTCAAGCCGAAATTCCATACGCCTAAGTTCTGCCTGCAACTTGGGGTACCGCTCAAGACGCAGCTCAAGAGAGCGATCTTTACCGGTTTGCTGGTACTTGCGTTCGCCGGTTTGGGCGGAGTGCGCGTTATTGGCGGGACTTCCGCAATGGCTTCGCAGGCGGAGGCGACGCAAGAGTCCTGGCGGGCGGAGTTCGATAACATTTGCGCGAAGACCGAGGATGCCATGACCTTCTCGCAAGAGGAACTTACCGATTTGATTCGGAGATGCGACAGTCTCCAACCGCAGATCGAGAAACTCGATGAATCGCGGAGAAAAGTCTATTCGGAGCGACTACGAAAGTGCCGAGGTCTTTATGCCTACGTCCTCGAAGCAAAAAGGAAAGAAAAGAAGTGAGCGTGCGGTTCGTCTGCTCATCGCTGCCTGCGGAATTCTACTCGTAGCGTCCATCGCTTCAGCCCAGATTTATTTGCCCAAACCTGCTCCGCAGCCTGAGGAGTACGGCCGGGTGATTATAAACAGCGTATCGGGCGCAGGTCCCGGCGCGGTCGTGTTCGATCATTGGCTGCATCGCTCCAAGTTTACCTGCCGGGTCTGCCATGTCGATGTCGGCTTTGCGATGACGGCAAATGCAACCGGCATCAATGCGAGCACCAACCGGCAAGGATTCCACTGCGGCGCCTGTCACGATGGAAAGAAGCAGTTTGACGGAAAAACGCTATTCGCCGCTTGCGCCGAAACTGGCTCCGGCGGACAGTGCGATTATTGTCATTCCGTGGGAAAAAAGGTGGCCAAGCAATACGAGTATAAGAAATTTGCCGCGCGATTGCCCAAAGGCGTTTATGGAGTGAACTGGGAAGCAGCGGAAAAATCTGGCGCCATAAAGCTTGTCGACTTTGTGCAAGGCATATCGGTCAAGAAAAGCCAGATGCAAAGCCGGAAAGATTTCTTTGTCGATTCACCAATCCCGTGGGTTGAACCGATTCAGTTTTCCCACGAGAAGCACTCCATCTGGAACGGCTGTGAGCTTTGCCATCCCGAAATCTTCCCAACGGCACAGAAAGGTACAATTCGTTTCTCGATGTTCTCTAACATCGAAGGTCAATATTGCGGGGCCTGCCACGGGAAGGTTGCCTTCCCGCTGAATAATTGTCAGGGATGTCATCCCCGTGGTCCGCTCTGGGCTCCGTAGACAGGTGGTTCGTCTATTACTAAACCGTTGCTCGAAGGTAATCACTGTACGTGTCACTTTCCTTGACAGGCGCGCGGAGTTGGCTCATACTTCGGCCAATTCACTCCAGCCGAAGTTGTTTTTGCCCGGTTGATCCGGAAACTCACCAGTCAAGAGAAGTGTAGCAGATCGGAAGAGCGTCGTGTAGGGAAAGAG
>OBLW0100003905.1_pt1 | contig 11483 bp, 9 predicted proteins | sample 1520161 | NCBI WGS metagenome assembly OBLW01 (sample SAMEA3539309, study PRJEB22396) | soil metagenome | biome: tundra; feature: field; material: soil | place: USA | collected 2010-05 | depth 0.15 m
TCCTCGACCAATATTTGCGGAATCATGCGCATCCCGAGTCGCTGGAGTACTATCTATGCGGCCCTCCCATGATGATTAAGGCGTGCACCAGGATGCTCGCTGCCTTGGAAGTCCCAACGCACCAGATCGCATACGACGAGTTCTAGAGCGAAACCGCGATTCCCCCCGACCATGCCCCCAATCGAGGACGCCGATGACCGCAGTGGATGCAATGACGATTTTGAGAGATGAGTTAGATACGCCATACTTGCTTTCACCGGAGCAGATTAACTTCTACGCGGAGAATGGCTACGTCAAGTTGAAGGACGTGTTTTCTCCAACACTACTCGAACACTTCGGCAGTATTATCTCGGAACGTGTTACTGAGTTATCTGTCAATGCCGTACCAATGGAGCAAAGAAATACCTACGGCAAAGCTTTTCTGCAGATTATGAATCTTTGGGCAGAATCGGAGGCTGTTAAGGAACTTGTATTTGGAAAGCGACTTGCCCGCATCGCGGCAGAACTGATGGGAACCGCAGGGGTCCGTATCTATCACGATCAGGCGCTGTACAAAGAGGCCGGCGGTGGCATCACGCCATGGCACGCCGATCAATACTACTGGCCCACCTCGAACGACAAAACGGTTACAGCGTGGGTGCCGCTCCAGGAAACACCGCTCGCGATGGGGCCGCTCGCATTCTGCGAGAAGAGCCACCGATTTCAAGTAGGCCGCGATCTGGAGATCAGCGATGATAGTGAACTTACACTCAAGGAGGCTCTGAAACAGTTCCGAACGGAGGAGAGCTCCTTCCAACTCGGAGAAGTGAGTTTTCACTCGGGATGGACGTTTCACCGTGCCGGCGGAAACTCGACGGATCACCCTCGCAGAGTAATGACGGTGATCTATATGGACGAAGATATGCGGCTCGTTGCACCGAAGAACAAAAATCAGGTTAGGGATATCGAGCGATGGTGCCCGGGCGTCCAGATCGGAGAGATCATTGCCTCCCGTTTGAATCCAGTAATCTACTCTAGCCGCTCTGAATAGAATCACGGGCTATCCCATGGTTTCATCGTCACCGCGTTCGTCTATACTTGAACCCACAAACAGGAATTTATGAATTGAACGTGGCAGTGAGCTACAGACGCGCCGCGAAGCGCCTAGGCCTTCCGGCACTCGTCTCTATTCTCTAAAAGGATACCGGTATGAATAAACTCCAGGACCCTTCGACTAATCCGACGATGGCTGCTGCAGCACGCCCACCTCTAAACTCGCTCACACGCAAGGAACGCATGCGGCGAGCGCTTCGCAGGGAGCCGGTGGACCATCTGCCCTACCAGACAAATTTCACCGGCGCAATGGGTCGGTGCCTGGCGGAGCATTTCGGCATTTCGGAAGCGCAATTACAGGATCGCCTCGGCAATCACCTGCTAAGGGTGGACCTTTCGCATATCCGACAGAGGAACGCGGATGGTTCGATCGAGCACGACTGGTGGGGCGCGGGCTGGGATACCCGAACCGAGGGCTATTGGCACTCGTTTGCGCCGCTCGCAGATTCGCTTGACTTGGATGGCTACGTCTGGCCTGACCCCGACGCCAAGGATCTGCTCGAAAAAGCACACAAGGCGATTTCCGATCGAGGGGCAGGGTATTTCGTAGTGCCCAATTTTGGCATGTGCCTCTTTGAGCGTGCATGGTCACTGCGAGGTTTTGACGCTTTCCTGATGGATATGGCAGAGAGGCCCGAATGGGTCGAGCAATTGTTCGACCGCATTGCAGACATTCAAATTCGATTGGCACAAAGATTCATAGCAGCCGGTGTTGACGGAGGTTACTTCGGCGACGACTACGGCGCACAGAGGTCGATGCTCTTTTCTCCGCGGACGTGGCGCACATTGGTCAAACCCCGGCTGGCTCAAATGTTCGCTGCTTTCACGGATGCAGGGTTGCCGATAATTCTTCACTCCGACGGCGACATCAAGGCAATCCTTCCCGACCTCGTCGAGATAGGCCTCACGACGCTGAACCCAGTACAGCCGGAGGTAATGGACCACGCCTGGCTCGCGCGCGAATATGGACAGAAATTGAGCTTCTACGGCGGTATCTCGACGCAGTCCGTGATGCCGCAAGACGATACGGAGCTTGTTCGCAAAGCGACGATTGATTGTGCGCGAGTGCTTGCGCCCACTGGGACCGGCCTGGTTCTCGGTCCATCGCACCGCATGCAATCCGATATCCCGGCCGCGAATGTAGACGCGATGCTCGATGCATTTCGTCAACTTGAATCTTAGGGAGTACATATGCAATTGGAACGGAGTGAGTACATTGCGGAACTGTTTCGCGGCCGATTCGGCTCTGAGCCCCAGTTATGGGCGCGGGCGCCAGGGCGAGTTGACTTGATGGGCAGCCACACCGACTACAACCTCGGATACGTGCTGACTCTTCCCATCAGCCGCGACACGTGGATGGCAGTGAAAAAGAACGGCACGCGCAACGTTCGATTGCACGCCGCAAACTTGAAGGATGACGACAGTTTCTCGCTTGATAAGATCGAGAGGACGTCAACAAAGAAGTGGAGTAATTACATCCGCGGCGTTGCCACTGTGCTGCAATCCGAGGGGCTGCAAACGGATGGATTCGATGCGGTTATCCATAGCACGGTTCCGCTGGAATCCGGCCTGAGTTCGTCCGCGGCCCTGGAGTGCGTGACCGCGGTAGTATTTCGCGAGCTAGGCGGATGGAACTTGGCGGCCAAGGCCATGGCAACCCTGTGCCAGCGTGCGGAGAATAAGTTCGTTGGCGTGAACTGCGGAATCCTCGACCAATTTTCTTCCTGCCTGGGCCAGGAGGAGTGCGCACTTTTACTTGACTGCCGCGATCTATCCACTCGCGCAGTGCGGATCGCTGGCGGAATCTCCGTGGTCATCTGCAACACCATGAGTCCGCGAAGGCTGTCAGGATCGGAATACGATCTGCGCAGGGCCGATTGCGAACGCGGTGCGGCCATTCTGGGGGTAAGTTCCCTGCGCGAGGTGACGACCGACATACTTGCGGCGAGGCGAAACGAATTACCCGATCAGGTTGCGAAACGATGTGAATTCATTGTGGCGGAAAGTGCCCGTGCGGATTCTCTGTCGACAGCTCTGGAGACCGGCAATCGGGAAGCGGTGGCACGCATGTGCGCTGAGTCCTTCGCGGGAGCGCGCGACCTGTACGAGATAAGCTCGCCGAGCATGGTCGCAATGAATAAAGCAATGCAGGAAGCGCCGGGCGTAATCGGCTCACGGCAAGCCGGGGCTGGATTCGGTGGTTGCATGGTGGCATTCGTAGACGATCGAAGCACGGAAGATTTTCGTGCTGCCGTTGATGAAACTTACTTCAACGCCACAGGATTGGAACCAGAAGTCTACCCGGTTCGAGCCGCTACAGGCGCAGCCATATTCGAGCCTTAACACCCCGGAAGATCGGTTCTTGAAGACTCTTGTTCAGCGCGACGCCTGGTACTGCTCGTCGCTGACTTTCTCCATCCAATCGACGGTCTTGCCATCGAGCTTTTCCTGGATGGCGATGTGAGTCATCGCGGTGGTTGGCCCCGCACCGTGCCAGTGCTTCTCTCCTGGAGCGAACCAGACCACGTCTCCGGGCCGGATCTCCTCGATGGGCCCCCCCCAGCGTTGCGCCCGGCCACAGCCGGAAGTGACAACAAGAGTCTGACCGAGCGGATGGGTGTGCCAGGCAGTTCGAGCACCGGGCTCGAAGGTCACATTGGCGCCTACGACCCGCGCGGGATCTGGCGCGCTAAACAGCATGTCAACCCGCACCGTACCCGTAAAATAATCCGCCGGCCCTTTCCCTGAAGGTTCGCTTCCGTTTCGCTTGATCTCCATTGCTTTTTCTCTCCTCGAATATTTCAAACATCAGTTTGTGAGAACTATCATTGAGCCACCTGCCGGTCAGCGGCTCCACCATCCTGTCTCTTGGCCGATTCTCTCCGATCGCCAGGCCGGCTCAATGTATAGTAGTTCAGCGGCCCGTCATCTTCTCGATGTGTTCCGGGTAGCGGGCACCCTCGACCTTGATCTCGGCTGCAGCGCTTTCGATTTCGGCGAGGTCCTTAGCCGACAGTTCAATCGCAACTGCTCCGATATTCTCTTCCAGACGATGGAGCTTTGTGGTCCCAGGAATGGGAACAATCCACGGCTTCTGGGCCAGCAGCCAGGCCAGCGCTATCTGGGCTGGAGTCGCCTTCTTCTCCGCCCCGATCTTGCCGAGCAGATCGACAAGCACCTGGTTTGCTACGCGGGCTTCTGGCGTAAAGCGCGGGATTGAGCTGCGGATGTCGCTCTTTTCGAAGGTCGTGTTCTCGTCCATTTTCCCTGTAAGGAAGCCTTTGCCCAGCGGGCTATACGGAACAAAGCCGATTCCAAGCTCCTCAAGCGTGGGAATGATTTCGGCCTCAGGGGTGCGGTACCAAAGGGAATACTCGCTTTGCAGTGCTGTCACCGGCTGCACGGCGTGGGCGCGGCGGATTGTTTTTGCACCTGCCTCCGACATGCCGAAGTGCTTGACTTTGCCTGCCGCGATAAGTTCCTTCACCGCTCCCGCTACGTCCTCGATGGGCACGTCCGGGTCAACGCGGTGCTGATAGTAGAGATCGATGACATCGGTCTTCAGGCGTTTCAGCGAGCCTTCCACGGCCTGCTTGATGTGCTCGGGCAGGCTGTTGGTCGGCCTTGCTCCGCGGCTTCCATCGGGGTTGATATCGAATCCGAATTTGGTGGCAATCGTTACCTGTCCGCGGAAGGGCTCGAGGGCCTCGCCTAGAAGTTCTTCGTTGTTGAACGGGCCATAGACCTCCGCGGTGTCGAAGAAAGTAACGCCGCGCTCGACGGCCGCGCGAAGAAGTGCGATCGAATCCTTCTTTTCCGGGAACGGGGCATAGGAAAAGGTCATTCCCATGCAACCAAGGCCGAGCGCCGACACTTCAAGATTGCTGTTTCCGAGTTTCCGTTTTTGCATTGTATTTTCTCCTTTGAGAGCTGAGACTTCCAGGTTGCTGTTTCCAGTATTGCGTCTTTGTATTGCTTTTCTTTGGTTCGCCCTTTGTCTGCTGATACCAGCCGAACCGCATCTCCGCACATCGAATGCTACGAAGGGGGCGATTCAGAGCGGTATCTCGATCCTTCCTATTGATTGCCTATTTCTGTCGATCTATGATTTTTCTGCGCGATGTTGGCTGATTCAGCGGTAGGCTGAGTTTGAAGGGAGCGACGCGGAGTGCAATTAGCGAATCGGAAGGTTGCGGACGAGGACGCGCAGGCGGAAGTGGTGGAGATGCGGGCCGAACTGGCGCGCAAAATCGCTGCCCACATCCACGTGGAAGGTCCGGTGGCCACCGATGTGCCGGGCCTCGGTCTCTCCCGCAGAAGCGCGCCAACTGAGTGTTATTCCGCCGCCTACGAGCCAGAGTTGGTTATCTTCCTTCAAGGTGAAAAACGCATCAACGTCGGCGGCACAACGCACTTTTGCGACGGGTCCAACTTCCTTCTGACCTCGATCGATCTGCCTGTAGTGAGCCAGATAACCAAAGCATCAAAGAACGAGCCGTTTCTGGCCCTGGTCCTCAAGCTCGAGATGCCTGTGGTCCGGGAGATTCTCAGCCAGGACGAGTTCCTGGTTCATGAGGGCGCCTCCGGCACGCGCGGCATGGCGGTGGGCAAGACCCCGGTGGAGATGCTTAGCGCCTGCTCCCGGCTGGTGGACCTCCTGGAAAAGCCAGGAGACATTCCCTTCCTCGGCAGTCTGATACAGCGAGAGATCATCTACAGGCTGCTGCGGTCCTCTGTGGGCAAGCATCTGCGCGCCATCGCCACGCTGGGCGAACAGAGCAACCGGACGGCGAAGGCCGTTGCCTGGCTCAAGGCAAATTACGAAAAGCCCCTGCGCGTTGACGAACTGGCCTCCGTGGCGCAGATGGGTGTCTCCACCCTCCACCATCATTTCCGGTCGCTGACCGCGATGAGCCCTTTACAGTATCAGAAGCGACTGCGCCTGCACGTGGCTCGCGTGCGCATGTTGACCGAGGGAATGGATGCGGCGTCTGCCGCCTTTAACGTGGGATACGAGAGCGCGAGCCAGTTCAACCGCGAATACCGGCGGCTCTTCGGCCAGCCGCCGATGCGCGATGTCAAGGCGCGGCAACTTATCGGCGCAGACGGGACCAACGCATAGCAGGATAGAAACCGCGATCACGAGGTAAAGGAAGCTCGCGGATTGACACGATTAGGCATGAAATCCGCAAAATCTATGTAGCACGAAAGCAGCGGCTTTCCGTACTCTTTGGCTTGAAACGTTTTGCAGAAACTTGTCGCGCCTCCTTAACAGCCAACAAAGACAAAGGTGACCCATGTACAAAGCAAAAGCCTATTCAGTTTCCAGCGCAACGTCGCCGTTTGCCGCCACCACCATCGAGCGGCGCGAACCAACTGACCAAGACGTGCAGATCGAGATCCTCTTCTGCGGCATCTGCCACTCCGATCTTCACCAGGCTCGCAACGAGTGGAGTGAAGTCATGCCGACCGTCTACCCCTGCGTTCCCGGCCATGAAATCGTTGGCCGCGTCACCAAGGTCGGCTCGGCGGTCACCAAATTCAAGCCCGGCGACCTGGCCGGGGTCGGCTGCCTAGTGGACTCCGACGGCACCTGCCCCGAGTGCAAAGCGGGCTTCGAGCAGTTCTGCCCAAACATGATCCTCACTTACAACTTTCCCGACAAGCAAAGCGGTGGCGTCACGTACGGCGGCTATTCTGACAGCCTCGTGGTGAACGAGCGCTTTGTGCTACACGTTCCCTCGAACCTTAACCTGGCTGGAACGGCACCCTTGCTGTGCGCCGGTATCACCACCTACTCGCCCATGCACCACTGGGGCGTGACCAAGGGCAAGAAAGTTGGTGTGGTTGGTCTCGGCGGACTTGGCCACATGGGCGTCAAGTTCGCGCACGCTCTTGGGGCGCACACTGTGGTTTTCACCACCTCGCCGAGCAAGAAGGAAGACGCTCTTCGCCTCGGCGCCGATGAGGTTGTCCTCTCCCGCAATGCGGACGAGATGGCCAGGCACGCCGGCAGCTTCGACTTCATCCTCGACGCCGTGGCCGCCGATCACGACATCAACGCCTTCATCAACCTGCTCCGCCGCGACGGCAATCTCACCATGGTAGGCGCGCCGGCAACACCGCTTCCCGTGGCGGTCTTCGGACTCATCTTTAAACGCCGAAGCCTCTCGGGTTCTCCCATCGGCGGACTCGCCGAAACCCAGCAGATGCTGGACTTCTGCGGCCAACACAACATCACCTCCGACGTCGAGGTCATTCCGATTCAGAAGCTGAACGAAGCCTACGAGCAGCTGGTCCGCTCGGATGTGAAGTACCGCTTCTCGATCGATATGGCCTCGCTCAAGGCCGAATAGAGTTGCGAGGGCTTCCGCAAAGCTTGTATCTTTCGCCTTAGCCGAGTTTCACATATGTTGTGTAGGGCCGGTCCCCCAGCGACGTGAATGGCAGCATCGTCAACGGTCCATTCGCGGAGTCCACCTGCCACTGGCGTTCGCTCACGCGGCGAGCCGATAGCAGTTGTTGCCGAGTCACCTGGGGAACCGGCCCCTGTTGCTGGTTCTTCACCGCCATCAGCACCAGCGGTCCCCGCAAAAGCGCCACAACATCCGTGTGCCGGGCATCGATTGCTTCCAGCCGCATCTTCAGCGGAAGCTCCAACTCCACGTGATCGCCGGTCTTCCATTCCCTGTGAATCGCTGCAAACTGCCCAGGGACCGCCGCCCCTTTCTGCCGCGTCCCGTTCACTAGGACTTGCGCTCCCTCCGCCCATGCCGATATGCGGAAATGGAACGTCAACTCCGTAGGCTTGGAACTTGTCACATTGAAAGTAATGTGATCGTCGAAAGGATAGTCCCCCGCCTGCGTGAGCGAGAGCGCTGCACCATTGTCAGTCCATCGCAGCGTCGAAGGCATGTAGAGATTCACGTATAGTGCCTGCGGCCCGCGGAAATACATATTGATTCGGTAATCGGCGGCCACCTGCGGCAACGTGCCGGAACAACATGCCCAGCGCGCTTCCTTGTAAACTCGTTTCCCATCGAAGTTGTAATCGGAATAGTAGAAATTCTCGCCATTATCCTGCAACGGCTTTGCGCCGAGCACCGTGTTATACATCATGCGCTCCATGCTGTCGCCGTAGGTTGCATCGCGGGTTACGCGTAGCAGATACCGCGTCAGCTTGAAGTGAGCATACGAGCCGCAGGGAGTCTCAAAACTGTGGTGGGTATTGGTCAAGCTGGCATAAAGATCATCACTGCCCGGCGCGCGCAATGTCTCATCCGGGCCCCAACCGCCGGTCGCAAAGCTCTGCTGCTCAAGCATGCCAAAGGCATTGCGGGCGGCGCGCAGGTGCTTCTCACTCCGCGCCACCATATATGCCATCATGGCCGAACTCAGCGAGTTGACATAGCTGTACGCGTGCCTGCCTTTGAACACATTCTCGTTGCGTGAAAGTGAGTCGAACCACGCTTTGTCATCGAGATATTGCAGCCCCAGCTCGTAGTATCGTTGGCCGGCGCCACGGTGGTACGCCACAAACAGATTCTCCGGCATGGTATACGATTCGTCCCAGTTCCAGGAGAGATCACGCGGGTCTTTGTCCATTCGCCACGGCACTTCACGTTCAATGGCATGGCCCGGCAAATGCGGCAGCGCGGTGTCCGTTGTATGTTCCAGAATGGCCAGCGCTTGCGGATCTTTTGCGTATTTGTGCGAATCGATAAGTCCCAGCAACAGTTTGTCGTAGGTGTAGGCCGGAAAGCGGTTTCTTATGTAGAACTGCGCAGTGATAGTCTGCGCATACTGACGATTTAGCCGCAGCACTTTTTCGCGCGTCGCCTCGTCTCCAGTGATGGCATAGTCACGCGCCAACGCAGACACCCATTGCCCGAAGTGGCATGCCGGAGCAAATCCGTTGTCAAAGCCCTTTCGATAGTCGTAATCGGGATCGTAGTTGTACCAACCGCCAAGATCCTCGCCCGGCGCCGGCATCCCGGACATCTGCCGGAAAGGTTTCAAAAGACTGTCCTCGCTCAGCGCCATCAGCACCGCATGGGTGTTCATCAACTGCGACTCGTGCAGGTCGCTCGAAATAAGCACATCTCCGTAATCGAACTCCGCAAGCGGGGCCGGGGCAAGGTGCTCCGCGCACCACTCCATGCGGCTCCATGGTGCACCGGCGGCAAACCCTGCGGCAGCCAGTGAACCTGCCTGAAGAAACGTTCTGCGTGAACTTATTCCCGTTTTCCGCAAAGTCATTTCGATCCGAGACCTCCGCATTCCCGTCAACATCATGCATCTGCGGCGGCCAGACTGTCATCCTCGAAAGGGCGCGGTGCGGAGTCCGCCGGGGCCTCGGGCTGTGGTGCGCGTGGACTTGCAAACCGGGCGAAACGACCCTTACTTGTTCTCGGGTGCCTTCTCCGTGCCTTGCACTTCGCCCAGGCGCTCCAACTGATTGCGCCAATCGAGCGACTCGACAAAGCTCTTCGACTCCCGCCAGCCTGGCTCGACGATGACGTGAAGCTCCAGATAGACACGCGTACCCAGCAACGATTCAATCTGGCGCCGCGCTCCCGTGCCAATCTCCTTCAGCTTGGAGCCTCCTTTGCCGATCAGAATCGCTTTCTGCCCATCGCGCTCGCAGTAGATGGCGGCGGCGATGCGGGTCAGCGGCAAGCGGGCGGGGGTGGCGCCCTTCTTGCGTGGCGGCGCGGGCTCCGGCTCTTCGAATCGTTCAATGACCACGGCGGAGGCATAGGGAACCTCTTCGCCAGTCTCAACCAGAATGCGCTCGCGGATGAGTTCGGCAACCATGAAGCGCTGTGGCTGGTCGGTGTACTGGTCCTTGGGATAGAAGCGCTCGCCTGTTGGCAGCGCCTCGACGATCTTCCGCACCAGCAGGTCCATGCCATCGCGTTTGCGGGCACTCACCGGAATGATCTGCGCAAAGCTGAATTGCTTTGTCAGAGTGTCGATCAGCGGCAGCAAATGGTCCTTGGGCACAAGGTCGATCTTGGTGAGCAGCAGGAAGACCGGGCAATCAAGTTTGCGAATCAGTCCAAAAAGAAATTCGTCTTCGCTGGCCCAGTTGGTGCGCTCGTGTTTTGGAGGTGAGGCGGGGACAGAAGTCGAGGGTTCGGATTCTAGATCTGAAGCTTCTGATGTCCCAGGCCTCAAAAGCGAGACCTGGGGTACCCGGCTGTCTTTCGCCGATGAAGAATCGGTGGCGGCGGCTTCCAGTTGTACCCGGCGGGTTGCGTCCATCAGCACCAGTACCACGTCCCGTGTTTCAAGCGCTTCGTAGATCTCCTGCAACATGCGGCGGTCAAGGTGTGAGCCGGGCTTGTGCACGCCGGGTGTGTCCACAAAAACGATCTGCGCTGCGGGGTGCATGCCTTTTCGCGCCGCGACCTCCACCACTCCGGCGATGCGAATGCGCGTGGTCTGCGGCTTGGCGGAAACAATGGCTACCTTCTCACCCGTCAGAGCGTTGAGCAAGGTACTCTTCCCGGCATTGGGCCGGCCCAGTATGGCTACGAATCCTGATTTCAATGGCGGTTGGTACTCCTGAGTCTATTATCGCGGATTAGCGGAAAGAGGGTTGTTCTCATTTCGCATGGATTGCGAAGGCAGAACGAAACGCCTAGTGCTGCGCACGCTGGGAATGGCCGATGCGACGCAGATTCAGGAGCCCTGGGTTCCCGACACTACTACCCGCGAATTATCGGGAATCGGACGAACAATTCATCTCCATTCCGTCCATGGAGTGAACGAGACTCTCTATCCTTGCTGGAGAAGCTGCGGAAAAAACAAAGATCACAAAGTGCCCGTTACAAACAATTGCGAGTTGAGCACCATAGGAATGTACAGTGGTGCCGGCGCCTGCATCCGACCTATAAAAGTTCCGCCCCGCAACTGTTATGGGCTTGATCTCCGGCTCGCCCTTCACACCCATCCCGTTGGCAAATATCCATTTCAAGTATTGACGTACCTCCGTAGTCCCGATTACTCCCTTTTCGTCTGCAACGATAAGCACGCCACTTCTTACCTGGCCGTTTGGCTTTTCCATGGCGTCAAATAGAAACTCGCTACCTCCTCCTGCCTTCTCACCTGTTCCTACGGGCATTCCATTCAGCGAAGTCTGAATATCCAACTGGCTTGGAAATGTATAGCGCAAGCCGAATCGGGGATCTGCATAAGTATTGCCTTCTATCCTTCCATAGGGCGGCGTTTGTCCTTGCGCCAAACCGGACAAGGAAAGTAACAATGCAATCGATAGCATAAACAGGCGAATGCATCCGCAAGTCAATCGACACGTAGCAATGTAGCGCAAAAGGACCTCCAGGCATCTCAGCCAAATCTCCAGGCGGATGACAAATGCCAATATA
>OBLW0100003906.1_pt1 | contig 11482 bp, 12 predicted proteins | sample 1520161 | NCBI WGS metagenome assembly OBLW01 (sample SAMEA3539309, study PRJEB22396) | soil metagenome | biome: tundra; feature: field; material: soil | place: USA | collected 2010-05 | depth 0.15 m
GAGATGCCTAAGTGACTGGAGTTCAGACGTGTGCTCTTCCGATCTTGATCGGCACCACCCGGTCCCGCGTCAACTTCTTCATGAACCGTTTCCGGAAGCTTGGCTTGATTGAATACAACAGCCGGATCCGCGTGCATAAGTCGCTGCTCAATGTGATTCTGCTGGATCAACTGCCTGAGCGAAACACCGCCAATCCTCTGCTCCTCTTTACTCCGCAGGGCGAGCCGTAATCGTGGATGTGCCAAGCGGCGCTGCACCGCGTCGGCATGGAGGGATATGACAAGAGAAAATGCGATCTCACGCTTTGGCCCCTTTTGTCTTGTTAACCATCGCGATCATCGGAGTCGAAGACTATTTCGGCAGATCGTGAACCAGGAACACCCCTCACTGTGCGCCTGCCCTCACCTCAACAGCCCCGACAAGCGAAGCCCTTCTCATAGCATTGCCAGCCTCCTTCTGGCAACCAGCGAGGCGCGCTATGAGACCTACGACCAGAATGCCGGAAAAGATGCAGGACTTGGTGGCCCGAATTGCGCGCGGAGTGGTGGAGGACTCGCTTCAAGTAATGGTCGAAGCGATGGATTACAACGGTGGCACCTGGCTGCGCGTCCGGGTTGCACAGTCAGACGGGGCAGAATGACAGGACAGCAAAACAAACGTGCATTGGGCGCGGTGCGTGCGAATCTCGCCGCTGTCGTTATGAAACATCATCACCGTTATATGCTTGACGTTTTCGAAGATATGTTGGGGCCATGGGACAAGCTAAATTGATCAGGGATATACCTGAGATGGGAGTCAACCCCGTAGGTTTCGAAGGCTCTCGTTCGTTTCAGCGGCAAGATGCGAAGCTCAGGTGAGGTACTAATCATGTCAATGTCAGCAGAGAGACGACAGGGGCAAGGCAAGTTGCGCAACTGCATCTTCCCGTCGTATTACTTCGAGGTCGAGTACGATCTCCAGCAGACCACAGTCATAGCATCGGCTAATCGTCCTGTGGTGAAGCACCTCGGCAATATCGAATACATCCGCGTTCTGGATGGCACAAGAGTCCCGAATGGCATCTACAATTTGGAGCTTGATGCCCGCCAGACAGCCGAGGTCGTGGGGGTCCGGAAGAGGCTCGACAACTGGGAACTGGTTCCGGTTTGAGATGCGTGCGCAGCACGGGCGCTCAGGCGTAATTCAATGAGGCTGACGACAGAATCCACTGAACTGACCGTCATAGCACTAAGCAAAGAGCAGCGCACCGGGCACCTGCCGCAGCTGATTCATCGGCTGCGCGTTCCGCGGAGCCTCGGGACGAAACAGGTATCGGAAGCTGCCAGGGAACACGGCAAAGTTCGCCACTCGCAGGGCTAGTCGATTCCGATGATTATCGGAAATCGCGCATGTTGCAAGTCAGCATATTCCACACCTTGCAGACAAATCTGAATGTCGTGGATTTCAGTCTGCTTTTTATCGACGTAATGACCATAGCAGACGAGGTCGATTCACAACTGAAACAGACAATCATGAGTTTCACGGAGCCCGTAGCGATTGCGGCATAGGCGGAGACCTTTCTGTGGCGCACCGAACACACGAGAGCGGCTCCCGCCCGTTCAACAGCAACAGTCGTAAATAGAAAGTTACATAATGTGTAGCCGATATTATCGTCGATCCGACGGGCAGCGCATCGCGGAAACCTTCGGTGTAGGCTCCTCTACGTCCTTCGATATACCGCCTTCTTACAACATCGCTCCACAGACATTCCAGCCCGTGGTCCACCTGAGCGAAGAAACCTCCGAGCGGGAACTGGTCTTGATGCGCTGGGGCTTCATTCCTTACTGGGCAAAGGATGCCGGGGTCGGCCACGGCACCATCAGTGCAAGATGTGAGACGGTCACAACCGGGGTTATGTTTCGCGATGCGATCAAGCAACGTCGCTGCCTTATCCCTGCCGATGGCTTTTTTGTGTGGCAAGAGAACGCTCCAAAGACCAAGCAGCCTTACGCTATCGGTCTCAAGGATGGGTCCCTCTTCGGGTTTGCCGGCCTTTGGGAACGATGCACGGATAAGGTCACAAAGCAGCCCCTCGAAACGTACGCCATACTGACCACAGAGCCGAACGAGCTGATTGCCCCCATTCATGACCGGATGCCGGTCATTCTCGCTCCGAAGGACTATGAACGATGGATGAGCCCCGCCGGCCCGGCGCAATTGCCCGTGGACTTGCTCAGATCATACGCGGCAGAAAAGATGACAACATGGAAGGTCAACGTCAGGGTGAGGGATGTCAGGAACGACGACGCAACTTTGATAGGGCCTCGCTAGAACCGCCTTCCGGTATTGCAGCCGTCCGCATGATCAAGGGTGACGTTCTTTCCCAGGTCGGTTCCGAGATTGCCCTTTCTCCAACGGGAGTATGCATGTTGTTGGCTGTAGACGGCTACCGCACATCGGAAGCTGGTTATGCCGCCCGTCGCAGGCGTTCGTTTTCACGAAGTGCTAATATGAGTTCCCGCTCCATCTGAAGAACGCAGTCTTCCGCGTCGACCAACATAGCAGGAACGGTCACCGGGTCTCCACGCTCGATGGCTTTCTTGATACTCAGGAGCTTCTCCAACAGGATCGTGGCGGTCGTTGACATAACATCTCACCCAATGACAATTGCCATAGCCTGCGTTGACAACATAAGGCTGACGTCGGCCTTGATTAATAGTTGAGAGTCATATAGCCGGCTCACCAACAAATGAAGCGTGCCTCGCCGGCAGCGCGGGGGAATCAAGAAGCTCACGTACCTTCCTTACGAGGTCATCGCGGCTGAATGGTTTTGTAAGAAACGCCCTGTCCGTTCCCGGTGCGCCATCCCTGGCAAACTCCTCTGCGGTATATCCCGAGGTATAGAGCACCCTTGTCTCGGGTCTGGTGGAAGCCAGCTTCTCGGCAAGTACGGGTCCGCTGAATCCGGGCATGACCACATCGGTAATCATTAGAGGCAATGGTCCGGAATGTTCCTTTGCCATGCGAAAGGCCTCGCCTGAGTCGCCAGAATCAAGCACGACGTAGCCAAAACCTTCGAGAAACATTCGGGTGAGTAGTCGAAGCGGACTACAATCGTCAACCAGCAGGATCGTCTCGCTCCCTCCACGCAATGGCATGGCGACCGCCGGTTGCAGAACGGCCGGCGCCGTGTCGCATCGGGGAAAGTGGATTCGGAATGACGTTCCGTGACCCGGTTCGCTATATACACCGATCGAGCCACCGCTTTGTTTCACTATGCCGAAAACGGTGGACAAGCCAAGTCCCGTGCCGCTGCCGGGGGCTTTCGTGCTGAAAAAGGGTTCAAAGATATGGGATTGGGTATCAGGATCCATTCCAATTCCCGTGTCGCTCACTGTCAGCATGACGTACCGGCCCGGGCTTACCGTCGGGTGTAGCGTCGCATAGGATTCATCGATCTCCACGTTCGATGTCTTGATAGAAATGGTTCCGCCCTTTGGCATCGCATCGCGAGCGTTGATGGCCAGGTTCATCAACACCTGATCAATCTGACTCGGATCGGCTTCGATCGTTCCCAATGAGTCGCTGAGGACGCTAGCCAGTTCGTAGTTATCCCCGATCAGTCGATTGAGCATTACTGCCGTGCGATTCACGGCTTCATTCAGATCCAGAAAGACTGGTTGCAATACCTGTCGGCGGCTGAACGCGAGGAGCCGCTGTGTAAGGTTCTTTCCGGTCGTGCCCGCATTATGAATCTCTGCGATCATCTTGAGCGCTGGCTCGGCCAGGTCCGGCCGCTCTCCCAGAAGCTCGCAGTAGCCCAGGATCACCCCCAGAAGATTATTGAAGTCGTGAGCCAAACCGCCGGCAAGTTGACCGACTGCCTCCATCTTGTGTGCCTGAAGAAGCCGTTGCCCAGATTGTTCCGCATATTTCCGCTGCGTGATATCGCGAATATTGCACTGGATGACGGTATCGCCGTTCTCCTTATAGACATTACTAACAACCTCCACATTGACGGAGCGACCGCTTTTGGTTTTCAATGGCAGGTCCTCATAGCGAACATAGCTGTTAGCCTGTAGCTCTCGAAATGCGACCTTCGCGGCTTCTATATCTTTGAACAGGCCGATCTCCCACAGTGCCTTTCCGACAAACTCTCCATGAGAATAGTCCAGCAACTGCTCCAGAAAGGGATTGACATCGGTTATCAACCCCGTGGATCCGTCCAGTATCAGAATGCCATCCTGGGCTGCCTCAAAAAGACGCCTGAACCTCACTTCGGAGTTCCTGAGCGCGTCTGCTGTAACGATGCCATCGCTTCTGCCGGTATTCGCGTTGTCGACAGGCAATCGCGGCCGAGCTTGGTCCGGGCAAAGAATCTGTTGCTGTGAGAACTCGACCGAACTCCTGGCTTGCGCTGGTAGTCCAGTCGGTTTCGGGCTGCTGATTGCGCTTGTCATAGGACTCCTTGACGGACAATGACACTCTGGGCGCTCGCTGCATTCTCGAATCACCAGCGGAGCTGATCGGTCGCCGTCGCTAGTTTCTGGGCGCCGCACAATTTAATGGGGGGAAGCCCATACAGTGAATCGGACCACGGCAATACACGCAGTCGGCTATGGCTGGCAAAGCAGCGCTGCTATCCAGAAACTGTGAGAATGCCCGGAGGCACCCGGGACAAGTAATCGTGACGTACGGTTCGCCGGAAACTGTGTGGGTTGGAGTCCAGAAATATGCCGCTGAGGGGGGGCGATGAAAGGGCGATCGTCTTCGGTGTATTGTGTCTTCCACCATCCGCAACAAGAGCCCCGGATGGGCATCCTTTGGGTACAGCCCGTCCGCGGCAACTCCAGGGGACACACTTTCGTCTGAAAACGCTCTGCTCATGGCGATCACTCGTATTGAGGGGAAGTGACGTCGCACTATCGAAAGCAGTTCGTATCCGGACATGCCGGGCATGTTCAGCTCAGAGAGGATAAGGTCCGGAATCTCGTTCCGAATCTCAGCCAGGGCGGTAAAACCGTCAGGAGCGGATCGAACTGCATAGTGAAGCGCAGTAAACATGCTCAGCAGAGACATTCGGATTGGCAAGCCATCGTCCACGATTAAAAGCCTCGGCCTGACATCGCGCATTAGTCCACCTTGAGGCAGGACTCAGACACTGCGTCACTGCTGAGTGTCCCATTGCGCCGTGGGTTACTGCTGTTCTTTATAGGACGTTTTGATGTAATTTATTAGTGGGATTACTACCACTTTAGTGGTACTACGCGGACGGCTACCCACAACACGTATCTCACATCCTATTTATATGCAGATTACTGGGGAGATATGATCCCCCCCAGAGGCAAATGCATCGTATGGGCGAGTCAAATGGGGGGATCTGACCTCTATCACGATCCGGCGGCGACCGACACACAAGGGTAAGGGAAGCAGGTAGTGACTCGATGGAGGGCTGGACCAAGGTGGGTCGACTTGAAGGTCATTGTCCAGGGTATTACCAGCGATAAATGGTCAGGTCGTCCATGTATATGGTCGTTGTTCCGCTGGCGCCCAGGCCATCGACCTGAAAGTTTGTCAGCAGTGACGGAGCCCAGCCGAGCGCGAAGGCAGAGTTGACCGTCGCATTGATGTTCTGCTGGACGTCGTCGAACCAAACTGCGTTGTAGGTGATGTTGCCGGAGTCGTCGCGCGAATAGCTGATTTGAATGTGGTGCCAGGTATTGATGCTCCAGTTACGCGGGTTGCAGGATGCGGTCGAGTTCACCCACGCGTCTATAGGATTCTGGGGTGTGCCTTTATTCGCGGTGTAATCCCACGTACTGTTGTAGCCATCGCATTGGAACCCGAAGATCGCCGTCTGTCCATTGGGCATGGTCTGGTTCATATCCATTTCGAGATTGGCGAGTTGACTGGAGGAACTGGTGAGGTAGACCCACGTGTCGTAAAGGAAATTCGTGGATTGAGTATCATCGCCGAAGGAGACGTAATAACGTTCATTGCCTCCGTTGGCGAAAGTGGTCACAAACTGGCGTGCGGTGCCGCTGTAGGCAGGCGAGCCGACAAGGTTGTCGCTCCCACTGGAGCTACCGCTTGCGGCGGAGTCATTGACGGCTTGCCAGGTGTTCAAAGCCTGGATGGCGCTGACGCTGATTGCGCCAGTGGGAACCACGGCGGCGTTTGCCGGGGCAGTGACGACAATATCCACATCCGTGACGCACGATCCACCACCGGCTCCCCATGCCTTGACATGCAGGATGTGGGTGCCATTGGCCGCCGTGACGGAGGTGTCGATGGACGTAGCGTTCACGATCGTTGTGCTCGGGCTGTTATCAAACGAGTAGCCCATGGCGCTGGTCTGGTTCCCGGCACAGGAAGCGGAACTCGCCACAAGTGCGAACGGCGACATCACACTCGCACCGCTGGAAGGACTTCTGACGCTGACGGTATCCGAGAAAGCAGCAGAAGTCGCAGCGCCCTGAACCGTGATAGCGACGTCGGTAACGCACGAAGCTCCACCGTTGCCCCAGGACTTGACATGCAGGGTATGCACGCCCGTTGCTGCCGTGACACTCGCGTTCAGCGAGGTCCCGACCACAATCGTTGTATTCGCACTGTTATCGAGCGAATAGCCCATGGCGCTAATAGCCTGAGACGAGCAACTGGAAGCGGAAGCGGTGAGGGCAAATGGTGTTGTAACGTCGGAGCCATTGGCTGGGCTGCTGACCGTTACCGCGGCGAATGCCTGGGCTGCCAGCATTACCAGAAGCCAAGAGGGAAGGCCAAGCTTCAGACTGTTCATATAGCTCCTTCGTGCGCCGAGCGATTGGTAATGGCCGACTCGCTGCGAGGCGTGGCGACCGGAATTCCAGAACTACTGCGGGAAATCCGGCCATGACAGCAAGGGAGAGCCTGATGAAGGTGCTTGCACGCTCTCTGGTTCGGCTTTGGGCGACGACTCTGCCATTGGACAGAAAGGTCCACTGGCGTCGTGGCACACGACGCGGTTAGAAAGATGGATTGTCAGGAGATGAGGAGCTTGCCGGAGACAGGCTCAGAGCTGACAACTCATAGTTAAGTCGTTATCTATTATGTCGTTATCCAGAGGATAAGACAGTCGGTAACCGGCGACCATAGTACTTATGAGTGAGGTCTACCTGCTTATGCGGTCGGGCTGTATCCGTTTTTGCTTCATAGTAGTTGGCAGGTCAGCATTCTGGCCCGACCCCGCTAAGTGCAGTCGATACACGCTGCGGGGCGACAGCCGGGAAAGCCACCTTAGGCGGTGCGTGGTACCTGCCATCGCTATCACAAGTCCACTCTGCCGAACTTAGCATGCCCACAGTAATCGGCGCATCATGAATTCCGTTCTGTTTTGGCCAGTTTCATGGACGAGGATCAGCTAGACTCGGCGCGGTCTACGGAGGGGACATTTATGGCAGATGAAGATCAGACCGACTTCCAGCTTCTCGCAGAATATAGCGCCGATATCATCTGCCGCACCGGGCTGGACATGAGGTTCCTGTATGTTTCCCCCTCCTGCGTTCAGGTTCTTGGCTACACGCCGGAGGAGATGATGGGCATGGAGCCGTTTGGGCATGTTTTGCCCGAGGACCTTCCCGGCCTCACCGCGGTTGCGAACCGCAACCTGATGCCCGGCATAGAGCCTTCGCGGGCAACGGCTCGGATGCGGAAGAAAGATGGAACCATTATCTGGATGGAGATCAGCGCCAGGGTGGTGCGCGATTCATCTACGGAGGAGCCGTTAGAAGCTGTCATCGTGATGCGGGACGTCACGGAGCGCAAGTCGATGGAAGACCAACTTGCCAGGCTGGCGCTGACCGACGGCCTGACCGGGCTTCCGAATCGTCGCGCCTTTGACCAGGATCTGGATCGCGAGTGGAAGCGCACGCTACGAGAGGGTTCTCAGATTTCTCTGCTGCTGGTGGACATCGATTATTTCAAAGAATTCAACGACAACTATGGTCACCAGGTTGGAGACGATTGCCTCCGCGCGATCGCCATTGCGGTGCACGGAGTGGTGCGAACCACTGACATCGCCGCTCGTTACGGAGGAGAGGAGATCGCTGTCATTCTTCCTTCTACCTTTGCCCCCGGCGCGGTCGAAGTAGCGGAAAAGGTGCGGTCTGCCGTCGAGGCCCTCAAACTCCACTATCAGGTATGTCCGGATGGGAGAAGCTGGGTCACGGTAAGTGTAGGCGTTGGTACCGCCCTCGCCCGCGATGGTGGAACAATGCGGATGCCTGAAAGCTTGCTCCTGGCCGCTGACAATGCTCTCTACAAAGCAAAGCATGAAGGACGAAATCGCATAGCGACGGCGCTCCTTGTGGCCTTTAAGGCAGGTTAAATCACAGGCACATTCCGCTTGCTACCGATTGAGTTCCTGCGGCTTTCGACATAAGCGCCCGTCCTTCGCGGGGCCAGGCTCGATTCGAGTTTCACCTGTCACGACCGGGACGAGATTAAATGCCCGCGCTGTGGCGGCAGCGGGAACAGATGACGATCTTCTCGTAACGCGGAGGGCAGATCACGGATGACTCTCATTCGCAGGCGGCGCGTTCAGATTGCGCGCCAGCCACGGGAGAATGACTTCCCGGAAGATACGCTGATCCGGCCAGACACCCACCTGGCGACCGAGGTGTCCGCCCTGCGGGTTGATCCAGGCGTCTTTCGGCACGTCGCCGCTGTCGAGCAGCTTGTAAATGTCGGAAATGGGGACCTGCGTGTCTTTGGTGCCGCCCAGGATCAGCATCGGAGTCGTGGGCCGCCCCAGGATACCCTCATTCACCAGGGACATTTTTGAGAAGATGTCGACCACCTGGTCCACTGTGGTCACGTTATCGAAGATCGCCATCATGGCCGGAATCTGATCGAACAGGTACTCGCGATTGCCGACCAGAGAATTCAGCACAAACTGCTTTTGAAAAAACAAATCGGTCGGCGGAGACTGCACGCTGACGCATTTCAGGCGGTTCTTCTCGAGCACTGACAGCTTAGTGCCCCAATAAGCTCCCCAGCTCACACCATGCATAGCGATGCGGCTCTTGTCGACTTCGGGCCGCGTCTGAAGATAGTCGATCACCGCCGACAGGGCTCGGTCCGCCGTGGGGCTCGCCTTCACCGGAGACTGGCCCGTGCCCGGACCGTCGACCGCGATGTAGCCGATTCCGTACGGCAGAATCGCGGAGAAGCTTTCCGACAAGTCCTCCTTGCGGCTGTCGAGGCCATTCACCGCGATCACAATCGGCGCCGGCGCGGCTGCTCCTTTGGGGAGACGCAGGTAGCCGATAATTTCTTTGCCTTCGAACGGAATGTGAACCACTTCGAGCGGAGGATCCAGGAAACGTGCATGGGCAAGATAAGCCTGGATGGCTTTCGCATACGATTCTTTCTTCTTTGGGGAAGAGTCCACGGGCCAGCGGCCGAAGGAATAAAGATGCCATGCGCGAACATAGTCGGCGCTGGCTTTGGCGGGGTCCGTCTTTTCGAGGGCATTGCCCTCCGCCATATACCGATTGGCCACGCCCATGAAGGCTTCGGCCCATTCATCTTTGTCGCGGGTGTGAATCGATTTGAAGGCTTCGCGCACGTCGTTGGGATCGAGACCGATGAGAGGATAACCGCCCACTTCGGCGCGATGAATGGCTTCAACTTCGATCTCTTCGATGGTCCGTTCCTGATGCTCCTGGGCCCGGAGGGCCACGGAAAAAAAGCCGGCGCATGCGAGGAGTGCGCCGGCTACGCGGCAAGATATCCCGATTTTCACGTTGATCCGTTTCCTTTCTTCAGCGAACTGCCTGCCAGGACCAATTCCTTTGCGGAGTCCGGCTCGCGGTTCCGGCCGCTCCCCCTAGTACGTGAGCTTGAGTCCGAGCTGCACGGCTCGACTGCCACCGGAGCCGATGACCGGGTTGGAAGCCGCGACGTCCGGAGTGGCGCAGGCACAGCCAAAGCCGCCGCTCCCCGGGACTGAAGGATCGTTGTGCGCCCAGCCGTTTTGTCCGCCGAAGGGGTTGGCGAAGTTGGGGTGGTTCAGGAAATTGAACAGCTCGCCGCGGAACTGTGCACCAAAGCGTTCGTGGAACTTCCAGTTCTTGCCGACCGAGAAATCCCAGTTGTCGAAGCCGGAGTCGCGGAACAGATTGCGGCCCATCAGGCCAAAAGTGCCCAATGCGGGCGGAGTCATCACCGAGTTCTTCACGCGATAACATCCGGCAAAATTGAGCGTGGTCAGGTCACGGGCATGCGCCGAGCAGAGGGGATCGTTCTCTGCCGAGCTCGCCCCGGTATCGAAGGCGCCGTCACCCGCCAGATGCGGAGTTGGATTCGCGCCCGATTTGAAGTCCCCTGGGTTGCCGAAGAAATCCCAGCGATCCGTGGCCTCCCCTGTGTGGCTCAGGTCGTCCCCCGCATCCATCGGTCCCCAGGGCTGCGCGCCGTACAGGCTGACGATGGAGTTGACCTCCCAACCCGAGGCCAGTTGCAGGTGGTCCTTTTTGCCGAACATGGTCTTGCTGCCGGGAATGGCATAGGCAGCCGACAGCGTCACGCGGTGGCGGATATCGAAATCGCTGCTGGCGTACTCGCGCTGGGGATGGGTGCTGTCCTGGGGAATACCCAGGCCGGCGCCGAAATCCCAGTTGGCCCCCACTTCGTCCAGAGCGTGCGCGTAGGTATACCCGGCGACGAGATTCAGGCCATGGAATGCCCTGGCGTTCAGGGTCATCTGCAGCCCGTCATAGTTCGACCGGTAGATATTCCCCATCTGATAAATGAAGCTCAGGAACGGGAACTGCGCGTTGAAGGGGCGGCCCGACTGCTCGTCACCGAGAAAGTCGAGGGAGGGAACATTCTGATTGATGTCGTGAATGCCCACCAGCTTCGAGCCGTGTTCGCCGACATAGGCAGCCTCCACGGACAAGGCGGGCGTGAACGAGTGCTGGAGATTCAGGTTCCAGTTGAATACTTCAGGCGTGCGCAGGTTCTGCGTTAGGCCCAGGATGCTGCAGGGATTGGCGCCGCAGTTGATGGTGCCGGTGGGAAACACGGTGGGGGCTCCGGAATTGTAGCCGGCGTTCCAGTTCAGGGCCGATCCGGAAAAGTTGAGTGTGCCCACGGCGATCGATCCGGTTCCGGGTGCGCCACCCGGGCCCACGCCAAGCGCCCCGGTGGGAATGGTACTGATGCCGAGAGAATTATTGAAGGCGAGGAACGATTCCCAGTTGAGGGTTTCGAAGATGAGTCCACCCCCGCCGCGCAGCACCGTGTTGCCCTTGCCGGTGATATCCCACGCGAAGCCAAGCCGCGGGCCGAAGCTGGTGTGGTCGCCGTTGTAGGGCGCGTGGATCTGCTTCCCCACCTGTTCCAGCCCGGTTGTGGGACTGAAGTTGCCGAGCAGGTTGTGCTGCTCCTTCACGACCGTGTTCATTTCCCAGCGCAGACTCAGGTTCAGCGTCAGCCGCTTGCCGGTGCGCCAGTAGATCGG
>OBLW0100003908.1_pt1 | contig 11475 bp, 7 predicted proteins | sample 1520161 | NCBI WGS metagenome assembly OBLW01 (sample SAMEA3539309, study PRJEB22396) | soil metagenome | biome: tundra; feature: field; material: soil | place: USA | collected 2010-05 | depth 0.15 m
CGATGTTTGGGGGAAAGTATGTTTATGACAACATTTCCGTCAATCCCTTTACTTTTGCGCCGATGGCCAAGGGATTGAAGCTGACGCCCCTTCGAGCGTGGGCGCACAATGTGCCGCGATATTATGAGCAGAGTTTCGGCAACCCAGTTTCGCATCCTGATAGCAACGATTACGCCGCGTTTATCCAGAATACGGTGAGGTTGACGCCGCACTTCAGCCTTAGCATGGGCGCTCGCTACGATCTGCAGACGTTCGCGAAGGCTGGAATGGTGAGCAATGCGCTCTGGTCGCAGGTCGGTAAGATGCCGTTGCTCGGAATGAACTTCGCTCCGAGAGTGGGAATTGGATACTCGTTCGGCGATGATCGTCCAGTCATGGTGCGGGCGGGTTTTGGGGTTTTCTACACTCGTTTACCGCAGGTCTATCAGACAGCCGTAGCGAATGACAATGGCCTGCAAAACGATTTCGTCTTTCTCGATAATTCAAATTACTACCAGGCGCAGGTCTTTCCAACTTACCCAAGCCCAGCCGTAAATTGTCCGCGGGGCCCGGTCACCTGTACAGTGCCCGTCGCTTGGCAGCAATATTCCACGAATGAAGTGGCGGCATTTGCTCCGGACTTCAAGACGCCGCGTGTTCAGCAAGCAAGCTTGAGTTTGGAACGCGAGTTGGCAGATGGACTGAGCGCAACTGTTTCTTACCTATTCGTCCACGGAGTGGACATGATTCGCGCGCGCGACGTGAACTTGCCTCCACCCACTTACTACAGCTATCCCGTATTTGACTCCTCAGGTGGTACGTTTCAAAATCAGCTTTATAACGTTGAGTCGTTCGCGACCTGGCAGACGAGTTACAGCATCAGTTGTCCGTATCCGCCATGTATCAACACGTTGAACCGTCCGATATCTCAGCTTGGAGCGATCGATCAATTCGAAAGCACGAGCTCGAGCGTTTACCACGGCATGACCGTTTCGCTGCGCAAGCGGATGTCGCGCGGATTGAACTTTACGGTGGGCTACACGTGGGCCCATGCGATCGACAATGGTCAGGATGCGCTCATCGCTGGACAGCCGGTGACAGTGCAGAATTCATATTCGACGAAGAGCGAGCGCGGGCCGAGCGTCACCGACCAGCGCAACCGATTGACCGTCTCGGCGATCGAACAACCGCATCCCTTCGCCGACGGAAGTAAAACTCTGGCAGCGATATTCGATCATTGGAAAATTTCGGGAATCATGACGTATGGAAGCGGGCGTCCGGCGAACGCATCGGTTTCGGGCGACCCCAATCAGGATGGAAACTTGTCGAACGATCGCCTGTCAAAGTATGGCCGCAACGCATTTACCGGTCCTGATTATGCCAGCATGGATTTGAAGTTAGGCCGGCAGATTACTTTGGGAAGTCGCTGTCACCTGGAATTGTCCGCTGATTCGTTCAACCTCTTCAACCGTGACAACCAGCGACTAGTCATAACGGATAATGGTTTTCAAAGTACGGCAGGACAGTTCATTAAATGCACTCAGTATGTTGGGAACACATTCTATCCAGCGTATTATCAGCAATTTACGAGCCTGATGAAACCTTCAAGCGCGTTTGCGCCGAGACAGACGCAATTGTCGATGCGTCTGAATTTCTAAATAGTGGAAAAAGCGTTGCACATTCCGCTTGACTTAGAGGTACATTGCTTGCCATAACTAACAGGTCCACTTGGGACGAGTAGGGGGGTGTAACCCGTTGGCAGAGGTTCGACTTCAAGAGGGAGAGTCCCTCGAAAACGCCCTTCGACGGTTTAAGCGCAAGGTACAGACTGAGGACATTATTAAGGAAGTAAAGCGTCACTCGTTTTACCTGAAGCCCGGCGAGAGGAAAAGAGTTAAGGAAGCGCTGGCACGCAAACGCAGCCGCAAAAAAGCACGCAAAGAACAAGACTAGTTTCAGCGGACCGTTCTTTTACGGGGACGGTCCGCTGCACGCATCAAGATGTTGGAGGGAACGCTGCAATTTGCGTCTCTACCCAAGTAAGAGTGAGTCAAGCAGTAACCATGAGGTGCACACCGCATGGCGGGCCGAGTCCAAGGGGTAAGCATGAGGGGGATGTGAATCCCCTGCCCACGTAGTGAACCGGATCCTTCCCTATTCGGGTCTCCCGTGCAGAGCAGGGTATTGCGATGGGAGCGCCTCTCAATGGAATTCCAGGACAAGATGTTGAAATGTGTCGACTGTGGCACGGATTTCGTGTTCACGGCGGGTGAACAGCTGTTTTTTCATGACAAGCAGTTCAAAAACGAACCGAAACGTTGCAAGAACTGCAAAGGTAAGAGAGCCGGACTGGCGGGATCGCAACCGCAGGGGACATCGCGCGGGCATTCTTTCGCGAAGATGGAAACCCGAACGAATTGTTCGCAGTGCGGAAAAGAAACTACGGTTCCGTTTCGTCCGACACAAGGGCGTCCGGTACTTTGCCGTGAGTGTTTTCAGCAAGGGCGACAACAGGCGACCGCGTAGCTTTTCGTCACCTCGCTGGCAGGGTTATCAACATTGGTTGCTAGAAGGTTCCGACGTCGCCTGGTCTAGTGAGGCGTCGGCCTTGGCGCAGCTTTTGACGCCGCATCCTTGCGCTGAAGTTGTATATCGGCGTGGCGCACAAGCCGTGCCTCTACTTGGCGCAATAAGTCAGCCGTGCCCAAGGGCTTGACCAGGATTGAATGAGAAGGTGCGTCCGGTGCATCCTCTTTAACTTCATTGTCTCCTCGCGCAAGATCCTCGCTCCAATCTTCGTCGCGCGGCGGATAGGCCGTGAGTAATGCTGTTGCGGGATCGTAAGGCTGCAGCCGCGCTCTGCGCAGCACTTCGAGTCCGGCTTCTTCCGTTTCCATGTGCAAATCGCTGATTACCATTTGGAAAACGCCGGACTCCATGCGGGCGAAAGCCTCCAGCGAATTTCCCGCCGTCTCTACTTCAAATCCGTGGAGTTCGAGTACCGCTTTCAAAGTCAACAGGACGGTTAGATCGTCGTCCACGAGAAGTATGCGGCGTTTCATATCGATTTTCTTCTCGGCTAAGACATAGCCAACCGATTGACTTGCTCTAGTCCTAGTCTCGAGTCCTACTTAGCTAACGGCAATGGAATTAATGTTCACTACGATCTTCACTACGATGATCGCGAAAAAGATTGACGCGCAATCTGGTTCGTGGGCCCGTCCAGCGCCAATCTCTCATTTAGTACTCTCATTTAGTATAGGAGTGTGTCCCGCTTCTACATAGAGAATTTTGGTTGCCGCGCGACGCAGGCGGATGGCGCCGCGCTGGAGCAGCAATTCCTGGAACGAGGGTTGCAGCGCGCCGGCGCCGCGCGCGATGCGGAAATTGTCGTGCTCAACACTTGCACCGTAACTGACGGCGCCGATCGAGACGCACGCGCGTCGATTCGGCGGCTCCAGCGATTGAACCCAGGCTGCCAAATTTTGGTAACTGGTTGTTACGCGCAACGGGCTCCCGATGAACTGGCTGCGCTCCCAGGAGTGACGTGGGTTGTCGGCAATTCTCACAAACATCAGGCCGCCGAAATTGCCACGGCACCGTCGTCGGGATTTGTCCCAGTCGCGGCGCTCTCAGGCGAGTGCCGTAAAGCATCTTCTTCCGCAGATTATTTTTCTCAGGCGCACACTGGCAACGTATTTGTAGGAGATATTTTTGCGCATACAGAACTGTTGGCCGCTCCGGTGTTCGAAGCAGCAAATGAGCGAACGCGTCCTAACCTGAAGGTGCAAGACGGCTGTAACAATCGATGTTCGTTCTGCGTTATTCCTTACGTAAGAGGAAAGAGTCGTTCGCTGCCGCGCGAGCGCGTCATCGCCGAAGTGCAAACCTTGGTGGAGGCGGGATACCGCGAGGTTGTGATTTCAGGAATTAATCTAGGTCGTTGGGGAAGGGATCTGGCAGGAAGCTCTCAGCTCTCAGCTGTCAGCTCTCAGTTAGAACGAGGAGCGACGAACGACCGACGGCTCGTTGCTCTCATTCGCGCCATTCTCGACCAAACGGCGCTCGAGAAATTGCGCATCAGTTCCGTTGAGCCAATGGATTGGAGCGACGAGCTGATCCACCTCGTGGCGCATTCTCCGCGTATTGCCAAGCATGCGCATGTGCCGATGCAATCCGGAAGCGATGCGGTTTTGCGGCGAATGCACCGGAAGTATCGACCTTGGCATTATCGCGAAAAGATTCTCAAGATCCGAGAGGCTACGCCGACTGCAGCGATCGGCGCCGACGTGATGGTGGGATTCCCAGGCGAGACGGAAGCGGAGTTCATCGAGACACGAAGCATGATCGAAGATCTGCCATTTACTTATCTTCACGTGTTCACCTATTCGGCGCGGCCGGGGACGCCGGCGGCGGCGCAATCGGGACAGGTTCCTGTTGCGGTTGCTCGAGAACGCAACCGCGTGCTGCGTGACATTGCTTCTGCGAAGAACAGAGACTTCATGCATTCCATGGTTGGAAACCTAGTCGAAGCGATCACGTTGCGCGCGACTGGAGCCGATTTCACAGAAGCGTTGACCGAGAATTATTTGAAGGTGAAGATCTCCGGTTACCGTCAGGCCAACCAGTGGCACTCTTTAAACATCCTAAGAGTCGACGGGGGGATGCTGGTCGGCTCACCGGTAGATGCAGCCCAAGCGAGTAGTACCTCGGAAATGTATGGGAATAGAACAGCGATTGACCAGCAAGCCGTTGCGGGCTTACGATAGCAGCAATCCAGAAGCTGGGAGTGATCAGAACCCATGTCAAGATTAGCGCTTCGATCGACGATGTGCTGTTTGTTGACGATGCTGCTTCCCGCTCAAATGACGTTTGCGGGTGAGACGGCAACGGCGATGCTTTATACGAACGGTGCCGCATGGTTGAACGGAAGCGACGTGCCGAAATCGGCCGCTTTATTTGCTGGAGACATGCTGCAGACGCGTCTCGATTCAACTGCCAGTATTCAGTCGAACGGATCAAATGTCATGGTGTTGGCCGACTCGCTTGTGAAGTTCGAAGGACCGGCCGTAGAGATTGAACACGGTGCAGTGCGAGTAACCACGTCACGAGGGCTTGCCGCTCGTGCGGGAGATGTAACGGTCAAGCCGGTAGCCAATACCTGGACTGAATTTCAAGTAACTGACGTCGACGGGCGAGTACAGATTGCTGCCAACAAGGGCGACGTGACTGTGCAAGACGACAAAGGCACCACGACCGTGACGCAGGGACAAGAGACTACGCGCGACGACTCCGATTCTGACAAGAAGAAAAAACACAAGCACCACGGTAACAATGGGGCTGCGACTGCGGCGGGTGGCGGAATCATGAGCTCGAGTCCCGTGGTGTACGGTGGTTTGGCCGCTATTGGCGTTGGTGCCGCGTGGATTTGGACGCGGGATCCTGCTCCAGTTAGTCCGGCTTGTCCGACGACTTATTGCCCATGATTCCATGGTGTTCTTCTGGCAACAAATACTTCTCCACACCCGCTCTGGGGTGAGCGACTAACTCATGTCGCGTTACGTTTCCTACCGAGATTTCGACTGGATCCTGCTGAGCTTCGTCTTAGCCATCTGCGCTCTAGGCGTGATTGAGATTCGCAGCGCCACTGAGCACACGAAATTTGCAGGATCTCACATTAGGCAGATTTACTGGGTACTCGCCGGCGTCGGCGCGATGTTTCTTGTCAGCCTGCTTAATTATCAAGCGTTACTCGAACAAATCCATTGGATGTACATAGTCTCGCTAACCTCTCTGATGGCCGTGATTCTTTTTGGCCAGAAGTATTTGGGAGCGCGTCGCTGGATCAAGATGCCGGGCGGGGGGCATTTTCAACCGTCCGAGTGGGTGAAGCTGATTCTGATTCTGGCGGTTGCGAAGTATTTTGCCGAACTTCACGATCGGGAGCTGTCTTGGTCCGATTTCTTGAAGGCCGGTGCAATCGTTGGATTTCCCATGCTGATGGTTTTGGCTCAGCCCGACCTGGGAACCGCTCTCACCTATATTCCGGTCGCAGTCATGGGACTGTTCTTAGGCGGATTGCAGTGGCGGCAGGCTCTGCCAGTAATGCTGATCGGAGCTGCATTGGTGGCAGCCGTTTTTCTATCGGATCGTGTCCATGTTCTGAAGCCCTATCAGAAGGAGCGGTTAACAAGTTTTATCAATCCCGATGCCGATCGCCAAGGTTCGGGATATCAGGTGAATCAGTCGCTGATTGCCGTGGGTTCAGGCGGTATTTTCGGAAGCCGTCAGGGGTCGCAGACCCATCTGGCATTTCTGCCGGTGCCGCAAACGGACTTCATATTTGCTGCTTTTGCGGAGGAACATGGGTTTATAGGAGCTCTGGGCGTACTGCTGTTATACTTCATAGTGCTGATGCGGTTGACCCAGAATGCTCAAACAGCGCCGGACCGCGCTGGAGCTTTTCTGGTAATGGGTGTGGTGGCTGTGCTTAGCTTTCACATTCTGGTTAACGTCGGCATGGTGGTTGGCTTTATGCCGGTCACCGGAATACCTCTGCCGCTTATGAGTTACGGTGGGTCTTCCGTTCTTTTCATGTTTTTGGCGCTGGGGATGGTCATGAATGTCAGGATGCGCCGTTTCGTGAACTGAGGCGGTCGGCAGATGTTAAAGGTGTTCTTCTCGATAAGGGAACGACACCTAGAAACAAGATTCAAGCAGAACCAGATTTAAGTAGACATAGCAGGAAACAAGATTACGAAGGCCCTCGCGAAAAAGGAGGGCAGAATGCCGGCAGAAGTCGAAGCCGGACAGGATTGAAGCCAGTCAGGCGGGGAACGGCCCCCTCAGCGTGAACGCGAGGAGTGGCCACAGACCGGACTCAGGCTTAACGCGATCAGTGCAGATGAGCATATTGAATCCACTGCAGTGTAGGTCCCACAAAGATGTCAGGGACCACGCCCGCTCCTACCCGGAGCGGCGCTGAACGCTATCGATCTCTTCGTCCGCCAAGCGCTTCTGGTCCGGTTAGAAAGCCGGAGTAGCGATGAACAAGGAATTATTTGTGTCAGCCACCCCCCACGAAACCAAAGTGGGGATTACAGAAGATGATCAATTAGCGGAAATTTACCTCGAACGAGAAAACGAATACACATTAGCCGGTTCGATTTATAAGGGGCGTGTAACGCGCGTGCTGCCAGGCATGCAGTCAGCCTTTGTCGATATCGGATTGGAACGCGACGCATTTCTGTACGTTTCCGACTTCATGGATCTAGAGCAGCAGGACGAAGACCTGGATGAGGCCATCCCGGCGAATCGCCCTGTCATGGAGTCGCGTCCACGTCCAGTTTCGGAAGGTGATGCTGCGGTCGGACAGCCTTTTGAAAACGATGAAACCGGACCCGAAGTCTCAGCCAACACGACTCCCGGTAACGGTGCTGGAGCGCGCGATTTTAGGGGCCGGCGACGACGGCGCGGACGGCGCGGAGAGATCGGACGAGGCGAACGTCCCGAGATTAAAACTGAACCAGGAGAGATGCCGACCGAATCGACCACTGCGGGCTTTACGGAAGCGCCAATTGCGCCACCCCGCACTGACTCGAGAAACGATCGCTTCGGAAGAGGCGACCGTCCGGGCCGCAGCGGATCAGACTCTCGATTTCAACGTCCTGCTGCCCCGGCGCGGGTCGGTCGTGATTATGACTACGGTCCTCCACCCGGTTATCAGCCAATCATTCTTCCCGGCGAATCGATCTCAAAATATCAACGGCAGAATCAGAGTGAAAGTGCCAGCGCCCAAGAGGTGCCGACTTCAGTCGCCGAGAATGACTTCGCCGATCAAGAGATGCCCACGTCGACGGCGGCGCCGATCATTGCAGTTTTTCCTGAAGATGAACCGATCTTCGCTGCGGCGCCTGGCGAGCCGCTCCGTCAACGGCATCAAGAGCATGACGACGCGTCCGCTGCTGAAGGTGAAACTGAATTTGAGTCGCAGTCGAGGGGTCCCGATACAGTTTTGGCAGTTGTCCCCGAATTAGCGCCCGAAATATCAGAAGAAGGACATAAAGCGCGAACCATCGCCAAGCTTTACACGAAGTCGGAGACGGTTGCGGAAATGGCGCCCGAAGGCGTATCGATCGAAGCGCCTCAAATTGCCGATGACAGACCGAATGATTTTCCCACTGCAATGGCTCACCCTGCTATGGAGGAACAGGAGATCGAAGAAGAAGAGGCTGACCTCACTTCGTACGGCGAAGAGCCCGGTGACGATGATGGTTTCGAAGAATTGGAAGAAGAAACGGAGGCGGCGGGCGGAGAATTATCGCGCTCCAAAGTTGGAGACGCCGCTGCGGCCTTGGTAGCTAGCGGAGAAGTGGTGGCCAATGGCGAAGCCCTTCCTGAAGCCGTGCTTGAAGCGGAAGAGCGAGAGGCAGAAGAATTAGCACTTGAAGAAGCGCAGGCCGAGGCGGAGGCTTTATTAGAAGCGGAGGCGATCGGCGAAGGCACTGTCGATGCCAGCGCAGAAGTTCGCGGTCCTGCGCCCGAAGCAAGGCTATTGCAGCGCACGCAGCGTCGCGGACCGGAACGTGGCTTTGATCGCGGACGTGGACGGCGCGGTGGCGGTGGTCGCCGCTTCCGCAGTCGCGAAAACACTGTGGTACCGCAGATCAGCGAACTGCTGAAGGAAGGGCAGGAAGTGCTGATTCAGATTGCGAAAGAGCCGATCGGCAAAAAGGGCGCACGCATCACCAGTCACATTGCCCTGCCGGGACGATTTCTGGTTTTCATGCCGACCGTGAATCACACGGGGGTTTCGCGCAAGATTTCTTCAGAAGAAGAACGCCAGCGGCTGAAGCGCATTATCCAAAGTGAGCGCGAAAATGGTGGAGGCGGTTTCATTGTCCGGACCGCAGCGGCGGGCGCAAGCGACGAAGAATTACGAGCGGATATCCGCTTTTTGAAAAATCTTTGGAACGAAATCAAATCGCGCTCCGATAGCAGCAAGTCTCCCGCGCTGATCTATCACGATCTAAACGTTGTCGAGCGCGTTTTGCGTGATCAGGTGAGTTCAGAATTTTCCGCCATCTGGGTTGATACGGAGCAGGAATACGAACGCATTTTACGTTTCGCCAATCGCTTTCAACCGGGTCTCGTAAAGCGCGTGAAGCTCTATACGAAAGAGACGCCGCTTTACGATCAATTCGGCCTCAATGAAGAGATCAACAAGGCCTTGAAGTCAAAAGTCTGGCTGAAGAGTGGCGGCTACATCGTAATCAACCAGACCGAGGCGTTGGTTGCAATCGACGTCAACACTGGAAAGTACGTCGGGAAAACAGCACGCCTGGAAGATACGATCGTGAAGACGAATGTCGATGCAATCAAGGAAATCGTGCGCCAGGTGCGGCTGCGCGATTTGGGCGGCATCATCATCATCGATTTCATCGACATGGACGAGCGCCGCAATCGGCAAAAAGTTATGCAGGCTTTGGAAGAGGCGTTGCGACTCGATCGGGCGCCGTCGAAGGTGCTACAGTTCAACGATTTTGGTTTGGTGGCGATCACCCGAAAGCGCGTAAAGCAGTCGTTGGAACGGACGATTGGATCGCCCTGTCCGTATTGCCAGGCGACGGGCTTCGTGAAAGCGGTGAATACCATTTGCAATGAGGTTTATGTCGAGATGCGTAAGATTTCGACTCATCTCGAGCACAGCGACGTGATGTTGCGCGTGAACCCTGAAGTCGCGAAAGCACTAAAGGCGAACAACGCGAAACTGCTGACTGAAATGGAAGAGCTGACTAAGAAGACGATCATTGTGAAGTCAGATCCAGCTCTACACCAGGAGCAATTCGATATTCACTAACCCGTGACTTCCGCAAGATAAACGCAGGAGTTGTTTCGCTCCAGTTAGCTGTTTGGTTAACTGGAGTTTGTTTTGCGCCACAGTCCGAATTACAGACGCGAAAGACACGGTTGCGACGTTTGAGGGAACTCGCCCGCACCCCGCTCGTTACTGTTCTGGTTCGGTTTGACGTCTCATACTTATCGTATGGCCTCCGAAGCCAACGCTCGAACGCTCAGTTCGTTCCTCGACTATTTACGTGTGGAGAGAGGGTCGGCAAAGCTGACTATCTCCGCGTATACGAGCGACCTCGTGCAGTTCGCCGAGTTTCTGGAAAAACGCCGTGTGCTTCTGAACAGCGCTCGGCGCCCTGACGTTCGCGAGTACATTCAGGAATTGTTTTCGAATCAACTTGACGGACGCTCGGTGGGACGAAAACTTTCCGCCATTCGGCAGCTTTACCGTCATTTACTTCTGGATGGAAAGATCGACAACGATCCGACGTTAAACATAGACCTGCCGAAACAGTGGAAGGTTTTGCCCAAGGCTCTGAGCCGCGAGGAGGTTGGAGTCATGCTCGGCCAACCAAACTCTGGCGAAGTAGATTCGGTTGCAAGCAAACTCGGGAACGAAACACTGAGGGCACAGGCGCTTCGACTGCGTGACCACGCTATGTTGGAACTGCTCTATGCGGGTGGGGTGCGCGTTTCTGAAGTGGCCGACGCCCGTCTGGAAGACCTGAAGCTTGATATGGGATACATCATGGTACGCGGCAAGGGCGACAATGAACGCATGGTTCCACTGGGAGTGCCCGCCCAGCAAGCACTACAGCGATATTTGAAAAGCGGAAGGGAAGTCCTTTCAAAGAATAAAAGTTCGCCGCTATTATTCCTTGGCACAGGTGGCCGCCGCCTGACTCGACAACGAATCTGGCAGTTGGTGGGCGCAGCGAGCATGGCTTCGGGACGTCACGCCAGCCCCCATATGCTGCGGCATTCGTGCGCGACGCATATGGTGGAAAATGGCGCGGACTTGCGCACCGTGCAGACTATTCTTGGCCATTCCGACATTTCAACCACCCAGATTTATACGCATGTCGCGCTGGATCGGCTCAAGAGCGTGTACGCGAAACATCATCCGCGAGGAAAATCGAGGAACCATTTGTAATTCGTAATATGCGATCTTTGATCTACTTTCTACGATCTGAATTTTCATGGCCACAGCTACCGCCAATGCGCGCACCATCGTTGAACTCGCGACTGACGATTTCCTGCGTCATTTGCGGGAAGGCAATGTGTCGCCTCATACCATCAAGGCCTACACCGGCGACCTCGATAATTTCTCGGCTTACGTCGGATCGCGCGGCTGGAAAACGATTGATCACATTGCGATCCGCGGATTTCTCTCGCACCTCTACGACAGAGGATTGAGCAAAACGTCCGTGGCTCGCGCGCTTGCTGCGGTGCGATCACTGTTTCGCTACCTGGCCCAAGAGGGTGTGGTCGAGCAGAATCCGGCGAAGTTAGTTTCGACCCCACGGCTGCCGAAAAAGTTGCCGCGCGTGCCTACGATCGAGGAAATGAATGTCGTGCTTGAGGGGAAAATGCCGGAGGTAGCATCGTTCCCCGAGCGCGATCGGCTCATGTTCGAACTGCTTT
>OBLW0100003910.1_pt1 | contig 11472 bp, 11 predicted proteins | sample 1520161 | NCBI WGS metagenome assembly OBLW01 (sample SAMEA3539309, study PRJEB22396) | soil metagenome | biome: tundra; feature: field; material: soil | place: USA | collected 2010-05 | depth 0.15 m
CTAGCCGATCGATCGTCGGCAATCGGGGAACCCGCTCGCAGGACGGCTGGCGGCACAGTCAACCACAATGACGGATTTGCGCGCCTCGCCCGTATGCTGTCTATGTAGTAACATGTCAAACATGGCTGTTGAGGATCGGCACCACCGGCGAGTTGGCCTGCGAGAACTCAGCCAGCGCACGGCGAAAGTCCTGGCGCTGGTCCGTGGCGGGGAAACCGTGGAGATCACGGACCGCGGTAAGACGGTTGCCCGCATCGTCCCGGCCGCTGACGACCGGTACGCCCAGCTCGTTGCCGCGGGCATCATCCGTCCAGCCGGTGGCCCTTTCAATGTGGCCAACCTGCCCGAGCCCGGCCCCAGCGACACAGGCCGGACATCCGATGACTGGCTTGCCGATCTTCGCGGCGAGCACTGATGCCTACGCGGATCTACGCTGACACCTCCGCAGTTGCGAGACTGTTCATCGCCGAGAAGGAGTCTCCGGACTTGCGGAAGTGGCTCATGGCTCAGCCGGCGCTACAGCTGGTCTCCTCGGCCTTGCTGGGCGTGGAGCTTGTCCGCCTACTCGGCCTGGCACGTCCCGCCGCACTCGGCGATGCGGAACGCTTCCTGGGCGCCGACATTGACATCGTCGAGATCACTCCGCCGATACTGACTGACGCCGCTCGCGCGGCGCCGCCGAGACTTCGCACCCTCGATGCGATCCACTTGGCCACAGCACTCGATCTCGGTCCCACGGTCGGCACCATGCTCACCTACGACAAGCTCCTCGCCGAAGCGGCGCGCGCCGCAGGCATGGCCACCTTCTCACCCGGCGCCGCCTAGGTCACGTCCGCTAGGCAGGTCCTATGGACTCGGCCAGGCCATGCATACCTTGTTGCGGCCGGTCGCTTTGGCCTCGGCGAGAGCCGTGCCTGCGGCATTGATCATCTCGGCGAGGGTGTCCCTTGACTGATCCGTCACGGCGATCCCGATCGAAACGGTGAGCCGGAACACGAAGCCAGTGTGGCTGCCGCTTTCTATGCCGATCGACTGCCCGGCGATATTGTCACGCAACCGCTCGGTGATCCGACGCGCCTCGTCCCCGCTGGTTCGCGGGAGCAAGACCACGAACTCCTCGGCACCGAAGCGGCCGATCACATCGTAGCCACCCAGGTTCTCGCTGAGGGTGCTGGCGATGGCGCGGAGCACCTGATCGCCGGCAGGCTGACCCGCCGTGTCATGCACGCTCCTGAAGTGGTCCACGTGCAAAATGGCCAGCGCGAGCGGATCGCTGCCGCGGAGTGCGCGGACATACTCCACCTCAGCCTCGCGGCGCCACGTCCCGGCGTTGAGCAGCCCGGTCTTCGTGTCGATACGAGCCTGGGCCACCAGTTGGGCGCTCATCATGTAACGCCGGTAGAGCAGTATTGACGGCAACGCGAGCGCCATCAGCACCGGGTTAATGGCGACAACCAACGCGAGTGAGACAGCGAGGCTGAGTTCGATCAGGTCGGAGGTGATCGCCTCCCGAGTACCGATCAGTTCGCGGACATGCGCCGCTGGGTCGGCGAGTTTGATCGCGAAAACGAGCAGGCCGTCATTGATAGCCCAGGCCAGGACTCCGCAGCCGGCCACCACACCGGCCCAGGTCAGCACATGCACGCCGACCTTGGGAGCAGGCCCGGCAGCCCAGGACGGAACTTCATGGAACAGCCAGCTAGCACAGCCGTATGCCAGACTGATCGTGGCGTTGCTGAACACACGACGGTAGATGACCAGTCCGGCCGTCCGCCAGAGCTTATAGGCGAGCAGCGGGACCGGGGCTGCAAGGGCATAGGCTGGTGGGAGGGTTATGGCAATTGCCAGATACCAGACCGGCTGCAGGTCACGGACGAGGGCACCGTGAATCTCCTTGACCGCCCGGGTCGATTCGATCGACACGATGCCGCAGGTCAGCAGGGCGATGAAAACAGCCAGGTGGGAAGCTGGCCCGCGGGCATGCGCTGCAGCCAGTGGAATGGCCGCAGCGGCCAGGGCGATGATGCCAAGGAGATAGCCGCGGAGCGGTTCCTTGAGCGCCCAGATCTGCCACCGGCGGACGCTCCTGACCGTCCCGTACAGGCTGCCCACCACCGAAACCTGCAGGCGGAGGGCGGCCATGGCACCCCTTTTGTTGTTGCCGACGAGATATCGGGCATAACAGGCGGTAAGGAGCTAATGCCGAATCGTCACAGATTTCTGACTCGTCTGTCAAGACGCGGACACATCAACCTATTTGTGTCATGTCGGACCTGTGGACGTTCCAACGATCTCATGCTCCGTCATGACAGTCCCCGCCTTCCAAGCAAGGAGGCAGCCATGCGCGCCGAATGGGGCTGACACCCACCCACCAGCGACCACACCCACGTCCCGACCAGCCAAGGAGGCAGCCATGCGCGCCGAATGGGGCTGATAGCTGAGGGCGCGTCGAGCACGGGCGTTAGGACCGCGCCAACTGAGACGCCGAGAGGCGGTGCCAGCTGATCGCCAATGCGGCGGCCAAGGCAGCGCCGAGGCCGCCGCTGACGGCGATCACCACCGCGGGGCTCACGGCCTCGGCGGCCGCGCCCGCGGCAATGAACCACAGGCCTTGGGATACCTGCATGCCCCCGTTGGCCAGGCCGAAGGCCTGGCCCCGGCGCTCGGCCGGTACGACGGCCACGAACGCCGCGTTGGCGGCGATCTGATAGGCAGCGCACGCGCCCGAAGCGGCGAAGATGGCTAACGAGGCGATAAGGCCTGGCTGCGCCACGCACAGCACGAGCAGGCCGCAGGAGCCTGCGGCCAGCGGGCCCATCCAGCGCTGCCGCTGAGCCGGCGCCACGGCCCGGCTGAACACGAGCGCGCCGATGACACTGCCCAGCGGGATCGCGGCGAACACCAGCCCGGTCGCGACGGCCAGCGGCACCCGGTGAAAGCGCGCGGCGTAGGGTGCGGCCAGGCCCATCGGCACGACATAGAACGCGACGAGCCAGCCGAACAACATCAGCCTCCGCAGCGTCGCGTCGCCGAAGACCAGTCTCGCCCCGGCGAGCATGTCCGCGAACTGGGAGGGATGGCTCGCGGCCGCACCCGCGGCGTCGATCGCGGCGGGCCGCTTGTGCACCCCGAATCCAATCAGCAGGGCCGAGACAGCGAAGGTGGCCGCGTCCGCGAGCAGGGCGGCGCGCACGCCCAGGCCGGCCACCACCAGGCCGCCGAGCGCGAACCCGGACACCATGCCGAGCTGGAAAGTGATCTGGGTGACAGCGGTGCCGAGGACGTACTTCTCCCCGGTCAGGATGTCGGGCACCAGCGCTGACCTCGCCGACTTGAACGGCGAGTCGAGCAGCGCGACCAGGAACAGGAGGGCGATCATGACCCAGAGAACCACGATGGCCTGCCCCACCAGGCTGACCAGCACCATCAGGCATACCAGTGCCATGCGCGCCAGATCGCAGACAATCATCACCTGGCGCCGCGGTTTCCGGTCAGCGAGCCCGGACAGGCCCAGCCCGCCGACAATCCACGGCAGGAACGTCGCCGCGAAGGTGAGCGCGCTCCACAACGGCGAGTGCGTCCGGTCGTACACCAGGACGATCATGGCCACCCTGGCCAGCTGGTCACCGGCTACGGACAGCAGCTGCGCCAGCCACAGGGCCCTGAACTCAGCTGCCGCGAACACATCGCGGAACGTTGCCCTGGGCAATTTGCCCGGCCGGTCATCCGCCACTTCACCGGCGGCCGGACGCTCTACCATGACATCCGGGTCATAGCAGCGAGAGCGCCATCTCAAGCTGGCGGAAACTGCCGGGGACCCGGGCGCCGGCCAGCAATTCCATAATCACTGGTTCGGTGATGGCCACCGGGGCGTTGTCTTCGATCAGACGGGTCACCTGCATGTCGGCCGCACTGCCGGTGGCACGGAGATATTCGATCCACGCCGAGCTGTCGACCAGGTACATAGCTCAGAGTTCTTCGACCGGCTCAGACCGGCGCATCGCTGCGAGGTCCCCATCCCACCCGGTCCCCTGCAAGCTGAGCAGGAACTCCCTGGTCAGGCGCGAGGCGACCAGTCGCCGCAGCGCGAGATCGACCGCTTGCTTCTTGGTCTTCATGCCGTAGCGCCGCATCGCCTCGGTCACGAGCTCGTCATCGATGTCGATGTTCGTGCGCGTCATGCACCAACGATACACATCACAGCACGCGGGCCGGGGGGCTGGCTGGCCAGGCCGGAGGAAGCCAAGGCCGTCGATGTGACATGGTGCCGCAACCGGTGCCTGGGTGCTGCAGAAAACGATTGCGCGACAGCCCCCTGGCGCCACCGATTGACCACGATCATGGCCCTGCCAGCGGGGACAGCCTACCCGGCGGCCGGTGCCCGGCCCCAGACGCAGCGCGCCCCATCAGCCACCCCAGCATCACCGGAACGCTGGCCACCCCGGAAACGACACCTATTATTTTCCGGCGGGGCCGGCGCAGCGGGCAGCGTCCACGAAGGCGGCGCGGCGGCCGGCAGGCCAGGGGAAACTCGGCGGACTACGGCTCGGCAGGCGGTGACAGCGGCGGTGCGGCCGGACTGGTCCGTGACCCGGCCGGTGCCGCCGGCCTGGCGCGTGGCCGGGCCGACGCCCAGCCGGCCCGCGCCGGGCCCCGGTTGAGGATCTGGTCGATGGCCGCGCCGACACCGCCGTCCTCGTTGATCATCCGGCGCAGCACCAGGAAGAGCGCCGGAATGGCCCAGAAGTCGCCGCAGACCCAGAGGATGGCCGCGCCGATCTGCTGGTCGGCGTAGGGCGGCAGGGTCACACCGGGCACATGGGAGTACGCCGAGTACCAGGACACCTGGGTGAAGATGCTCATCGACATCGCCAGCATCCACATGACCACGTTCGTCGCGATCAGCGCGGCGGCCTGCGACAGCAGCGGCATCCGGCGCCGGAATGGCGGCGACGGGATGAATTGGAGCCAGAACAGGACCCCGGCGATGAAGAAACTGCCGTGCATCAGCCAGATGTGCACCGCCTGGTTGCGCTCGGCCAGATCGAAGGCGACCGGGATGTGCCAGAAGATCATCACGACGCTGAAGAACACGACAGCGACCCATGGGCTCAGCATGAAACCGGCGACGGCGCGCAGCGGGGCGGACCAGCGATCGCGCATGGTGGTCCGGGTCACGCTCCGGCCGAGCCTGCCCGGCAGGGCGTCGAGCAGCGGCTGCCACGGCGCCCCGGCGACGACCAGCGTCGGCGCCGCGAACATCAGCAGCAGATGCTGGATCATGTGCACGAAAAAGTAGTCATCTGACCAGTAGTCGATAGGCGACTGGACCGAGATGAGCAGCATGGCGAGCCCGCCGTAGAACAGGAACGAGCGCCTGCGGCGCTGCCGGGTCCGCTCCGGCCGCGACCGACGGGCCAGCCGGGCCAGGCCGATCTCATGCCAGGCCACCAGGACGATCACGACGATCATGAACGGGTCGTAGGACCAGTGATCGACAAGGTAGCTCATAGCCGTCCCCTCAGTCTCCTCAGTCTCCTCAGTCCCCTCCGCCCGATGATCCGTAAGGGATCGTAACGTTGATGACCTGCACCCGCGTCCATCCCGTGGCACCGGAGGCCAGCTGCCACACGGACAGTCGGCCGACCCGGCCGATCAGCGCGTCGAAACCGCTGCCCGGCGCCGCGGCGAGGGTCACGCCCGCAGCAGGCACCTTCGCGGCCTCGGCGGGAAGCGCGGGCAGCGACCGCCATGCCGCGCCGGGGCCGGTCACGGACACGGCAGCACCGCCGGTCAGCGTCACGCCGACGGCACCGCCGGTGCCGAAGGCCGCGGACCGCACGGCCTGCCCATGCAGCCCAAACGGGGCGGACAGCCGCCATTGATGGCCGCCATCGGCCGACCAGGCCGTGAGCAAGCTGGCGGCCCCGCCCAGGCCAGCCTGCAGCAAGGCCACGCTCGTCTGGCCCGCGGCGGCCAGCCCGAGTACCTCTATGTCCCGCCGGGCGAGCGATGAAGGAAGCGCGAGCCCGGTAGCCTGCCACCTCCCGGCGCTGGACGCGAAGATGCCCACTGCACCGGGACGGGTGCACTGGCCGGCCAGCAGCGGCACACCGGTCGAGCTGAACGCGGCCGCGGTGAGCCGGGCCAGCCCGCAGGCCCGGCCTGCCGGGGACGCGGCCACCGAATGCTCGCTGGCCAGGCTCGACCAGGCGGCCCCGGCGCGCGCGGCCACCTCGGCGTCGCCGTCGCTGGTCAGCGCGATGAGGCCGCCGCTGGGTGCCCCCGCGAACGCGGTGGGGAAGTCGGCCAGGCCAGCGGCCAGCAGCCCGCTCTGCGACCAGTGCGCGCCGCCGTCCTGGCTAGCGCTCAGTGGCGAGAAGGTGAGGTCCTGGCTGGGGCGGAACGCGGTGACGAGAGACCGGGTACCCACGTCCGCCACAGCGAGGCCGCCGTTATCGGCGACCCCCAGTGGCGTGGCCAGCGTCCACCGCGCGGCATCGGCGGGACGCGTGAAGAGCTGCCAGAAGTCGTTGTTCGCGGCGCTCGACCCACCCATGACCACGACCGCCCAGGTTTCCGAAGCGTAGGCCTGCGAGGTGGCGAGCGATGGCGTGGCGGACGGCGGGAGGCGGGCGGCCTGCGGCACCGCCGCCACGGTGCCGCATCCGGCCAGCAGCGCGCCGGAAACCAGCGCGCCGGAAACCAGCGCGCTGGCCGCGACCCGGCGCCGTCTCGTGATCACCGCGTCCCCAGGACCTGCCGGGCCGCGGTGGACAGCTCGGTCGCGAACGAGGCCTGGGAGCTCGCGGTGCCCTGGCCGGGATCGAAGTTCAGCTCTCTGCGGGTCCGTCCCGCCGAATCGATGACGTACGCGACGTCGCTATGCGCGACCATCCCGCCGGCGGGCAGGATGTCAGCCGCGATCGCGTACTGCTGCCACACCTGCCTGAGCTGCGGAAGCGTCCCAGTCAGGTAGCGCCAGTTCGGCAGCTCGGCCAGATGTTCCTGCCGGTCGAACGCCAGAGTGTAATCACGCTGGTAGTAGAGCGGGTTGGCGACGATCGCGACGAGTTCAACCTGCCGCGCGCTCGATCCGAGCATTTGATCGGCTTGGCGGAACTCCTGCGCGATCAGCGGGCAGTCGCTCGTGCACACCGGGTCGAGGAAGGTGAGCAGTACCACCTTGCCACGCAGGCTGGCCAGCGAGACCGGCTGGCCCTGCTGGTCGGTCAGGTGGAAGGCGGGGGCACTGTAATCGAGCGGCGCACTGGATCCGTCAAGCGCCTCGGCGATGATCGGATCGGCGCTCGTGCTCGCTGACGCCGCCGCCATCGGGACCGCGCCGAGGGTGGCGACGCCAAGCGCGCCGATCGCGGCGATCGTCCGGGGGCTCGCGGTGCCGAGGGCATGGCCGAGGCGCCCCGGCCTCAGCCGTTCCCGCCAGCCCCGCACCGGCTGCGCAGCCACGGCCGCCCGTGCGGGCTCGGCTACTGCGGGCGTCACCTCGTCAGCCACCGCCGCGGGCACTGCCGCCACCGCGGGGCTGGTCAGGGCCAGCACACCGGCGGCGGCCACCAGCACCGTCGGGATCATGCTGTTGGGGTCCGTGCCCAGGCCGCCGAAGAACCCGAAGTCCTCGACCAGGATCCAGTCCGCCAGGCACGTGACCGCCAGCAGGACGAATGCCGGGCGCAGCAGCCTGGGCTGCCCGCTGAGCAGCGCGACGCCGACTGTGGCCAGCACGATCACGGCCGTCAGGTTGACAGCGAATCCGTGCCCGGCGGTGAACGTGGCGAAGCCGGAGACCAGCGACGCCAGGAATCGCGGCTGGGACGTCTGGCTCATCTGGGTGACCATGGCCGCCAGGCCGCTCGGCTTCCGGCCGCCCGAATGGCCCACCGCGCCCTGCCAGAAGCCACGCCCCGGCCAGGCCTGCAGGACGGCCATGCCGGTCAGGAACAGGCCCATTGCCGCAACGGCCAGCCGCCCGAGCCGCGGCCCGGCCCAGGCCCGCTCGGGCAGAGCCACCAGCGCCCCGGCCGCGCAGTAGAACACAGCCGCGCCTGGGGCGCCGAACAGCCAGGTCAGGCCGGGGGCGAAGATCCCGCCGAAGGCCTCGCCGAACACCCAGACGGTCAGGCCCCAGCCGACACTGGCCAGCCCGCCCAGGCGGGACCAGGGGCCCCGCGCCGCGCTGAGCAGCCAGATACCGATCCCGATCTGGATCCAGACGGCCGCCGCCGCGGCATCGACCGGATGATACGCCCACCCCCGCGCGCTCCAGTTCACCAAGTGCTGCACCCAGCCCGGCGACGTCGCCGCTGCGGGCTGCAGCACCTGGGACGGGAGGCCGAGCGGCATGGCCGGCTGAGCCTGCAGGATGCCGTCGAAGATCCACAGGACGCCGAAGCTGATGCGCAGCAGACGCCGCGCTCGTGGCTCAGCGGCCGCCGTAGCCGACGCGCCGCCGGTGCGGGTCGACGGGATCCATTCCCGGACGCTGACCCACAGGAGGGCGAGCAAGAAGAACATCAGCAGGGCAACGATCCCCTGGTGGAGGAGCGCCGCACGGAACGCGGCCACCACGATCGGGTTTGTGAGCTGCAGGATGGAACCCATCCCCGGCATGACATCCGCTCCTCTGGCTCACCCCGGCTGATCCTGTTTCTGGCACTCCCCGGCCCAGGTGGGGTGACACCGTCGCCCGCGGACGGCACCGTGCTGCGTGCGATCCTACGCCGGCCCGTGGGCCGAGCAGAACGCAACGGCAGACCGGTAATCCTCGGCTCTCTGGATCTTCTCGGCCCCCTCTATAGATCTCTTAAAGTTTGTCCCTCACAATGGAAGAAAGCGCAGGTCAAACCGATGCAATGGAACAGCATGCAGGCAGGGGAAACGAGTGCGGCACCGCAGCAGCCCGGCGCGGCGTTCCGCGCCGGGCGTGCTGGCGGGGCCTGCGGCCCTGGTTGTGGCCACGGTGATGGCCGTCATCGTGGGGGTGGCACTGGCGTCGCCCGCCGCGCAGGGCGCGGCCAGGCTGGCGGTCCGGCTGGCGGCGGCGGCCAAGTCGCTCCACCGCCGGGCGCCGAGTGCCCCGGCGGTCCTGCGCGGCGGGCGCGTCTTCGCCGGGACCCCAGCGGTCGGCGCCCTCTTCACCATGAGCGCGGGACAGCTGCACGGCCACGAGTGCACCGCGAGCGTGGTGGCCAGCCCGGCCGGGAACCTCGTGATCACCGCCGCGCACTGCGTGACCAGTAACGGGCAGTACGGCTTCGCGCCCGGGTATCACAACGGCTCGGCCCCGTATGGCATCTGGACCGTCAGCAAGGTGTTCGTCGACCGGGCCTGGGCAGTCTCCGGCGATCCCAACTACGACGTGGCCTTCCTTGCAGTACAGCAGGCTGGCAGCGGCCGGAGCATCCAGGCCGTTACCGGCGCCGAGCGCCTGGGCACCGGATGGGGGCCCGTGCAAGCCGTTCAGGTCATTGGCTACCCGGAGACCACGAACTCACCGATCACCTGCCGGGCCAGCACCCGGGCGTTCGGCACTGAGCAGCTTCAGTTCGACTGCGGCGGGTACACGGACGGCACCAGCGGCGGCCCGTTCCTCGCTCAGGTGAGCCCGGCCACCGGACTGGGCACGGTGATCGGCGTGATCGGCGGGTACCAGCAGGGCGGGAACACCCCGTCCGTGTCCTACTCGTCCCGGTTCGGCAGCGCGGTGGCCGCCCTGTACCGGCGAGCGGTCGCCGGCCACTGAGCGTTATTCAAAACCGGCTGTCGAACCCGGGCCCGTAGGGTCCGGGTGAGCGGTCGGTGCAGGTCAGGCCCATAGTGACCACTGAGGGTAGTTTGAATAACGCGAACTTTTGAATAAGACACACTGTTGAATAAGACACACTGACTGTCCGGAGCCTCAGCCTGCTGCGATGCTTCAGCCGGCCCGCCCAGGCGGCGGGACCAGCGTGTCGATCTCGGCCAGTTCCTCGGCCGACGGTACCCACTCGGCCGCCTCGACGTTGGCCTTCACCTGCTCCGGGGAAGTCGCGCCGGCGATCACCGAAGCACATCCCGGCTGGGCGGCCAGGCCGCCGATGGCCACGTCGAGCACGGTCAGCCCGTGATCGGCGGCCCACGAGGCCAGTGCCTCCACCCGGTCGAGCTTCTCGTCCGTGACGTAACCCGCCCTGGTCGCCAGCCTGCTGTCCTTCGGGACGGCCTGGCCACGCCGGACCTTCCCGGTGAGCAGGCCATTGGCCAGCGGGAAGTAGGGCAGCACGCCGAGCCCGAAATGCCGGGCGGCGGGCACGACCTCGGCCTCCACACCGCGCTCCAGCAGCGACCAGTGATTCTGCGCGGAGACGAAGATCTCCGTGCCGATCTCGCGGGCCGCCCCCGCCGCCTCCGCGATCTGCCATCCGGCGAGGTTGGAGTGCCCGATGTAGCGGACCTTGCCTTCGGCCACCAGTTCGCCGAGCGCGCGCAGGGTCTCCTCGATCGGCGACACGGGGTCCGGGGTATGCAACTGGTACAGATCGACGTAATCGGTCCGCAGCCGCCGCAGCGACCGCTCCACGGCCAGCCGGATGTACGCCCGGCCGCCCTTGGCCCCAGCCGCCGGGCCGTACTTCATGTCGAATGCCTGGTGCCCGAACTTCGTGGCCAGCACCACCTGGTCCCGGCGGCCGGCCAGCACCTCGCCGAGGATCTTTTCTGATCCCCCGCCGCCACCGTAGCTATCGGCCGTGTCGATCAGGGTGACCCCGGCCTCAAGGGCGGCGTCCACCACCGCACGGCTCCCGGACGTGTCCAGCCGACGGCCGAAGTTGTTGCCACCGAGCCCGGCCACCGACACCATCAACCCTGAATTACCCAGTGACCTGTACCGCATCGCCCCGCCTTCATCGCCTTCCGCCGCCGCTAAGCCCGCTGCCAACTTCCGGGACCGATCGTACCGGGCCCGGTGTCCCGCGCCTTCCGGCCGACCGCCGCATAGACATGGGAGCGGCCCGGATCGTCCACCAGGCCGGTGCCGGGGTCTGGCCGCCACTCCGGCGCCCACACCAGGCCCGGCTCGACGAGTTCAAGCCCGGCCAGCAGGGCCCGCACCTGATCGCGGGTCCGCGGATGCGCGCTGATTCCCGCCCGGTCAAGAACCTTGATGGCCGCCTGGGCGGATTCCGGGGTCCCGTCCAGCGTCACATGGGACAGGGCGAGGAAGCTCCCGGCCGGGAAGGGCGCCAGCAGCGCGCTGATCAGCGCGGCGGGGTCGGACTCGTCGGCGACGTTAGCCAAGACGTTAGCCAGGAGCACCGCCGTGGGCTCGGCGACGTCGATCAGCCTGGTCAGCTCGGGGTCGCCGTGGATCGCGGCCGGCTCGCGCAGGTCGTGATCGACGATGGCGGTACGGGGGACGCCGCGCACCATGTTCCTCGCGTGCACGATGACCACCGGGTCGGTGTCCACGTA
>OBLW0100003911.1_pt1 | contig 11472 bp, 10 predicted proteins | sample 1520161 | NCBI WGS metagenome assembly OBLW01 (sample SAMEA3539309, study PRJEB22396) | soil metagenome | biome: tundra; feature: field; material: soil | place: USA | collected 2010-05 | depth 0.15 m
TCTGGGCCAGGACGGGATTGCCGGCACTGCGGACGATAACATACCTTTCCTTCATGCCGATGGCACATGGAGCACTTGGTATGATGCCGACGGGAACGGTTTGGTCAATGCCAATTACAATTACGACAACGACATCAAAATGACGACTGACCGGGCAAACAAGATTCAAGGATATCCGACGACCACAAGCGACGACGGAGACACCATCAGACCTGCGGCTTATAACTCGATCGCGACCGATAATATTGGGCAGTTTGACGGAATTTTTTACACTGACCATGCGATGGCGATTCGGAGCGCTGCGGACACCACAACTTTCCACGGGGCAGTCATTTCGCGAAATGAGCAGATCGTCTTTAATAGTGTCTGCAATTTTATCTATGACTCGCGTGTCCACAGCCGGTATCACAACAATCCTAATCATTACGTCAACCTTGGATTGCCTTTTGGCAAGACGCTCGCGGTGAACAGCCTGGTCGAGCTTGCGCCAAATTCCACCGGCCTATGATGCGCCCGGCATTTCATCCGTTTGTGGATTGCGGCCTGGTTTGCCCGGCGGTCATCATCATTACATTGGTCATGGCAATTCCCGCCATGGCGGGAGTGGGTTTGCCCCCGGTGCTAGACGCTGCGGGTACCAACGCGATGGAGCAATACCGTATCAAAGTGTTTTATGATGCGCAAAAGTCGGAACAGGAGAGATTGAGGGTGGGACAGGAGCGGTATGACAAGATGCTGACCAACCGCGCCGAGCTCCTTCAGGCCATGGCTAACGAGCTTGCGGAGCGGGAAATAGCCGTGGCTATTCCGTCTGAATCAGCGGTCGGAAATTCCGTTGATAATAAGGAACCGAATACGCTCAGGGGGACTCTTATAGGAACGGCGATCATCGGTCTCGGTTTTCTCGGTTTTCGATCCTACTTAAACCGCCAGGACTTGAAGGATGCAGCCAGACGAAATTAGCAGGAGCGACGGCCGGTCGCAAACGTTTCGATACGACAACGTTTCGATACGACAATGAAATGAAGGCGGAGAAAGTTGCAGACGTTTAGCCGGATTTCCGCCCGCATCCAGTCTGGAAAATTCTTCTAGCGGACGCGTTCTCGGCAGGGAGCACCAGATTGGTTCTCGCGTTCATGAAGCAAATTATTTGAAAATCGGCCGAGCAAGCCGCGTCGTTCGCAAGAACACCTTTTCCCAGCCAGTCTCCGAATAAATCGGTCGGCTTCGTGACCGGCATAACGGTGATTATCGGCACTTTGGCGGAACTGTTATTTGGACAAAGACTGGTATTCTTTGATTGCTGAGGCGAGAGTATTAACGGTTTGCATGGCTTTTCGCGCCACTTCGGTATCGGAAAGTTTTAGGCCATAATTTTTCTCCAAGGCGACTACCAGTTGTAATGCATCCACCGAATCCAATCCCAGACCGCCTGGTCCGAACAATGGCTGGTCATCCCCAATTTCCAGCGCGCCGACCTTGAGCATCAGATTTTCGACCAGCATTTGCTTGATATTCGCCTCGAGTTCCGTTGAGTCATTCATTGAAAATAAAAATCAACACCGCTTTTCATAGGCAAAGCGTGTGTCTTAAACTGTTTTCGCGCAAGCCAGAAAACGCGCGCCGATCGCCTGCTGGTTCGCGCCCACCACACTGACATTCACCGCGGAAAACTGGCCGCGCGCGATCGCCTCACAGGAGGCTGCGCATTGCCAGGCGGCCGAAGCCGCGAACGCCTCGCCAAGAACCGGCTGGGGCGCAAGGCGATGGCCAGGCCAGTCACGCCATGCCAGATTTTCCGCCATCGCTGCCCGCTGGTTTGGTTGAGAACTCAGACATAATAATTCGTCCGGCCCGCCGGGCGGTAACTGCGCCCGCATTTTTCGCGCGGCCTTCGTGCGGCTTTGATTTTGCGTGAACAAAAATGGATCAGTGATGCCCGCCAGCGATGCGGAGACCCTGGAATGTTTTCCACGCTTCAAATAAATCGCGCCGGCACCGGCGCTATGAATCGCGCCCCGTTGGAACAGTCGAATCGCCTCGGTGACAATCCAATCCATCTCGTCCGCGCCGATCACCACCACGCCGTCGGCACGGTCGTCGAGAAGCCAGTCCGCCGCCATCGCCAGCCCTTGTAAGAAAGTTCCATTGTCGCCGACGAGGGTGTAACCGATTCCATTTGTGCCGAGATACGCTGCCAGGTGGCTGGCCGGGGCATTAAAAACGGTTTCGGGGAAAAACAGTGGGCTGGCCGTAGCGGGGTCTCGCAAAACCTCTTCAAAAAACCTTCGTGAATAAGCAACGCTCCCGGCCATCGTACAGACGATGATGCCAAGTCTCAAGGCGCCGGATTGGACCAGCACGACATCATCACCCAACGCTTCAAGCGCGGCGGCGACGGTATGCAGTGCGATGACGCTGGCGCGCCGCAAACGGGGGTGCGCAAAAAACGCCGGGCGCGTCTCCGGCGGCGGCACGTTGCGGACGTTCAACGGTTTTTCCCGACCTGGCCGCGCCAGAGTTTGCGTGGGAATGGGTTCGCCACTGGCCAAAGCGGAATGCAAGCGTGCAACACCCCAACCTGCCGGTGAAACCGCCCCGAGGCCGCAAACGAAAATCTGGTTCACGACCACCTCCGAAAAATGAGCGTGGCGTTCGCACCGCCGAAGCCGAACGAATTTGACAGTGCCGTTTCAATTTTCGCATCCGCCGGTTCGCGCACAATGTGAAAATGGCAGGCCGGATCCGGCAGTTTGATTGAAGGTTGCGGCGGCAGCCATTGACCACGCAAGGCCATGAGGCAAACGACGGCCTCAACCGCGCCCGCCGCACCGAGTGAGTGCCCGCTGACGGCCTTCGTGGAGCTGACCCGAAGATTTTTGACGCCTGCGCCCGCCCAGCGGTTGATGGCGGCGGCTTCGGTCGCATCATTGTGGGGCGTGGCTGTGCCGTGCGCGTTGACGTAATCAACTTGCGCGGGCGAAATGGTTGCACTCATGCACGCGGCGGTCATGGCGGCCAAAGCCGCTTTGCCTTCAGGGTGGGGTTGCGTAAGGTGATGCGTGTCGGTCGCTGCGCCGTAGCCGATGATTTCGCCAAGAATTTCCGCGCCGCGCTTTTGTGCGCGCGCAAGTGTTTCCAGAGTCAAAATTGCCGCGCCCTCGCCAAGCGTGAGCCCGTCGCGCAGTGCGTCGAAGGGGCGGCACGCGGTGGGGGATAGTGCCTGAAGTGAGTCGAATCCGGCAAACGTCAACTGGCACAGGGTGTCATAGCCGCCGGTTAAAACCCTTTCCGCGCGCCCGTTCCGCAACATTTCCCAGGCATGGCCAATGGCGTTCGCTCCGGAGGCGCAGGCGTTGGAAATGGACGTGAGCGGGCCTTGGAAACCAAAGGCGCTGCATAAATTCAGTCCTTGCTGCTGCACCTGATAATGCACGACGCGTGTTGGCTGCCGCCGTTGCGCGCGCGGCGAGACGAGGGCTTGTTCCAGATATTTTTCGCCCAACGCCATTTCGCCGCTGGTCGTGCCGAGGACCACGGGCAAATTATCGGATGGTTCCCAGCCGGCCTGCGTCCACGCTTCCTGGGCGGCGTGCAGAAGCATCCGGGTGGCGCGATCCAGCCGGCGCGCCGTGTTCGCGGAAAGCCTGGTTGACGGAAGTTCGGACGGTAAATCAATTTCCGCCGCGATTTTGGACCGCTGCCGCGACACATCGAACAGGGTCACGGGACGAAATGCCGGCCGTCCGGCACGAAACCCTTCGGCGTTGACCTGCCACCCGGAACCGAGCGCCGTGATGATGCCCGCGCCGGTGACAACCACGCGGTTGAGCCGGGCGTCGGCGGAAGATTTTGACAGAGGAAACAGCACGCGCACCTCACGGTTGATCCACAGTTTCGGAATGTTTTTTAGGCCCGACAATCGCGGTCTCGCCCGCTGCCGCGCGCAGTCGGAACAAATCTCCGGGCTGCCGGGCGAGACCGCGATTGTCGGGGCGCATCCCGCAGTTGGCGTAATTTTCCCGGCAGAAATTTGAGACCTCCACCACGGAGCGCACGAAAACATTTGTGCCAAACTGTTCCCTTGTCGCGGCGGCGGCGCTTTCGTGCAGGGCGGTTTGCGCCGCGCCATTCAAGGCGGGTTCAGGTTCGGTGGGGAAAGAGCCGTTGTTTGACACCACTTGATAATAATGGGCGCAGGGCTGTGATGCAACCAATGCGGTGAACACTCCATACCTCCAGACCGAAGGCCGCTTAAAGTCAATCAGTCGTTTTGCACGGCAATGTCCTCAATCCGCAGCGCATGGCCAGTCAGATAGCCCAGCCACTTTGGGGAAATTCGAGTTTGACGAACAAAGGGGACTAGCTGCGACCGCGCGGCGGGTTCATGATTTGCATTAAAGGGAGTCCTGATGTTTGGTGACAGTTGCCGCGATGTTGGTGACACTTTGAAGAATCTGACGTGCGGCTTCAGGATCGGCGATCTTGAGTCCATACGTTTTGTCGAGGGCGACAACCAGTTGCAGGGAATCCACGGAATCCAAACCCAAGCTGCCGGGGCCAAACAACGGCTGGTCGTCGCCGATTTCTTCCACGCTGATTTGGAGCATGAGGTTTTCGACCATCAACCGTTTGATGTCTTGTTTGATCGCGGTTGTGTTATCCATTGCAAAATTGGAAGCGGACGATTTAAGGCTGTATTGCGCGGCCAGCCTTCGGCTTTTCCACCAGCGACCCGAGCCTTTTTTCGGCTCTGTCCATGTTCGTCAATTCTGGGGACGGAGTGAGTCCAGATGTTGGCATCACTCGCTTTGTCGGCGGAGTGGCAAGATTCAAACTCTTCGGCGCTTCTGGATAAGCCCGTCGCATCAACAGCCCGCCACCCAGCAGCCACCAAGCGACGGCGAGGTTAAAGACAATGGGTAGAATTGCATTAATGATGTCGCTTTTACTGGCCGTCCCGATTGCGCCCAAGTCCAGCATCGGGGTCACGGCTCTCAAGCCAAGATAAAGGAAAAAAAGGCCCAAAAGCCGGACCGCCAGGCCAAATATGTCTCTGGGTTTCATCAATATGCCAATGTGCTGAAGGCGTGTGAAGCTAAATGACAGCGTTGGCTTATTCAAGCATTTCGTTTCCAATGGGCGCGATAAGAAGCCGTAATTTTCGGTTTCGACAAGTCCGACTGAATCCGTTAAGGTTGCCCCAGTTTTTTGATCCGGGTTTTGCCCGGTTTGTCTGAACAAAAGCATGAATCGGTTTGTCTTTCTCATCTTGCTGGCATTCCAAGCCATGCTTTCAACGGGCGTCGCGCTCCCCCGGCGGCTGGTCATCGCACTGGATGGAATTGCTTATCGTGACATGAAAGCCCTGCAATCGGGTGTCACCTACACGAACATTTGGGGAAGCGTGCTTCATCGTCAGGCCTTCAGTAGTTTCGATGAGGGATACTTTCCGGTCAGCCGCATGGTCTCGACGTTTCCCTCTACCAGCGACGTCGCGTGGACCGACATTTTTGGAAATCGTCCGCTGCCCGGTTATCAACGCACTTATTTCAGCACGGCGGCAAATTCACAAATTTCCCTTAGCGGCGTCACCACCACCTTGGAGCATGAAAGACAAATGAACTGGCAGGTGCAAAGCGGTTTCATTCGTTCGATGGGTTACATTTATTGCGCCCACATATTCGAATACGAGATGCGCGAGCTGGTCAAAAATTTTTGGAACACCCGGAACACAAATGCCGGCTATTACGCCTACCTCCGCTCATCGGACGACGCCCAGCATTTGGATCGCGACATCTTTCCCCTGCTTTGCCTGCTCGACAAACAGCTCCAGGATTTGCGCTTTCGTTACAAAGCGGAAGAAGGGCGCGATCTGCAAATCGTCATTCTCTCGGATCACGGACACAGTCACGCTGGTTCCGGCCAGCGAGTCAAGATCCGGGGATTTCTGGAAAAGGCCGGATACCGGATTGCGCAGTCCATTGTGAATTCAAATGACGTTGTCCTGCCGACCGCCGGGATCGAGGACTGGGTGGAAATTCACAATGCCCCCGCCGAAACCGAAAGCCTCGCGGGACGGCTCACGCATATGGAAGGTGTGGATGTGCTGGCGGCGCGGCTTCCGAATCAGACCAATCGTTTTCTGGTTATGAATTTCAAGGGCGGCCGGGCCATGATTGAATGGAATCCCGCGAAGAATGCTTTCCGATATTCGACCGAAGCGGGCGACCCGCTCGACTACCGCCCGGTGGTTGAGGCGCTCAAGCAAAAGAACCTGCTGGAAGCCGATGGCTTTGCGACTGCCGACGCGTGGATGAATGAATCGATGACCAATCACTATCCGCTGGCGCTGGAGCGAATTGTTCGCGGCCTCACGAGCGTCACGCTCAATCCCGCGACCATTCTCATCAGCCTGGACAATCAATATGTCAATGCCGGATGGCTGGTCAAAGCCGGCAGCCGGCTTGAGAGGTATGGCAGCACTCATGGCGCGCTGGACGACATCAACTCGGACGGAATTTTATTGAGCAATTTCAAACCCACTTCCGACACTTCGAGCGGCCGCGTGGCCCGGCAGTTTGATGATTTTCCGGGAATGCGCAATTATCGCGTGGAGGAAAATGGTGCCGAATGGGTCACAACGAAGGAACAAGTCAAGACGAGAATTGCGCGCGATCCATTCGACCAGGACTGCAAGCTGCTGCCGAAGGATGATGTTTTCCTGCGGATTTGGTCGCCACAATTGTCTCACTTGGACATCAAGGTTCCGGTCGAAGTGACGATTGAAAAGATCCCGCGTTTCGCAAGCGCGCAAATCGAACGGGGAGATCGCGATCCGGTGGACGCGTCCGGACTGTCTTTGACTTTCAATCAGCCGGTTTCCCTTCCAGACAAATCCTCCTGCGAAAGAGTTTATGCATGCCCGCCCGATTTGGTTCTGGCACCACAAGCCGGGTATCGGATTTCGGGATGGATTTGCGATCAGGGGAAAAGCATCCGCCTCTTTGGATTCAACTTTCACACCAACGACCGGGGACGTCCGCTGGCGTTTTAATAAATCCTTTTCCGTCAGGCCGCAGTGAAGTTGGTGTTCTCGAATCAAGCTTGCGGCTCGGTGGCCGCAAAAACTTTCCCGTTTTGGGCGCAGATCATTTGCGCCACATAACGGCCGGCCAGCGCCGCTGACGGCAGTCCGCCGCCCGCCACGACCCAGTGACCGGCCATGTAGAAATTTTTCAATCGCGGCAGTGTATAAGGAATGCGCCGTCCGAGGATGCGCGGCGTCGGCAGCCAGCCCTCGTAACTCCCCTGCCAGTTGCCGGTGTAACGCACAAACGTGGCGGGCGTCGCGATGTCGGAACGCTCGATGTGCTGCGCTAGGTCGGGAAACCTTTGGTCGAGAATGGCGATAATTTTCTGAATGACACTTTTCTTTTGCGCGCGGTAACGATCGGGATCATTTTTCTTCAATTCCGCCCAGAACGCATGGCTGGTCGGCAATCTGACCGTCATGACCGTTGTGCCTTCCGGGCAAAGCTCCGAGTCGGCGCCAAACGTCTCAACCTCCAAACGATCGTGTGGCCTTTGGTCATCCACGCGCAGCGGCTGGAGCAGCGGCAGGTTCAGCGTGTGCGGCGCGTCGGGAAAAATTTTCCTGATTCCCAACGAAACCTGGATGATAGCCGGGAACGTTTTGCAGTTCTCGTAGAGGTAACGGATTTTTTTGTCCACAAAGCGGCCGTCCAGCATTTTGAAAATCGTCGTGTGCCCGTCCGCGCAGGAAACGACCGTGGCCGCCGGAACGAACGTCCCGTCGGCGCATTGCACGCCGGTCGCGCGGTTGTTTTCAACCTTCACCGAGTTCACCCGGGTTCGATTCCGCAGAGATCCGCCCAGGCGGGTGTAACGGTTCGCGATGGCCATTGCGAAATCCCACGAGCCGCCGGCGACGAAGCCGGTGTTGTTCCGCGTCCGGAACGCCAGCAGCATCACCAGCACCAGCGCTGACATGTCCTCATTGCCGGCGATGAGTTGTAGCGCCTCGCGGAGAAATTTATTTTTGTAGCGGGCGACGTAGGTGGTGATCGGAAGATTTTTATAGCGGAAAATGGTGGGCACCATCGGCAGGTAACGCAGCCCCAGTTTCATTTTCTCGAAAGGCGTCATCAGTTCCAACGCGTTTTCAAGCGGCGGTTCCAATGGCGCGCAACGGCGCGCGTCCCGCACCAGCTTGTCAATCAGGCCGCTGTCTTCCGGCGCGATGCGTTTGAACTCGCGCGCGAGCTTGTCTAACTCGGCCGGCACGGTGAGCGTTTTGCCGTCGGCACTTTCGATCCGGAGCATTTCGTCGTGGATGAAAACTTTCCGCCCGGCGATCGCGCCCAGTTCCGTCCAAATTTGATGAAAAGCCGAGGGCGGCTGCGCGCCGATGAGCCAGCGCAGGCAGCCGTCAAAGACATACGGCCCGCGATGCCAGGCCGTGCATAATCCGCCCGGCAGCAGGCTCGCCTCCAGAATTTCCGTCGGGATGCCGTTCATCTGGAGATAGCAGCCGCAGGCAAGCCCGGCAATGCCGCCGCCGATGATGATGACTTTCCCGCCGGCCGGTTCATTCAACGCTGGCGCGTCAGATTTTTTTTCTTCACCTGGCATCGCGTCGGGTCTTGGATGATAACTTGGTTGCGTCCTCAATCAGATTTGCGAGTGTCCCCGTTTTGGCAGCCGGTTTCAAGTCTGCGGGGCAAAGCCCAGATTGGTGTCGGCAATTTTACCGGCAGTAACCACACCAAAACCATTGGCGGGCGCTTGAAACCCGAACCGGGGTGCCGGTCAATTGTTCAAGGCCGGATGGCCAAAGTGTAATGACTGCTGCGCTGCACCGGGCACAAGACCGCCACGCCGTTTGTTCGGCCGACCATTAATCGTCGGGTTCCCATGGGAATTCGTCTGGCCCAGTGTGGGCGCAGTTTTGCCTCGATTCCCGGAGGCATTCCGCTCAAGCTGCGCTGATGTTTGCAGTGAAGACCAGCGTGGTGGTGATCCCCTGTTTCAACGAGGCGGCGACCATCGCGCCTCTGGTCACGACTGTTCGCCAACATCTTTCGTCAGTGTTGGTCGTGGATGACGGCTCGACTGATGACACCTTGAACCTGGCCGGCGGGGCAGGCGCGGTAGTGGTTCGTCACCGGCGAAACCTTGGCAAAGGCGCCGCGCTCCGGACCGGTTTGTCGCTGGCACTGAAACAAGGTTTTGAATGGGCGGTTACGCTCGACGGCGATGGCCAGCACACGCCGGAGGATTTGCCGGCTCTGCTTCGGTGCGCCGAACAAACCGGGGCATTGCTGGTGATTGGCAACCGCATGAATGATGCCTGGAAAATTCCATGGCTGCGTCGGCAGGTGAACCGGTGGATGAGCCGGAAACTGTCGCAACGCGCGGGGCGGCATCTGCCCGACACGCAATGCGGTTTGCGGCTTATTCATATGGAAACCTGGGCGGCCCTGCCGCTCAAGACGGAACGCTTCGAGGTTGAATCCGAAATGTTGATGGCCTTCCTGGCGGCGGGGCGGGGGGTGGAGTTCGTTCCGATCCGGGTCATTCGCAGCCGTCGCAGCAGTCACATTCGTCCGGTGGCCGACTCATTGCGCTGGTTGAGATGGTGGCGAAATCTCAACCGGCCTTCAGTATTGCGCAACCCGGCGGGTTCAACCATCCAAGCATCCCAGCCTGCCGCAGGCCAGACGAAAATGCTCCGCTAGGCAAGCACGATGGACATCGCGCCCCTCACTTGGTGGGATTCCAGACGTATTTTCCGTTCGCGTCAATATAACCGGTCTGACCGCCCGCCTTGACGCGCGCCAGGCCGCCGGCAAAGGCCGCCGCTTCGTCGAACTGCGGATTGATTACCATCTTGCCGTTCGGGCCTACGAATCCCCAGTGTCCCGACTGACGCACCGGTGCCAGCCCCTCTGAAAACGCGGCGGCTTTATCAAACTGCGGATTGATCATAAATTTCCCGGTGGGGTCAATGTAACCCCACTGCTTCCCCTGCCGGGCCGGGGCCAGGCCTTGGACAAAGCTTCCCACGTCGTCGAACTGCGGATTGACAGTGACCTTCCCGATCTTGTCAACGAACCCCCAGCGGCCACCCGTCCTGATCCCCGCGAGCCCTTCGGAAAACGGTTGCGCCCTTTCAAACTGCGGATTGATGACGGTTTTGCCGCTGGTGTCCGTGTAACCAAAATGGCCGGCCATTTTAACGGCGGCGAGTCCCTCGGAAAACGCGGCGGCATCGTCAAACTGCGGGTTGATGACAATTTTCCCGGTCTTGTCAATGAAACCCCAACGGCCACCCAGCTTGACGGCCGCGAGGCCCCCGGCAAATGTTCCGGCGTCGTCGAACTGCGGATTGACAACATACTTACCTTCCGAATTGATGTAGCCATAGTGACCGCCGCCGCCGAAGGGATTGAAGGGGGTGGGGCCGCCGCCGCCAAGCTTGACCGCCGCCAGCCCGTCGCTGAAAATATCGGCCTTGTCGAACTGCGGATTGATCACAAACTTCCCAGAAGCGTCCACGTAGCCCCACCTGCCGAGACGCACCGGGGCCAGTCCTTCCGCAAAAACGTCGGCCTTGTCAAACTGCGGATTGATCACGGTTTCGCCGGATTTGTTTACAAATCCCCAGCGATCATTGACGACGACGGGATAAAGGATTGTTCCGGCCGTGCAAACGGACATTGCACCCAATGTTGCCAGCGTGAACAGCATGTAGAACCAGGATTTTTTCATAATGTTTCAGGAATCTCGTTTTTTTACAACGTACGGGAATCAGCCATCATCCCGCGTTAAACTTGGCATCTGTGTCAGAGTTTATTTTACAGCGATTGCGAGTCAAGCGCGATTCCAACGTCGCGCCCCGCATTTGACAATTTGTCCGACGAACGCGCCGATGAACCCCTTAATTTGGCGTGCGGCCGCACGCCACTGGTTTGTATCGACGCGACATGTCGCGTCGTCAAAAGCGCGGACTTGTCCGCACGCCCCAAAACATCAGGCTTGCAACTGAAACGAATGATGGCTTATTACCAGTAAAACAGATGCTTTACGAACGCTGGCAGAAGGTGATCCAGGAAAGACGAAATGAAATTGCCTTGCGCGATTTGGCTTCCGGACGGTGCTGGACGTTTGCGCAACTGAACGAGGAAGCCGAAACTCCGCTGCCGGAAAATCCGGCGATGATCCATCCGCAGGGCAATTCTCCTGAGTTTATCATCGCCGTTTTGCGCGCATGGCGCGCACGCATCGTGGTCTGTCCGCTCGAGGCGCATCATCAGCCGCTGGATGTTTCTCCGCCGCGACTGCCCTGCTGCCATCTCAAGACCACACCGGCCAGCACGGGTGTGCCGCGCGCCATCGTCTTCACGCAGGAGCAACTGGCCGCCGATGCGGAGAACATCGTGACCACGA
>OBLW0100003912.1_pt1 | contig 11471 bp, 12 predicted proteins | sample 1520161 | NCBI WGS metagenome assembly OBLW01 (sample SAMEA3539309, study PRJEB22396) | soil metagenome | biome: tundra; feature: field; material: soil | place: USA | collected 2010-05 | depth 0.15 m
ACGCCCTTTTAAGGCGTGGGTCGCAGGTTCGATTCCTGCCGCGCTCACCATAGATCTAACGGCATGCTGGGGACCCCGGTTGAGACGCCGCGTCCGTCTTTGTGGAAAAAGACTGAGCACTCCCATCAGTGGCCGCTCCTTCATCAACGGTCGCTTGAATCACGGCCGTTTGAATCTTCGCATTCGTCAATGTGCAAGCGGTTCATGTTGACGAAGCGTCCTAGCGGAGTCGCTGTCTTAAGCCACTCTTTCAGTTGATAGAAGGCGGGATATGTCGCTCGCATGGTTCGCAGCCTGAAGCCGCGTGCCTTGCTTTCAGCGCGCGATAACGGATACCCAAGTTCCAACAGAAAGTCACCAACCAGCGCCTCCAGCCGAGCCACCTTGTCATCCGAAAGGTGCCGCCTCCATCGACCCACCGGTGAAAACCCTCCCGACTTCAATTCTTCGGGAAACGATGTATTGGGAGCAAGGAGCGCGCCGATTTTCGCTTGGCGAATCTTCTCGCAATCCAGGTTTTCGCCGATAAACGCACCCACCTTGAGGAGCGCCTCCTCGGGATGGAGTACCAAATCCTCGAAGCGGACCTCCATGTAGTCTGGTCCAACGGTCCGGCCGTGGCCCCGGCCGGTTTGAACTTTCCACATCCAATGAAGGGCGGAAACATAGAGGCGGTAATTCCGGTCCCAGGGAAAAGGACGAATGAATTCTTGCAGATCCAACGCGCACGCCACGTCGCGTCCATCGCGTATCACGTGAACAAAAAGAGCGTCGGGAATCTGCTGTTTGATAGTCGGAATATAGAGAAGATTATCGGGCCCCCACACAGCCCAGCGCTCGAAGCCGCCGGCCTGCGCCATTCCCTCCATCACGGCGCACAGGAATTCTCCGCCGGTGGTCACGGAGGTCGCAATTATTCCTGTTATCTCGTCAGCATCCAGGCCGGAGCGGCGGAACTGCCTCGTCCGCAACCAGCAGCGCATCAGCTCTCGCCTGGTGGCAAGGTTGCTAAAGTCTCCAAATCTTGGGACCAGGAGATCAAAGACACATAGCTCCGTTCGATAAACTGGAAAGCGCCCTGATGAGAGGAGCATGTGATACAGCATCGTGTTCCCGGACCGGGCCGAACCAACCACAAATACCGGCGCCTTACCCCTCGTTGACACTTCTAAACTCCTCAAGTAATGGACGACTTACTAAGATGGTCGATGGTCGAGTTCCCGGTAAAGATGCAGCCATTGCTGGCGAACCGTGCCCCAGTGATAAGTGAGCGACTGCCGATATGCATTCTCGGCTAGGCGGCGAGCGAGTCTCGAATCTTGGAGAAGTCGAATCACATTTGCCGCAAGCTGCCTCCAGTCTTCTGTGTTGTTGATTAGTCCGGTCTGCTCGTGCTGCACCATGTATGGAATTCCGCCGGAATCGGTGGTCACTACCGGCAACCCAGACGCGAACGCTTCCATGATCGATACCGGCATGTTATCAACGCGAGAGGCATTGACAAAAATATCGGCTTGGTCATAGAAGCGGCCGATATTTTCTCTGGTAACTCTCCCCGGCATTTCAACGCCCGTTAGAAGTAGCTCCGAGATAAGACGCCGAATGGTATTTTGCTGCGGTCCTTCCCCTACTACCCAAAGCCGCGCTTCAAGGAACACCTTTTGGACCTCCGCAAAAGCTCGCAGCACCAAGTCGATTCCGTAGCGGGGCTCCAAGTTGCGTGAGCACAACAAGAAGGGTCGAAGCGGTTCGCGTGCACGGTACGAGAAAAAGGTCAGGTCGACGACGTTCGGGATCGCTTGCGCCTTAATGCGGAATTCAGCGAACACTTCCGCAAGATATGCTGAGGGCACGACCACTCTATCGGCCCTTCGCAGAATGCTGCGCGCAATCCAGGAAGCGCTCAAGTGCCTGTCGCCAAGTGGACTGTGATAGTGAACGAGAACCTTGGTTCCCAAAATACGGGCCATCCAGATGGCCGGCACCGTCGCGACGAGAAATGACGAGAAAGCTCCCGAGAAAATGTGAGCGGCGTCGGCTTCGCGCAACCCGGCCAGGAGTTTGGCCAGATATATGGGGAAGCGCACCGCCGTGCGCAGATAAGGGATGCGCTCCAGCCATCGAGGCAATGCCAAATTTGTGGCAATGTACGAAATGTGGAGCGCGGGATCGTCCCGCCACAATCGCAGCAGCAAGTCGGCCTGAACTTCCTGGCCCCCAATTAGGTGCTCTATACGAGGGGCTACGATCGCCACGCGCAGAGGGCGCTCGCGCTCTTGCGTTCCAGTCTTTTCTCGCGCGCTAGTGTGGAGCCCCATCGTCGATTCGCACGAGCCTGTCGCACAAGAATGCGTCGGCGAACTCGACATTCCGCAAATCCAGATCGCGGACCATGTTTCACCGCGGCGTCGACCTGTAATTTCGCTAAGCCGAACCTGCCGGTGATTCAAGCGAGGCCAAGCATCGACCGGGCTGCGTCTTTGCAGGGTCGTAGCCGCTCTTGTGCGATTTAAAATATTCGAACGTTTCCAGCAATGCTGCGTCCGTCGGCACATGCTGCTGCCAGCCAATGCTCTTGATTCGTGCGTTGCTATACCTGTTTCCCTTCCAGAGGGCTGCACTCTTGTACGGCGTAAGTACTGGAGGGATCTGGCCCCGCGAGTAAATGCTATATCGCTCAACAAACGCGGACAGGACTCCGGTAATACAGAAGGGAAACCGAACAGAGTGAATCCTGCCAACGTGATCTCTATATCCACTCAAGTATTCAGCGGAAGTGGGAAGGGCATCATCGACCATGTTATAGACGCTGTATGGAGTATCTCCACTTGTACCTGCAACTACGACTGCCTCGGCACAGTTATCAACATAAGTAAGTGGCAGCAGGTTACGTCCCCCGAAATGCAATAACAAGCCACCAACAACCAAGCCAACTCGCGCCGAGAACTCAGGCGTGCTTTTGCCGTAAATCACACCAGGCCGCAAGATAACAAGTTCGAAGCCGTTCTTAGCCTGGTATTCTCGGAATAGTAACTCCTGGCGTAGCTTAGAGTGGGTGTAGACGTCCCTCTTCTCAGGACGCTGCTCCAGTTCCGCAGTTTCATCGATGAGCGCCTTGGATGAAAGCTTAGAGCTTCCGTAAACACTTAGCGAACTAACCAAGATCACTCGCTTCGGCCTTGTGCCCAGCATGCCGTCGAGGAGTCGTTTGGACGCAAGCACGGTGTTTTGGAAGACGCTGGCTGGGGCGCCTCGCATTTGCGCTGCGAGATGATAAACAGTTGTAATTCTCTCTAAAGCGCGGCAGACATCTCTTGCCGACAGTAGATTGCCGGTTACGTATTCGACCGTGGAGCGCGGATATTGGAGACGAAGATTCTCCAGGGGCACGGTGTCGCTACTGGGCCGGACGAAACACCGCACGTGAGACTCTTTGTTAGCCAGCAAATGCTTTACTACCGCAGTGCCTAGAAAGCCGCTGGCGCCAGTGACGAGGACACTCATAATACCAATAAGGGGCTGCGGCGCAATTGCCCAAAGATCTCATCCATGCAGGCAGACACCCTTAGTATCTCAGTGTATGGGATAGGAACCGGAGTATCGTGAATAATGCTGTCATAAAACGCGGAAAAAAGAAAGTTAAGGCCCGCGAAGTACTGGTACTCAGATCTGGCAAACCGGGCCACATTGCGTGCCCCTTGAAGGAAGTACTGGCCCGCTTGGCCAAAGGTGCAGGACAGACGGCCGATAGCGCCTGGTAGCGATGGCGTGGAACTGGATGTCAGGCAACCGCTGATAAGATCCAGGTGCAAAGTATTTCTTGTTCCGCACACTGTCAAGGTGTGCGCTAAGGGTCTAGCGTGGGAGGAAAACGTCGCGTAACCAGAAGTGTTTTCTCCGAGAATCATGATCCTGAGTTCGTCGGGAAAGTCGCGCACGTCAATTCGCGGGAAAGCATGGGCGTAGATAGTCGGTGCGTCATCAGTGACGAACTCAGTTATCTTATTTACCAGGTGGTCAATCACATTATGGAGCAATTGTCCGGGTAACTGGCGGACCCAGTGGTCGGGGTCTACAAGTATGGGCTCTCCGAAAGGACCTGAAAGGTCGTACCCCAAGATGCTTTCCACGTGTACTATTTCTCCCACTTTTCCGCTGGTTATCATTTGACGCATGAGCCTGCAGATCGGATCGAAATAGTAGGTGTAACCAACCGTCATTTTTCGACCGCTACGAAGTACGTGGTCAATGAAATGCTCGGCATCCGCTCGGTCAAGTGCCAAAGGTTTTTCCACCAGAACATGACATCCAAAGTCCAAGGCCTTCGTGGCTAATAAAATATGGCTTTGGGGAGGAGTAGTCACATGGACTACATCAGGCCTGGTTTCTTCGAGCATGCGATCAAAGTCGGAATAGTGTTTAGCGATTCCACAGCGCACTGCGAGCTGTTCTGCCATAAGCAGTTCCCGATCGCAGACCGCAACCACGCACGCGTTGTTTAACTTCTGGATTTCGCCGACATGTTGGTCCGCGACTTTGCCGCATCCGACCAAGGCGATTCTTAGTTTCACGGATCCTCGCTCAAATTTGCCGGGCGACGACAGGAAGCGATGGCGATCGTCTCTAGCTCGCTCGATCACCGCCGAAGCAGAAGCATAGTCGAACTTCCATTCCAACGCAACATCTTGCCGGGTGGTGGGAGTGTCTTAAAAGTGGTCGGAGCTAGGGTAGTACTGGGGTAATTCGATGTCGCTCGCCAACGCTCATTTAATCTTCCGGCTCACCTGCCAGGATATCCTCAAGGCTGTAAATTAGAGGAGATGATTGCAATCCGTTGCAGTGCCCTGTTGTTTGACTTGGACGGCGTTCTGATAGATTCCACTCCTGCGGTTGAGCGGGTTTGGCATCGGTGGGCAGTTGAACACGGCTTCGATCCGGAGGCTGTGGTCCACATGGCGCACGGGCGCCCGAGTCGAACCACCATCCGCGAGCTTCTACCCAACTCGGATATTGCCCGCGAAGATGGCGAAGTCGAGCGCCGGGAAATGGAGGACCTCGAGGGCGTGGTCTTGCTGCCGGGAGCGCAGAAACTCCTGAGCGCTCTGCCTTCAGAACGCTGGACCATTGCGACCTCGTGCACGCGCCCGCTGGCCGAAGTGCGTCTGCGAGCCGCGTTCCTGCCCGTCCCGAAGACGATGATTACCTCGAGCGACGTGGTGATGGGCAAGCCCGATCCCGAGCCTTACCTGAAGGCGGCGGCCCAGCTCGGGTTCGCTGCCTCCGATTGCGTAGTGGTGGAAGACGCAGCGGCAGGAGTTCGCGCGGGCAAGGCCGCTGGCGCTAGAGTGATTGCATTGCTTACGACCATGGCGCGCGGCGACCTCGAAGATGCCGGTGCTGATTGGATCGTACAAAATTGTGCCGACATCACAGCATCCAGTGATCGAGAGCATGGTCTTCAGTTGAAGGTAGCGCTATAAAACTTAGTGCTTCCAAGAAGCCATTTGCGCACGCCCATCCGGTCAACTAGAATCCAAGGTTCCTTGGAAATTGCCCGCAAGAGTAGGATTCAGGCGAGCTGGGCGGCTCCAAATCTTCTCAATCGCGATATAGACAATCGCTATACAGGCAGGTTTTCGTGATCATCGGTGTTCCGAAAGAATGTTATCCGGGGGATCGGCGGGTTGCGCTGGTACCGGCGGTTCTCCCGACGCTGACTAAGGCAGGGTTCGAAGTCCACATACAGTCCGGCGCGGGCAGCGAGGCCGGCTATCCTGATTCCCAATATGCCGACAAGGGCGCCAAGGTTGTCACCGACCGCGCCGCGGTGTTTGCCGGCGCTGACATTGTCGTGCAGATTCTTTGTTACGGTTCCAACGACCTGACCGGGAAGCAGGATGTACCGTTCTATCGCCGCGATCAAATGCTGGTTGGATTTTTGCGGCCGTTCGGCTCGAAAGACGTTTTGCAGGAGGTTGCAAACGCCGGCGTCACCGCGTTCTCGATAGAGTTGATGCCGCGCACCACGCGCGCCCAAAGCATGGACGCGCTCTCCTCCATGGGAACTGCCTGCGGCTATAAGGCCGTACTGTTGGCAGCCGATACCCACCCGCGAATCTTCCCCATGCTCACCACCGCTGCGGGAACCATTACCCCCGCCCGCGTGTTCGTGATCGGATGCGGTGTTGCCGGGCTGCAGGCGATCGCAACCGCGCGCCGTCTGGGCGCTGTAATTTCGGCATACGATTTAAGACCCGCGGCGAAGGAGCAGGTGCAGAGCCTTGGCGGACGTTTCGTCGAGTTGCCCATTGAGGCGAAAGACGCGCAGGACGCTCGTGGCTATGCCCGGGCGCAGGACGAGGACTTTTACCGTCGTCAGCGCGAGTTGCTCGGAAAAGCAGTGCAGGAGAGCGATGTAGTGATTACCGCGGCGGTGATTCCGGGTAAGAAATCTCCAGTGTTGGTCACCGAAGACATGGTGAAGGGCATGGCACCCGGTTCGGTGATCGTCGATCTGGCCGCCGAACGTGGCGGCAACTGCGAGATCACCGATGCGGGCAAGACCGTCGTCAAACATGGTGTGACCATCATCGGAGCCATCAACCTGGCTGCCGGCGTGCCCTATCACGCGAGCATGATGTATGCCCGCAACATCACTGCCTTCCTCACTCACCTGATCAAAGAGCAAAAATTAAATCTGAACCTCGAAGATGAGATTGTTCGCGAGACTCTGCTCACTCGCGGTGGCGAGATTGTGCAGGCTCGGGTCCGCGAGTTTCTTGCCTTGCCCGCGCTGGTCAAGCAAGGGTGATTATTGTTTGGACGGGCGCGGCTGTTAGCCGTGCCGCCAGAGCCAATAAAGACGGGGGCTTTAGCCCCTGGGGGACGCAGCGGCGATTCCTTGCAGTTCACAAAAGAGGGCTACCGCGAAGGAAAGAGGAAAGATGAACAGCAGTTCAACCCTAATCAATGCACTTTTTATTTTTGTGCTCGCCGGCTTCATCGGATTTGAAGTGATCCGGCGGGTCTCGCCCCTACTGCACACCCCGTTGATGTCGCTCACTAACGCACTGGACGCAATCGCGGTCGTGGGCGCGATTGTGCTCGTGGGCGAGCACAAGAGCACGCTCTCCACGGTTTTCGGGTTCATCGCGGTGGTGGCCGCCACCAGCAACATAGTCGGCGGCTTCTTGATCACCGACCGCATGTTGAAGATGTTCAAATCCAGCCGTCCGGCGGATAAAACGGCGGCCAAATCGGTGGCCAAGTGATGACACCCGAAATTGGCGCCATCCAGATCGTCATCGAACTTCTATATCTCATCGCGAGTGTGCTGTTCATCCTCTCGCTGAAGTGGATGAGCTCGCCAACCACAGCCCGCCACGGCATCTGGGCGGGCGAAATCGGCATGGTGCTGGCCATCGGTGGCACCATGCTGAACCACGGCATGGACTACCGGCTGATCGCGACTGCGCTCGTGCTCGGCACCATCATCGGCGTTCCGCTCGGTCGCGTGGCGATGACGGCGGTTCCGCAGCGAACCGCACTCAGTCACGCCTTTGGAGCGCTCTGCGTAACCCTGGTCGGTTCCGCCGAGTTTTACCTGCGCACGCCCGATATCTCGCGCTTCATGATGGCGGTGCTGTCTCTGGAGGTCATTCTTGGTGGCTTGACTGTAACTGGGAGCTTGATGGCCGCCGGCAAGCTGCAGGAAATTCTGCCGCAGCGCCCCTTGACTTATAAAGGCCAGAATCTCGTTAACTTTCTGTTGCTCGTTGGTGCTCTGGCGATCGCCATATCTCTGGTTCTGCATCCAGAAGCCCGGTCGTTGTTTCCGTTCATGATCCTGATCGCGCTGGCCTTTGGCGTGTTGTTGATCATCCCCATCGGCGGAGCGGATATGCCCACCGTGATTTCGTTGTTGAATGGCTATGCTGGCCTGTCGGCTGCGGCCATGGGCTTCGTCCTTAACAGCAAACTGCTTATCATCGCCGGCGCGCTCGACGGATCGTCGGGCCTCATTCTCTCCATCATCATGTCGAAGGCCATGAACCGCTCCTTCACCAACGTCTTGTTCGGAGCCTTCGGCCAAGTGCAAGCTGCGGCTGCTGCCGGGGAAGAAGCTAAACCCGTTCGCAGTGCCACCGCGGAAGAAGCTGCAGCCATCCTTTCCGCTGCGAACCGCGTAATTGTGGTCCCCGGATACGGCATGGCCGTGGCCCAGGCACAGCACAAGGTGCGCGAACTGTACGATGCTCTGACCAAGCGCGGCGTGGATGTGCGCTTTGCCATTCACCCCGTTGCCGGACGCATGCCCGGCCACATGAACGTGCTGCTGGCCGAAGCCGATATTCCCTACGATCGCCTGATTGAGATGGACGAGATCAATGGCGACTTTCCCCAAACCGATGTTGCCCTGGTGATCGGCGCGAACGACGTAACCAACCCCGCCGCCCGTTCCGATGCCTCAAGCCCCATCTACGGGATGCCTATCCTTGACGTAGACAAAGCTCATACCGTGATGGTTATCAAACGCAGCATGAATCCCGGCTTCGCGGGCATTGATAACCCGCTCTACTATCTCGACAACAACCTGATGCTGTTCGGAGACGCCAAACAATTTGTCGGCAGTATCGTGCGCGAGCTTGGCGGAGGACATGGCTAGGTTGATAAATTGTCGGGTTGTCTGCGGGCGAAGCGGTCTAGCGCAGTTATCGAGTTGCGGTAGAGGGAAACGCGGATAGGGCACGGCTTCAGCCATGCTGTCAGGAGTTACAACGGCTCCGGCTTTTAGCCGCTGAGGTATGCACGATACACCATCATGAAACCACCAGGCAAAAATCCGGCGGGCATCAGTCTCGCGCGAGAGCTTCGCGCAGCCTGCGGCCCGCCCGGCGTTTAGGCTGCTTTCTTGGTCTGTCGGATCTTAGCCCAACGTGCTTTCTGGGCCAGAGAAATTCTCCGGCGCCCGGCTGCGGAAAGAACGCGCTTGGCTCGATGTGGCGCCACTGCGTGCAGGGTTGAGCCCGAGCCACGAGTAAGCTTCTCCAGAACCGAAATAGCTTCCCCCAGCTTTTGGACTTGGTTTTGTGCATCCCGGCGTTCCTCGCGGAGCCGGTCGATCGCCTTAGCAATGTTTGTCATCAAATACCCCCTCGGGTAAGTTACCGCGGCCATTGTATTACTAACTCCCCTATTCTGTCATGATTTATTACTAGCCGAATGGGGGATTACGGGATCCCGGATTACACGAGGGCGATTACGCGCGCGACAATGACCTGGGGATGACATGCGTCCAAACCGGTCGTCCACGGCCTCATCCCAAGGGGGGCAATAGTCCGGATGATCCGAACAGGAATAGAGCACCTACGGCTAGGCTATAGATCGCTGTCAGCGCGGTGACTACGAACTGAAAGCGCGGCAGCCGCGAACTGAAGCCGAAAAGTCCCACGGCCGACGCGGTCATCACTGTGTTCATTACCAGCAGTCCCGCAATAAACATGGCCAGGCCGATAAAACCCTTGCCGATTCCGCCAAGATTCGCAGCCAATAAGAAGATCATCAGTTGGCTCGGTGTTTCCGCGCCAAGCCCATGCACAACCCCGATCATGAGCACCGACTTCGAACTGTAATTCCAGGTCTTGTCCGCCGGGCGTGGGACATCATGATCATGCCAGTAACTCTTGATTTTCCAATGGACCCAGCGTAGCGCCCCAGCCATAAGGTGAAAGCGGCTGGGTGGCGCGGGCCTCCCGGTAAAGAGCGATCCCAGAACGTAGACCCCGAGGATCAGTAGGGTAAGCCCAACCAGTCGCTCGGCGATTCGATCGATGCCATGAGGCAGCGAGAGTTGGAACACGATGACAGCGCTGCCCAGGGCGGTTACTGTTGCCGCGTGTCCCACGGCGTAGAGCAAACCAAGTCGCATCCCTCGCCAGCGGCTGGTCTGCACACTGGTGATGTCGGAGATGGCAGCGATATGGTCGTAGTCGAACCCGTGACGGAACCCAAGGATCGCCGCGGATAAGAGCGCAAGTTGAAGGCTGTTCGGCGTGGCGGTCATGGATGAGAGGATGGATGAGAGGTCATGGATGAGAGGTCATGCATGATTGTGGGCTCAGCCGAGCGTTCTCATTGTTCCACACCCCGTCAAGAATCGGAAATCCGCCCGGAAGCAGGTCGCTTCTTAGACCATCCTTCGGCTGCAAAATTCCTGCGCCTGCTCTCTGAAATGCAAGACCCCCAGCTTCTCCGCTGGTTGCGATTCTGTTCGACTCATTTGCAACGGATTGCACCCGTGGCAAAAAGTCTGGAAGGGAAGTTGCACTAAGTGATTGAGGGCAAAGACCCATAGTTTCGCCAAGGCTGGAAGCCGAATTGCCACCGGCATTCCGATGCAGTGTGTTTGGACCAGTGCCAAGAGGACCAGGGCGAAAACGGCGGGCAGGAAGGCGTTTGCGACGATTGCGTCGCTGGCCGTCCTCAGCGGCGTTGTATGGTGCGTAGTGACCGCTACGTCACGCGTCATTCGACATCGGCCCCCGCTCGCGCAATTAGAAAAGACCCTGCGCCATGTACCCGCCCATATCTCCGAATTCTCTCCTGTGTCGGAGCCGCTGGCCCTGCCGAAATGTGGCGACGTTCGTCCGCCCGAAGCTTTGCTCACTCCGGACCCGCTGCTACAAGGTCAGGATGACTATCTGAACGTGCGTGTCAGCTTCATTGTTGGAGCCGACGGACGCGTGCATAGCGCCTTCATCCTGGAGAGCGGCAGCCCCGACGAAGATCAGACGGTCCTGCGCGCCGTCCGCTTCTGGCGCTATCGCCCCGCACTCTGCAACGGCGTTCCCACCGATTCCGAAGCACGAGTAAGATTCACCATCCGCTAGCTTGCGAATTCTCCTACAATGTCAGCGATGAGGTTGCCGTGACCAAAGAGAATCCAAATGCTCCCAGACCGAAGCAGGATGAACGGCAGGGAGAGCCGATCGACCAGCCCAACGACCAGCCTGTCGCAGGCCATGAGATTGAAGATTTTTTTCAACGCCTCCCGGGCAACTTCCGCTGGCCGAAGCCGAATGCCGAGGCCGTGGCTGCGGCTGTGGAAGCCGTCCAACGCTTGTCCAGCAGCAGTGCCGCCGCGCAGCATCTGGCGGCGAACGGTGAACCGGAGAGCCCCTGCCCAGCGTGCGGAGGTTTGCTGCCGGCGAAGGCTCGCTTCTGTGGCTGGTGCGGAATCCCAATCGCGGGTGATGGCCCCGCTGGAACTAACCCCGGCCAAACTCACGTTCACCACCACTATCATCATCTTGTCCCCGGCCCTGCAGTCTCCGGTCATGCCACCGCGACCGGCGCGCCTGGCACCGAGTCCGAGCCTTCCGCTCCTCGCGGCCGCGCTCCCGGATCTGCTGGCTCTGTAACCGGCGGCCGCGCCGAAGCCGGCGCCCGCCAGCTCGTCCAGGACTCGGCTC
>OBLW0100003914.1_pt1 | contig 11467 bp, 9 predicted proteins | sample 1520161 | NCBI WGS metagenome assembly OBLW01 (sample SAMEA3539309, study PRJEB22396) | soil metagenome | biome: tundra; feature: field; material: soil | place: USA | collected 2010-05 | depth 0.15 m
CTGAAGCGGTTTCTGACGGGGAGTGTTCTTGCTCGCAATACGCTCTGGATGTTCGCAGGGGAGGGTATTCGTCTTTTCCTTCAGGCCGCCTATTTCATCCTCATTGCACGTAGCCTGGGGGTAGGGGAATATGGGGCGTTTGTGGGTGCTGTTGCGCTCGTGGCGCTGGTCGCACCCTTTTCGAGTTGGGGTGTCGGCTTTCTGCTTCTTAGGGAAGTCGCCCGCGACCGCAGCACTTTTGGCCGGTATTGGGGGGCAGGGCTCGCCATAACTGCTCTTTCGGGCTGCATTCTGCTTTGTCTTGTGCTCCTGGTCTCGCACGCCGTATGGGGAAACTCAGTGCCCCTTAAAGTTTTGCTTTTGGTGGGTATTTCCGACGTGATCGTCGTCCGCGTTATTGATCTCGCAGTTCGAGCCTTCATGGCGGTTGAGGTTCTCCGGCGCAGTGCCGAAATGTCCATCGTACTGAGCGCGACACGCGTTTCGGCAGCCCTCTGCCTGAAATTTGCCGTTCACACCCCCACAGCCATGTCGTGGGCTTTTCTATATCTGCTAAGCACATTAGCAGCGACCATCTACAGCGTTGTAGCGGTCACCAGATCGCTTGGCCTCCCAAGTCTCAAACTGCGTCTTTCGCGTGCTGAACTTAAAGAAGGGTTCTATTTTGCGGTGAGTCAGGCCTCGCAGACTGTTTACAACGACATAGACAAGACGATGCTCGTCCGATTCGGAGGACTGGAGGCGACTGGGATTTATGGTGCGGCGTATCGCGTAGTCGACGCTGCCTTTGCGCCGGTGAGCGCGCTGGTGGGTGCGGCGGCTGCCAGGTTTTTTCGCCACGGAAAAAGCGGCATTGCCGGGAGCACCCGCTTTGCCAGGAAACTTCTACCTTATACTGCTGGCTATGGCTTGCTGGCGGCGGCGTTCCTCTTTGTGGCTTCGCCGATATTACCTGCGCTCCTGGGAAAAGGCTTCGCCACAGCAACCTTAGCGTTGCAGTGGCTTTCGCCGTTGGTCCTTCTTAAGTCGATTCATTACTTCTTTGCGGATTCGCTGTCAGCCGCAGGACATCAAGGTCTTCGCGCATCCGTTCAGCTTGGAATTGTCGGACTCAATGTGCTCCTGAACCTATGGTTGATCCCCGCCTATTCGTGGCGGGGAGCGGCTTGGGCAAGTCTGGCTTCCGATGGGGCGCTTGCTGTGGGTTTGTTCGCGGCGATCTTAACCTTGCGACGCAGAGGAGCAATTTCAGACCCTCCTTGCAGCGTCGCGCCAAAGGTGGTTTTGTGAAGTCCGCGATAGATGGGTCCCTCCAAGCCTCAGCCGCACCGGGAGCCGCCGAGAAAGCATTCGTGGTCTTTGTTCTGCTTCTCTCGTTGGGGGTATTCCAGAATCTGAGCGTGACGGGCCCGATCGAAACGCAAAATATGGGATCCTTGGGAATGCAGATTCTTTGGTCACTTGTTTACCTGGTGACACTTGCATTGTATTTCCGCAATTGCGGGAGGCCGCTTCGCACTCTTTTTTTCGTCTCCCCCCTTATCGCGGTGGTCTCATTCGCGGGGGCGTCGGTCTTCTGGTCACAGGACCCGCAACTGTCGCTGCGCCGCTCGATAGCTCTGGGCCTGACTCTTGTCTTCGGTGTGTACCTTGCGTCGCGTTTCAACCCAAGAGAGCAATTCCGGCTTCTAGCCTGGTCCTTTGCGTTTTGCATCATCTTTAGCTTTATTTTTGAGTTGCTGGACCTAAATCCCAGCCAGGGATATCCCGGATGGTATGGTGTCTTTGATATAAAGAACCAGCTCGGCCAAAACATGGTCGTGAGCGCGATGGTCTTCTGGTTTTGGAGGAAACTTGAGCCCAAACACAGAGCACTCGCTAACACTGGGTTTCTCGCATCCGTCAGCTTGCTAGCACTTTCGCTCGCGATGACGGCAGTGAGTGTTTTTGCGGTGCTGATCGTCTTACTGCCGTACTTGCAGTGGACGTTACGGAAGAGCGTACGGAGGGTCGTGGGCGGAATGACGGTCCTGCTTGCAGCGGGAACCGTCTCTTTGATCTACGCACTGACTCATCTTGATTACGTCACTGGCCTTCTGGGCAAAGACGCAGCCCTGACGGGCCGACTGCCACTCTGGATTGTTTCGGCGGTGATGGCGGTTCGCAGGCCCTGGTTGGGCTACGGCTTTAGCGCCTTCTGGCTTCCAGATGAGGGCTACATACAGAGGATCTGGCAACTGCTCGGCTGGATGCCCCCGCAAGCCCACAACGGTGTTCTTGAGCTTTGGTTGGAACTGGGACTTGTGGGGACTGTGCTTTTTTTGTCGGTATTTGCTTACTACGTCGCGAGGGCCCTGCATTTCCTGCGTCACAATCCCGAACCAGCCGCGGCTTGGCCCATTATGTTTCTTATGTTCCTGTTTCTTACGAATCTCACGACCGCCTTCTTCCTTGTGGCTAACGGTCTTGACTTCGTTCTGTTTGTCGCGATCGCAGCTACCATGTACACCCAGGAGCGTGAAGTTCGTGCCAGCAGGCTTGCCACACCGAGGTTAAACTGTGTCTGATTCGGGTGCCCCCGAAAAGCCCGTCGTGCTCGTTTATACTGAGCCGCTTCTAGCGCGCTCCATGACGTTTATCCGCACGCAGGCAGAAGCTCTAACCTCTTTTTCTCCGCACTACATCAGCCCTCACTATCTACGAGAAGGCCTTCCGTTGCCCAAGGAACGCGTACTCGTTATGCGCCGCGGAGAGGGTGGTTTCTCCCGGCTGACTGAGGTGCCATTCAAGATGTTTGGAGTGGCTCCGCTCTTTGTTCGCCGCTTGCGGAGACTCCGACCGGCGCTGCTGCACGCCCAGTTCGGTCACATGGGCGTCCGGGCTTTACCGCTGGCTCGCCGACTGGGCATTCCGCTGGTGGTGACCTTCCAGGGCTGCGAGGCGACGATGTACGATGAGTTCTTACGGGCCGACGTCTCCTACTCTGTTCGTGTCTATGTCCGGCGACGCAGCGCTCTCAATGTCAGCGCAGCCCTCCTGATCGCCGTCTCGGATTTCACTCGTGACGAGATGGTCCGGCAAGGCTTTTCCGCGAACAAGATTGTGGTTCATTACGTTGGCGTGGATACTGAGCTTTTTCGCCCAAACCCCGAAGTTAACCGAGAGCCCATCGTCCTGTTCACGGGGCGGCTGGCAGAAAAGAAGGGCTGTGAGTACTTGATAAGGGCCATGGCCAAGGTGCAAGCCGCATCGCCACACATGGAGTTGGTGGTGGTGGGAGACGGTCCTCTTCGGCCGGAACTGGAGCGGCTGGCCCGCCAGAATCTCTGCAAGTATCGGTTTCTGGGTTTCCAGCCGCCCGATGTGGTCAAACACTGGATGAACCGGGCGCGAATTTTTGGCGCGCCCAGCGTCCGCGCGCGATCTGGCGACGCCGAGGGTTATCCCAACTCGTTCGCCGAGGCACAATCCATGGGGCTTCCTGTCGTAAGCTTTTCCTCCGATGGAGTAAGGGAGGCCGTCGCCCACGGAAAGACCGGTTTCCTGGCGCCCGAGCGCGACACCGAAGGCCTGGCCCATTATCTGCAGAAGCTCTGCACTGATCAAGGTCTGTGCACGCAAATGGGAGAGGCGGCGAGAGCACATGTATGCGAACACTTTAACCTCCGAACTCAAACCAGAAAACTGGAAGAGTTGTATATGCGGGTATTGGGAAAAGACCCAAGCCAATTGCCTTGGCACGGACAAACGGAGGGAGAGCTTGGTGAGCGAGTCGCGGCGCTGGACGCCCAAGGGTGACGGCAAACTGCTCTATGAATTCCTGCCGGAAGATACCTCCCGTCAGACCCACGGCTTGCGCGAGGCTCTGCGGGTGCTGGATCGCGTTTCGGCGAGAGATGGCCCGGTCACTATTCTCGACCTAGGCTGCGGAGAGGGCGGGAGTTATGATGTGTTTTTGGCGCGAAACCGCAGGACACGCTGGGTGGGACTGGACATCGCCGATTCCGGGGAAGTGAATTCCCGACCCTCAAGAAACCTGCCTTTCTGCACGTATGATGGGGTTCAGATTCCTTTGAGCGATCATGCAGTTGACATCGCGTATTCGCGTCAGGTTTTCGAGCACGTGAGGTACCCGCAACTGCTGATTGGGGAGGTGCACAGAGTATTGAAGCCTGACGGCGTCTTCGTAGGTTCGACGTCTCACCTTGAGCCGTTCCACTCCCGCAGCTATTGGAACTACACACCATACGGTTTTTGCATTCTATTGCGCGAAGCTGGGTTCCGGTCGATTCTTGTCCGGCCCGGAATTGATTCGCTGACGCTCATCGGTCGCCGCTACTTCAGCTACGTCAAACTCGCGGGACTCTTCGAGCCTTTCTTCACAATTGAATCGCCGGCGAATGCGGTTTTGGAAGGCGGGCTTCGCATGCTTGGCCAGCCTACAAAAAGAAGAAATGCCTTCAAGCTGCTTTTTGCCGGCCAGTTCTGCTTTCTCGGTCAGAAGTGAGACGGATTGGGCTGGATGCGGGCTCTGCGCAGTCGCCGAATCCCAGAGCCTGAATGCTCCCATCGTCCGCCGCTGCGGGACCCTCGACTGGACTATTGCGGAAATGAACATCTACACACCATTTCTAAAGTTCTTTAGACCACGCCGCCTGCACGCGTTCTATCGGCTCTTGAGTGTGAACGAGAGCACCCGTGTGTTGGACATCGGCGGCGGAGCATTCTTCTGGGACCTGGCCCTTTCCGAAGGACTTCCTCTTCCCCAAGTCACCGTGCTCAATATCCGCCCAGCTGGAGATGACGCGCGAAGCTTTTTACGCTGGATTGTTGCCGACGCCCGCGCTAGTCAGCTCCCGGATAACTCCTTTGACCTTGTATTCAGCAATTCACTGGTTGAGCACCTCGGAGATTTTAAGAGCCAGAAACTCTTTGCCGACGAAGTACGGCGACTTGCGCCCAGATTCTTTGTACAGACGCCCGACAGGCTGTGCCCCGTGGAACCGCACTTCGTCACACCGTTCATTCATTGGCTTCCGAGAGACGTCCAGCGGCGGCTGATCCGGAATTTCACAGTCTGGGGCTTAGGCGCACGCCCCTCCCAGTCCTGCTGTGACCACCTAAGCGAGGAAATCGCATTGCTCTCCAAGCGAGAAATGAAGCAGCTTTTCCCAGATGCCACCGTGCTGTCGGAGCGATTCGCCGGGGTTCCCAAGTCGCTGATTGCGGTGAAGACGGGCACTCCGGTTCCCTCACCCAGTGTGGCAGTCGATTCGGTCGTCTCGATCGACAGTCCCGGCACATGAGGATCGCTTTCTGCCACAATCTTTACCAACAGCGCTCCGGAGAGGATATCGCTTTTGACTTCGCGGTTCGGCTCCTTCGAGACAATGGCCACCACGTTTCTGTGTACAGCGCCAGCAACTCCGCGATTAAGAGTTTCACAACAACTGACAAGCTGTTATTCCCGATACGTACGGTTTACTCTCGGGGAGTCCGCCGTCTGGTCCGGCAGTTCGCCGTGGCGGAACAATCCACTGTGGCGATTGTTCAGAATGTGTTTCCGCTACTGTCACCGTCTGTCTATTACGGGCTGGCAGACGCCGGCTTGCCGATCATCCAGTTTGTGTTCAACTACCGGTTGCTCTGCTCCAACGGCCTGCTCTTCACGCAAAACGAGATTTGCGAGCGTTGTGTCCGCGGCAATCACATTCACGGAATTCTGCGGCGCTGTTACCGCAATAGCTACGCGCTGAGCGCGACCTATGCAGCTGCGCTGAGCGTGCATCGATGGGCCGGTACATGGAGAAAACTCGTTAGCATATTCGTAACGCCTGACGAATTCTTGGCAAACAAGTTGATCGAAGGTGGCATTGACTCCGACAAGATACGAGTCGTCAGCAACCCGTTCGACATTTCAGGGTTAACGCCAAAATATGACGGGGGCGAATACGTTCTCTTCGTAGGACGTCTAATTCGCGCCAAAGGAATCTTCACGCTCCTGGAAGCTGCTTCTTCGTTGGATGGCCCCCGGGTTATTATCGTTGGCGACGGTGAAGAGGCTGAGCGCGTTCGCTCACACCCGGCGGTTGTTGATGGCAAAGCAGAGTTCATAGGGCCGGTTTATGGTTCACAATTCGATGAGTTGGTCAGAAACTCCGCGTGCGTGGTTGTGCCGTCGGAATGGTACGACAATCTTCCCATGATCGTCTGCCAGGCCTTTGGGGCGGGGAAACCGGTTATCGCTTCTTGTATTAACGGGATTCCGGAGTTTGTGCAGCATGAGAAGAATGGCCTTCTTTTCACGCCGGGAAGTGCAAATGAACTCCGAGAATCGATTGAACGTTTGCATCGCGATCCAAGCCTGCGCCGGACATTGAGCCTCGGCGCAAGGTCTACCGCGGAAACGGTGCTGTCTCCGACACTCTGGCAGCAGAACATGAACTCCGTTTTGCAGCAAGCCCTTGAGGGGCGCGTTGGGAGGAGTTAACCGTGAAAATAGACTTAGAAAACGCATTCGCGCACAAGAGGATCTTGGTCACCGGGGGGCTCGGCTTCATCGGAAGCAACCTGGTATTGCGTTTGGCGTCGATGGACGCCCACGTTGTAGTGGTGGACTCCCTAATTCCAGCTTATGGGGGGAACACCTTCAATTTGGAAGCGGTCACGCAAAGAGTTCACGTCAACATCGCAGATATTCGCGATCCCCACTGCATTGCATACCTGGTACAAGGTCAGGACTACATTTTCAATTTGGCTGGCCAAGTGAGTCATCTGGACAGCATGGAAGATCCCCTGACAGATCTTGAGATCAATTGTCGGGCGCAGCTCTCTCTCCTCGAAGCCTGTCGTCGACTCAACCGCAGGCCAAAGCTGGTATTCGCGAGCACGCGCCAGATCTATGGTCGCCCCCAGTACTTGCCCGTGGATGAGCAGCACCCAATTGTGCCGGTAGACATTAACGGCATCAACAAAATGGCAGCGGAATCCTACCACTTGCTGTATTCGCGGATCCACGGCGTACAGGCGTGCAGTCTCCGGCTCACGAACACCTTTGGTCCGCGGATGCGCGTAAAAGATGCAAGACAGACGTTTATTGGATTGTGGCTCCGCCAGCTAATTCAAAAGGAGCAAATTCGCGTTTACGGCGATGGCGAACAGGAACGGGATCTCAACTTCGTTGACGATGTCGTGGATGCCTTCCTGCTTGCGGCCGCCAGTCCGGAGTCCACGGGGCAGGTGTTTAACTTGGGAGCCCCCTCGATTTCTCTAAAGTGTCTTGCCGAGCTCATGATCGAGCTGAATGGGGGGGGCTCGTGCACCCTCGTCCCGTTCCCAGACAACCGAAAACCAATCGACATCGGCACCTACAGAGGTGATTACACAAAGATCAATAGAACGCTGGGCTGGGAACCGACGACTCCCCTGCGCGAGGGCCTCTTGCAAACGATTGAATACTATCGAAGTAATGCAGAACGGTATTGGTAGGACACGACGATGACGCTCGATCCCATTCCGCAAGCTTCCCCTCTGTCACAATACTTAGCCCATCGCGCGGAGATCGATGCCGCGGTCCAGCAAGTGATGTCCGCGGGACGTTACATTTTGGGGCATGAAGTAGAGGAATTCGAGAAGGAGTACGCCGATTACATCGGCACGCGATTTGCGATCGGTGTGGCATCGGGCACCGACGCCTTGGTACTCGCCCTCCGAGCCTGCAAAGTGGGGCCGGGTGATGAGGTCATTACTAGTCCGCACACGGCAGTGGCGACCGTGGCAGCGATCGAACTAGCAGGAGCGGTTCCAGTCCTGGTCGACATTGAGCCGGACACTTTTCTTATTGATCCCTCCAAAATCGAAAACGCGATCTCAAGTCGCACGCACGCGATCATTCCAGTTCATCTGTTCGGCCAGCCTGCGGACTTGAGCGCGATTCTAGCGATTGCCCAACCTCACGCTATTCACGTTATCGAAGACTGCGCTCAAGCGCATGGAGCGTTGTACCGCGACAAGAGAGTTGGGAACTGGGGCATCGCGGGCTGTTTCAGCTTCTATCCGACGAAGAACCTTGGTGCCATCGGGGATGGCGGCATGGTCGTCACGGACGACGAGAATCTGGCTAGCGAAGTGCGGAAGCTCCGTGAGTACGGTTGGCGAGAGCGCTTCATTAGCGAAGTTCCGGGCTTGAACAGTCGACTCGATGAAATCCAGGCGGCTATTCTGCGCGTCAAATTGCGCCATCTTGATCGGAGTAATGATCGGCGTCGACAGATCGCCGAGCAGTACACACATGCACTGTCGTCGCAATTGGCAGTTCCGGTCGTGAAGGCAAGCCGTACGAGTGTGTTTCATCAGTATGTGGTTCGTTCATCCGCTCGCGGCGACCTCCAGTCGGACCTGCGAGGACAAGGCGTAGGAACTGCGGTTCACTATCCAACGCCTATCCATCTCCAGCCAGCCTATCGAGGCAGAATTGGCGACAATGGTTCTTTTCCGGTGGCTGAGCGAGCCGCCGGGGAAATACTCTCGCTACCTCTGTATCCCGAGCTGGATACCTCGCAGATAGAGCGCGTGATCAATGCAATTCGGAACAGTTTTGCCGCTGCCGGTTACGCTCGCATATGAACACGCCGAAACAAGTGTTCCATTCCCTTTGGGAGGAAAAATTGGCAGGTGGCGGCTGCGAACTGTACGTTATTGGAAAGAATGCGCGAGTCGATGCTGCGGCACTTGCGTTGAAGCCAGGTGGTCGCCTCCTCGATGTAGGATGCGGCACTGGCCTCCTGAGTCTGGCCGCCCACAGTAAGTTCGATGAGGTCCACGGGGTCGATCTCGCCGAAGAGGCTGTCGCCGTCGCCTCTACGAACGGCATGATCGCACATCGTCTCGACCTTAACGTCGAATCACTTCCATACCCAGCGAGCTTTTTCGACGCGATCACTGTGCTTGCCGTGCTTCCTTATGTATACGACCCGAAGCATGTCTTGAGCGAATGCTGCCGGGTTCTCCGCCCTTCGGGGCAACTGCTGGTCGCGGCCGCCAACATGCGAACGATCGCGAAGATGTTCAGACTATGTTTCTTAGGAAGGTTCCCTTCTACTTCGAAAGGCGCTCGAGCAGGCTACGACGGTGGCGCCATGCACTATTTTTGCTCTCGCGACCTCAGCATTTTGCTAAGCGACGCAGGGTTCCATCTGGTCCGTGCAACTGGCCTCTACTATCGACCAAAGATCTTTGGAGGCAACTTATCCCAGTTGCCGATGCTTCGCGACACGCTTCGCGAGTTCTTGGCCGGTGAGGTTTTGCTTGAGGCTGAGCGCGGGTACAACGAGGAAGCTCTGTCCTAGAGCACATACGCTTCACGAGTACAAGCGACGACAGAGCACCTACGTATCCCGAATTGGAGACGTCACAGATAGAGCGCGTGATCGATGCATCCTGAAGCACTTTGTCGCCGCCGATTGCGTTCGCGTGTGAACACGCCCAAGCAAGTGTTTGGTTCCCCGACATTCAAGCTCGGAGTTTTTGGTGGGCGCATCTGTTAACAGCTCGGATGCCGTTGCTTGGTTTCAAATGACCCGTTCTTTCGAAGCAGTCAAACGGTTCGTACTCCAGACTTCTGTTGGCCGAGCCCTGTTGGTTCCACATCGCCTTCGAACAGCTTTGTCTTACTGCACCCCTCAATTGGGGCAAGCACTCCGATGGACGTTTTCTTCTCGCGAGTTGGCAAACTTCACCTACAACTTGACACCTCGCAATCGTGAATATCTTGCTCACATGGTTTCTGTCGTGACCGGAACACCTTACTCCTCGGCGTTGGACTATCTAAACGAAATCGACAATGATGAAGACATGAAGGGACGCATACAAAGCCGGATCGCAGAAAGCTCGATGCGCCATTGTTATGATCCAGTCTTTGCCGTAGGCAGGCGAATGGGCTGGTACGCGTTCGTTCGCATACTGAAACCAAAAGTGATCATAGAAACGGGCGTAGACAAGGGTCACGGCTCTGTCGTGCTCTGCGCGGCGCTGATCCGGAACGAAGGTGAGGGTTTTCCGGGTCAATACTACGGTACCGATATCAATCCGAGAGCAGGTTATCTCCTCACTGACCCCTACAGTAGAGTTGGGAAAATATTATACGGTGACTCTCTGCAGTCTTTAAACAAGATTGCTGAAATCGATGTTTTCATTAACGATAGCGATCACTCCGCTGAGTATGAACGGCGAGAATATGAAGCAATATTGCCGAAATTGCGGCCCGGAGGGATCATTCTGGGAGATAATTCGCACGCGACCAGTATCCTGGCGAAGTTTTCTGAAGAGCACGGCAGACAGTTCCTCTTCTTCCGAGAACAGCCCGAGGACCACTGGTATCCTGGTGCCGGAATCGGTATTTCTTTCGAAGGGTGAATGCGCATCGAGGAGTACTGATGCCATGTCAGAACAGTCTTCCTGGCTAGCCGACTACGTTCGCGCGCCGAGATATCAATGATTTATTCGCAACCAATACCTTTCCGATTGTCGGGCACAAAGTCATGAGATTATCGCCAGCCGTAAACGTCGATGACGAACCGTCCGGTTTCCGCTGCGGAACAGATGCTAAGATGCGGGTTGTCTTTGTCACGAACATATGCCCTCACTACCGCGTACGTACATTTGAAACGCTTTCGGCCTACTGTTCTGTCAAGTATTACTTCTTTTCGGCTGGCAACGAGTGGTACTGGCAACGGAACCACGGGACTCGCACCGGCCATTTCGAATGCGAATACTTGAAAGGAGTGGCGGTTGGAGGAACCCGGATCACTCCGACGCTCGTCACCAAACTCCTGAAAGAGCCTTGTGATGTCTTTGTAAAGTGCATCAACGGCCGGTTTGCGTTGCCGGTCACGTATCTCGTTTCCCGCTTGCGCCGTAAGCCATTTGTGCTCTGGACGGGGATATGGATGACATTACAGACGCCCTTTCATCGTCTGATATATCCGCTCACTCGCTACATCTATCGGAACGCAGACGCGATCGTCGTCTACGGCGAGCACGTTAAGCGATATCTTATGTCCCAAGGAATTCAAGCGGAGAAAATTTTCGTTGCTGCCCACGCGATTGACAACTCTTTTTACTCCAAAGTCATTGACCACCATGAAACGCAAAAACTGCTGGACCGACTACGCATAAACCGTAATCAACGAATTGTGCTCTACTTGGGTCGCATGGAAGCCCACAAGGGACTGACTTACCTGGTAGAAGCCTTTCAGCGGCTCACCTCTGACGATGCTGTCTTGCTACTCGCCGGGGACGGCGCCGAGAGTAACCGGCTGCGAGAATTAGTGTTCACGTTGGGTATGACGGACCGTGTTCGTTTTGCGAGCTATGTGCCTCCCGACGAAACGCCGACCTACTATGCCCTTGCCTCTGTCTCGGTACTCCCGTCGATCACAACAAAGGTCAGCAAGGAGACTTGGGGGCT
>OBLW0100003917.1_pt1 | contig 11465 bp, 9 predicted proteins | sample 1520161 | NCBI WGS metagenome assembly OBLW01 (sample SAMEA3539309, study PRJEB22396) | soil metagenome | biome: tundra; feature: field; material: soil | place: USA | collected 2010-05 | depth 0.15 m
ACCATCCGCACCTTCACCGCCGGCGTGTGGCCCCGCTAGAAGCAAACCATCGACCCCGACCGCGGATCATCGCCCGGTGCCGATAGGTCTCCCAGCACAAAACCAGGGGACTTTCTCGAATTTTCGACGATTCCGAATCCTCTCTATTACATTTTGATTGCGCAATAACCAACCCACTCAGTTAGAATGCCGCCGCACTCGCCCGACGAAGAATAACCTTATTCTTATGGGCCTCCGTTCGAGAACCGTTCGGTTCGAAAGAGGCTGTATGAGCAACTCTGCTCTCGCGCCGCATCACCCGACCCTGATTCTGTTTGCGGTGACCACGTCTCTACTGTTTTCTTTGACCGCGCCGCCGACGCTAGCTCAAATCACCACCGATCCCCCGTCCTACGGCCCCTACAACGCCACCTTGCTCTCCGACGGCGAAGGCCTGCACAAGCCTCTGCTCGAGCACGACTCCGTGCTCCGCGCCGACTCCCCGTGGTCGTTGTACTGCTGGATGAAAACGGATGTGGCTCTCCGTGCCCCAACTCTTCTAGCCGGAATCGGAAATCCTCACGAAGAATACCCCCGCTATCTCGCCCTCGACGCCGGCAAACTGATTTTGTGGATGGGCAAAGATAATTCCCTCAGCGCCCCAGCCGTTCTGAGTTCCGCCAAATGGCATTTTCTCGCCGCCACCTTTGACGGAAATGAATTCCATCTGTATAGCGATGGCGCATTGATAGGCAGCGGAAAGCTCGACCTCGGTTCCGCAAGCCCCGTTCTCCACATGGCCCCGCCAAATCATAGTGACCCGGTCGTCCTAAGCGAAGCGAAGGATCTCAACCGATCCTCAGCGCCGGCTTCCAATGCACAGCACTTCGGTGGCAAGATCGCCTCCCTCATGCTCCTGCGGCGCGCCTTAAGCTCCGACGAAATCAAGCAACTCCATCAGCAGCCCCCCGAATTCTCGCTCATCGAATACGAAGAAGGCTCCAAGCCCTGGCCCGTACAAACCCGCGCCCAAGCGGGCTATCGCGCCCCGCAAGATCCCTCGCTAATGCCCACCGGCAAAGCGCCATTCTCCCGTCCCATCGCTCGTGCAGCACAACCTTCCCAGCCAGCGTTGCAGGAATCCGGACCCGACACCTGGACGCTAGCAAGCGGTTGGATGCTCAGCCCCACACCCGAGGTAAAAGCAGAAGGCCCCGAAATCACGCAACCAAACTTCAACACCAAAGACTGGATGCAAGCCACCATCCCCGGCACCGTTCTCACCACCATGATCGACCGAGGCATCTACCCTGACCCCGACTATGGTCTGAACAATCTAGCCATTCCCGAAACCTTGAATAAACAAGACTATTGGTATCGCATCGAATTCAAAGCACCCGCCGTGCCAGACAGCCGCCATCTAACGCTAACCTTCGAAGGCATCAACTACGCCGCCGCAGTCTGGCTCAACGGACACTCTCTCGGCACCATCAAAGGTGCCTTCATCCGCGGCGTCTTCGATGTCACCAACGTAATCAAGCCCAGCCAGACTAATGTCCTAGCCGTGCGCGTCTCTCCCCCACCACACCCCGGCATCCCGCAAGAACAATCCATCAAAGGCGGCCCAGGCGAAAATGGCGGCATCCTGTGCCTGGACGGCCCCACCTTTGTAGCCACCGAAGGCTGGGACTGGATCCCCGCCATCCGCGACCGCGACACCGGCATATGGCAACCGGTAACACTCACCGCGTCCGGCGGCGTAAAAATCGGCGACCCCCAAGTAATCACCACGCTACCGCTGCCCGACACCACCCGCGCCGACGTAGAAATTTCCATCCCCCTCGACAACACCAACAGCGCCACAGTTCGAGGCACGCTGAACGCCTCATTCGAACAAGTCACCGTCTCCAAGCCGATCACGCTAGCCCCAGGCAAAAGTACGATCAACCTAAGCCCCGCCGAATTCCCCCAACTCACCGTCCAAAATCCCCGCCTGTGGTGGCCCAACGGCTACGGCAAACAAGATCTCTATCATCTAGAGCTAACCTTCACCGAAAGCGACAAGGAATCCGGCACCAAGCAACTGCGCTTCGGCATTCGCGAAATCACCTACGAACTGAGCCTGTTAGATTCGGCGGGCCATCTCCGCCGCGTAGAATATTCCCCAACCCTCGCCCGCCAGAAAAACGAAAAAGTAGTCGACGTCTCCCACGAAGGCATGCGCGAAATCCCCGCGGCGGACCCCTTCCCCGCCAATTTCCCCGAGGCCTGGCGCGAAGGCTGGCACTCCTGGGTAGCCTCCCTAACTCCCGGCGCCGAATCCTCCTCCTCCATCCATTCGCTCGAAGACACCCGTACCGCCCCCTACCTGGTTATCAAAGTGAACGGTGTTCGAATCGCCGCCCGCGGCGGCAACTGGGGCATGGACGATTCCCGCAAGCGAGTAAGCCGCGCCCGCCTCGAGCCCTACTTCCGCCTCCACAAACAAGCCAACCTAAACATCATCCGCAACTGGGTGGGCCAAGACACCGAGCAAGTCTTCTTCGACCTGGCCGACGAATACGGCCTGCTAATCTGGAACGATTTCTGGGCCTCCACACAAAACTACAACGTAGAGCCCGAAGACCCGCAACTCTTCCTTGACAACGCCCGCGACGTAATCCTCCGCTTCCGCAATCACCCCTCGATCGTAATGTGGTGCGGCCGCAACGAAGGCGTCCCTCAACCCATCCTAAACAAAGGCCTAATCGACCTAATCACCGAGCTAGATGGCACCCGCTACTATTCCCCAAGCTCTAACCAAGTAAATCTGCAAAACTCCGGGCCCTACAAATACCAACCCCCCGCGCTCTACTTCACGACCTTAAACCACGGCTTCTCGGTAGAAACCGGCACCCAATCCCTCTCCACCCTAGAATCCCTGCAAGCCTCCATCCCGAAACCCGACCAGTGGCCCATCGACGACGTCTGGGCCTACCACGACTGGCACGCCAGCGGCAACGGCGAGGTCACCCCATTCATGAATGAACTACAATCCGAATTCGGTGCCGCCACCAACCTCGAAGACTTCGAACGCAAAGCCCAAATGCTAAACTACGTAGAACACCGCGCCATCTTCGAGGGCATGAACGCCCACCTTTGGGCCCCCAACAGCGGCCGCATGCTCTGGATGACCCAACCCGCATGGCCCAGCAACATGTGGCAAATCCTAAGCTCCGATTACGATACCCAAGCCAGCTACTACGCCGTAAAAAAAGCCAGCGAACCCATCCACATCCAACTCGATCCATCCAACAACCAGGTAGCCATCGTAAACAACACCACCTCCGCGTTGACCGCCCTAACCGCCGCGGCTAACGTCTTCTCGCTCGACAACAGGCTCCTGCTCCACATCGAAGAAAAGCACGACGCCGCGCCCAACGCCACCATGAACGCCTTCAAACTAGACCTAACCCAACCCCTAGCCACAGGCGTAATCCTAATAAAGTTAGAACTGCGCTCCGCCGACAACCATCTCCTCTCCGACAATCTCTATTGGCTAGCGGCAGACAGCACTTCCTACCGCGCTCTGAATCGCCTAAGCCCAGTGACCCTCACCACCACAGCCACCTCCACCCACGACGACAACAACTTCATCCACATCCGCGTCCAACTAAAAAATTCTGCCACCATCCCGGCGCTAGCCGCCAAGCTAACGCTCCTAAACAAGTCCGACAATTCCCGCATCCTCCCAGCCTACCTCTCCGACAACTACGTCTCCCTGCTCCCAGGCGAATCCCGCGAAATCGAAATCGAGTATCCGACCTCAGCCACAGCAGAGAATGCGACGCCGCAAATCGCCCTCCGTGGTTGGAACGTAACCCCCCAAACAATCCCGGCGACTCCACAAAAGTGATTAAAGCCCAACCGCTGAAACAATTGTTCGCCAACGCGACAACCCCGTCCCAGTTCTGAACACGCCGACTCCACTGTTCTCCCCTCACTGCAAACAAATCGAATCCTGCCAATGTATTAGGAATATGACTCCGAAGTGCACCCAGCCCAGCCTTATTTGACTGTCCAGCGTCGGAGGCACTTACCTGTGACCCATTTCTTCCAAGACATCCGCTTCGTAATCGCCGTAACCCTAGCCGCCTGCTACATCCCAGCCCGCCGCGCCTCCCAAGTCGACCCCATGGTCGCCCTCCGCTACGAGTGAAGATCACCTTGCTTCAAGTAACCTTTTCTCGCCGCCAATGCGCTCCAGTTTCGTGTCCAGTTTCGTTGACTTCATAGCGCACGCAACTCTAAGATGTGCCACCGATGTCCGACCCCTCCTTTTTGATTGGCCAGACTATTTCCCATTACCGCATCGTCGAAAAACTCGGCGGTGGAGGTATGGGTGTGGTCTACAAAGCAGAAGACACCCGCCTTCGCCGTTTCGTGGCGCTAAAGTTCCTCCCACCCGACGTGGCCCGCGACCCGCAAGCCCTGGCGCGCTTCCACCGCGAAGCCCAAGCCGCATCCGCCCTGAATCACCCCAACATCTGCACCATTTACGACATGGGCGAACAAGACGGCCAAGCTTTCATCGCCATGGAATTTCTCGATGGCATGACCCTGAAGCACCGCATCGGCGGAAGCCCCGTAGAAACCGATGTCCTACTCACGCTGGCAATCGGAATCGCCGACGGCTTGGACGCCGCCCACGCCGAAGGCATCGTTCATCGCGACATCAAACCCGCCAATATTTTCGTTACCAAGCGAGGCCACACCAAGATTCTCGACTTTGGTTTAGCTAAGGTTACGTTCACCGGCAGTGGCTCTGCCGGAGCAACAGTGACCGGCGACATGACCGCCGACGTGAGCGCCGAACACCTGACCAGCCCTGGCAGCACGCTAGGCACGGTCGCTTACATGTCTCCCGAGCAGGTCCGCGGCAAGGAACTCGACGCCCGCACCGACCTATTCTCGTTCGGTTCCGTCTTATACGAAATGGCGACCGGCATGCTCCCCTTCCGCGGCGACACCTCCGCGCTGATCTTCAAAGCCATCCTGGATGGCGCGCCCCCCGCGCTTATACGGCTGAATCCCGAAGCCCCTACGGAATTGGAACGCATCATTAACAAAGCTTTAGAGAAAGATCGTAATTTGCGGTACCAAAGCGCCCCGGATATGCGCGCTGATCTTTCGCGACTCAGGCGCGAACTGGATTCAGGAAACTCGACAGGCGCTGCCATTTCCGGAAGCGTTCCGGTCGTTCCGGCAAGTTCGTCATCCGTGTCGGCCGTTGCGGCCGTTCCCCACAACCGGCGCAGGTATTTGATCGTTGGCGCTGGTGCGGCTGTGCTGGCCGTGGCTGGAATCGCCGGATGGTATTTCCTGCGCGGACCAGAGGGAGCGGGAAAGGTCACATCCATCGCGGTGTTGCCCTTCGTGAATGCCACCTCCGATCCCAACAATGAATACCTGAGCGATGGCTTGACGGAAAGCCTCATCGGGACGCTCTCGCAACTCCCCAATATCAAGGTGATGGCTCGCAGCACCGTCTTCCGCTTCAAGGGCAACCAGCAAGACCCCCAGCAGATCGGAAAATCCTTGGCTGTCGGAGCAGTGCTGATGGGGCGCGTAACGCAGCACCTCGATGTGGTAGCGGTCCAAGCGGACTTAGTAAACACTCAGGATGGCACCGAGCTCTGGGGCTCGCACTACGAACGCAAACTCGCCGACGTCCCGCAGGTGCAAAGCGACATCACCCGCGACGTCTCCAAAAAGTTGCAAGTCCACTTGAGCAGCGCCGAGCGACAAAAGCTGGGGAACGCCGGCACGACCAATCCCGAAGCCTACCGCCTGTATCTAGAAGGCCGTCAACAGTGGTACGGACGCACCACTCCGGGCATCAAGAAGAGCATCGAGCTGTTCCAGCAAGCCATAGCCACAGATCCGAACTACGCCCTCGCCTACACCGGACTGGCCGACAGCTATTGCGTCGCCACCGGCTACGGCGTAATCGTCCAACCCAAACAAGCGTTCGCCTTGGCGGATACCGCATCACGCAAGGCCCTGGAACTCGATGATTCGCTGTCCGAAGCCCACGCCGCCCGCGCCGGCGTGCTGAGTTCCACCTATAAATGGAGCGAGTCCGAGCCGGAGTTCCGCCGCGCCATCGAGCTGAATCCCAACAATGCCAACGCCCATTACTTCTACGGTTTCACCCTGCTGATGCCGCTAAACCGCATCGACCAGTCTCTCGAAGAGTTCCGCGCGGCGCTGTCGCTCGACCCTCTTTCTCCCATCGTCAACACCAACTACGGGCTGACCCTGCTGGTCGCCCACCACTATCCCGAGGCCATCGCCCAACTCCAGAAGGTGTTGGAACGCGATCCCTCCTTCGCACCGGGAAATTTCTACTTGTCGCAAATCTACGCAAATGTCGGCCGCTATCCCGAGGCGGTTAGTGCACTGGAAAAGGTCTCAACCGGGGCGAAAGGCCGCTGGACTCGAGACGCGCAGGGCTACCTCAACCTAATGCTCGATCCCTCTCCCCTCCCGCCGCCCGCCGCCGTTGCCGAGGCCTACGCCCTGGCCGGCGATCGCAATAACGCCTTCGCCTACCTCGAGAAGGCCTACGCCGAACAAGACGCCGAGCTGATGGCCTGCATCCGCTTCCCAGCCTTCGACCAACTTCGCTCCGACCCCCGTTGGGCCAGTCTTATGAACCGCCTCGACCTGCCACACTAAGAACCGACCAAGCCGCACGCCCCACCCAAATCGCATCCAGGACCACAATTTGCCTTTCCGAACCGTGCCGTCACCCTCCCAAACCCGTCATTTCGAAAGGAGCGGGTCGACTTTTGCTTTCCCAACTGCTTCAGCGAATGGATCGGCCTCCGCAGAGAATGTTGCCTGGACCGTTTGGTTCGTCAATGACTGGGTCCGCCCAAGGCTGTGGCCAACGATTATTTTCACAACGGCGGATCCCGCGGAACGTGGCTCAAAATCGTACTGGCCCTACTTTTATTGGGGGGCAAGTTCGTCCGGTACGGAATTCTAGGCACGCTGGTGGTCTATGCTTCCGCCGGATTTCCAATTCGAGAGACTCCGATGGATCGCTTCGCAAATAATTCAGATCATTCCAATCATTCGCCGGGGTGGCCCATCGCATCCGCCCTAAGGTCCAGTTCGCACTAGGGCAACTCTCTCTTGTCAGTACGAAAGTAATGTTAATAGAAGAACGGCAAACTGCGAACTTGGGCGTAGGAGGCAACAAGTAGGAAACGTCCCTCGCTCGTTCTTGGACTCCTGGTCTGTTCCGCCACTGCGTCCGCGCAGCAAACCGCCTAAACTCCGATGAAGTACGCATCAACGGAATGGCCTGCCGCACCGCAAAACAAGCGCCACCGGCCACGCAAGTAGCGACCTCTCCCTCCTCGTCGCCCGCGCCCTCATCAGAGGTTCCAGCCAATCCATTTGCATCTTCGGACGCGCCAGCCGCACCGGCGGCGGCTCCAGTTACCAAAGCCAAGGATAGCAGCGCCGCAGCGCAACCGGTTTCAGACCATGGCCAAATCTCCCCAGGCTCCAGAATCGTCATCGCGCCCATGGGAGGATTTGAAATCTACTTTGCCGCGGCCATGCGCGAAAAGAAAGTCCCCGTACAGCTCACCCTCGACAAAGAAACGGCCCAATATTTCGTCGTCTCGACGGAACCTGAATGGCACGGCTTCGTCTACGGCTCGGGCGGAAGCCAACGGGAACCAGAACGGCGGAAGCCCAGCCCACGGGGCTGCCGCCAGCTCGACCCGAGGTCTCGAAGCAAGCATTATGCTGATCGACGCAAAGTCCAAGGATGCAGTGTGGACCTATGAAGTGCGCAAGAGCAGCCACGGCGAGTTGCTCCTAGGGACTCATGCCGCTCGCGGACAGCAGTCCCTAGCAGAGGTGTGCGCAGAACGCCTGAAGGACTTCATCGAAAAGGTAAATAACAACGCCGCAGACTCGTTCGGGGTGGCCCATCCTTGCGGTTTTTGCAAGGGTGGGCCCTTTCTTTACCCTGAAGGGAACCTCCGTTGACGCCCTCGCGGGCCGAACCCACTCTCATCAATTGCCCATTTTCTTAATCGCCCCAAGCGGCGTCTGCAAAGTCCCATCATTATTGATATCGAAGTCATACGAAAACGGCGTGAACGATCCCGCCTTATAAAAAACCACCTTGCCGTCCCCTGTAAAGCAATCGAACAGCATCTCCCCGCCCAATCCCTCGGTAATCGTGGCTTTCCCGGAACGGAAAACCACTTTCATCCCGGCCATACCAGACACATGTTCCCAGCGCCCCTCATACTTGCCTGCGCAGCTCACCAAACCTGCTTTCGGGGCTTGCCCAGCCGCCCGTTGCGCCGGCGCAGCCGGCGCCGCTGTCGTCGACATCCGGATATTCTCCGGAGTCGTATCCACCGTGTCGGACCCAAGACCAGTATCCACCCCCGGCACCTTGATGGCGTACATGTTCAGATTCTGTCCGCGGATCTCGCCTTCCACCCACTGGCCGTTAACCAGCACTTGCACCCGATCGTGCAGATCGTATTGCCCCGCCGCGTGATCCTCCGCCGTAAGTTTTCCCACCCGTCGCACTTCCGTCGGCCAAAGCTTCGAAACATCGATCCCATTCGGCAAATGCACCACATAAGAACGCCCCTGCACCTGGATGACTTTCGCTTCCTGCCACCCGTCGATCAAAACGCGCACCGTATCGCCAACCTTAAATCCGCCGGGCCCCGTTCCATTCACGTTCCCCGCCGCACTGGGCACCGGAATAACGGCCCCGCGGGCCTCGGCCTGTGCCTCCGCCGCAGTCTGCTCATGGCACTTCGGAAGCAAGGCCATCACCTGCTGATAGGTAGACTTCCCTCGCTGAAATGGGCGCCCCCCAGTGAACGATTGCACATCGCACACGTCGTTGGGTTTAGTCCCCGTGCAGGACAGAAATTTTAAGCTATACGGCGCCTGACACACATAAACCACATTCATCTTCAGCGCCGGCGTCTGCGCCACCACACACCCCACCGGCAGCGCAAACACCAAACACTTCAAAGCGGAAAGTCGCATCGGATCTCCATTCGCCAAACCACGAATTGGCCGGCAACATATCACATAGCCCGTTTCCACGTTCATTTTTTAACCGGCGTCTTGGGATTACCGATGATTTAAGATCCTTCACAATCCGCAGATCCGCGCGAAGGAGGGGAGGAGTAAACTGTTAACTAGATTTTAGGGATGTCGCCCGCAAACGACTACGCATTCGTCTGGACCCGCGGGCGAAACATTCTGGCAGCAATTGCCGTAACCCACCCGCGCGGGACGAGGCGTTGCAGTTGCGCACCAAGGTAGTTCCCCGCACCGGAGATGACATAGCTCTTGCCCGCAGCCAGTGCTTTCAAACCGGTCCTGGCTACTTTCTCAGAGGTTTCACGGCGTCGATTCGCCGACGGTATATTCGCCTGATTTGCCACCCGGTGAAATTCGGATTCAGTGGAACCGGGACAAAGCGCGCAAACTCGAATGCCATGAGGTTTCAATTCCTCGGCCAAGCCTTCGGCGAAGGACAAATCGAAGGCTTTGGTGGCAGCGTAGGTGGAGATATACGGCACCGCCTGGAACGCCGCCGTGGAAGCGACGATCAAGATGTCCCCGGACCTATGCGCGATCATCGCCGGGAGAAACAGGTGCGTCAGATGTACGACTGCGGCGCAATTTACGTGAACCATTTCCACTTGCCGCCCAAGGTCCGCCGTCGCGAACTCGCCATAGGCGCCGAACCCGGCGTTGTTGACCAGCAGATCGATGTGGATATTTCTTCCTTGGGTGAAGGCGAGTATTTTTCCGGGCGCCGCAGAGTCGGCCAGGTCAGCCACGAAAACTTCCGTTCGGATTTTGTGCGCCGCCGAAAGCGTTCGCGCCAAGTCTTCCAGCCGCTCGCGGCGACGCGCCGTCAGAACCAGGTTCGCGCCCGCCGCAGCCAATTCTTCGGCCAAGGATTTGCCGATGCCGGCGCTGGCTCCGGTAACCAGAGCCCAGTTGCCTTTCCACTTCGAGGCGTATTTTTCCATGAGTTTGGTTAAGGTTCTCCGAACCAGCGGCCACTAGGCAGTAGCTTTTTTGATGGCCGGAAGTCCAGCATCTTCGGCAGCGATGCGGCCAAGGACCGACCAGTCGCTGTGCTGGTTGCCGCGAGCGATCGCCGTAATGAAGCGGTCGCGAATTACGCTGGCCACGGGCATTGGGACGCTTTGCGCTTCGGCAGCCTGCAACACCAGCCGCATATCCTTCAAGCCCAGCGAAGCAGCGAAACCTGCCGGTTCGTACTTGCCTTCCACGATAGCGTTTCCATAGTTTTTGTATACCGGCGCATTGAACAGAGTGCTGGTAAGAAAATCGAGCAGCGCAGCGGGATCCACGCCAGACTTACGCGCAAAGGCAACGGCTTCGGAAAGCGACTCGAGGGCGCTGGCAATAAGGAAGTTTCCAGAAAGTTTCACGACATTAGCGAGCGAAGGCTTTTCGCCGATGACCAGAATCTTCGGTCCCATGGCTTCAAAAAGCGGTTTGCAACGGTCCACGGAGAGAGGTGGTCCGGCGGCGACCACCAGAAGCTTCCCAGCTTCGGCGGCATCGGGGCGACCGAATACCGGAGCGGCTACAAATTGCTGCCCGGCGTTGGCGTGGACGGTCGCCAATCGATCGCTGAGACTGACGCTGATGGTGCTGAGGGAAACGTGTAGACCCCCTTTGGGCAGAGCGCTCAGAATACCGGAACTGCCAAACACAACCGACTCGACCGCGGCATCGTCGGCCAGCATGGAGAGGACGGCATCGCCACGACACGCATCCGCAGGGGTCGCCGCGACGCTAACCCCCTCCGCAGCGAGCGCATCCACACGCGAGCGGGTACGATTGTAGGCGGTGACGCGATGTCCGGCGCGCAGCAAACTTTTCGCGATGCCCGAGCCCATGTGGCCAAGGCCAATGATGCCGACTTCCATGTACACCTCCCTCAAACCCAGAGACCGTTCTACTTCGATTCGTTGGATTCCGCAGATGTTTCAACAGAAACAGGAGGCTCAACATTTTTTGCCGCCGGCCAGACCGCCTCACGCACGCGTTCGCCTTGACGGCGAACCCGCTCACCATGTTGCTTCATGCGGTCCATCAAGCGGCGAGCCCAAATAAATTCGGCGGCCAGCAGGCTTAATCCCAAAAAGATGACCAGCCATCCCGGGCCGGGCGTCACGATCATTACGATTCCGGCCAGCAACAAAGTAAATCCAGCAACGATGCGAAAGGCACGGCGGACTTGCTCGACGGTGCGGACGATCATGAACGGTAACCAGAAGATTGCAGCGTGCTGCCGACCTGATAAATGGCGGAGAGGGTGGGATTCGAACCCACGGTAGGATTTCTCCTACACACGCTTTCCAAGCGTGCTCCTTAAACCGCTCGGACACCTCTCC
>OBLW0100003918.1_pt1 | contig 11464 bp, 1 predicted proteins | sample 1520161 | NCBI WGS metagenome assembly OBLW01 (sample SAMEA3539309, study PRJEB22396) | soil metagenome | biome: tundra; feature: field; material: soil | place: USA | collected 2010-05 | depth 0.15 m
ACCCTCAACTCCAGTTCGCCGATTATTTCCATCAACCAGCCACTGGTAACGGTCATCACCAACGCCTTTGCCAGTTCCCCGGGCTTCGCTGGCGGGGTGCTGTTCAACCAACGGGTGGGCGCCAATCCGCAATTGTTGGGCACCAACACTATCCAGCTCCCCACCGACGCCGACGCCGTGGTCACGCTGGGCGTGACCAACCAGTGGCATTTCTATGCCATCACCAACAACACCTCCTTTACCAACGCCGCCTTCCTCACCTTCCTGGCCGAGGAACTGGCCGTGCCGCGCATGGGCGTGTTCGAGCCCACTGCGGACCTCGCCACGCGCCCGGAAGCCGATATTGACCTGTATGTGGCCCCGCCAACGATTCCCAATAGTTACGCCCTGACCAACCTGGACCCGGCGGTGGTGGCGGCAGCCGACAAGTCGCTGGGCCGGGGAGGCACCGAAACGATTGTCTATTCCAATGCCACCCCCGGCGTCTATTACCTCGGGGTCAAGTGCGAAGACCAGCAAGCTGCCCAGTACGCGCTCATGGGCGTGTTCAGCCAGGAGCCGTTCGGCTCGAGCAATAGTACTAACGGTGATGTCACTCTGCTCGGCTTCCCAACGTATTTGCCCATCCCAGACGGTTCCCCCCAAAGTTCGACCAACGTCTTTGTGATGGCCATCAATGTCTCCAGCATCCAGGTGCGCCGCGTGATCGTCACCAACATCATCAACCACGAATTGATGTCCGACTTGCTCGGCAACCTGAGTCACGGCTCCGATTCCGCTGTCCTCAACAACCACACCTGCGTCATTGATGTCACGGGTGGCTGCCAGACCTGGACCAGCTACATTTACGACGACAGCGATGAGCGCAACGTGGGTGTGAACCCGTCTCTCATCAATCCTCATGTGCAGCATACCGATGGGCCGGGCAGTCTGAGCACTTTCGCCGGAAAGAGCGGTCAAGGCCAGTGGATGCTTGGCATGGTGGATAACGCCCTTGGTCACGTTGGCACCAATGTCGGTCTCAGGATCTTCCTCGAGCACCAGCAACCCCTTACGGGCAATGGCATTATCGCCACCATCGAGGGCAACGCTTGCCGCGACGATTTCATTGACGTGCCGGCCAACGCGACCAGCCTGAGCATCACCGTCGCGGTCGTCTCCGCCACCGGCCCGGTTGACTTTACCATTGACCTGTGTGCGCCGAACGGGGGGCCCTGCAAGGGCACGGAAGTGACCAACCTCATCGGCGGGGAGGTCACGATTGACCAGACCGATCTGCCACCCCTGCAAGTCGGCACCTACCGGGTCCACATCTGCAACCTCGAGTCCACGGCCTTTACGGTTCACATCCGCGCCGTCTTCGGCTTTTCCTTGAACACCATTCGGCCGGTTCTGTCCGACGCCATCCCTGCGCCGGTGTCGATTCTCGACAACGCCGTCACGGACATCTCCCTCACAAATAATGTTCACGCCATCATCTCCTCCCTGGATGTCGGCCTGCTGATCAGCGATCCGCGGGTGTCTGACCTCGCTATCACCCTTATCAGTCCTAATGGCACGCGCGTCCTGCTGTACGATAACCGGGGCGCCTTCACGACCAACGGCCTCGGCCTCGGCACCTTCGATCTCGGGGTGGTGACCAACATGGTCCCGATATATACGAATAACTTTGACGCCGCTCCGGTCGGCCTGTATGCGCCGGGCGCTGCTTTCGAGGGCTGGAGTGTGCTCAGCAACTTCGTGGATGTCCTGGACGACTTCACCTGCCTCTGCCTGAGCAACCACGTGCTGGCCCTATTGGACGGCGCGGTTTCCTATTCCCTGCCGACGACCAACGCGATCTTGCTCACAAACCTGAACCCCTACACCCTCACCTACCGCGTCAATCACTTGCCCTGGCTGGAGGGGATGGTCACCTGGTGGCCGCTCGATGTGGACGGCTCGGATATCTTCGGCGGCCTTAACGGACTGCTCTTGGGCGATGTAGCCTTCTCTACTGGCAATGCCGCCATGTTCACGGACGACTTTGCCGGCCCGGGACTGAACCCGATGTGGCAGCCTTCGTTGCCGAACGCGGGCACCGGCGCCAGCCCGACGCCCATCGAAGCCTATGCTGGGGCCCCCGCTTACAGCTTCGGCACCCTTGGCACCAACACCGTCTTGCGGCTCTCAAATACTCTCAACTCGCAGCAGCGGCGCGGCTGGAGTTCGGCCACCACCTTCGGCGGGCAGGGCTTCCGTTACGAAGCGCGCTTCAATACTCTGGCCAATCAGGCCTGGACCAATATCAACGGGTTTATCGAACTCTGGATTCTGGATGCGGCCAACTCTAATCGCTTTGACGTCGTTTCTGCTGCCGCGGGCGATGCTGGCACTCCTCCGGCGCTGCTTGCGGGCAGCAGCATTGACAGCACTTACAACACACTCTCGTTCAACTACCAGACCAATACGTGGTATCGCCTGGTCCTGTCCGCGGCTCCAAACCAGTCCGTGCGCGCCACGCTGCTGAGCGACGCCGGGGCCGAACTGGCCGGGGCTTCGTTCCTCCACGGAACTGCGGCCTACAATTCGGGCTTTAAGATCGGTCTATCCCAATTCATGGGGACGTCGGCCGTGCCGCAGATGGTGGACGTGGCACTGGATTATGTCCGCCTCACCAGCGGGCTTGCCGGCGAGGTCAACCAGGCCTATTACGGCGACGGCACCGCCACGCGCATGGTCGTCCCCCGTTGCCCCGCGCTGGATCTTGGCCGGGGCCGTGGCTTCAGCATCGAAGGCTGGATTAATCCGCTCAGCGTCAGCAGCGGAGCTGTAACCGGCGCCACAGTTATGAGCGATGGCTTCGAGAATGTCCCGGGCTGGGGAACTTATGGAGCCGGCTCAAGTGTTTCCGGCTGGTACGTCGAATCGGGTGACGTCGACGTCGTCGCACCTCCCAGGTGGCCCGTTGTGGCGGATTCAGGTGTGTATGTGCTAGATATTAACGGCCTCGGGCCAGGAACGATCTCCACTAACCTGTCACTGGTGCTCGGCCATAGCTACCGTCTCAGCTTCGCCTTCAGCCGCAACCCGGACGGGATAGGAGTGAGCATTCCCCAAGCAGCGATCAATCTGGCCGGCGCCAACCTCCTGACCATTACCTGCAACCTGTCCAATGCTTGGAATGATATGCATTGGCAGCATACTTCTGTGGTCTTTACGGCCTCTTCTGCGCTCTCGAAACTGGAACTCCAGGGCCTGAACCAGGACTCTTATGGCATCGTGTTCGACACCTTCCAAGTGAACGAGTTGATCACGCCTGACATTGCCGTCCCCCTGGTGGAATGGAATGATCCAACCAATGCCTCGCCTCAGGGCGTTCAATTCTGGCTTGGCGGTTTGCCGGGCACGAACTCGCCGGGCTCCCTCTGGGCTAATATCTGGGACACTAACCTGCAATCGCACCTCATCGCAACCGTCACAAACGCCCTCACTAACGGCGGCTGGCAGCACGTCGCACTCACCTTTGGCACGAACACTGGCAACGCGGTCCTTTATACCAACGGACAGGCCGCCGTCGCCCTGCATTTCCCGGCCAGCTTCGTGCCGCGCACCTCGGGCGACCTATTTCTGGGCTTCCACCCGGCCGGCCTTACCAACGGCGACAGTTACGCCGGTGGCCTGGATGAATTCAGCCTCTATCAACGCGCCCTCTCGTCTGGCGAAGTCAAAGCCATCTTCAACGCCGGCAGCCGCGGTAAGTACGGCACCAACGTGCTGGTCTGCCCCGTGGCGACCGAGGTGACGCTCCTCACCGACGCCGGAAACCAAACCTTTGCTTTTACCAATGGCCTCACCTGGACCAACAACGGGCCGCATTGGGAGACCAATACCATTTCCTTCTCTACCGCCACGAACCCCGCCGCCATCATCGTTCGCGGGCTGAATCCCTACAACCGCGCCGATTCCAACGCCGCCAACAACTTGAATGCCGTGGTGGATGACTTCGTGCTCTCGACCCTCGCGACCAACACTGTCAACGGAATGCTCCACTTCACGGAGGACACCAACCTCGCGGTTCTCCCGATCAAGTTTGCGCCCACGCCCTACCTCGCCTCGAACTTCCCGCCAGTCCTTATCTTCTCAAATGACTTCAGCAGGGCTCAGGCGGGCCTCTATACCGCCAGCAGCACCATTCCGGGCGGCACCAACAGCCCCGCCGTCGGCATCCGGAACTGGACCGTCACCCAGGGATCGGTCACGGTCGTCAGCAACGGCTTCCTGGATACGGTCGCAGCCAACTCGCTGGCAATGGCCACCGGAGCTGTGCAATGCCTCCTCCCGACCATCCCCGGCCACCGTTACCAGCTCGCCTACAGCCTCCGCGGCCCCTGCGCCGTCGGCTGGTGGAACGGCAGCGTTGACCCGCTGAGCCAGCGTGCCCAGGACCTCATTAGCGGGAATAACGGAGCCTTCTTCTACGGCGCTACCAACGTCGCGCCCGGATTCGTCGGCAACCAGGGGTTCTTCTTCCTCGGCCAGACCGAACCGCCTCCTGCTCAGGATCCAGACATCTTCCCTGAGGACACGGACGATCCTTCCAGCAGCATCGAACTCGGCGACCCGCCGCAACTCCAGTTCACCAACGCTTTCACCATTGAAGGCTGGATCAACCCGATTGCTCCAACCAACGACACCATCTGCGGCCGGCAGCAGATCTTCTTCCGCGGTTATCCCGAGCCTCTGGACTGCGACGGCGCGGGCGACCCATACTGGCTGGCGCTCGATCCCTCGGTGCTCTCTAATCGTTATGACCTCCACTTCCATATCGCCGGTGCCCATGCCGGCACTGTGGGTGCTGACGTGCAGTCCACTAACGGCGTCATCCAGCTCGGGAGCGGTTCCAACGGCGGGTGGTGGCATATCGCGGCGGTTTTCGACAAACCGTTCACCAACATCACGATGGTGACCAGCAGCGGCAATCTCGTCTCCATTACCACCAACGCCTTGCGGATCTATGTGAACGGCACCTGCATCGCCACCAATTACACCACGCTCTCACCCTACCAAACCCTCGATCCGTCGCTCAGTCCCGGCGTCGCCATCGGTGACCGCAGCCGCTACGACTGGACTCAGCCCTTCTCCGGCCTCATGGATGAGCTTACCGTGTACGCCCGAGCCCTGACCGACCCCGAGATCGCCGCCATTGCTGCCGCTGGCGCCAACGGCAAAGCTGACTCTACCGTTCCTCCTTCCCTGAGCCTGGCCGAACTGAGCGTCGCCGTGGACGGCGTCTCGCTCGCCGTTACTTATGGGGATAATTCACAGTGGACGACCCATACGGTGGAGTTCACCGCCCTTGACACGAACGCGGTCCTTGCACTCCAGAGCCTCTGGCCCGGCACGCTGGTGGATGGAGTCACCCTTAGCGAAGTGCCCTCCGAGCTCTACTACCTTCCCGAGGTGTCGCTCTCAGACCTGTATGGCAATGATGCCTTCGGTGTTTGGACGCTCGAACTCTGGGACAACCGGTTGGGCCCGCCGACCACCAACATTGCGCAGTTGCTGGAGTGGCAGCTTAACTTCGGGTTGGCTCCCAGCAACCCGCCGCCGATCATAACCCTTAGTCACGGTATTCCCTACACCAACTCGCTGCCCGCCTACGGTGTGCAGTATTTCATCGTCCCTGTGCCGCAATGGGCCATCTGGGCAACGAACATCGTCCAGTTTGCCGTCCAGGCCCACGCGACCAACCCGCTGCCGGTCACCGTGTTCTTTAACCAGACCAACTATCCCGGGCCGGCCGATTTCGCGCTCATCAACCAATTCGTGCCGAACCTCACGACGATCCTGAATGCCAATGCCCTTAGTGTGCCCCCGTTGGTGGTCGGCCAGAACTATTATCTCGTTCTTACCAATCCAAACCCCGTCGCGGTCACCTTTGGCTTGGGGGTCTGGTTTGACATCACCACCCTCGCCAACTGCCAGATGACCATGAGTGCCGCCCCACCGGCCGGTATCCCGCGCTACTTGCAGTTCGACGTCCCCACCAACGGCGTCACCTCGGCCGCGGCGCCGCAACAGGTCGCTTTCTGGCTCACCGGCGCCAACAGCAACCTGACCGTCGTCCTCAGCGAGCATCTGCCGCTGCCGGACCTTGACCATTACGACTACATCAGCCAGCAACCGTGTACGAATGATGAGATCGTCATGGTCCTCACCAACAGCACTCCCTTCCCCATCCAGACCAACCGCTGGTATGTGGGCGTCTTCAACACCACTGCCTCCAACGTCACTTTCGCCGCCCAGGCCTGCGTCAACGTCGGCTCGCCGATGATCATTCCGCTGACCAATGGCGTGCCCTTCGTCGCGCCGCAGCCCGGCAGCCTCTTTGCCGCCCCGCCCGGCCCGCTGCAGCGGTTCTTCTTTGACTTCTTCATCACCAGCGCCGTGCCCGGGGTCCTGTTCGAGATGTACAACTTGTCCGGCGATGCCGATTTGGTGCTGCAACGCGAGGTGCCCCCGGCCATGGCGCCGTATTTCGACGGCAGCTTCTTCCCCGGCCGGACGCCGGAGCAGATTGTCGTTCGGACCAACGCCGACATTCCTGACCTGCGGGGCCACTGGTATCTAGGCGTTTACAACAATGAAACCAACAACGTCGCTTATACGCTCCGCGCCGTTTTGCCCTCTCCCGATGGCCTGCTGCTCAGCGCCCAGCCGCTCAGGTTGTCCATCTCGGCGCTTAACCCGCCGCATGGCCTGTTGCTCAGTTGGAACTCGGTCGAGGGCGAACCCTATTTCGTGCAATACACGGCCAGCGTCGCGGCCCCGGTCACCTGGACCAATCTCGGCGTTGTCGTTGCCACGACGCCTCTGACGACCTTCGAAGTCCTGCCAGTTCCTAACGCTCCTGCATATTACCGGGTCGTCCAGGTAGTCTCAGCCCGGCCCACGCTCCACATCCAGCTCTGGCCAACCAACCAGGTCCGCCTCTCCTGGCCCACCGCCTACACGGGCTACACCCTGCAATCCAAAACCGGCCTTACCGGCACCTGGGCAAATGCCGGCCTCCCGGTGACCTTGGTTGGCACTGAGTTCGTCGCCTTCGATGCCATCGGCCCCGACCCGAAATACTACCGCCTGATCAAGTAGGGCTGCTCACCCGCAATCTTGAAACCCAGGAACATGAGACTCCGCACCGGCTGATTATCACTGAGATGAGTATGAAATTCTTGCTTTCATTGGCCGCGCTGACAGTCACCTGCAATGCCTTGGCTCAGAGAACTTCGGAAGCTATCCTGAGCTACGCCGACAGCATCAGTGGATACGCCGACACAACCGTCGGCTGGACTTTCCAGACCACCAACTCTTTCACCGTGACTGATTTGGGTTGCTTTGCCAAAGTCTTCAGCGACAACCCGGCCATCACCTCCGTCCAGGTTGGGTTGTGGGATGACAGCGGCCTGCTCCTGGCGTCCAATTCAATTACTCCGTCCAGTATGCTCTTCGATGAGACCCGCTATCAACCCATCACCCAGGCCCGGTTTGACCCCGGGACCTATGTTCTTGGGGTCTATCCCTCTGGCGGCGGGATTAGCCTCGATGTCGCCGGCCCATCGACCGGCGGCTCAGTGTCTGCCTCCTCTGGAATGGAGGTGACCGGAGTCGCCATCGCAACCGACGGCGGCTTTGCTTATCCGTCAACGGTGCCTGGAACCGCCGGCTCGATTTATGCCGGCCCGAACTTTCGGTTCCTGGACCAGTCGATCAACCCGGGGGCGGTCACCAACCTCTATAACGCAATCCCCTACACCAATACCCTGCCTGCCTACAGCGCTCAGTACTTCGTCGTTGAGGTGCCGTCATGGGCAACCCGGGCGACCAACGTCCTCCAATTCGCTGACAAGGTCGGGACGGCTACCGCTGAGACCGTCACCGTTCTGTTTAACCAAACGAAGTTCCCCGCGACCGGGGATCCCCTGCTCATGACTGGCACCGCGCCCCTCACCTCCATTTTATCCACCAAGGGTGTCCCGCCGCTCGTGCTCGTCCCCGGTCAGACCTACTACCTGGCCCTCACCAACGCCAACGCGGTTGCCGTCACCTTCAGCATCGGCGTCTGGTTTGACATCACTACTATTACTAGTCTTGTTCACGGAATCCCCTATACCAATTCCTTGGTTGCCAACAGCGTTAACTACTTCGTCGTTCAGGTGCCGCCATGGGCAACCCGGGCGACGAATGTCCTCGAATTCGCCGAGCAGGTCCAGACGGCCAGCCCTTCGCCCGTCACCGTCTTCTTTAACCAGACGAACTTCCCCACACTCGCGGAACCCCCGTTCATCGGTCCGAACGCGTCCGCCGGCACCACCGTTTTGTACACCAATGGCACCCCGCCGCTTGTCCCCGGTCAGACCTACTACCTGGCACTCACCAATCCCAACCCGTTTGATGTCACTTTTGCCATCGGGGTCTGGTTTGACATCACCACCCTTACTGACTGCGAGCTCCTCGTGTCGAATGTCGTCGGATTGGCGAGCATCCCGCGCTACTTCCAGTTCGATGTCCCGACCAACGGGACCAACCTGCTGCAATCCATTTCCTTCTGGCTCTCGGGCGCCCCGTGCGGCGTCCAGGTCGTGCTCAGCGAGCACTTGCCGTTGCCGGACTTGAGCCGCTTTGACTACGTCAGCCAAGGGCCTTGCACCAACGATTTAATCGTCATGTTCGTCACCAATACCACCCCGGCCGCTCGTTGGTACGTCGGGGTGTTCAATTCCGACCCGACGAACGTCACCTTCTCGATCCAGGCCTGTGCCGCGCCTCTTCCGGTGATTATCCCGCTCACTAACGGCGTTCCCTTCGTCGTTGCCTCCGTCATTAACCCCAACGCTGCTTGGCCGGGACCGCCACAGCGATTGTTCTTCGATTTTCTGATTACCAACTCCGCGCCGGGTGCCTTGTTTGAGCTTTACAGCCTGTCGGGTGACGCCGACCTGGTGCTACAGCGCGATGTGCCCCCGATGATGACGCCCTACTTCGGCACCAGTTTCTTCACCGGCACCACCCCGGAGCAAATCGTGTTGCGGACCAACTCCGCATTACCCGCCAGTTACTACATGCCCGACTTGCGCGGCCATTGGTATCTGGGCCTGTTCAACAATGATAAGTCAAACGTCTCCTACACCATCCGGGCTGTCCTGCCCGACGCTAACGGCCTCCTGGTGTCCCGCCAGCCATTTCTTGTTTCGATCACGCCCCCGGCTCCGCCGCGTGGCTTGGTGCTAACCTGGAGCTCCGTTGTTGGTGAGCGTTACTTCGTCCAATTTACCCCCAACCTTGCGGCTCCGGCGATCTGGACCAATCTCGCCTCGATTGTCGCTACTAACCCGCTGACCACCTTCGAGGTGTTACCGGCGCCGACCGGAACCTCTTTTTACCGTGTCCTCCAGGGGTCCCCCACGCCCGAGCCTCCGAGGCTCAGTATCCAGTTTTCAACCAACAACCAGGTCCGCCTCTCTTGGTCCACCGCCTACCCGGGCTACACCCTGCAATCCGAGAACGGCCTTACCGGCACGTGGGCTAATGCTGGCCTGCCCGTGAACGTGGTGGGCAGCGAATACGTCGCCTTCGACGTCATCGGCCCAGTCCCGAAGTATTATCGCCTCATTAAGTAGCCTGTTCGTTTTAGCTGGTCACTGGGCGGGTCGCTGCGCTAAACTGAATTAGTGTATGCGCTCACGGCCTTTGATCTGGCTCCTTTTGGGCGCGATGCTTTTAGCAACGGGCATTTGCATCTCGCGGCTGGGCAAACAGCGCCTGGGCGAGCGGTTCGTCGTGCCCGCTGTCGGCTTGCCATCTCAATTATCAGTCTCACGCACGTCGCGGAGCACGCCCCAGCCTCCCATCTCGCTGCTTAGCAGGCCTGGAGCTCTCAACTTCCCGCCTGCCCCCCTCACGCATCACGCATCACGCATCACTAATCACTTCTCGCTCTGCCTCACCAACTCGAGCACGGCCCTTGGTCTTCTGGTCCGCAGCCCCGCCGCCATCCTGCTCGAAAACGCTTTGCTCGACACCTCGCTGCCACTAGCTCTGTCGATCCCCGATGCCTTGCGCGCCCAGGGCGATCCCGGCGCTTACGTGGTCCAGTCCCGCACCCCCCTGGACGACGCCTTCCGCGCCCGCCTGCAGGCTGTGGGCGCTCTGATCGTGGCCTACATCCCCAACCAGGCCTATCTGGTTCGCGCTACCCAGGCTGCCGCGCAGCAGTTGCAGGCAGACCCGCGGACTCAGGCCGTTCTGCCCTACGAGCCGTACTTCAAACTCAAGTCGCCGCTGCTGGCCCTGGCCGTCGAGCAACAGCACTTGCCCGAGGATCAGGCGCTCAACGTTCTGCTCTTCCCTGATGCCAGCGTAGCCGCCCTCGACCAATTCAAGAACCTTGGCGTGGAAATCCTGGGCGAGGAGCGCTCTCCATTCGGTCCCGTGCTCAGGGTGCGCGCCGGAGGCGCTGGCAGCCCTCCTGGGGGCGTGTTGGCTCCAGCCCCGGCCAGCATTCTTCCAGCGATCGCCCGCCTTGCCGGGGTGCAGCAAGTGGAACTCTCTCCCACGCGCGTGCTCGCCAATGATCTCAGCCGCGCCCGCATCGGCGTCGCCGCCAATACGACGACCACCGTCAACTACCTCGGCTTGACGGGCAGCAACGTGCTCGTGAACGTTAATGACTCGGGGGTGGACACGAACCACCCCGACCTGCACGGCCGAATCCTGTTCGACATGCCCATCAGCGGTGTTGACTCCAATGGCCACGGCACGCACGTCGCCGGCATCATCGCCGGCAGCGGCCTCAAGTCCACCACCGTTGCCGGCGCCAGTGGCTCGATCATGCCCCCTGTCAGTTACCAATTCCGCGGCATGGCTCCTGCCGCCCAGGTCTTCGCCATTGCCGCCGATCCCAACCCCGGGCCTGCCTCCGACACCTACCTGCAAGAGACGGCCAGCCGCGCCGGGGCCCTGATCTCCAACAACAGTTGGCACTACGCCAATGACAACGCGTACGACCTCGCCGCCGCCCGCTACGATGCCGCCGTCCGTGACGCTCTGCCCGAGGTCCCCGGTTCCCAGCCGCTCCTCTTTGTGTTCGGAGCCGGCAACCTCGGCAATGGCGCCGTTGACGGCTCCGGGGGCGAGCCCAACTCCATTCAGTCACCCGCCACTGCCAAGAACGTGATCACTGTCGGGGCGATTGATCAGCCCCGCTATATCACCAACCAGGTCTGGCAATGCGCGACCGTCAACGGGACAAACATCTGCCAAACGAATCAGCCCTGGTTCGGACTCACCGATACGAACAACACGGTGGCAGCCTTCTCCAGCCGGGGCAACGCAGGCGTAGGCACGGAGGGTAACTTTGGCCGTTTCAAGCCCGACGTGGTAGATCGGAAGAGCACACGTCTGAACTCCAGTCACTTAGGCATCT
>OBLW0100003919.1_pt1 | contig 11463 bp, 9 predicted proteins | sample 1520161 | NCBI WGS metagenome assembly OBLW01 (sample SAMEA3539309, study PRJEB22396) | soil metagenome | biome: tundra; feature: field; material: soil | place: USA | collected 2010-05 | depth 0.15 m
GGAAGACCGTCCTCGAAAATGTCAGACTGGGACTCGAGTTTCGGGGCTGCCGACGGCCTGAAGCGAATGAGCGGGCACTAGTGTGGCTGGCCCGTGTGGGGCTGGAGAATTTCGCGGCGCACTTTCCACACCAACTGAGCGGAGGAATGCGCCGGCGCGCGGCCATGGCCCAGAGCTGGATCGTGGATCCCGACATTATCCTGATGGACGAGCCCTTCAGCGCGCTTGACGTTCAGACTCGCATTGAAATGCAGGCCGAGCTGCTAAAGCTCTGGGCAGGCTCGGGCAAGACCGCGCTATTAGTCACTCACGATCTGGAAGAGGCCATCGCGCTCTCCGATGAAGTGGCGATTCTGTCTGCCGGGCCGCACAGCCGCATAGCCGCCCGGCATACCGTAGATCTACCGCGGCCCCGCAATGCGATGGATATCCGAATGGAAGCGCGCTTTGCCGAAATCTACCGGACCGTCTGGAATGTCCTCAGAACCGAGGTGCTGAAAAGCCATGCGTGAAGCATCCATGCGCAAGACGCTACCGATGATCGTATGGCAGATCTTGCCCGGAGCGGTGGTCCTGCTGCTATGGCAATGGGGGGCCACCACGGGTAAACTGGACCACCTGTTTTTCAGCCGGCCCAGCGAGATCGGCGCGCGGCTTTACAAATGGATATCGAGCGGGACCATTTGGAGCCATCTCGGGATAACGCTATCGGAGGCAGCTCTCTCATTCATCATCGGTGTTACAGCCGGGGTTGCGATTGGCTGCCTGCTGGCTCGAGTGACATTCTTTTCTAAGATGTTTGATCCGTACATCCGAATTCTCAATGCGTTGCCACGCGTGGTCCTGGCGCCGATTTTCTTGCTTTGGTTTGGCCTGGGTATCTGGTCGAAAGTGGCGCTCGGGGTTACGGTAGTTTTTTTTGCGGTCTTCTTCAATAGCTATCAGGGCGTGCGGGAAGTGGATCCGGTCCTGATTCAGAATGCCCGCATGCTGGGCGCCTCGGAGCGCGACCTACTTCGTCATGTGATTTTTCCAAGTGCGTTGGGGTGGATATTTTCGAGTTTGCATATCAGCATCGGCTTCGCAATTGTCTCCGTGGTTGTGGGAGAGTATCTTGGATCCGCGAAAGGGATCGGGTACGTGATCGCTCAAGCCGAGGGTATTTTCGATACGACTGGAGTATTTGCAGGAATAGCTCTATTAATGGCGGTGGTCCTGGTGGTGGAATCCGCGGTTGCCAGACTCGAGCGCCGCTTACTACGTTGGCGGCCGAAGATGTCGGCTATTGGTAATGATATCCCGTGATAATGGACATTTAATGCGGTAATTTCCGGAGCTTGAGAGATAACATCAACAGGCCAGCTATTGCTGCGGTAATCGCTCCGTAAGTAAAAGCGGCTCCGGGGCCGATGCGCTGCCATAAAAGCCCAGCCACTACGCTCGCTGGTAACGCGCTCACGCCGGTGACGGCCGCCTGCAGGCCCAGCGCCGTGCCGCGATCCTCACTGGATACCAGATCGACGACCAGTGCTTTGGAGACACCATCGGTAAGGCCGAGGTAAATTCCGTACGCGGGAAATAATAGCCAAAGAATTTCGACGTTGCCCGCAAGTCCAAAAGCAAGGTAAATCCCGCTAAACAGAAAGAATCCGGCTGCGAGGATGCCTCTGCGTCCGATCCGGTCTGATAGAATACCAGCTCGATAGGAAGACAACACGTTCAGCAAGTTACCGATGGCGTAGAGCAGCACGGCGGTCGTGCTGCTGGCGCCCAGCTGCTTCGCCCGCAGGATCAGGAACATGTCGGACGAGTTGCCGAGCGCGAACAGAAGCGTGATAAGAAGGAAGCGCCGCAAGGCCGGATTCTTTCCGGCAACCGCCAAGGAGAAGAGTGGGCGTGGATTCGCGGCCGCCTTTTGCTCATGCACGGGAAGAACCAGAAGCGTGCTGAGAAGCCCGGGGACGAATGCGATAAGAAACGCGGCTCGCAGGTTTCCGTCGAGAACAGACAACAGCATGAGCGCCAGTAATGGGCCGCAGACTGCGCCAATGCTATCCCCGCTACGATGAAATCCGAATGCGCGGCCTCGCAAATCCGCAGGCGTGGAGTCGGCAATCAGCGCGTCCCTGGGACTGCCGCGCAGACCCTTTCCGAAACGGTCCAGCACCCGGGCGCATAGCACCAGCGGCCATGCGTATGCGGCCGCGAGCAGGGGTTTAGTGAAAGCGGCCAGCCCATATCCCGCCAAGCAGAACGGCTTGCGCCTGCCCCAGCGATCGGAGAGGGCGCCAAAAACCCACTTGAAGATGCTCGCGGTCGATTCCGCAAATCCCTCGATGACTCCGACGATCGCGGCCGGCGCTCCCAACGTGCCCGTGAGAAACAGTGGGACCAGCGGGTACACCATTTCGCTCGATATGTCTGTGAGGAGGCTCACCGCGGAAAGCAGCAGAACGTTGCGTGAGATACCGGGAATCACCGACGGCTCACAACCCCTATTCACAGTGGACTCCTCGGCGATCAGAACCTCCAATGTTCAAACGATTCCAACAAGCTCAATCCAGTCCGCCGACGCTCAGGAGAACGTCCATGCGTTGGCGAATGACACTCTCGAATTGCCGGCCCAATGTTAGGAAGCCTTCCGGACCGTGCCCGGCCGGGTCTTCGAAGTCCGCACCCGATTCCAGGCAACAGATCTTTGCTGCGGCCTGCGGAAACATCTGTATTGCTAGCTCGCACTGTTTCGCGGTCATGCAAAAAATCGTCGCGGCACGGGCCACGATTTCAGGAGTCAGATTTCCGGAGCGGTGTTCAAAGACGGGCACTCCTAGCTGGCCGAGTGCGTGGCGCGCTTCGCCGGTCATGGGTTGGCCAGGCTCGGCGGATAATCCCGCGCTGAGCGCCTGGATTCCTGCGGCGCTAAGGGCTTCCACCGGCAAATTCAGGCGCCTCGCAATCTCGGCGTTACAGATCGCCTGCGCCATGGGCGAACGGCTGGTATTGCCGGCACAGACGAAGACAAACAGGCGCTGCAGAACGGTAAGGCGGCTATGGCCTAGCAAATGACAGGCATGCGTCCCTATCACAATCCACACTTCAGCGGAAACTTCCAGACCGCTCGAGCCCAGCGAGCCGAGCTGAGCCCGAAACTCACAGCCGCAGTCCACTCGAACCTCCACACCGGCCATCATGCGATCCAGCCGCTTCACACGTCCGCGGAGCACGGAGCCGGCGCTGACGATCTCCGGCCGGGCGGAGGCGAGCAGGATTTCGGTTGCCTGGATGCCCACGCGCACGTGCGCGCCCAAGGCTACGTGTGCCAGTGGAGCTTTCAGATCGATTGAAGTTCCAGCCAACCGGCAGACCATGATTCCGTCCTCCTCGCGAAGTCCGGTCACCACCGCGTCGAAAACATTTTCGAAAGCCCCTAATTGCTCTTGACCCTCGCGCCGCCAGCCGGCCATCACCTTGGACGGCGGACCGCCGGTCACAATGCGTCCCCCATCCAGGAACACGCTCTGGCCGCTTAAAGCAGATACTTCCGCGTGATTGTGCGTGACATAAAGGATCGGAATGCGATGGGCATCATTCCATGTGCGCAAATCCTTGACGATACCCTCCTTCGTGGCCATGTCCAGAGATGACAGCGGCTCGTCCAGCAGCAGCACGGAGGGTTCCGTGACGAGTGCGCGCGCCAGCGCGACCCGCTGTTGTTCGCCTCCTGAAATCTGACGCGGCAGACGCTTGCGAAGGTGAGCGATTTGAAATGACTCGATGATGAAATTGATTCTGCGATCACGCTCCTCTTTATTCAGCAGACGGAGGCCGTAAGCGATGTTGTCCTGAACTGTCAAGTGAGGAAACAGCGCAAGATCTTGAAAGACAAAAGCAACATTACGCCGTGCCGGCTCGACGCTGATTCGCCGCGCGGCATCGAAGAGAACGCGTCCTCCGACGGCGATACAGCCTTGCTCAGGATCCGAGAGACCGGCGATACAGCGCAGAAGTGTTGTCTTTCCCGCCCCGGAATGGCCCAAAACAACCGTGAATCCGGGCAGCACCTGGAATTCCGCCTGTAATTCAAAGGATGAAGCTCCGCGCGTCGCATAACGCTTGCGCACCCGGATATCGAGTATGCAATTTGCTGCGTCAACCGCTCCATTGTTCCCGGTTAAGGTTGGCTGAGACGATCCGTATGATCTCACGATTGGCCTTCCAAAACCTCATTGACAGACATGGCGACGTCCGCAAAACCCGTCAGGCGGTTGAGAAGCATGGAGATGAAGACCGCGGCCGCGGCGAGCAGCACCAGGCAGAGAGCCAGGGGAAGGGTGCCCGCGAGTCCAGCGGATTCGAACTGCATCCACATGTAAACGGGTAAGGTGTGTGGATTGTAGGCCACGATAAGCGTGGCTCCAAACTCGCCCAGCGCGCGAATCCAGGCGAGCGTAATCCCGGCCGCGATGCCAGGCCACGCCAGAGGCAGCGAGACTCGGCGGAAGATGTGCCAGCGTGAATCCCCCAAAGTTGCCGCCGCCAGTTCCAATTTCGAATCCACACTCGCGAAGCTGGCCAGCGCGGAAATAATGACGAATGGCGAGGCTACAAAAAGCTGCGCAAGGACGACGCCGGTAAGATTATTAGTCAGCGCGATCTGAGCGGCATCGAGCGGCTTGCCGATTAGGCCATAAGGGCCGAAGGTCTGAAGCAGAAGAATCCCTCCGGCCAGATCCGGTACCACCATCGGCAGAAAGACCAAGCCGATCCACAATCGCTTGAAGGGCAAGCGCGCGCGTGCAAGCAAGTAGCCGAGCGGCACTCCCAGGACAGTCATAGACAACATGGCGATGGCAGAGGATGTCACGGAAACTCTCAGAGCTTCGCGCGCGCCCGGCTCCCGAAGCGCCGCTATCCAGGTTGGCCAGTCGGCGCGCAACAGGAGGTTGAAGAGCGGCACCACCAGATCTAGCAGCAGTACACCGCCCAGCAGCCCAAAGATCAGAAAGGTTGGCTGAAGGCGCCTCATGGTTTGAAGGCCCCCGCACTTAAGGCGCGGAGTTCGGGGGGCACACTGGCAACATCCCCGCCCACCTGATGTTCCACGTTTCCGAGCCCGAACTGTTCCAGCAATTTGCCGGAAGATAGCAAGAACCGGGCGAAGGCGAGACCGGCCTCCCGATGACGCGCAGTTTCCGGGATCGTTACTGTGAGAAGAATGGGTGAGCCAGCGATATGTTCGCCGGAGGGAGTCGTATGGCTTTCCCGAGCGTACGAGGCAGCAAAGCGTGGATCACCCAAGTTGATCTCCGGCGGCAGCTCGATGTAACTCAACTGGTGCCCGGCAAGCTCATGTTTATAAAATACTCCAGCATCAAACTGACCGGACTCCACGCGGCCCATCAGGACGATCTCAGGGAAAACCTGCGCTGGATTCTCGGGATCGCCCAGCAACCCGCTAAGTTCGGGCCGGCGATAGTATTGGCCGGCGAGCCTGAATAGGAAAAGAGTCCGGTATCCCTTCGGATCAATGCTGGGATCTCCGCGGCCGAACCGAACACCAGGCGTTTCGAGGATCTCATACCACGGAACTTTGTGCATGGCCGCTTCCCGGAATTTGGGCCCGAATTTACCGTTCGGGTTGTAGCCAATCACCAATGACGATGACGCCAGGATCATATACCACTGCACCAAGCTACCGTTCTTAGATCCCATCAGAACGGCCTCATTGACAGACGGATCGGCACTGACGAACACGTCCGGAGTACGCACGTGATCGCGGATCATGCGGGCAGCGCCCAGAGAACCCTGAGCTTCCCCTTCATACTTAATACCGGTCGCTTGCACAAAAGCCGGGCCGACTCCTTTTTCCATCACCGCTCCGAGGGAGCCCGCATACAGAACCGAGACAGTACGGTCCTGAGGGCCCGCAGCGGTCAACGGGCACGTGAGCAGGACCAGCAATGACACGAGCGGCGCTGCCTCACGGCGGCGGCTCAGAAGGTCGCGGCTGAGGAAGTCGTGCCTCGGAAGAAGGGTCGTTGATTCCATCGCCCACCTAAGGTTTGAAGAACGAAATATCGCCGTGCAACCCCAATCGCATGCGGCCGATGGTCGCCAGAATATGGTCAGCGTTGTCGTGACGAACGTAGAACGAGAGATCTCGATAAATCCGCTCCACGGGACTGGGACGATTCAGGCAACGCGCCCCGCACGCCCGAATACATCTCTTGACGGTGTCCTCGGACAATTGTTCTATCAGGTATCGCGCGTGGCTGCCGGCCGCCTTGGCCTCCTCGAAGCGGCCGGTTTCCCAAAGGCGGGCAACGTAGCGCAGCCAAAGCAGACTTGTCTCCATATTAATGGTCATCTGCCCGACGTGCTGCTGCACAAAAGGATCGCCGGTTTTACGCTGAGCAGTCAGGTAGTCGAGCGCAAACTCGTATGCTCCTTCGGCGGCGCCGTGGAAACTGGCGGCATAGTGCGGCACGAAGCAAGCCTGCCATCCTTCCTTGAGGTACTGACCCGGCTGACCGATGAGATTCTCCTCGGGAATAAATGTCTTCTTGAAACGAGCAAGATGACTGACCGTGGCCCGCATGCCGATCGGATCCCACCAGGACGGGTCGAACTCCACGGATGGGTCGGAAAGGTCGCAGGCCAGCAAAATAACGCCTTCTCCCGATCCCTCCGAATGGCGGGCGCCACCAGGACCCAAGGTGTTGACCAGCAGGATCGCCCAACGCGCGTGGCCGGCGCTGGTCGAAAAAACTTTCGTTCCCTCGATCAGGTAGCCGCCAGTAACCTTATGAATGGAGGTCCCTACCGCATCGGATGTGCCCGGTGTACGCGACTGAGGCTCTCCGCTCCAGGCCACCCATTTCTCTCCTCGCTCGACGATGCCGGGGAACCAACGTGACTTCTGTTCCGTGGTCGCCATGCCGTCCAGCAGCACCTGCGAGTTCACATGCCCTTCCCAACAGCGCGCCATGGAAAGATCGGCTTTGGCGATTTCCCTGGTCATGAGCCACAGAGTCATGACATCGCCGCGATACGGTCCCAAACCGAGGCCGCCGCAGTCTTTCGGGATTGCCGGAGCGTGCAAGCCGGCGCTCACCAGGTCTTCGAAATCCTCGGCGGGAAACGAGGCTGTCTCGTCGTATCGTGCAGCCCGGGCGGCAAATCGTTGGCTGGCGAGTGCCGCGACGGAGTCCACCAGCGATTGTTGTTCAGGCCGTAGTTCGACCATGTTTTCAGACCCGGAGTGTCAGAGCCGATCCGTCCTCGGCCCGCCGCGATGAATGTCGGCACGGCACACACAAGTGCGTGCAATACAAAGCCTGCTGAACGGGTAGAATGCTCATTTAAGCCACACTCTGCGCGCTAGACGCCAAGCATGCGCAAAACGCGGGATCGAATCCCAGAACCTCTTCCGCAATATCCCGGGGCATCTCCATGCCCGACATTAACCGGAACTGGCAGAGCACTTCCGCCAGCAAGATCTGACGCCCATCTATGGCCGGGCAACCCGCAGCCCTCGCGGCCGCCATCAAGGGCGTCGTAGCGGATCCATAAACCAAGTCCACCACCACCGTATTCGGGCTAATTTCGTCTAGGGGAAATGGCGATTGGCCGTCGTCTCTTCCAACTGGAGTCGCGTTGACAATCAGGGAATAGGGTGAGGGCGAGAATTCCGAAAGCGGGAGAAATGGAAGCCCCAGCAGCTTGCGGGCAAGCAGGCCGCGCTCCATCCCGCGGTTCACTAGAGTGACTCTGGCTCCCGCCTCCGACAGTGCCAAGGCCACGGGACGCCCCGCCCCTCCACAACCGATGACTGCGGCGTTGTGTCCGCGAGGGTCGACTCCAGCTTCCTGCAAGCAAGACATGATGCCATCCGGATCGGTGGTTTCCGCGATCCACTCATTGCCCGAGCGTACCAGCAGGTTTGCGCTTCTGGCATCCTCGACGGCCGGGCTTAGGCGAGTGGCGCATTCGAGGGCTATCTCTTTGTATGGAGAGGCGACGGTTAAACCCCGAACTTGAATCCCCATCGAAGACAGCGCATCGGACTCCACCAGTTCCTGCCAGAGCCGCTCGAAACCATCCGTTTCAAAAGGGACGAACAGACCGGGACTGTTTCGTGACCGATGTCCCGCATTATGAATGCGCGGAGACAGGGAATGAAACGCGGGATTTCCGACGATGCCGAACAGTTGGGTGGGACGGCGCATTTCCGGAAATCCGTAATCGCTTCGAAGACGCCAGACCGAAGGCTCACCGGAAGGTCCAACGGTATCTCCCATCCAGCTAAAAATTATGGGAGCACCAAGGTGCGGGGCGATCAGGCGCGTCCAATGCCTGGACCGGCCGTTTGCGAACGCCAGCACATCGCTGCGTTCCAGGGATGCGAGAAACGAAAGTACTTCCATGGCATCTCGCGGGTCGTCCACATACGGGGTAATCCGGTACAGCGTGGCTTCGATCGAAGACATCCGCTCGAAGGCGGATTCCAGAGCGGCACGCGTGGCGGATCGTCCCGACCAGGAGACGATTCGCTTTGCTGGGGGAACTTGGCGGAGTAACTCGGTATCGAGATCGGTGTCCGCTTCGAGATCCACCAGATCATACTGGCTGGCTGCGCGCGTCAACCGCGCCAACCGCTCCTCGCGCCCTCCTCCGAACGAGCCGCCTGCGGCAGTGCTGCGCAATGTGTATATGACTTCGCCGTCAAACCGGCTCCTTAGGAGACCAGGTTGTACGTCGCCGGTAAGATCGCTGCGAATTTCAAGCCAGTGTATATACGGTGGAAGCGCATCGAACGCCGGCGAAATAACTGCCGTAATATCTGTGACCGATGCGGCGATCGTCGCTAGCATAACGATGTTCGTCAATATTACCACGATTGTTTGAATTTGCCGCATTTTTTCCGCAATCGGCTTGGCACGTCTCTGTTCGGATCTGTTGCCTGAGCAAAGTCGTTGTCATTTCAAAACGTTATTCAAGAGTGTGAGAACGGTTACAAGCTTGTTCCGCACAAACTTCGCGTCAATTCAGGAGCATTCCGAGCCCCGGACAAGCTTTTCCATGATGCGCGCGACCTATCCAATCGGATAGGGTGAAAACAAGCGCCTGGGAACTTCGCGAACTAACCGTCCGATCCGTCCACGCAGGCGATCCAAGTGCCTTTCATAATCGGATGCGCGTCCACATGATGCATTCCAGAGGAATTCCAGCCATCCAGGGAATTGGAGAGCAAAACTGGTTCAGGCGCTGGTTCTTCGTGGTACGCGATCGGCGAAAGGGTGTCCACTTGGAACGCCCGCACCTGCCTTCCGTACCAGGGATCGCAGTCCTGAGCGAATCGGATGATTCGGTCGTTGCAGGCGACCACGCGGCCGGCGGGCCGGGCGCTGCGGCGGTCGCCGTGAATCAGCGGACTGACCGCGGCTTCGCACCATCCCCGAGTCAGATGCTCGGAGTGGAACAGCCGAAGGTTGTCGTGACTCCGCGGAGCGCCGCAGGCGAACATCCACCATCGGTTCGCATGCCGGAAAGGCGAAGGATCGGCAAGCGTGCCTTTCACAAGATTTGCAACCAGGATCCAGCGCTCCGGAAATGGCGCGGCCCGGTACAGACACACCGCCTCCGTCGCCAGAGCCTCCGGGATCATATAGTAATCGTCCCGCCACTGGAAGACATTCGGATAGGAGAGGTGGAACGGCTCCTGCAGCACGATCCGGCGATACTGCCAGTTTGTGGCGTCCCGGCTGACGGCCAGGCCGATTGCGCCTCTCCCGGTCAGTGCATTCATGACTTCGAAGAACATGTACCAGGTGCCGTCCTCGAACACCATAAACGGGTCGGCGACGAATGACGCCGTGCAATCCCACACGTCCGCGCGGGTTAACACGGGATTCGAAACGCCGGCGGCAGGCCGCAGTTCGATGGGCGACGGACCCGAGTAGATCCCGATGGACCACTCCCGCCCCGGCGCTGGATCTATCCCGCTCACGGAGATCCCCTCAGCTTATGCGCCCACCGCACCACGTCGCAGTAATATCTCCGCGCCGGCGTATCCCCGTCTACGTCGGGTTCGATTCGAAAAGAAATCGAATCGTTTCTTTCCAGGAAGCGGAGCAAACGAGCCGTGGAGTTGGCGCCCCAATCGCGGTCCTGAAAGTAGCCGCTGCACTGAAAGCCGCGCCGGTAGACCTGATGAAACCCGCTGAAATTAACTTCGATGACCACGAAGTTTTCGGCATCGGTCCAGGCCACGTCCCAACCGAGCAGGGATTCGCCTACCATCGCCGGCGGCAAGCGGTCCAAAATCGATTTGATGTATGCGTTCGGTGCGACGCGCTCATGCGGAATCTGGCCTTTTCCGTAGCGCAGAAACGACAGATCCTCGATGATGCGGTCTTCCATGGTATGCACCCGATATTCCTTGTGAATGGAGATCCGTTGCTGAACTATCCATTCTTCATCGAGAACGCGAGGCCGTTCGGCCGGCCTCAAGTGGCCGGCTGCGCTCTGCTGCAGGATGCTCTCCGTCGCGTCGCTCTTGCCGCGGTCCCCGGAAGAGTCGTTCATGGCCTTCTTAACGAAATATCCGGCCGGGAACTCCTCGCCCAAAACATCGTGCAGCGGCCGGCCGGAATTCAAATACGCACGCAGCGACACTCCTCCGGTTCGGGGCACCGAGCCGGGGCAATAGTGATTAAGGACCAGCGCCTGTTGCAGCTTGTGCTCCAATCTCCATTGCAGCTGACGGTGCTCGTCGAAGCCCAGCTGCCGGACCAGTTGGCGTACAAACACTGCGCCGAATCCACCGCTGAGCTCTTTTGTGAAAGGTTCGGAATCCGACATTCTCAAGACTACGTCGCGCGGTAGAGCGCTTTTGCGCCGCGGGATCACGCACCTATCGATCGCTCGAATTGTCTCCGCGATTTGACCGGTCTCCTCTTGCAGCCACTCCGCCATCGCCTAACGCTCCTCCGCGCAAAACCGAATGATCTCGTGCGGCGTCCTGGATTTTTCAGGCTGCAGGGTGGACTTTCTGAGTTCCAGTTGGCCATTCTTTACCATTTCGAAATCGGGGCACCAGGGACGCTCGATTTGCCGCCGCAGCGGTGACCCCAATGCTGTCTCGGGGCGGACCGTCAGACCCGAGGAATGCCTGCGCCGGATATACAAGAAGCGGTCCGCATTACGAATCTTCACGTGAAAGTAAGCGCGCAGAAGAAACTGCGTATCGCCGCTGATCATCTGATTGGTGGCAAATCCGCCGGCCGCGAAGAAAGCTTCCCGCCTGATCATAGCGGTGGAGTGCAATAGCGCGTGATGCGGTCCGGACTCCAGCGCCTTGCTGACATCCAGAGGAAACCGCATGGCACGCGCTTCCTTTGCGATTTCATCCACCCGGACTTCATGACATCCGGCCATGTCGCAGCCCCCCGCCAACTCGGC
>OBLW0100003922.1_pt1 | contig 11458 bp, 12 predicted proteins | sample 1520161 | NCBI WGS metagenome assembly OBLW01 (sample SAMEA3539309, study PRJEB22396) | soil metagenome | biome: tundra; feature: field; material: soil | place: USA | collected 2010-05 | depth 0.15 m
GAGATAAGGCCGGGGACCGTGGCTCAGTCTTGCGACGCCATGCTCTGCGAGTGTGCGCACAGAAGGAGTGGCGTCGCCGACCATAATGTTGAGCGGCAGTGGCGACTCTTTAGCCAGGCGCGCGATCAGAGTGATATCCGCTAGACCGGGCGCGAAGACTCCTTCTGCACCAGCTTCGGCATACGCGTGTGCTCGCTCGATCGCCTCAACCACCATAGCATCGTCGTGCTGTTCGGGCGGTCCTTGAAAAAAGATATCCGTTCGAGCATTGATGAAGAAACGGATATTGGCAGCATCGGCCGTCTGTCGAGCACGCCGGATGCGGTTGGCCTGATCGGATGTCATGCGAAGTTTTCCATCCGCCGGAAAGCTGTCCTCCAGGTTGCAGCCTACCGCCCCGGCGTCGATCGCCAGAACGATAGTCTCGCCGACTACTTCCGATGCGTCGCCATAGCCGCTCTCCAAATCGATCGTCACAGGCAGCTCTGTCGCGCCGACGATCCGGCGCAGATTGTCGATGGCCAAGGCGAGCGGGATACGCTCGCCATCGGCGAAGCCGTTCGCATTGGCAACCGACCAACTACCCGTCGCGAGCGCCTTTGCACCGGCCGCGCCAACGGTCTTGGCGCTACCTGCGTCCCAGATGTTGAACAGGACGAGCGGCTTTCCGGGTATATGCAACGCCCGAAATTGCTCGGCCTTGCGATTCTGATGAGCCATTTGTTCTCTTGATGGACTCGCGAGCGCGGAGTGCTTGCCTGTCACGACGCGGCCTTTTGTTCTGCCGCTTGCCAATGCGCGCGCAGCTCCTTATTAAATTCCTCCCAACGTTCTTCTGGGAAGAAAATCCTGGCACCTTTGAACTCGACGCGACACCGAGTGCCCGGAATATTGTCGGCTAGCCAGCGCGACCATTTCACGTCGAAATACACATCATCCGTTCCCCAAACGATCAGTGTCGGCGCCTTCAACGTCTTCAACTGCATTTCAACAGCGAGCGTATGTTTACTGTCGAAAGCTGCGAGGAAACGTTGCAGATCGCGCGTGCGCTGCTCGCTCCTGACAAACGGTCGCAGATATTTTTCGATACTGTCGTCACTCACGTGTTCCGGACTCTCATAGGCCAGCCCCAGGGCTTGCGGAGATCGATAGACATTCTTATCCGACAACATCGCCTCTAGCATTCCACGCAAGCCTCCGGCGGCCGCCTTCGCCAGGAAGGGTTTGAAGGCCTCGGGCGGCCAGTTGTCGTGGGTATCACAGTCGGTGAGCGTGAGGCTGCGGACGCGCTCCGGGTACAACGCGGCGAAAATCTGTGCAATACCGCCGCCGCTGTCGTTGCCCACGAGATCTACCTGATCGATTTTCAAGACATCGAGAAATTCCCTGAGCATCTTCGCATTCGCCGTGACCGATACGTCCTGATCGGACGCGATTTCGGTGTCCCCATGCGCAAGCAAGTCCACGGCTATACAGTGTCGGATGTCGGACAAATCCGTCAGCTGATGTCGCCACAGATGCCCGTTCAGCAGCACGCCATGCACGAACAACACGACCGGTCCTGCACCCTGTTCCGTGTAGCTGATACAACCCGAAGCGGTCTGCACACTGTGGCGGGCCGGCAATAGTTTGTTTGCGTCCATGGCTCAGCCCTTCCTCGCCGCGGTCGCGGAAATGTGCGCTTCGTTCAACTTCTGTGCGCAGTCGTCGCAGCACACCTCAACCGTCTTGCCGCCGATCTTGACCTTGATGGGATTCGCATCCAACTTGCAGTCGCAAGCGGCACAAGTTTTCTCAACCATGACATTTCTCCCTACCCGAAGTCCGGGCAGGATCAGTAGGCCATGCAGGAAGAGAGTGCCGCTGTCAGAATCTTTAGCAATTTCGATCGGACAGGGGCTAACGTCGCAGCACCGACTGTCGAAACTCAGAGGGTGAGCGGCCGTAAGTCTGGCGGAAGGCGGCGCTGAAATGGCTGTGGCTGGAGAAGCCGAGGTCCAGGCTTAGAGCGGTTAGGTCGTCATAGTGCGCCAGAAGATCTAGCGCACGCGCGAGTCGCAATCGCAGTTGATAGCGATACAAGGGGAGACCTTCGACTTGTTGGAAGACCTGCGTGAGATAAACGGGAGAGCCGCGCACTTCAGCGGCGATCTCTGCCAACGTCCAGCGGCGCGCCAAGTCGCTTGCCAAAACGAGCTTAACCCTGTCCACCAACCGCTGCCGTCCGGTACTGGCACCTGCGGCATGCGTGGTGCGGGGTCCCAGCACTCGCCGCACCAAGGTCAAAGCCAGACTTTCCGCTTCCAGAGGTTCCGCGACGTTCCTGTGCAGGCTATGCCGCAGCAACGCCACAAGCACTTGTGCTCGCGCATCAATCCGCAGACGCTGCTGGCGAAATGCCAGCGTCGCGCCGTCGCGCAGAAAAGTGACCGGAGCCAGTTCACGCAGCTCTGGTTCGGTGATGACAAGCGTTAGGCTGCCATCGCCGCCTGGTAGGGGATGGCTGACACTGTAGTTCTCGGTGGCGTTGAAAAACAGGACTTGGTTCGCCTCAGCTACGGTCTGATCATGCCCCACATGCCGGACGTAGACTCCACGATACGGAAACACCAGTTGCGTGGTGGTTGTGCACTCTTCGCCACTCTTCTCCCGGCAGCTGCCCTGGCAGTGCGTGTCCCGGATTGTGACGGTCGGAGATTTCAGCAAAGAATGAACGACAAATTCAGGAATGCGTTTATTTTCGGTTGTCAGCGCCACGGTCCCGGTCCACAACGTATATAAAGAGAGCGTATCATTCTATCCGTCCGCCCAGATCACTGTAGACCCCAAGCATCTAGAGATTCCCTTTCAGAGCCTGATTTTTCCTTCGGGATGTGCACCCCTGCCTTGATGCCTACCCGATAGCAGCCGTTAGAGAGTTTCCACCACGACGTGTTCTGGACTCAGCGAATTCAGAAAGTCTCGCGCGTCGAAGGCCTCGCCCGCAGCAACGACACCGTGTATCTTGCCTGGATTGTTAACCGTGCGTTGTGTCGCTTCAACCACAATCGGCGCACTGACGGCATAGATGTCTCGCCCGCGCGCCACGATGCGGCGCTCCGCGCTACCCCGCCGAACGACCACATCCATAACAAAGATCTGAGACGAGCGTCCGCTCTCGTCTTCCGGCGTCGGCACCGGAGTGTCGGGATTGCGGAGGTCCGCAATGGGCGCAAGATTCATGAACACACGAATCTCAGGCGCTCGAATGTGATGTGAGATGGTGATGGTTTCCGCCAGGGAGAGAGCGGCGACATCCTGCCGTCCGAACGGCGCCGGAAAGGTCCAACTGCGTCCCGGCGGCGGATCAACGCGCTCCAACTTGTTATTGGAAAAAACAAGGCGTCGGCCGGTATTGCGCTGGCCCGTCAACCGAGTTCCGTTGGTCGGCTTCCAACTATTGAGCGCGACGGCGATGCAGATTTCGTCGGCGCAGTCCCACTCCCCCATAGCCGTCGTCGCCAGGAGGTCTCCAAGTCCGCCGTAGAATGCCATCGCAGGAGCGATCACAATGCCGGCCACCCGCGCTACGTCTGCAAATCGCTCGAAGACATTAAGCACGGCAGCCTGTTCGGCAGCCACATCGAAATAGTGAACGCCCGAGCGGATCGCAGCTTCGACGATTGGGACTGCAGTGTCGAGAAACGGTCCCGCGCAATTTATTACTGCGGCGGCGCCGGAAATTGCGCGGTCAAGCGACTGGGGACTGTCCACCGATGCAACGCGCACCTCAGATCCGGGATGCTCGGTGGCCGCCAGGTTCAGCTTGTCGGCGTCGCGGCCTGAGAGAATGGGGGTCCATCCGCGTTTGCGTAGCTGCGAGACAACAAAGCGACCTGTGTGTCCATAGGCGCCAAATACGGTTACTGTTCGATTTGCGATCATTTAAGAATTCCTTGTGTGACAAGTTGTACGGTCGCTTGAGACGGAGGCGATTCCAGCCATCAGAAGTCGAGTTTGTACCAGTAGGTGACGCGGGAAGAGAGCACCGCTGTCAGAATCTTTAGCAACTTGCGCGAACCGGGCCCAGCGGTTCAGCCTTGACCCAAGTCCACGAGTGCCACCACTGTTCGCGGCGCAGGCATTCGGGACGGCCCTCGCGGCGTTGGGGTTACCGACCCCGGCCGCCACTTCGGCTTAGGACTGAACTTCACCGTACGGAATGGACTGAAGGTAATTCCAAACTCGAATCTGGAAGGCCGTGGCTCGAATGTCGAGGGACAAATCATCAATCCCAACGGAGTTTCGAGAGTGGCATACGTGATCGTCACATTCAGCCCGCCTTGCCGATACTGAATTGGTGTCATGCCCAGGCGCGTATCGGCTTGTTCGTAAATGCGGCTGGATGATACGGCTTGCTCATGGCCACGAGTCGCGCCGCGGGATGCTCCTTTTCGAGCATCGTCAGCAAGCCTCTGCGCGTATCTCCGAATTGCAGGAAACCGAGTCCTCGATCGGTTGCGCCGATCACCAGCCTCGTAAACCGCTTCCGTCACGTCTGCAGATTCCCTCTTCAGACCTTTCTTCAGGTTGCGGAGGCGCGCCGCACCCAAGTCCTCTGAAAATCCGCCGGGCTCATGCCCGCTTGCGTTGCGAGGTCTTCGAGCTTCAAGGGTTCATCGCCCCGTTCCTCGATATAACGGCACACTTCCCGAATTACATTTGTCTTGTTCCAACGTGAGTGGCTGTCCGGTTTCCGCGTCGTCAGGTCAATCTAGGACAAGCGCGCCGTCGAATCTATCCGGAACCTGCTGTCAAATCTCAGAATCGTCCCCATTGGTTAGCGCCGTCATTCCAGCAGTGATTGGTATCTCGCGATCAACCGGCAGAATGCGTTCGGTCGTGCAATCGCTCATCAATTTGACAGCAAGATTCGGAGTTTCCTCCAACGGCCCAGGTGTGATACTGACATCGACCATGAGGAATGAGTTGTGGACCGACAACAACTTTTAAGACGTATGGAGAAAGCGTGGCGGGCCTTTCAAGACTCGTATGCCGGATTATCAGACTCACAGATGATGGAGTCCGGCGTTACGAAAGCCTGGTCGGTGCGAGACATTCTCGTACACGTAACCAGTTGGGAACAAGAGACGCTGAAGCACTTGCCGCTTATCCTTAAGGGTGGAAGGCCGCCGTTATACTCCGCAACCTACGGAGGCATCCACGCCTTCAACGCTCAAATGACGGCACGGAAGATGCACCTTCCGCTTTCCGAAGTACTCCGGGAACAAAGCAGCACTCACAGTCAGGTTGTCGCTTTCATAGAGAGCACTCCCGAAGACAGAATCCGCAACGACACGCGCTTCCGTCGTCGCCTTCGGCTCGATACGTATGGCCACTACCCGGAGCACACCGAGGCTATACGGATCTGGAGGGTGCAACGCTCACTTGGATGAGGGACCGCGAAAACAAGCGGCGGTTTGGACGGCTGCGATGACCCCATGTTGGGGTTATCGCCTAAAGCTAATGATGTCGAAGAGGAGACGAATCGGGAGGGCAATGTACATGACCACAGTAGTAAAGCACGCCGCTACCACAAGGAACTCAGTCGCGCGCGTCAGCGCGCTCGACAGGAACGGCATCTCTCAGGAGCTCGACGATCAGGGGAGTGCGGTGCTCGCAAGCTTGCTGACGCCCGATGAGTGCAAGGGGCTAACCGATCTCTATCCGGACGATGCCCTTTTTCGCAGCCGTATTGTCATGGCGCGTCACGGCTTTGGCCGGGGAGAATACAAGTACTTCAGATATCCGCTGCCCGATATCATCGCCGATCTGCGGACTGTTCTCTATTCACGCCTTGCGCCCCTCGCCAACCGTTGGAGCGTTGCGATGGGCGTTGATGTCCGCTATCCGGAGAGACATGACGATTTCCTAGAACGCTGCCACAAGGCAGGCCAGGTTCTGCCGACGCCGCTACTCCTCAAATACGGCGAAGGAGACTACAACTGCCTCCATCAGGATCTCTATGGGCAGCTTGTCTTCCCCATACAGGTCGCCGTTCTTCTATCCGATCCGGCGACCGATTTCACGGGTGGAGAGTTTGTACTGACCGAACAGCGCCCACGTATGCAATCGCGGCCGGAAGTTGTTTCGCTGCGCCAGGGCGACGCGGTGGCATTCGCCGTTCACCACCGCCCAATTCAGGGCAAGCGGGGAACCTATCGCGTCAATCTTCGGCATGGTGTCAGTCGCCTGCGATCGGGACACCGATATACCGCTGGTATCATCTTCCACGATGCCAAGTAGGGCGTGGATACTGATGGGACTCTTCGATAACGTGGCTGAAATCGGATGCTTCAGGCAGGATCTGGGCCCAGGCGCTGTCTTGCTGCCCGGCTTCGCATTACCAGATGAAGCCTTGCTTCTCACAGCATTGCACAAGGTGATCGAGCAAGCTCCATTTCGCCACATGGTAACTCCCGGAGGCTTTCGTATGTCGGTCGCCATGACCAACTGCGGCTCGCTGGGGTGGATTTCAGACGAGACAGGTTACCGTTATGACAACATCGATCCCGACAGCGGCAGGAACTGGCCGTCCATGCCGGACTCCTTCTTGAAACTCGCGACCGGAGCCGCTGAGGAAGCCGGCTTCGAGCAATTCAAACCCGATGCTTGTCTCATCAATCGCTACGAGACAGGCGCGAGGCTTTCGTTGCATCAGGACAAGAATGAACGCGACTTCGGCCAGCCGATCGTCTCGGTTTCGCTGGGTATCCCCGCGACTTTTCTTTTCGGTGGTACGACGCGCCGTGGGAAGACAACGCGGGTTCCAGTGGTGCACGGTGACGTAGTCGTCTGGGGCGGTCCGGCGAGACTTCGATATCACGGAGTCATGCCACTCAAGGAGGGTTTCCACCCTCAGGTCGGCGCTTATCGCGTGAACTTCACGTTCCGCAAGGCAGCATGACCTCACAGGTCAATGGAAGGTAGCAGAAAGATGAATCAAGACGAGATGTTCGTGTTAGAGGTTCTTCAGGGAATAGTGAGAGCAGGTCTGGCCATCTGGAGAATTCACCCGAGCGGCGAAAGGGAGTTGCAGTTGCTGAGTGGCGAGGTCTTCCTGCTGAACGAAGTAGGAATCGAGAGGGTTCGGTAATGTTACCTCGCCTGGGAATGCACGACTATCTGCACAATTAGGGCGGCTGGCAAGAAGCTTGCCCAAAACGGAATTCGCTAAGTGGCGGGGCGCTACCGTGAATCAGACCTGCATCAACGGGCCGCAGTGGTTTATGCGAGATTTTGCGGACAAGGTTGAAGAGGCCGAAAACACTGGTGTCGCGGCGAGCAGCGAGAAGGTGCCGGCCGAGGTTAGTCGAGACAAGGCCACCGAGATGAGGCTCACCGAGATAAGGTTGGTCAAGATAAGATTCGTCGAGATAAGGACAAGCGAAAGAGGCCGGAGCGCCCAGGTATCGCAGAGGCTCCCGATTGGGCGCGGAACATCATGCGGAACTTTTTGCCGCAGACCGTGGGGGCGGAAGCAGGAGTCGAACCGGGATAGAGCTCGGATCAGGATAGCGGTTGGGCGTGGATGGGGGAAGTGTTATCGTGCGGCCATCTTCATACTGTGCGAGTTCGCTGCAAAGCGCGCGATGCCTTTGTATAGCGCTTCCGCAATCTGCTCGCGGTAGCCGTCGCTGCGCAGCTTCTGCTCGTCGGTGGGACTACTGACAAAGGAAACTTCCGCCAGAATTCCCGGCATCGCAGTCTCGGTCAGCACCACGTAGGAGGCTTCTTTCACGCCGCGGTCGCGCAGACCCGGATTTTGCACTGACAAAGTTCCGTACAGTGAGCGCTGCACGCTTGCGGCAAGCCGCCGCGACTGCTCGATCTTTTCGTGGAGGTCAGCAGCCGATAGCGTTGCCGTCACAGCGTTCTTCTTGCCGGATGCATTTTCCCGCGTCTCCAGGTCTTTCGCGTTGGGCGCCGAGAAAAAATTTGTGTAGTAAGTTTCCACACCGCGAGCTGAAGGCAAATCGCTATAGTTCGCGTGCACCGAGACAAACAGATCCGCCTGCGACTGATTCGCCATTCCAGCGCGTTCGTCGAGAGGTACGTAATTGTCGGTGTTTCGCGTGAGAATCACTTCCGCTCCCAGGCGGCTCTCGAGAAGTTTGCCCAATCGCTGGGCAATCTCGAGCACTAGATCTTTTTCCAGCAAGCCTCGCCGCCCCACTGTACCCAAATCCCATCCGCCGTGGCCGGCGTCAACTACGATGCGCATCTTCGGCACGCGCGTGCGCAATTGGAGGTCTTCGCTCGTGGGCGGAGGAACAACCATGTCCAGCTTCTGTCGTTCGGGCTGCACTGCTGGGAAAAGATTCTCTTGTGCTTTGCTGCTCCCTCCCAGCTTTCGGACCTGCATCACTAGACGGTAGGGATTAGGCTCGAGGCTCACAGAGTAGTTCGAGTTACCTTTGGTTTCCAATACCACCCGCGTCAACCCGGATGCCGGCTGCGCCACCCGAACCCGCGCCAATAAGCTGTCCTCGACGTCTACTGCCTTTCCTGCAAGTTCGGTGGTCAGCGAAGTGTCATGTAAATCAAAGTAAATGCGATCAGGATTTGCCAGCCGATGCGCCTCATACTGCACCTGATCTTCGAGATCGAGCACAACCGTGCTCGAATCGGCGGACGACCAATGGCGAATCCCCGTGATGCGTGTCAGCTTCGGCGTTTCCTGCGTGAGGTTTTCGTTGGAGGCTCCAACTGGCGTACCGACATTCGTCGGTTCTCCGAAATTAGTGGTTGAATTCCGTGTGCCATCGAGGATTGGACCAGGTGGAGCGATCGAAGGCGGAGCAGCTGATGCTTCATGCGTGGCAACTGCTACCGGCTTTGTGACCATTTTCTGTTCAGGATGAATCAGTACATTGCCGAGCTGAGCAGTCTTCAGCTTCCACCACACACCGCCCGCCACCATGACCGAAACCACCAGCAGGACCAATACGAGAACGATTCCTGGATGGTGCTCGCCGACAGGTTGTGGAGGTTTTATGGCTGCAGGTGCATCTTCAGGAATATGCTCTGGAGCATTGCTCAGCGCTGGCAGCGCCAAAGCAGGTGTTGCTGCAACGACCGCAGCCACAACTACAGGCGTTTTCTCAACTGGCAGCACCGATTCAGGCGCGGCGATCTTCTCAGGGAGAAGTTCAACCGGCGGAGTTGCTGGAGCCGGAATCGCGGGCGCGACCAACTGCGCCTCTGCCACCTGCGCAGATTCCGCGAAGCGGTCTTCGTCCTCGGGCTTGACAGCTCCCAGAATCAGCTCTGCCAGCAATTCCAAACTGTTCACATCGCTGTCATTGAAGCCAAACGGCTCGGCTGAGAATGCTTCCAAAACGCCAATTACGCGCCGCCTGCCACACAGCGGTACGGCGACCATGGACCGTGCTCCCAACTTCCGACAGGCATCAAGGTTGACGCGCTCGTCCATCTCGGTGTCGTCGCAGCGGATAATCTTTGCAGTGCGGAAACATGCTCCCGAGAAAGCTGAATCCCGCTGGATGCGCGCGCCCACGTCCGGCTTAATCGCACCCGCCGACGCCCGCAAAACTATTTCGTTGTGTTCGGCCAGAGCGATTCCCAGCCCGTCCGCTCCGGTGATAACGATCGCTCGTTCTGCGACCAGTTGCAGCACTTCATCGAGAACGAATTGCTCAGCCTGCTCGAACTCGGCCGCCGGCGCGATCGTCTCAAATCCGCCATGCCGCGAAGCCAGTGCCCGGCGCTGCCGTACTTGCTGATGCAGCGCCGAAAATGCCAGTAGTCCCTGCAGAGCGTTTCTTCCCGATGGCCGCGACTGCCAGCCTTCATCCGCATTCGCTGGATAAGGCTCGTGAGTGGACCGTCGATAGAAAATGTCTTGCGCTTCAGCGGTCGCACTCTGCGGCACCGGCCATGACGGCATCCCCGTATCCGCGAGCCGGTCGTCAATTTCGCTTATCGGTTTGGTAGGAGTCGTTGCCATCGCCTTCGTGTTTCTGACGGTGTTTCTGACCGGCCAATCTCTTTATTACTTGTGAGCTTCGCTATCCGGCAGAGCCGTTGTCCTCTTAACTAGTCTGCCTAGCAGCTACGCTTTGCCAGGCCCGAACGCAGAATAGTCCGAATGTTGTTTCTTATCGGTTTAACAGTAAGTTAGCGGGATTTCACTCCAGTTGCAATGATGCGTACATGCCCGTCCGGCCATGGACTTTCGTGCTCGCCGTCTATTTTGTGGCGCGGGAGAGAAGACTGAGTGCCTTAACTTCCTTACGACTCGGTCGGAGACTCAACGTAGTTACTGCCAGCCCGCCTCCGTCGGAAACTAGAATCTGACCAATCCGGTTTCGTCCGACGAATCTTGGCTGAGAGTATGCACGTAGTATCTTTTCCCGCACGGCAAGCGCGCACCCACTATCGACATGAAGTGCGTACGCTGACCTACGTTACTCTCGATGCAGCCAACGGTGGAATCGTCCGCAATCTCAATCGCGAGGGTGTGGCTGTGCAGGCCGTTGCACCGTTGCGCCACGAGCAGCGTGTTCGCATACGCTTCGAGTTGCGATTTCCGCGCTTGCGCGTGGATACCTACGGGCAGGTCAGCTGGGCGGGCTCTTCCGGTCAGTGTGGCGTCCGCTTTCTGAACCTGCCTGCCCAGACCGCACGCCAGATCGACCAGTGGATATTCTCTAAGCTTCTCGATGCGCTCGCACTCGATGCCGCTCGTGACCATTCGATTTTCGCTACTCTCTTGCCTTCGCCCGCAGTAGAAGAAAATATCGCAAAAGAAAACGACGGGCTCACCGTATCCGCCGCACCTCGCCCAGCGATCCGAATCGAACCCGATTACGCTAGAAATGAGGAGCAAGTTCCAGCCCAGCGCCGCGAACAAAATCTGGCCGATGCCGCTTGCCAGTCCGAGACGAAACTGAATTGGCTATCCCGTCCGATCTCAGGACGGACTCTAGCATGGCTGGTGGATAGTCTCGTGATGATCGCGGGATTGCTCCTGTTCGCCTTTATTTTTCTTTCGATCACTCACGAACTGCCGCCATGGCCCCTCACGGTGGGCGCCGCATCTTCGGCCGCAGTATTGATAGCTGCCACGTACTGGGCCGTGTTCGCTGTGTTTGGAGGAGCCAGACTGGGCGCCCGCTTAGCCGATGCGACATCGGCCTTTACCCAAGAAGAGGACGAGGAGGCAGCCCGCTTCCGCTAATCCGCAGCGGATCTTTCCTAAAAGCCCCTGTTGATTTTGCGGCGCTTACGGCGCAGCTAGAAGCCGCGCCCTTTCAAACCCGGGTAGTAGTCCGAGTTTTTCAGCAGCCTGCTAAACGAAGAGATTAACTGGAAGATTGAAACAAAATACTGAAAACCGATTCCCTAGATGAGTGTTCTCTAAGTAACTATACATTTGACCTCGGGGATGTTTTAA
>OBLW0100003923.1_pt1 | contig 11455 bp, 17 predicted proteins | sample 1520161 | NCBI WGS metagenome assembly OBLW01 (sample SAMEA3539309, study PRJEB22396) | soil metagenome | biome: tundra; feature: field; material: soil | place: USA | collected 2010-05 | depth 0.15 m
GAAGGGTTGTAACCTGTGGCACTTGCTCGCGACAACTCAATGGAAAATGCAAATAATCGATATGAAAATGTAACAGGTCGAAGGCTTCTTTTTCGCTGAAAACTTGATCCAACATCACAATATGGTGGGCGAGTTGGTCTACGCAGTTCGAATCCAGTCGCAATGCTCTCTTGCATGCAGGCACCAGGCGAGCTGTCGTGAGCGAATCGCCGCTAGCAAACAGAGTTACATCATGACCCAAACGCACCAACTCCTCTGTAAGCCAGGACACGACACGCTCGGTACCTCCATAGAGGGCGGGCGGAACGCTTTCATATAATGGCGCAATTTGTGCAATTCTCATCGAGTGAAGCTGTTTCGACTGTGTCCGCAGAAATCTGGAAAAAATGGCGCACGCAGCTCTGAGAGGCCGTTTCACAGCCTAAACAACTTTAGCGCTTTTTTCTAAGGGTAGGCATCAGGTTCATGCTGTATTGTTTCGGAATGCGACGTGTTGTCCCCGTGACGCGGAAGGTAGTCGCACTTCGCAGCGGCATGGCGCCTGGATCGCTCTTTTTGCACTTTCTTCTCAGGTCATGGTCAATCCGGAAAGTAATTTATCCATCCCTGAACGAATAACAACAGACGCGCCAGCCGGGCTCGACTCCGCAGATCTGGATCATGCTCTCATGCGACATCGCGACCGGCCCCATCGCAAACAGCAAACGAAAGCGGACGCGGAAGTTAGCTGTCGAACTGTCAGACATGCTGGGATACCGTTGCTTGGTATGGCATGCTACGCATTCCCCGTTTATGCCTTCCTGTTTGAACCCCAGCAGAACAGCCGCGACCGAACGTTTCCTCATAACATCTTCATCGCGGTGCAGCCGCTCGACGCGAGCTTGACGCAATAACCCCTGAGACTCCGGAGTTGCTTTGCCAAGCTCCGACGTTTGTGGACGGTCGTCGATGCACAAAGTAGGAGGGTCCACGGCCAGATTCTCCTTTGACGTTACGACTGCATTACAAGTTAGTTGGCTCGCCGTCACAACAGACCGGCTGCGACCGGGGCGCATGCGAGTTACAAATGGCGGTGCATGAGGGAACGGTCATGATCAAAGCAAGCTAACCAAACAGAAGGGATGCCTGTCTGTTCACAATTGATCACTTTGCTTTTTGAGGAATAGACTTTTTGCACCGAACAGTCCAAATCCTTGTGACAATCTACATCTGGAATTGCAAATCGTTTCATACCGCTGAACAACTTGGAACGGATTGCCACGAGAGCGGGGCAGTATTAGGAAGCTCAGTAGATGGGGAACAATGCGGCGTTTGTTCCCAGTACTTATCGCTTTGCTCCGCTTGCCATGCCACACTCCAAGCAACGAGGATTTGGTCGAGATGTGATCAACAGCAAGATGGGGCACATCCTTTGTGATTGGAATCCCCCCCAGTTTCCGCTTTCTTGTGCATCGCTGGAGCGGCAAAGTCGCAAACACCAGAATCAACAGACCGAAGCAAATGCTCGTTGCGCTCATAAAAGCAGTCCCTCTTTGTCGAATCTCATCATCGAGCGATTAGGAACGTTTCGATGTCCAACGGTCGGGCTCCTGTCCGCCGTTTTCAGATCGGCTTTGGGCCTTCAGGCGCAACCACTACCGCCAAATGGTGTCAGCTTGGTAATACGGCTCACATTCCATTTCCCCCCAATGGCTTTGCTTCGCCTGTTCATCTGTTCTCCTTTCCGCACTCCGGCACAGTGCAAGTGATTTTGCCACAACCCTAGCCCAACAGTTGGGACTAGTTGGGACATAAACGCACTCGAAGCGGAGTTGTCAGCGCAGACCTGGTCCTCGTTTCCCAGCGGCGCCGCGATTTCTGAGTTTACTTAAATGCTTTTCCTGTCAACTGCCCTAATCTGATTCCATCAAATTGCTGAACTGGTCGTCACTCCAAAGGTTCAAAGTGGGGGTCTGGAACTCCGAGCGCCGCCAATGCCTCATCCATCGTGTGTACGACTTTCAGTAGAGGCCTCTTAGTGCCCTCGGTCTTGCGGCACGGACTTCAGCCGTTTGGCGAGCACCATATTCCAGAAAGGTCTTATGCGCGACGGTGGAACCTGTTTTGGAAGATTCCCAAAATGGGTCAAAACTGCTCAGTCCGCACTTCGTTTTGAGGTTAGGCTGTTACTGATCCTCCAATTAAGAGAGGAGTTTTATGAATAGCTCTCCCTTCCCGGAAATACCCTGCGTCATTTGCACCAAGCCCGTTAACCTGCAGACCGACTTGTGGGCCGACGAAAACGGCAAGGCCGTGCATGCGGATTGTTACATCAATCGGATTACCGGTGCACACAGTTCAAAACCGCCAATCATGTCCTCGCCTCTGCCCGAGACGTGGCGAGTGGTTTCTGCAGAACGTCCGGCGTCGTGCTGAGAGTCTCCGCCATGGCGAATACATCTCGTTCCTCGACAGCCGCGCAATCCCAACTGATAGATAAGCTGTTCGATGCTCTGTCGGCAACACCGCCGCTTCTTCACTGCCGGAAATGCGGCGCCGAACTCCTCCATGCGAATGCCACGTTTTTCACACTTGCCGGTAAGGAGTGGACCCTACCGCTGCCCCACTGCCCACAGTGCGAGCTCAACGAAGAGACGGACAAAGGGCATCCCCGTGGCCGGTAAGCATTAGGTTTCGAGAGTCGCGGCTCGAATAGGCCTACGGCGCAAGAGATAAAGAAAAGGTCCCGGCTTAATGGCTGGCCGGGACCTATGGGCGCCAGTCGCTACGACGCTCGGCGCTGTCCACCGTGCTCTTGTTCCTCGGAATCTTCGTTCTGTCCTTCCTTTTTGCTGGAAGATGGAATCTTCTGTGCGGTGTTGTCCTTATCCTTTTCTCTTCCCTGGCTCGGTTGCTGACCGGACTGGCCTGACTGTTGGCCTGTCTGTCCGGATTGCTGATTCTGCCCCTTGTTGATATCGTCTGCCATGGGATACTCCTTTTTTAAGCAAATTCGGCGTCAACTGCTGCCGCCAGCTGTCGGTTGCAAAAAGCTATCGTAATAGTTGTGTTTCCGTTTTTTGCGATTCGCGCTGGACGCCATCGATGCTTCGTTATGGCGGAAGGCGGCAGCACGCAAGCCGGCGGCCTTTTTTCTTGCCATCGCCGCGGACGCGGCTTAGTAAATGACAGAAAGATCACACTCACAAGTCAGCTATGGCGCACCCAGAAGAAGACGATACCTTCGATGAAGAGGCGGCGAGACAAGTGACCGTGAGTTGAAGGGACATCCGCGGGATGTCGCCCTGGAGAAATCGGGTCCGACGATAGAAGAAATGATAGCTGAAGACGCGGAGAGAAAATGATGAGGGCATGGCAGCTAGAACGACTCGGTGGATTTCTTGAATTGAAGAACGTTCCCGTTCCCGAGCCCCGTCCAGGGAGTGTCGTAGTCAGAGTGGAAACGTCCTCATTAATGTCTTACATGAAGGGCTATGTTGAGGGGAAACTTCCCATCTACAGTCCGCCCAAAGGATACTTTGTTCCTGGCGGTAACGCTGTTGGGGTTATCCATGCGGTCGGTCGCGATGTCTGGCACCTGAAGGCTAACCAGCGAGTCGTCGTCTCTTCTCACTTTGTTGCTCAAGAAAACGTTCGAGATCCAGCGCAAATCTTAATCGGAATTACTGGGCAGGGGCCGGTCGTTGAACAGGTTCAGGCGGACTGGCGTGATGGAACGTAGGCCGACTATGCATTGTGGCCAGCGAGCGCCGTGACGCCGGCGGAAGATTTTACCCATATTGATTCCGTGCGTCTTCCTCTTTCCTCCCGCTATGTCGTTCCTTTTGGTGGGCTCCTGCGAGGCCGCCTGGCAGCGGGCGAAACGGTGATTATCTCGGGAGCTACAGGCCTATGGTACCTGCGCGGTTTTTGTCGCTCTTGCCATGGGCGCTGGCCAGTCGTTGCCGTTGGTCGCAACGCTCAGGCGATTGAAGCTGTCGCGGCCGCCGGCGGCCAACGTGTTGTGCCGGTTGCAGTCACAGGCGAAATTCAGTCCGACGTCGAAAAAATAAGAGCTGAGGCTCATGGAGGCGCACAAATGGCCTTCGATATGGTCGGAGCTGCGCGCGATCCGAATATGACTCTCGCAGCGCTTCGCAGCCTTTCTCGCGACGGGCGATTTGTGCTGATGGGAAGTATGACGGTTCCTCTCCCAATTCCCTATACCGAAGTTATGCTCAACAGCTGGGAGGGCAGTTCATGTATCCCAAAGATTCCTACCGCCGCTTGCTTAATCTCATGCGCACCGGTCAACTGGATATAAACATAATCCAGCCCCGCGTATTTGCGCTTGAGGCATTGCGAGAGGCGATGGAGGCGGCTGCGACGGCTAGTAACCTAGTAACCTTGAATGCATTGTCATTAAGAATCACGAGTGAATTCAATGCGTCCCGTGCGCCAAGGTGTGCAAGAGTGGCATGGGCAGTTGGTCAGTTTTGCGGGGGCCTGGTTCCAGCTGGTTAGGGAACTGGCGATCCTAAATTGAATGCGATCCCGATGGGTTAAACTCTCAGTTCGACGGTCGAGAAGAACCGCCTCGAAAAAGCGCAATCTTACAGTCGTCAAATGGCTTAGTTCCACCCCCGTCGTTGCAGTCTGTTCGAAGCTTTATCATGCGTGGACGAAGATTGTTTCGCTTTAGCGTTGGAAGCGCCTCGATGGATTTGCCGACCTTCTCCTGAGCGAGACGCAGGTCGTAGAGCCCCTCCAGATTCAGCCAAAACTCAGGACTTGTGCCAAAGAAATGAGCTGGGCGCAAGGCGGTGTCACCTGTGATGCCGCGCGTTCCGTTCAAGATTTGTGTAATGCGATTGGTTGGGACGTCGATCTTTCGCGCCAGCTCAGCCGAACTCATATCGAGCGCTTGCAGTTCCTCAGCCAAGTGTTCACCCGGATGGATAAAAGGGAGTGCCATAACGATGCTCCTAGTGATAGTCAACAATCTCCACGTTCGATGGTCCCGGTGCTTGCTCAGCCCACTCGAAGCAGATCCGCCATTGATCGTTAATGCGGATGGTATTGTCCTTTGCGGTCCCCTACCAATGCCTCAAAACCATTGCCTGCCGCGACTCTTCCGTCTTGACAGCCCTCGTGTCGAAGCCCACGCCGCGGAGATTCCGACCCTCTTGAGTCAATGTGCAGTTTTGAATAACCGAAAAACCGATAAACTGAATGAAGTTGCTAATTACGGTCCTGCACCTGACCTGACGCTCCGCACGACGGCATAAACCGTTCTCCGCGGGGGCGTTTCAGGGGGATCAAGCGGCTTTTCTTACGTTAGCCGCCTGCGGACCCTTTTTGCCTTCGATGATGTCGAATTCGACCTCATCGCCCTCCTGCAGGCTCTTGTATCCTTCGGATGTGATGGCGCTGTAGTGAACAAAAACATCGGGACCATCTCCACGGCCGATGAACCCGTAGCCTTTTGCGTTATTGAACCACTTTACGGTTCCTGTCATACATTCCTCGCTTGTCCCGATTTCCGCACGTCCTTATAGTGGGAACCCCAGAGACGTGACCAATTCTTGGAATGATTAGGAAGGAGTTCAGAGGCGAAAGTGGAGCGAATTGGTGACACGACACTGTCCGAAGTACACAACATCCTCCCCGGTGCGTCCCTTCCATTTAGGTTATCGGTCTGGATGCGCTCCCCGAGGGTAGCCTAAATCTACTGCGCGTTCAACGTGTTTTATCCCCCTCTCATGTGGCGTTTTTCTGCCTTCCAAGAAATACCCCTTTTGCACACTTTGCATATACAAAAAACGGCAACGCTGTCCGCGCAAAGAGCTACCAACTATGTACTTAATGCATCGTCAAGAGGTCACGTGGTCCGTATTTTTATAGTCGATGACAGCGCCACTGCAAGGATCGCTCTAAAAACAGCACTGCAGCAGCGTTCTGAATGGGTCGTGGTAGGAGAAGCCTTTAACGGACGTCATGCACTTGAGACATTCCTAGATTACATGCCACACCTTACGCTGATGGATTTCCTAATGCCCGAGATGAATGGAGTGGAAGCGGCTCGTCACCTAACGGAACGACACCCTGACGTGCTCATTTTGCTGGTCACTACTGATCCGTCGAGGGAATTGGAAAGAGAGGCAAGAAGGGCTGGAATCAAAGGTGTTTGTGCAAAGAACGAAATACACTGTCTGGTGAGCGCCGTCGAAGCCGTGATAGGCGGCAGGACTTATTTTAGCGAAGATGCCGTCGCCTGATCCGCATTCGCGGACTGGTTCTGAGAAGATAAGTGAGTCGAAACGCTGTCGCGGCCGCATCAGCCTAGTTCGGTTTCGGATTCGTCTCGCTCTCTTGGCGTTCCATTTTATCGGCGAGACACTGGTAATGCACGGCGCGTCCGCGTTCGTCTATCTTGCACTCTTCGAGAGTAATGGACTTACTACAGATAGCGCAATCTAGAGTGTGCATTCGGCTTTTTTTCGACATAACGTTTGTAGCGCCTTCGATGCACGAATTAAATGGCGTGCATTTGCTAGGATGAAGCACCCGCATTCTTCGATGAGCGTTTTTTCCTTCGAAGCAAGGCTCTCATGTATGTCCCATTGCTTCGGTCTTGCCAGAGTTCCCCGGCAGGACTGCGCTAACAACCGTTCCACTTCCATCAGACCGAATTTCCAAAGTTCCGCCTAGCTGCCTCAACCGCTCCCGCATACCACGAAATCCTACCCCTACGCGACCCGAAGAGTTGAGTTCCAGCTGTTTTTCCAAGGGTATCCCCTTACCGTAATCTTCAACTTTTACCAGAAGTTGGCGATCTTGTTGTTGTACACGTATCGCAGCGGCGGTGTCACAGAATGGCGGTGAATGTTAGTAAGGCATTCTTGGATCATTCGAAAAATTGCAATCTCCATTTCGTCGGAGAGTCGAGCCAACTGGTCCGGAAGGTCCAGGTCGACTTTAATCCTGCTACGCTCCGAGAAGCCGTCCACATACCAGCGAATTGCCGAGGCAAGACCAGCCACATCGAGCAGTGGCGGATGCAGAAGATGTGATAGCGTGCGAATCTCCCGGTTTATTTGCTTTACAAGCGAGACGTTTTCGGAAAAGGCTCTGGCGGCTGCACTGTCCAGTTTGTATGGTTGCTCCTGAACGATAGCGTTGTTCATGCTAATAGCCGCGAGAAGTTGTCCGACGCCATCATGTAATTCACGCGCAATTCGCCTTCGCTCATCGTCACCCATTTGTTGCAACCTGCTTGACAGCTCGCGCAGGCTTTCGGTGGCTTTATTAAGGTCTGCCGTTCGCTCTTCGACTTTTCGCTCCAGTTCGCTGTGCAGTGTTCGCAGTTGTTCTTCAGCCGACTGGCTTCTATCAAACGAGCGACGGCTCGCTTCGCCGAGCGCGATAATGAAGCAGGAAAAGAGCAGAAAGCCGATCATCCCCGCGATTCCACCCTTTACATCTTGGAGCGCAAACGAGTGGGTAGGTGGCAGAAACCAGTACCAGACACCGACCACTTCGTAGGATAACAGTGAGTATGGCAGGTCCCGCTCCGCAATACCAAGCGACGAAAATCACCGATGCCCAAGCCGTATGGTAGGGGTTGTTGTTACCCAAAAGCGGCGAAAGCGCCTGACGCAAGAGCACAGAGAGGACTGCCGCTAGAATCGCTATGCCGTAACGACCGACATCTTCTCTGCCGAATCGGCTATCACTAAGGTTGTGCATCCTGAAGCCTCCTTTAACTGAAGAAAAAGTCTGCCTCTAGGCGTCATGTGGCGGGAGAACATGTGAAATGGAGTCGCAGTGGATGCAGACCGGAAGGATACTCTCCCAAGTCTGCCCCTCGTGGGAAAAAGTGCAGCCTCGGTATTCCAAGAATGATCCGCAGTCGGGGCAAGAGTTCATTACGGAATCGGTGTTTGCGGATTTAAGCAGTGCGATGATCGCTTGTGCACGCGGATTAGCCTTGTACTCAGCATCCTTCTTTGTGGGTGGTGGCCTTGTGCTCTTTTTCAGGCTGATTTGTTGGACGCAGCATTGTTCGTGGACAGGCTTCCCGACCTCATCAACCTTCGTAGTTTCGAGTTCTATAAACTCATTACAGATGGAGCAGATAGGAAATTCAGACTTGAAAGCAAGATTTGAACGTAACGGCATGGATTGGGCTCCGTAGTGAAATCATCAAATTGCACAAGAGACCGACGCCCAGAACGGGGCACGGCGGAGGGATGTGTAAAATCTTCCTAAATTATACTCCCCGTCCGGTTTTAGAATACGGCTTCGACATTCTGTGCGCTATGAGCTGAGTCACGAACGCAATACTTACTTCCCACGTTTGGCGTGCAAGGCAATTCTCCCCCTACGACTGCCGTCAATAAATTCCTGCGCGAGACGGAAAGGTGACGGTGATGGAGAGTTCGTAAAGGTAACGCAGCTGCAGGTGGGATGAAGCACATGGAACATCGCGTAATTACTCGCATTGAGTTGGGCCTGGAAGATTATTCGAGCGGGTACGCGGTAGTAATCTTGATGTCCAACCCCGGCAGAAGCCTGCCGTTCCTCCTCCCGTGCAGCCGTAGAGCTTGTCCATGCTTCGTTGCTTAATTGAGGCAACAGGCTTGAACCGCTGGAACAAATGAAAATGCTAATGTCCGAATTGCAACTTCTTCACCTGTTTCCGAAGTGACAGTCAAAAGCCTGCCCAGTTCCTACTGCCTCGGCTTAGCATGCGGGTGTGCGAAGACACATCATCGAGCCTAGCTGCCGATGTCGGGATCCACGGCGATTCCCCATTCCTTTAGGAGTTGCTCAGGTATATAGCAGCGATTCTTATTCTGGCGGCACCATTCCTTCAGTTCGTTGGAGGCTCCCCAACTCTGCTCGTTTAGTCCGAGCTTCCGAACTTGCTCGTCAAATCCCGTCGCCTCGGCAGCCCGGATCTCCGGCGGTCGCCCGGAGGCCCAGTTTGCGCCTTTTCTATGATTGTTCCCCAAATCGTCCCTCTCCCAGCGATAACATCATACGCCGTCGGAGGCAGACTCGATAAAGTTGAGGTGTATTCCGCAGAGAGCAGGAGGTCCATGATGCCAAGATTATCGTCAACTCACGGTCGCTGTCGTGCAAGTGCCACTGCTTGGCTACTGCATCTAGCAAACAACTTTTTCAGTTAGCACTTTGAACGGTAACATTGGAACGATTCGCCCGGTCGGGGAGCCCAGGCACAGTCGGAAACTGCACGCGGATGATTTCGTTCCTCACTGCATAGACAACCAACTTCGCGGTCGAATGAAGATTAAGCTTGGACATAAGATTGGTTCGATGTGTTTCAGCCGTTTTCACTGTGATGTTCAGAAGTACGGCGACTGCCTTACACCTCTTGCCCTCAGCCAAAAGCTGCAACACCTCGCGTTGCCGAGGCGACAATTGAGGTGCCTTGGCTGCGGTCGGACTAGGATTTCCCTTCCAGCGGCCACGTACGAGTATAGGGGACGTTCGCACGCCCGAGACGCAGTTGTGCTGTTGCAGGGCTTCCACCGTCGCCGTCAGATCGTCGATTCCGTCGGACTTGAGGACCCATCCACGAACCCCTGCTTGCAAACAATCTCGGACTAGTTTCTCTGAGTCTAGGTCGGTGAGGATTAGTATTCTCTGGGTCGGGTTGTTCTTCAGAATCTGTCGTACCCCGTCCACCCCATTCAACCTTGGCATGCAAATGTCCAAAATAATAAGGTCTGGCTTCAAGTGCATGCACTTCTCCACCGCATCCCATCCGTCACCGGCCTCACCGCAGACCTCCCAACTTTCGTGAGAGCCGAGTACCGAGCCCACACCTAAACGGAAGATTGGGTGCCCGTCAGCCAGCAAAATGCGAAATGCGTCCATACTTCCTCCGAAAGGCAGTATGGGTGGGAATTTATCCGAATAATGCGATCCGGTCTGTGCAGAACTGCTCACAGGCAACACCTTAGCGCCGCAAAGGTTGTACGGACACCCCTCAGAGTTCGGTTGATGTGCTCCTTGCCTTGTCGATCCGCAATATGGGCATGGAGTGGTGTGTAATTGTGACCAGATTTCGGATTCCCATAATGAGACAATGCGGACAATTGTACGAGAGACGCTGTTTGTCTCACAACCGCTCCCGAGGAGGACTTATGTGGATTTCAAAACATCTGAGGTTGTCACACGCCCACTCCGAACTTGAAACGCTGATTTTAGAACGCACTGCAGAACTGCAAAAGCTTTCCCAGCGTCTGCTGAAGGTGCAGGATGAGGAGAGGCGAAAGCTAGCGCGCGATTTGCACGACAGCACCGGACAGACACTGGCCGCGCTAAAAATAAGTGTTTCGTTCCTGCAGGAAAGCTGCAAGGAAAGCCCGACTACGCTGGCGCTCGTTTCCGATGTGGCGCAACTGGCTGATCAGGCCATCGAAGAAATTCGAACCCTGTCGTACCTGCTGCATCCGCCATTATTGGACGAAGTGGGATTTGCTTGCGCCGCCGAGTGGTACATCGAGGGATTCGCCAAGCGAAGCGGAATCAACGTCAAAGCGAACATCGCAAATTCGCGGGAACGACTGCCGAAAAAAGTGGAGATCGCTCTGTTCCGCGTATTGCAGGAAAGCCTGACCAACGTACATCGCCACTCCGGGACCTCGGATGCGAGCATCCGTTTTCAGTACGAAACCGAAGCTGTCATTCTGGAGATACGAGATTTCGGAAAGGGTATACCGGAAGAGCGCTTGCGATTGCTTCATGGAGTGAGTGCGGAAACGGGAGTCGGTTTGGCTGGGATACGCGAGCGATTGCACGAACTGAACGGCAAGCTGGAAATAGAATCGGATGGTTGCGGCACGAACATGCGAGCGACAGTTCCACTCTATGCAACGTCTCTACCCGCTCAGTTGGCAGGTTGTGGGGAAGTCGGAGCGTCCGCACAGGCTTAAGGCGTCAGATTGTTTAGTCGAGAGCCATGCTTCGGCTGCTCGGTTGATTGCCGCGGTAGTATCGCCTCTACGACAGAGCGGAAATGTGCAGCAGGCGTAAGCGCGTAGGAATGTGAGCTCTTCGGACGGGAAGATCCCCCTCAGATTGCGGTGTCAAGACCACCATCTGAGACCGTCTTTTGTTGTATTTTAACTCCGGTCAGACGACCGAAGCCCTTTGAGCCGCTCATACAGCGGTCGTCCCGTCAATCCTTAAATCCGCTTCCGGAATGCACATTACACTTGAGGAAGGCGTCAAGAGGACGTTGGTAACTGGAAGGAGCTCGATATTGGTCTTCTGTTCTGACCGTCACGGATGTCACGTATGCCTTGTCCCAGCGTTCTAACGTCCTCCTCAATAACGTGGGATAAGTGCTTGAGTCCCTCCATGTCGATGATTCCTTGATCCGCGCGGATGGCGTCCGGAACTCAGCGATGAAGGTCAGTGGTGCGACTTCTTGGTTGAACAG
>OBLW0100003924.1_pt1 | contig 11454 bp, 13 predicted proteins | sample 1520161 | NCBI WGS metagenome assembly OBLW01 (sample SAMEA3539309, study PRJEB22396) | soil metagenome | biome: tundra; feature: field; material: soil | place: USA | collected 2010-05 | depth 0.15 m
CCATCTGCGAATCGATCGCCCACTCCGCCGAAGATTTGCCCATGGGCGCCATCGCCGTCTTCACCGAAACCGGCAACACTGCCCGCATGATTTCGAAATACCGCCCCAAAGCCGCGATCTACGCCTTCACCCATATGCAATCAGTGGTGCAGCGCATGAACCTTTATTGGGGAGTGCATCCTGTGTCCTGCCGCCAGGCGCGTTCCGCGGAACAAATGGTAACGATGGCCGAGCAGGATCTCGTCCGCCGCGGCCTGCTGAAACCCGGAGACGTTCTAGGAGTCGTCGCCGGCACGCGCCAGGCCTCCGGCTCCACGAATCTCATGCGGCTGCACGTGGTCACCGACGAAGAGGCCGAGCGTATTGCTCACCCCACGCCGCCCTCCACCAAGTCACGCCCAAGGAAAGCGCGTCCCGCGCGCCGCAAGCTATGAAGATGCGAGCCCGTACACGGGCGGTAGGGGGTATTCTTTTCATCATTCTTGCTTTTTGCGTGTGGTATAGCACTGCGGCTAATTACGACTACGGCGCATTGGCTGGAACATATACCTTCCGCGGCAACGGAGAAATGTGCACTTTGTATTTGCGCGCAGATCGCACGTTCGAGCAAGAACTCAGTCACTCGGGCGAAGCTCAGAAATCCACGGGACATTGGTATCGCTACGGCGAATCCCACGTGTCTTTTTCCAGTGAGTTCATAAAGCTATCGGGAGAAGAGATGAACGCTGAAGGGGAAGCGCATGGCGAGTTTGAAAAGGTGATCGGGATATTCCCGAGGCTCGTTTTGGCTCCGATCCCGAACGGCCCCAAATTCCGTAAAAGACCGTTTCATTGGAACTAGCATTACGGACTGTCTCCCCCGCAAGTTATAATCCCCCCGTATGCCGCAAGGAATACTCTCGGTGGCCGTCTGGGAACCCGTTCCTGACATGGAAGCCGCCTCTCTGGCCACGCTTCGCGAACTCAGTACAATTCTCACCACCAAGGGATACGGAAGCGATCTGCTCTACCGCGATCGCGAATCACATTACGTTCTGCTGCGGCGGTGGAAGTCAGAAGTCGCGCGCCAAGCTGCGCTGGAAGACTCCGACATGCTCCGCTGCTGGGCCCGCCTGGGAAATGAAATCCAGATTGTGAAAGTCTACGAGACACTCACGGAAGTGCCTCTGGACGCTCCGAAGTGAGAAGACTCATGTGGGGACGTCCGCCTCGGCTGTCAGGCCAGGGCGAAGCTCGGCAGCAGTGAATATGAAGCTGGAGTAATTTCATGCCGGCGAACTCCATCCGCGCGCTCGTCGATGACACCCTCAATCCCAAAGTGCGCGGCTACCTCCATTTGCCCGACGTCCCCAACGGCGATGGCCTCGTCCTGACGCACGGTGCGGGATCGAACGCACAAGCTCCGTTGCTCGTGGCCTTGGCCGAGACTTTCAGCGCCAGAGGCTTTACTGTGCTGCGCTGCGATCTTCCCTATCGCCAATCCAGGGCGTTCGGTCCCCCTGGCCCCGGCGACGCCGCCCGCGACCGCGTCGGCCTGAAGAATGCGCTCGCAGCCTTGAGAAGAACGATCTCTGGCCGCCTCTTCCTGGGAGGCCATTCCTACGGCGGACGTCAGTCCAGCATGCTGTGCGCCGAGCTGGCGAAGGTAGAGCCAGACCTGGTGACGGCCCTGCTGCTGCTCTCTTACCCGCTGCATCCCCCACGCAAGCCCGAACAGCAGCGTACTCAACATCTTCCCGACCTGCATACCCCCGCGCTATTCGTGAGCGGTACCCGCGATCCCTTCGGGTCAATCGATGAGCTGAAGCAGGCGCTGAAAATGATCCCCGCAAAGACGAAGCTACTGGCGATCGATGGTGCCGGTCACGATCTGGGATTCAAAGGAAAAGCCAAACGGGAAGAACTACCGAAGCAGATATTGTCGGAACTAACAGAACTCGTATCGTAGAGACGTTGCTTGCAACGTCTTTCTTACCATCATTCGAAATGCTGCGAGCAGAGACGTAGCAAGCTACGTCTCTACTGACGGTTCTAGTTGACCCACCCCGACTTCCCGCCGCCATTTCCCTTGTGTTGCGTGTCGTCATCCGGCGGAATGTAATTCCCATGCTCGTCGAAATGGACCTGGCGGTCGTGCTTCGACATGTAGACTTCGAACTTCTTTGCCGCACGCTTCCGCTTCCAGCGGTAGTACGAATTGCGCATGCCGTAGTACCGTTCCGCGAGCCCGACGTTCACCAGAGCGCCTGTGGGTCCGCGCCGGGCATAAAGCCAGCCAAAGAACAATCCGCCCAGGTGCGCCACATAAGCGACATTCCCACCGCCGCCCATGGCCAGTGCCAGCGTGACGACCACCAGAATCCCTACAAAATATTTGGCCTTAATCAGAAAGGGAAACGGAATCATCATGATTTCGTTGTCCCCAAACAACATTCCAAACGCAATCAGAATCGCGAAGACTCCGCCCGAAGCGCCCAGTGTCGGTTTGTTAGGATCGCCCAGGATGTGGGCATAGGAGAGAGCCACTGTGGTCACTGCGGCGCCGACCACACCGACCAGGAACAATTCGACCAGGCGTCGTGTTCCCCACGCACTCTCAATCGCAGAGCCGAACATCCACAGCCCCAGCATGTTCCCAAACCAGTGCATAAAACCAGCATGGAGAACGCTGTAAGTCACCAACTGCCAGATCCATCCGTGATGAATGACTTGAACTGGAGTCAGCGCGCCGTAGTCGATCACGTATCCCACGATGGGCAGGCGCGCCAATCCAAACAACTCCATCAGCAGGAAAATGCCCGTGTTGATGCCCAGCAGCCACGTCACCGCCTTGGTGAACGGGGGCAGGCTCAACGTCATCGGTTCGCCGGTTCGCCGCACAGATTGACCTCTCGTCCAATTCTACTCGCACAATGCTTGGAGACGCTCTACCGCTCCGGAACCGGCACAACCGGCAGGCTGCGATGCCCTGCACGGTCGACAGCCCGCACCGCGAAAATGACATTATCCTTCGACAACTTCATCGTGGTCCGAGTCGCGCTACCAACTTCCTGAGCGTGCTCCCACTCTGGGCTGCTCGTCGCTCGCCACAACACTTCATACTCCGACGCCAGGCCGCCGGGTGCAGCTTCCCACGTCAGCGTCGAGTCGTTCTCCAACTCCTTCGTCAGCACATGGACATTCGCCGGAGGAGCCGGTGCCGCTGCCAATGAGGCCAGCGTCGCCGCGTTCAGCCGCGCCACGTGCGCCACATAATCGAAGTCCACAAACTTCAGCGAATCGCCATATTCGACGCCGGTTTCTGTACGCACATTCTGGTGCTGATGATGAAAGTCTTCGCGAAACTCCGTGAATCGAACCGCAGCGAATCCCTGCTGGTTGAACGAATAGTGATCCCCACCCCGCAGGTAGCGATCCAGCCGGAACACCAGCATCGGCTTTACCCCCGCATCATAGGTCCGGCCGACCTCCGCGACATACCGCGCCAGTTGCCGCGACCCGGAATCGCTCTCTCCGCCCAGACCGCGAATCCGCCCGATGTCCTGCTCTGAAGCCGCCACCGGCACGCCCTCGGAAAAGATTCGCACCACGGAATGATCCTGTTCCGCACTCTTGTCGCCGCCGACGATGTCGTTGTTGAGCACCGCTTCCAGGTCCCAACCCTGATCCTTCGCCATCTTCTCTTTGATCATCTGGGCGAAATGGCGGCTGCCGTTCAGTCCCTGCTCTTCTCCCGCGACGGTGAGAAAAACAATCGTCGCTGGAAACTTCATCTTGCTCAGCACCCGCGCGCATTCCAGGCTGACGGCGGTTCCGCTGGCGTCATCGTTCGCCCCGGGCGCGTCGCGGCTCGCATCGAGGGTGTCGCTGTTGCGCGAATCGTAGTGCCCGGTCACCAGCACAACGCGTTTCGCATTCGCCGCTTCGCTACCCTTCAGCACCGCATAAACATTGGTGATTTCCGTCGCCTTCGGGATGCGCTCGGTGGGTTGTTCCGTGAAGCTGTCGGTCTTCACCTCCAGGCATCCGCCACAGTCTTTCGAATAGCGCTCGAATTCCGACTTGATCCATTCCCGCGCCGCGCCAATCCCGTGCCCGGCCGCAAGCGACGCCGGATCCTGCGCCGACAGCGTCAGCCTCGTGCCAAAGCTGACCAACTTCTCGATGTTCCCCCGGATGCGCTGCGCGGAAATTTCCCGTAGGGCGGCTGCGATCTGCGGATCGGCCGCCACTTTCGGTTCCGGTTTGCCGGACTGCGCCGCGCACGCCATTGCTGTCGACAGAACTGCGGCCAGCACGGCGGTCCAGCGCATCAATTTACGGAAATGGAGCATGCCTTGATGGTCCCCGTCCAGAAAAATCCCCTTACGGAGGGTCGATTACCAATTCCCAGAAAATCTCTCACCTACAGCCTGTGCCCCTTGACCGAACAGCCGGGGAGAATCTAAATATTATCAGGAGGCTTCAATTGGCGAGGGAGGGCTTTATGGTTCTTTGTCCCGAATGCGAAACCAATCTGGATGTCAACGAAGAAGATGTCGACGAGGGGGAAGTGATCTCGTGCCCCGAATGTGGCACCGACTTTGAGGTCGTCACTACCAGTCCGCTCGAATTGAAAGCCGTGGAAGCAGGCTACGTCGAGGAAGACGAAGAAGAGACGGAGGAGAGCGAAGACGGTGATTTCTCCTAACCCTCGGTTCGGACAGCTTCTTATGCGGCGGTCTTTCCGTGTTCTCCTTCCAATCGTCCTTGTCCTCGCAGCGGTCAGTTCTCAGCCAGATGTCCTCGCAGCCTCGAAGCCCAAAGGCAAGCCCTATGCTCTGATCGCCGGCACGGTCTGGGGTCCGGACGACCATCCGGTTTATGGCGTCACGGTGAAAATCCGCCGGGCCAAAGACAAGAAGCCGAAGTGGCAGGTTTATTCCGACCACCTGGGCGAATTCGCCCAGCGTGTGCCTACCGGCGAATCCGACTACATTCTCTCGGTCGATCTCAAAAGCTTCAAGCCTGCCGATGGCAAGCCTCTTCGACTGGTTCAGGAAGTGACGGTGCACATTTATAACGATGAACGCGAAGACACTGGATTGCATCTAACCCGCCAGTGAGTGGTGCGGCCGTCACCAGCAACGTGAGACAATAGCACCAGAATGAATCGCAAACATGTGGTCAAGGCTGTGGTTGCGGCTTGCGCCCTGCTGCTGGCCATAAGTGCGGCGTCCGGTGCTTCGCCCGACAAAAAGGAAAAGACCGTTGGACGCCTGCTCTTCGGCAAGGTCCTCGATCCGCAGGATAACCCTCTTCCCGATGCCATCGTCTACGTCACCAACACCCGCACTCGCGCGGTGAAAACTTACATTGTTGGTCCAGACGGCGCCTACCGGTTCCCTGCGCTCTCCACCGCCATCGATTATGAGGTCTATGCCCAATATAAGGACCACAAAAGCGACACAAAATCGGTCAGCCAGTTCGACGATCGGTCCCAGGTCTACCTTGACCTGAAGGTCAATATTCGGTAGCTCCCGAACCTTTTCGTGCAACTTTTCAGTGCCCTTCCGGGTTCAATATACATAAGGGATATATCTGTCTGGAGGACACTGTGAACACATCGCATTCTTCTGTTAAACCCCGCACTGCACTGGCCGCGAAGGCCGTATTGGCATGCGTAACGCTGCTTTGCGCCGCATCTGCCCTGGCTCAAGGCGGCGCCATGAGCCCTTATCAGGACGAAAAAGACGGCGTCAGCGCCGGCGGCAAGTGGATGGAGTTCCAGTCGGAAGACAAGATGACGGGCGCCAAGAAAGTCCGCTTCGAACTTCAATCGGACAATTACTTGAAGGAAGATCCCGACTACAAGCCGCGCGTCGAACTATTCTGCTCCAACGGCAAACTCAGCGTCGCCGACTTCAATCCCGGCATGCGGCTCGGACCGCCCAACCGTCCCGGATTCTGGGGACAACCGCAGATGGAAGTCATGGTCCGCATTGACGACACGCACAGCTACAAAGGCTGGAACTGGGTGCGAGGTCACTTCCTGTCGATGGACAAGGGCACCACCCGCGGCATGATCGGCGCGCAGGTGTTCAAGGTGGAAGTTCGGACGAGGGCGGGCCGCGAAATCGCGGAGTTCTCGCCGGCTGGCCTGAATCTGGATCGTGTCCATCAGGCCTGCGATTTGACTCCCAAGAAGCCCAGCAAAGACTGAAGAACTCGGAGCAACGATGCTCATGTGGGGACAGCCGGCCTTCGACTCCGCTCAGGGCAGGCTCTTCGGCTGTCCCGCCTGGGCGAAGTCCGGCGGCATTCTCCTCACTTCTGGCGCAACCCTTCTGGCACTTGCCTCCGCGTCCCGTTGCTGGCACTTTGGAATGGCACAGCCGAGGGCGACGATGGACAGCGGCATCATTACGGGGTTGGCGTTCTTCCTGTTTGTGGTCGGTGTGCTGATTTATACCGTCATCCTCTACAACGGGTTAGTTCGCCTGCGCAACGAGAACGACCGCGCGTGGGCCAACATTGATGTGCTGCTCAAGCAGCGCCACGACGAGATCCCCAACCTGGTCGAAACCGTCAAGGGATACATGCAGCACGAGCAGCAAACGTTGCTGTCGGTGACGCAGGCGCGCGCCGCATCGATGAATGCGGCCAGCATTGGGGAGAAAGCTGTGGCCGATTTGAAGATGGCGAGCGCGCTGCGCGGACTGTTTGCGGTGGCCGAGAATTATCCACAACTCAAGGCCAATGAAAACTTTCTGAAGCTGCAGACCCGCATCAGCGAACTGGAAGAGCGCATTGCCGACCGGCGCGAGTTCTTCAACGACGACGTCAACAGCTATAACACGCGCATCGCCCAGATTCCCGACGTGTTCGTGGCCAGCTTCATGAACCTGAAGCCGCGCCAGATGTTCAAAGTCTCCGACGAAGATCGCAAGCTGGTGGAAGTGAAGTTCCAGGGGCAAGGCGCCGCGGGCGCATAACCTATTTCCACGCCGAGAGATCGCGATTCAGCATGCCTTCCAGCTCAGTGACTTCGTTCCGGAAAAGCTCGCGTAACTGTGCCCGTCGAGCGGGCGGCACTTCGGGGAATGAGGGTCCGCCTCCGATGAAGAGTTTAAGCGCTCCCAGCCGTTTGCCGGCGTCGACGAATGCATCCAGATGGCGTGCCTTGGACCAATTCGCCAGATGGAGCGCGGCTCGCGTCCAACGATAGTTGCGGGGCTCGGTCATGCTCTCCGCGGTGAAGACACGATGTATCTGAGCGGGGCGCAGCTGCACGCGCGGCGCTCCCACGAAATCCACCACCTTGTCCAGAAACGATTGCGGATCGGCTTGCATATCTTCATGCACGGTTGCCATGACTTGCGATGGTCCGAAAGTCGTGTGCCACGCTTTCAGATGGGCGGCGTAGCGGCTGGATTCGATGAACTCCGGATCGCTGGTCAGAGCTTCCTCAAAGGTTGAGCGGATCCAGCCATAGGCGCGTTTCAGACGGTAGAGTGAAACCACGCGGTCCACAGGATTGCGAAAGGTGCAAACGATTTTGGCCTTGGGGATGAGCCCAGCGATGCGCTCGCGCGCCTCGCGGGAGGCGAAATAGGTGGGAGCGACTTCGCCGATGGCACGTCCTTCGGCCGCTGTGCGATAGTGCGATCCGTACCAGTCCAGACCACGGTCGTAGTGCTTGTCGAAAAAGCGCGTCTCTTTGGTGGGATGCGAAAGTCCGGTGCATTCGCTCAGCACCGTGTGCAGCCAACTTGTTCCCGTGCGCGGCGGACCGATAATGAAGAAGGACGGAAGCGCGGGAACGGCGCTTTTCCCGTCAACTGCGCTTCTTGTCCCAAAGCCGGTCAGGGGCATTCGCAGAGTCCTCAAAAGAGTGTTTGCTGCCTCGCAGGGTACAGAAGTGTCCGCGGGATCGCCTATGGATGCTGCCAACATCGCTGGGGGTTGCCGCTGAACGAGGTGGCGACGCTGGATAGGTTGCCCTTTTTGAGCCGCAAATGCGGTGTTGCCAGCTTCGCTCCTACCATCGAGTTCGCGGAAAATGCGGCAAAGTCTATACGGCTCAATATTTTGCGGGCAAGCTATTGAAAACGTGGGGGTTCGTTGCATGTACGCGCGCACTATTTTTTTCACACGCCAGGCTAAATTCCTTTTTTTCAAGGACTCAGGAGATGGAGGTATGGCCTGTCCCTTGCAAAATATTGAATCGCTGAGACTTACAGGTAAAGTATTGCCGAATAATGACTTACAGCGTGCCATGAATCTGGGTCCCTCCGCCTCTCGGCTTAGGGTCATGATGGAACATTGGTTCTGTGGAAGGCAAGGTTGGATGTCACAGGGTGGGCCTGTGGATTACTGTTCGCGAGCATCTCGGATCCCCGATTGATTTCCCGGTACCGCGGCGTGCTTCGGCTTGAGGGAGAGAGGCATCTCTGGCGGCTAAGTGTACAACGGGGGAGCAGGGGAGAGGGATGGGACAGCAGATTCCTCACTTCGTTCGGAATGACAAGAGCTGTCATATAATGGCGCGCACGAATGGCTCTTACCTCTGGCACCAGACTCGGTCCCTATGAAATTGAAGCGCCGCTCGGGGCGGGCGGCATGGGCGAGGTTTATCGCGCGCGCGACACTCGCCTGGACCGGACGGTAGCGGTCAAGATTCTTCCCACCCATCTTTCGGACGAGCCCGAGGCGAAGCAGCGGTTCGAGCGCGAAGCCCGGGTTATCTCTTCGCTGAATCATCCGCACATTTGCGTACTGCACGACGTGGGCAGCCAGGACGGAACCGCGTATCTGGTAATGGAGTATGTGCAGGGTGAGAGTCTGGACGCCCGGTTGCGTAAGGGGCCACTGCCCCTGAAGCAGGCGCTGGAGTGCGGGATGCAGATCTGCGATGCGCTGGAGAAAGCGCACCGGGCGGGTATTGTGCATCGCGATTTAAAACCCGGGAACGTCATGCTGACGGCGGCGGGCGCCAAGCTGTTGGATTTCGGTCTGGCGAAGGCGATCACACTGTTGGGGGCTCGCGGATCGAGCCATCCGGGGCCGCTGACGCCGTCCACCCCGACGATGAACCTGTCGGCGCTGGCCGGGCCGTCGGGAGGGCTCACGCAGCAAGGCACCATCGTGGGCACGTTTCAGTTCATGGCTCCCGAAGTGTTGCAAGGGAATGAGGCGGACGCGCGCAGCGACATCTTCAGCTTCGGTTGTGTGCTTTACGAGATGATCACCGGGCGGCGGGCGTTTGAGGGTAAGAGCCAGATCTCGGTCGCGTCGGCGATTCTGGAGAAAGATCCGGAACCGATCACGAAGCTGCAGCCGACGGTTCCACCGGCGCTCGATCATGTGGTGCAGGAATGTCTGGCGAAAGATCCGGAGTCGCGCTGGCAGAATGCCGCCGACGTGGCGCGGGAGTTGCGCTGGATCGCGAGCGGCGGGTCGGGAGTCAGTGCGGCGCCGGCGTTGGATCGTCCTCGCCGTGGGTTACGCACGCATTTTGCGTGGGTTGCGCTGTCTGTTGTGCTGGTCGGGGCGCTGATCTGGTCGAGCCTGCGGGAGCGCGAGCTGGCACCAACGTTGCGGTCGTTTCTGCCGCCGCCGGCGCAGATGACCTTTGACTTTACCGGCGACTTTTCCGGGCCACCGGCGATCACGGCCGACGGCACGGCGGTGGCGTTCTGCGCGCGCACGCAGAGAGAGCGAGACTCGATCTGGGTGCAATCCCTGAGCGACCTTGCGCCGAAGAAAATCGAGGGCACGGAGGGCGCTTCGTTTCCTTTCTGGTCGGCCGACGGCAAGTTCCTGGGATTTTTTGCCGACAGCCATCTGAAGAAAGTTCCGGCATCGGGTGGACCGGTCACGATACTGGCGGAGACCCCGAATCCTCGCGGAGGCACCTGGAACCAGGACAACGTTATCGTCTACGAACCCGACTACCGCGACACCCTGTGGCGAATCAGCGCAGCAGGTGGACCGCCGGTACGGCTGACCAAGTTCGAAAACGACAAGCACACCACGCATCGCTGGCCCCAGTTCCTGCCGGATGGCAAGCATTTCCTGTTCTTCGCCACAAATCACGCGGGCGATTCGGAGCATGGAATTTACTACGGATCGCTGCAGGATGGTTCGTACAAGCACGTGCTCGACGCGGATTCGGAGGGTCAGTATGCCTCGGGTTTTCTCCTCTACCATCTGCAGTCGCAACTACAGGCGCAAAAGTTCGACCCGGACAAGGGAGTTATGTCCGGTGAGCCGCTGACGGTGGCAAACCTGGTGGAATACGACACGGGAACCTGGCACACCTCATTCACCGCGAGTCAGAACGGCTTGCTGGTCTACGAGCCGGGCTCGAAGACGCTCGGCACCGATGACTTCTGGATGGACCGCAGCGGCAAGACGCTGGGCCAAGTGGCGGAGCGCGCATTCTATAAGGGTGCGGGACGCATCTCTCCGGATGGCAAGCGGGTGGCATTGTCCATGGGAGATCCGCAAGCTGACATTTGGGTGCTGGACATCGCACGCGGATCGCGAACCCGGCTCACGTTTGGCGGAGCGACGCACCTGGAGCCTTCGTGGTCGGCGGACAGCCGGCGGGTTTGCTATACGAGGCAGAACGGAACCACGGTGATCACGGGGACTTCGCTGCGGGCCCGGCTGGCCAACGGCGGCGGGCAGGAGGAAACATTGATGGAGACCAATGCCTCCACACCCGTGTCCTTGCTATCGCCACAGTGGTCGCCGGACGGCCGGTACCTTGTCCACATGGAACAGAGCGGACCGACCGGCGCGGGGGTGTGGGCGCTGCCCCTGACGGGGGAGAAGAAACCATTCGCCGTCGTGCAGCCGCAGACTCCGCAATCCAGAGTGATTCAGTACCGCCTGTCACCCAACGGGCGCTGGCTGGCATACAGTTCGACCGAGTCTGGACGAGAGGAAGTCTACGTCACCCATTTTCCCAGTGGAGAAGGCCGGTGGCAGGTCTCGCAGAATGGAGGAACGTTTCCGGCTTGGCGCGGAGATAGCAAGGAGATCTGGTACTTCGGTGTGGATAGTTCCTTGCACGCTGCCGGTGTGAATGAAAAGAGCACGGAGTTTGAACTGGAACCCGTGCGCGCGCTATTTCAGATCAACTATGTCGCTCCTGTGGGATATCCCTACGATGTGTCCCCGGACGGCCAGCGTTTGCTAGTCAGCACATTCCCCGAAAGCGTATCTACGCCGCTTGTGCTGGTGACGAATTGGACGGCTGATTCGAGGAAGTAGTGGACCTGCTGCCTGCGGCTACTCCAAGATCAGAGCCCGCCACATAGACACACCATCATCCCAGCAGCCTGGCGGCGTCTTTGGCATAGTAGGTGAGGATGATGCTCGCCCCGGCGCGGCGGATGCTGAGGAGCGACTCCATCATGACGCGGTCGCGTTCGATCCAGCCGTTTTGGGCGGCGGCTTCAATCA
>OBLW0100003926.1_pt1 | contig 11452 bp, 6 predicted proteins | sample 1520161 | NCBI WGS metagenome assembly OBLW01 (sample SAMEA3539309, study PRJEB22396) | soil metagenome | biome: tundra; feature: field; material: soil | place: USA | collected 2010-05 | depth 0.15 m
TTGATCGGCTAGGTGAGAAAACTCTCCGAAGTCATTTGCAGACGATAAGCCATTTGCATTCAATCGGTAACAATGTAGATCGATTAATCGAGAATTATTTCTCCATAACTCCCGCGGCTAGTCCGAGGCGGCGGCCAGACTGGTTTTGTTGGCGATGGGCGCGGTGGCGTGAGAACGGCCTGCGCATCCGGCCCGACCATAGTACCAAACCAACAACGTACCCCCTCGAAAAGCCCTCGAAAGCCTTGCAAACCAAGGTCAAACCGGGATAGACTCGATTGATAAAAATCGAGTTGCGCGCTTCACTCGCCGCGCAACCGGTTACTGCTGGTTTGGAGGCCAATACGATCCCTAGCGTTCCCTTCCGCTGTTTTCTGACTTGCTGGTGCATCGCCAGCGCGGCTCACGCCGGAATTCTGGTTTCCCGCAACGACCAGGGACTGCAATTCACCGACGCCGTGTCCGTCGTCTTCAACGCCAAAGACAAAGCCCTTAGTCTCGGTGACCAACCCAAACTCTCCGGCCCGATCAACAAACTGCCGTCCACCCATCTGAATGGAATTCTGCTCAAGGACTTCGATGCCCGTGTCCTCGCCCTTTATGAACAGGGCAAAGCCGAGTACCTGCTCCCCCAGGGTCTGCCCAAAACCGCGCCGGACGACCCCGCGGCCATCTGGGCGGCCAGCAAAATCTCCTTCAAGAAATCTGCCCAGGACAAGGTTGGCGCCGACGTCTCGCCGGCCGCTTTCGTGGCCTTCCTCCCGGGCGGCGCAGAGGAACTCACCCGTCTTTGCATGGACGAACCGGCCCTCCAGTTGATGGGCGGCAAGGGTCGGAGCTTCCCGGCGCAGATCGAACTCATGTCCGCCGTCGTCAAAGCGTACGGTTCCAATCCCGCCATGGCGCCCCTCGGCAAGTTCGTCGAAGACTCGATGCGCCGCCGCTACGATCAGTTTGAAAGCGGCGCCGCCGGCGTGGACTCTCTCAACCAGGGCCTGAAATTCGTCGAACTCTCCGCCGCCGTCTATCCCGGCGATGCGGCGCAGGAGGCGCTCCGCCAGACCATCGCCAGCCGCAAGCAGTGGCTGGATCGGAAGGCCGCCGTTCTGCGCGCCTTCGCCGCCGGCTCGGAGTGGGACGCGTTCCTGCTGGGCGACCGTGAGTTTGAAAAGTACCAGCAGTCTTTCCCGGAGTTGGCTGCGAAGCACGATCAGGCGCTGCGCGAAAGCCTGCAACTCCACCATGGCGCCGCCGCCCAACGCCGCGACGATGGCGATTACGCCGCCGCCTGGCGCGAATACCGTCTCGCCACTTCCCGTAAGCCATCTGACTCCGCCCTACGCGAGGATGCCACGCAAGCTTGGACCGAGTACTCGCGCCGCATCGCCACCGACCGGCACGGCAAGCGCGTCAAGCTGCAACCCGGCCAGCAAAGCGCCATCGAACGGTATCTCTATAACGCCGACCAATATAGCCTGAGTAAGAATCCCGACGACGCGTTGAAGAGCGTTCTCGATGCCGAAGCCCTCCTGCGCAAGTCGTTGCCGGCTGGCTCCAGCGCTCCCGAAACGCTCAAGGTCTTGTACAAGACAGCCGACATTATGGGCGCGCAGGGGAGAACCTCCGAAGCCCTCGCCACCCTGGATGAGTACGACCTTTACGCCGTCGACGAGGAGCGCGCGCCCGCCGAGAAGCTGCGCAACCAGCTGCTCTTCAGCCTCAACACCGCGCTCAAGGATCTGAAAGCCAAATACCAGGCGGCGTGGTCGGATGGCGCCTATCACCGTGCCTACCAGCTGGCCAGGCAGGCTCTCAAAATGAAGTCCGACGATCCCGAACTGCTATACCAGGCCGGCATGACGGCCCTGATCACGCGCCATCCCGCGGAAAGCCGCGAACACTTCGCACGCTATCTGGAGGTTTCCAATAGCCTCGATGCCAAAGCGGAGGAGCGCGTACAGGTCCGCCGCTGGCTAACGTCCATCGCCGACGCCGGCCCGGCCGAACAGGGCGACCCCAACTGGCTGTCGGGAAAGCTGCTTCCCAAGGGTGCCTTCTACTGCCCCGTCAGCATGGCATTTCAGCCGCACATCGCCGCCATCGACGCCTCGAATAAACTCAAGACGGCCTTTGACTGGGATGGCGAGAAGCTCAAATCGGTGACGCCCAGCTTCGACAAGAACGAGCACGTCACCGCGGAGAAGAAGATTTCGTTCGCCTACAACGACGCGCGCCAGGTGGACTGGGCCTCCGATGGCAACGAATCGCGCAGCGGCGCGCCCAACGATCCCGACGAAGCCTACAAGCGTTCTTCCGTGCTGCTGCTCAACAGTCCCTATGTCGATCCGCTGGCCATCCGGATGTTCACCGGTAAGGAAGTTGCGCTGGGCATCGCGGGCAACCGCTTCTTCAGCCCTTTCGGCTGGGAGAAGGTCTACTATTTCCGCCTGACCTACGACGCCGCCGGCCGCGTCAGCCGCGCGCAGGAACTGAGCGGTCCCAAGGGGACGCCCGGAGACATGGTCTTGGAATTCGATTGGAGCGGCATGCAATTGAACGCCATTCGCGGTTTCCAGGGCAAAATCAAGACCTACGAGCGAACCATGCAGTACCAGGACGGAAAGCTCGTGGGCGAAGAGGTGCAGGGGTCCGGTAAGCCTTCCCACACGAAGTTCACATACAGTGGGAATCGGCTGATTTCGGCTGAGTCGACGAACGACCCGTCCCTGGATAACCGCAGCCGCAAGGTTGCATTCGTCGGAAACTCGGCTTCCACGCTGGTGAAATAACTATGCTGCGAATCGCTCTGGCTGGTCTGTTGTCCCTGGCATCCATCATCCCCGCGGCGTACGCCCAGGATACCGGCAAACGCGTGGCGCTGATCATCGGCAATGACACTTATGCCATCAGCCCGCTGAAGAACGCCGTCAACGACGCGCGCGCCATGGATGCCGCCCTGCGCGCTTCCAACTTCCGCACCATCCTGGTGGAAAACGCCAAAAAGAGCGACATGGAAAGCAAGATCGGCGAGTTCCTCGATATGCTGGGGCCGGACGATACCGCGCTCTTCTTCTATGCCGGACACGGCGTGCAGATCGCCAATGAAAACTTCCTGGTTCCGGTGGATTTCGTCCCGGGAAACTCCCTCTCCAGCGCCAAGTTCAGTTGCATGTCGGTGGCCCAGATCTTCGACGAACTGAACCGCAAGCGCGCCAAGAAGAATATCGTGATTCTGGACGCCTGCCGCAGCAATCCGGTGGCCGAGAAATATTCCCTCGAAGCCGGTCTGGCGCAGCCGCAGAATCCCGGCAAGGAAACCTACATCGCCTTTTCCACCGGCCCCGGACAGGTGGCCGCCGACAATCCGGATGGACGCAATAGCTGGTTCACCGAGGCGCTCTCGGAGTTCGTCCGGCAGCCCTCTCTCACCCTCGAACTCAATGAGGTCTTCACCAAGGTCAAGAAGCGCGTTTCCGATGCTACCGAGGGCCGGCAAACACCCTGGACCATCTCCAGCCTGACCAGTGGCTTCTATTTCCATGCCCCCCTTAATCAGGACACTGAAAACGATCCCACTCTGGCCGAGAAGTGGTTCGACGACGCCCAACGACGCGAACAGCACGAAGATTGGGCGGCAGCTCTCGACCTGATCGATCGGGTCCTGAAGAAGAAACCCGGCGGAACTCTGGAGGAAGCTGCCCGGCACGAGTTGGCGTACTGCACCGCGCGCAAAGAAGCGCAAGAGCGCTTCGACGCCGGCGACTACCCGGGCGCCGCGGGTTTAGACTTGCAGGCGGTGAAACTCGATCCCTTCGCCATCGACGCCGCTTTCCAAGGCGTGAATAGCTATCTGCTCAATGACCGCGTGGCTGACGCCATCCCTCTGCTCAAAGCCATCCGCATTCACGGGTCGTCCGCATCCGCCGCCAAGGCCAATGCCATGTTGCAGGAGCTTTCCGCCGTGTCCAAGGAGGCCGCCACGGAACTCCAGGCCGGCATTCCCGAGCCTCCCCCCATCGACGAGATTTTCAGCGGCGCGCACTTTGGGATTCCCGATTGGGATGCCGGCGCGCGGCGTCTCGAAACCGCTCCCGTGGACATGAGCCGGTGGACCAAGGACCTGAACCTGCCGGAGCAGATGCCCACTCAGCCCGGGCAGCCCGTGGTGGCGCCCGCTACGCCTCCCCCGACACCGGAGGCGGCCGCCATCTCTAACGCCATGTTTCACGTGGAACTGCTCCCCACGGGCGACCATCGCGATTTGAAAATCCGCCGCCTCGCCAGCGCGCCGGCGCTCAATTCCAGCAATGTCCGCAGGCCTTCCGGAGTGCCCGTAAAGGTGACCACCGAGCCCCCCGGCGCCGAACTCACCATCGACGGAGACGCCGGGCAACACTGCCAGTCCCCCTGCGTCCTGAGCCTCGCCCCCGGCAAACAGGCGATTCACCTTCAGTTGGACGGCTTCCGCGCGGAAATCCGGGCGCTGGACGTTCAACCCGCCGGCAGCGAACTGGCGGTCGCGCTCGAACAGGAGTTCGGCTTTGTGGAGTTCAAGGGTTCGCCGGGCGATGCCCCGATCGTCTTCGACGGCAAACAAGTGGCTCCCCAGGTACCGGCGACCGTCCGCGTGCCGGTCGGCAAGTATGAAATCCGCGCCATGCAGGACGGCAACATCCTGAATCGCCAGGACGTGGAAGTGACCCCCCTCTCCAAGACCGTAGTTACGGTGAAGAAACCATGAGGCTTATGCAGCAGTTCCGCGCGTGGGGGGTTCTGGCCGCCTGCCTGGCCGTACTCTTGTTTCACGTGAAACAATCCGCCGGCGCCCCCAAGTGGACCGACCGCAACGAGTACGATCTGGTGCTCGCCGTCCGGGCCGAAGCGGCGCCCCAGAAGCGTCTGGCCTTGCTCGACCAGTGGAAGGCCAAGTACCCTAAAACGGAGCTGCGGCAGACACGTGAGGAACTGTATCTCTCGGTTTATCAGTCACTTGGCGATAGCCCGCGCATGCTGGCTGCCGCCCGGGAGATGATCTCCGGCGCGCCGGACAACCTGGTTGGCCTGTACTGGTATACCCTGCTGGCCCCGGAGTCGAAGGAGACGCCGGCCGATTTGCTGGATACGGGCGAGAAGGCCGCCCGCCGGTTGCTCGCCGGTTTGGACACCTACTTCGCTGCCGGCGGAAAGCCCGCCGGCACGGCTCCCGAAGCCTGGCAGAAGCGCCGCGGCGAAGTCGAATTCCTGGCTCATCGCGCGCTTGGCTGGATTCAGTGGCAGCGGGCCGATTACCCGGGGGCCGCTGCCGAGTTCACCACCTGTCTGCATCAGGACCCCAATCGCGCGGAAATCTCCGCGTGGTTCGGCATCGTGCTGGCGCAGGACAAGGATCCGGCCCATCAGGTCCCCGCTCTGTGGCACCTGGCGCGCGCCGCCTCCTACCGCGGCGCCGGCGCCCTGCCCGATGCGCAGCGCCGCCAACTGAGCCCGGTCCTGGAACGGCTGTACACCACGTACCACGGCGAAACCGCCGGCCTCGATCAGGTGCGGATTGCTTCCGTGGCGGCCGCCTTCCCGCCCGCTGGCTTTGATATCGAATCGGCATCCGCCGCCGCCCTGCGCCGGCAGGACGAGGAACTCAGCCGCACCAACCCTCAACTGGCATCCTGGCTTGGCATCCGCAGGCATCTGGAAGCAGCCGATGGAGAGGCCTATTTCGCCGAGACGCTGCGCAACAAACCGGTTCCCATGCGGTGGAAAGGCACCCTGATCCGCTCCACCCCACCCCGCAAGCCCCAGGAACTCGTCCTCGGCGTCGGCGATGCCACGGCCGAGGAAGTCATCTTGAAGCTGGAAACCGCATTCCCCAATGAGGCTGAACCCGGCGCGATTCTGGAATTTGAGGGCACCGTTGAGGCATTCACCAAGGCGCCCTTCACGCTGACGGTCCTGGCCGGCCGGGAAAAGATCGAAGGCTGGCCCGCGGCGCGATCCCGCAAGTAGTTACTTCACAAACACCAGGTCGCCGAACCGTTCGGGATGGTGGGGGTTGGGGCTGCTATCCAGGGGATCGACCCACATGCTGAGCCGACGGTCGGGTTCCACGCCGTCCCATCGGTTGAACGCGGCGGTCCAAACGGCTCCCGCTTCAGGGCGGCGCGAAAGCTCCTCGAAGTTGGCCCACGGGATGGCGACTTCCAGGCTCCAGCCTTTGTCCCGATCGCCGCGCGCGTTGAGCGTGCCGTCAATCAACGTCGCCAGATGCACGCCCTGCAAATTGAACCGCTTGAAGACGTACTGCGCGGACTTGACGGAGAGATAGTCGTAGAGCACGGCGCGGGCATTCATTTCGAGGCCGAGGTAGACATCGGTCTGCGAAGGCCGCGGATTGATGAAGGCTTCGACGGCGTCGTCGCGGTAGGTGGGATCGTCGCGTTCGGTGAATTGCGCCGTGATGTCGGCGTCTTCGCACGTGTAACCGATGTAGAGGTTCTGGTCGTCCCAGAGGACGCGCACGGTGGTCTTCTGTTTGGCGCCGGTCTGCGATTCCCAGGGGAAGATGAGGACGATCGGGTCGGCGGCCTGCCTGGCCTTTTCATCGAGTTTGCCATCGACCTGGATTGCGGACGACGCGCGTTTGACCTCGTACCGGGGTCGCGGTGGGGCCGTAGAGGGCGGTGGCGTCTGCGCCGCGAGCGAGCCGGCGAGGCAGCAGAGACAGCAGGATAATCCCAGTTGTTTCATGCGGAGGTTCTCCAAGCAGACGATCATCCCACAAGGCGTACCCGGGCGGGCGAGGGCGGTCGCTTCAGCGCGCCCGGGGGGCGGTCAGGAGCATGGGCGAGAGAGCCTCCAGCGTCAGCCGCCGGCCGGCGACGTCGGCAGTGACGGCCCGGTCGGTTTCGATCGCGATCACCTTGCCGCGGTCGAGTTGCAGCAGGAAGCCGCACTCCAGGTTGAACCGCACGTCCGGCTTACCATCCCCGTCGAGGTCTATCTCCCTGCCGACGCCGCCCGCCGATGTCCTGCCGGCATACAGTTTGCCCGAGACCCGGCCGAGGGATGAACGAAAGCCATCCGGCGTCACCCGGAAGCCTGCCTGGACGGAATCCGGGGCGGGATCGCCCGCGCTTGAGGGATAGACGAACACGCGGTTTACGCTCTCCGCTGTCACCACTCTCACCGCCCGTAGGTCCCCGTAGGTGCTGCGCTCGAGTTCCTCACGCGTCACCTCGGGTGCCGATGCGGCGATCGCCAGGAAATTCTGCCGGTCCGCCGAGCCGGCATACCCCGTGCTCGCGACGTAGGCGCTCTGCGTGCGTGTCAGCGGCCGGCCGTCGTTCTCCAGCAGCGGCCACGTGACGCCCCACTTCACAGCATCCGGCGAAGTCTTGCGCACCTCGGAGAACACGCCGTCCGGCGTCAAGGTAAACTCGTTGCGGAACGTGGGTCCGCTCTGGCCGGCCTTCGGCCGGTAATCGACGGCGCAACGGACCAGCAGCGGGTGTACGAATTCGACGCTCCACACGCCTTCATATCGCGCCGCCAGTTCGGCCAGCCGCAGCCAGCGGCCGTTCTCCAGGAACGCGGGCGCAAATGTGACGCCCCCATTGTCCCTGGTGAGGGCGCCATCGGAAGGACCGAGACGCGTGTCCCAACCGGCGCGGGCGAATCGCACTACGCCCAAAGGCGTCCAGCGGTTCTCGTGGGTGACGGTGGTCTGCCCGCGCAGGTTCACCTGCATCTGCATGCCTCCCGCATTGGCGAATGCAGTCGCAAACAGACTGTCCATCTCGGCCGCGTATCCACCGATCTCGCTGGGCGCCGGCCGTTCCTCAATTTGCGACGCCCGCGCGTGGTACGCCTCGGCGAGGTGGAACATCAGGGACCCGTTGTAATTGCTGTACTGGCTGGCGGGCTGATAGCCCACGCGCTCGCCGGGGTCGAAGTGGTTCTTGGTGACGAAGTACGAACCGGCCCACGGCCCATCGGTGCGGCGCCAGCGGGCGATGCTCTGGAAAGACAACATGGCCGCGTGACGGTATTGGCCCGCCAGCCAGGCATCGCCCTGGCTGCGCTCGGCCATCACCTCAAAAGCGAGCTGGTAACCGACGTCCACCCACACGTGATCGTCGGTGCGCCCATTGGCTGGGACCTGTCCCGAGGGATCCTGCAGCAGCAGGGTCAGGCGCGAGCCGCTCTCCACCGCATCGCGGATCTCGCGCGCGCTCGGCCCGTCGTAACCGAGATGCGTGAGCGCCAGCAGATTGCCGCGGCCCACGGCCTCCACGCTGAGCGTGTCGGGGTCGCTGGTGCGGTCGTGATACAAGCGCCAAGGCTCGGGCGCCACGCGGTCGCGTTGCCGGGAGACCCAGGCCTCTTCGATGGCCGCCGTGGCATCGGCGCGACCGGCCAGGCCGGCCAGCACGCGCATCCACTCGCCCTTCATGACATACGTTTCCCAGTTGTTGGTGGCGTTCTCGGCCTGGATGGCGCGGCGCGGCGTCTTCAGACGCTCGCGCCATGCGGCGATGGTCGATTCCGCAACGTGTCCCGCGTAGAGGTCCAGCGCGCCCACCAGCGCGGCGATGAAGAAGTTGCCGTGTTGATCCGGAATGGCGCTGTTGCCGGCCGCGAAGCATTTGGTGGCGTGATCCATGGCCTTCACGCCGTAGGGCAGCAGGTCGGCAGCGCGGCCGGCGTGGATGAGCGTTCCGGCAGCATACGCGAAGTAGGGCGTCGCGTATTGGTACTCGCGCTTCACGAAGGGATCGATGATCGCGCCCTCCGCATCCTGCTGCCGGATGCTGTAACGGCACACACCCTCGATGGCGTCGAGGTATTGGCCGCTCGGGATCGCCAGCGGCTTCCAGGGACGGGCGGTGAGATGGTAGCCGGTGCGCACGATGGGGCTGGGAGCAGCCGCCGCCAGGAGAGACACTACAGCGGATATGGCCGCGCCCGTCACCACAGGCGCCAGAAACTTCCGCATATTCACCATCAGATCACGATCACGGCCATCCGCGTCCGGACGCTCTGGTAAAACGGACGTTCCCACAGCCGAAAACGTGAGCTGCAATGCTCAGCCCACTTTGATTGCCCGGACCTCCGCGGCGCGGTCATCGACCGGGATGGTGGGCAACTCGCCCTTTCTTTTGACCGGCAGATTGCGGAGGTGATCCATGATCGCCTGCCATTCCTTGATCTCGCGCAGAGCATCTTTCCCTGAGCCGGTGGCGACGCTGCCCTTATCCACTGTGCCGCCATGAGGCGGCAGCAAGTCGGGCGTATCGTTGCGAGGGTCGTCGAGTGCCTCGACCCTGGACTTGAGAGGCTGGCCCTCCTTGTTTTTGGGCACAAGCGGCAGCTTGCCCTTTGTGTAGGTTGGGATGGCCATGGCTATCTTGGCGAAATACAGGGGGGAGCTGACACTATACAACCGCTGATCCTTACCCGTGATGTCGATGGCCCGGTAGCCGCGATCAAGGTCTCCGATCTCGATGGCCGTCACGGCATCGAAGGTTGGCCGCGACGGGTTGTAGCGGAATCTCATGCCGGAGGTGCGTGGGAAAGTTTCGCCGGGATGGGCAGGCATGTCGACAAGCAGGAACTCGAGGAGATGCTTTAGTTCCTGGCCGGTGAAGTAACCCGTCACCAGGGCGCTGCCTGCCGTCGTATCCACCACGCCAGCGCCCAGCGGCGCTAGGGAGAACACGTCGTAGACCGTTTGTACTCCGGACTTTCCATGTATCAAGCCGGAGCGCATCATTCCGTTGCAAGTGAGTCCAATGTCGGCTTTCGTGGCGTTTCTGAAGGCGTCCGTGACAAGGTTTGCGAGGGGTGTGCCGGCGGCGACGTCGGTGAAGGTGTTGGGCAGATCCCGCGGCACCACTGCCAGCGGCTGATCGATGCTGTAGCCGCGCGGCGCGAACACGATCCTGGTAACGGTCTTCTTAAGCTGGTCGATTTCGGCGGCAATGGCGCGATCGCCGGCGATGGTGTCGTCGATCGGGATGAGTCGATAGGACTCGACGGTCAGCTTGGGGCCGTCCAGAGTGATCACCAGTTCGCCGAGGTTCTCTCCATATTTCCCGGTCTGCACCACGGGCGTGCGGCCGTTCACGATGATGGGCTCTCGCAACTCGGTGTGGCTGTGGCCGCCGATCAGGACGTCGATGCCCGGCACGGCCTCGACCACACGCACATCATCCCCGTCAGTGAATCGCCCGTCCTTCCCTTTCGTCACGCCGCCGTGGCTTAGACAGATGACAACATCCACTTTTTCCTTTTCGCGGAGATTTGTCACGATCTCCCTGGCGGTCTCGATAGCGTCGGGGAACGAAGCCGCTCCGCCATCACTGTATTGCGCGGCCTCTTTGCCCAGCAACCCCAAGATGCCGAAGCGCATCCCACCGCGCTCGATCACAAGTTGACGGCGGATCACACCATCCTTGGCCAGGCGCTGGAGACCGGACAGCGTGGGGTCGTTCTTGGAAAAGTCGATATTGGAGGCGACCACTGCCGGAACCCGTTTCGCTTTGGCGGCTACGCCAATGGACTCGCCCAAACCGTCAGGCCCAAAGTCGAATTCGTGATTACCAAAGGTGGTGGCGTCGTAGCCCATACGGAAGAGCAGTTGCAGTTCTGCGCCGGTTTCGCGGGTGGCGGCTCCGAACGCGGTCCCCATACTGTAGTCGCCATCGTCGAGCACCAGCACCGGTCCCTGAGCTTGCCGCGCCGCCTTCCTCGCCGCGATCAAGGGAGCCAGACGCGCAAAGGCGCCCCGGGTTTGGTCGTCGTTCAGCGTGAATGGGGTGAAGTCCGACGCCGGACTCACACCGATGAGGTTCGAGTGCAGGTCATTGGTGTGCAGGATGGTGAAGGTCTTCTTCCCATCCGGCGCCGAAGACAGAACTTCAGGCAGCAACATCATCGCGCCGATTGCCCCTGCGCCAGCCAGGACTTCACGGCGGGAGAGCATATCGGACGACAAGGGTTTCTTCCCGTCTGCGGCCGGTGAGCCTTTGTGAGCGGTTTTCATGGCCTTCTCCTTTAGCGCGCCGGTGACGTTCGTCGTCACAGGCGCTTCGAGCTTGCTTCGTAGCAGGTCAGGATGATGACGCTTGCGCGTGGCCTGACGCAAAAAAGTTCTCGACGCCAGCGCGCGGAAGCTAAACCTGATGTCGCGCTTAAAATATTTTGCACCGTGTTCGACGAGTCGTCCATCAAGGGGATTAACAGCCCGAGGTTGTCGCCCCAGGGGACTTGTGAAAGCTCAGATGCAGAGCTCTGAAAAACGTCCCAATATCGTCTCAGTGCTCACCGGCAACCCCGGCTATGGTGAGCTGGGCTCGGTATCGGCTCGACTTGAACGAGGATCGACGGGCGCGCCCGACACACACGAATAATCGGCCTTCGGAGCACGTTCGTCTCTTTGGCTCCCCTCCGGCGAGGG
>OBLW0100003927.1_pt1 | contig 11452 bp, 12 predicted proteins | sample 1520161 | NCBI WGS metagenome assembly OBLW01 (sample SAMEA3539309, study PRJEB22396) | soil metagenome | biome: tundra; feature: field; material: soil | place: USA | collected 2010-05 | depth 0.15 m
TGTTCAGTTTTTGTTGCCAGGCTTGTGGGGTTGAGTGGGGGTAAAGGCTTGCCAAGTGGGAGAGCAGGGTTTGTCCGTGGTATTTGCCGCTGATGATTGTGGTGTAGGCATAGCCCCGGTTGAGCATGTAGTTTGAGTGTAAGCTATGGCATCTGCGCGCGGCGGCCAGAAGGAGAGTGTGGCGCCATCGATCAAGAGGTATGATGCAAACTTACCGACAATGATTTGCGCCAACAGACTCGCGCCCGCCGTGGTCTTCTCGATTGGCTGCGCGGGCTTGCCTGCCGCAACTCATCGGTATTGCGATCCTTGCGCGGCGGCAACGAGCGAAATATCACCAAGTCACTCGCCGACGGGCGCACGATCCTTGGTGGAGAAGACCACGTGCACGAGCAGCGAAACGAAAGTATGCGGCATATTCTTACGCCCCGTCCGGGGCTACCCGGAAGTGTGGACTCAATCCCGACGGCTTGCGCCGTGGGCTACTATCTTACGCCCTTCGGGCTCATGCCACCTAAGAAGGCAGGCCACAAAAAACGATGGCCTGCCCCACTGTCTAGAAATGGTGTTTCAGGTCGGCGAACCGATCCACCACCAGCAGGCGGCCTTCGCCCGGCTCGATCTCCTGCCGCTCCAGCGTCCAGGTGCGCGCGTGCGGAACGAAGACCGCATTCCACCCGGCTTCGAGCGCCGGGTTGATGTCCGATTTGGGGCTATTGCCGATCATCCAGGAGATCCCCGGATCGAAGCTCCGCTCACGGGCCAGTGCGCGGTACGCCGCGGCGTCCTTCTCTTTGACGATGGCCGTATGGGCGAAGAACGCGCCCAAGCCCGAACGCTCGATCTTGAGCCGCTGCTCCTCGGGATGGCCCTTCGTAAAGAGCGTCAAACGGTGCCGCGGCGCCAGGTATTCGAGCGTTTCGGGAACTCCCTCGATGACCTCCATCGGCCGCTCCAGGATGCGCTCGGCGAAGCCCATCACGGTTTCCATGTCTTCTTGGCGGATCTGGCGCTCGGCCAACCCCTGGTAGCACTGGCGCAGGTTGCGCCCGAAGTTGCGCGAGCCGTAGCCGTGAATCCGGCTGTTCGCGGACTCGATCTCGTCCAGCACGCCGCGGATTTCCTGCGGCCCGAGACGCGAGTGGTCCAGGAATGCGACGAACTCCTCGAACGCCGCCTCGAAATAGATGTTGTTCTCCCACAGCGTATCGTCGGCGTCGATCGCCAGAAAGAGCCGCACTACATCCCCGCCGGTTTGGCCCCGGAACCGTTGGTCGGCGCCAGGCCCCGCATCCGCTCGATGGCGCGCTGGCGGGGAATATACGCGGCCAGGTACTGGTTCAGCTCCTTCAGACGCCCGGCTTCGGATCGTAATTGCAGCAGCGCGTTCTGAAAGTCCAGGTCCGGCAGGCATTGCGCTATTTGAAAGCTAAGCTGCGGGTCGGCCAGTTCTGGTTCGTCGCGGGCCGCCGAGCTGGCGAACGCACGCAGGACCTTGTAATGTTCCACCGCTTCGAGGCGCAGTTCTTCGGGCGGCGCCGCGAAATCGTCGTCGTCGAAGTACGCCACCTCGGCCTCCAGCCAGGACTGCGCTTCGTTCACCGTGACAATCTCGAAGCGCCGCCGCCCGCGCGTAAGAACGTCCATCCGCCCGTCGGCGTACATCTGCAACACCTTCTCCACCGTCACCGTGCACCCGGCGTTCACAATGCCCTCCGACTTCGCCAGCACCACGCCGAATTCCGAATTGTCGCGGATGGCGCTGCCAACCATTTCCTTGTACCGTTCTTCGAAAATGTGCAGCGGGAGCGGCATGCGCGGGAAGACCACCACATGCAAGGGAAAGAGCGGGATGGTCCGTGCCGGCATCCTAATATTATGCCCCGAGTAGCCGAACACACTCCAGTATCATGAGAGATAGGAGGCGCCGCGTACTCAATGCGGTTGGATGGCAAAGTAGCGCTGATCACCGGAGCGTCGGAGGGAATCGGCGCCGCTTGCGCCGCGGAGTTGGCCCGCTGCGGCGCCAGGCTGTCGCTCACCGCGCGCTCCGAGGAGGGGCTGCGGCGCGCCGGCCCCGGCGCGCTGATCACCCCCGGCGACCTGACCTCCGAGGAGACCCGCCGCGCGGTGGTGGATCGCACCCTCGAACGCTTCGGCGAGATCGACATCCTGATTAACAATGCCGGCATCGGAAGCTATCTGCCGTCCTGGTCCGCCCCCCTGGAAGAAGGCCGCCGCCTCATGGAGCTGAATTATTTCGCGCTGCTCGGCATGACGCAGCTCGTCGCGCCGCACATGCGCGCCCGCCGCGCCGGCGTCATCGTGAACGTGAGCTCCATCGGCGGGAAGGTTACGCTGCCCTGGAGCACTTTGTACAGCGCCACCAAGTACGCCGTGAACGCCCTTACCGAAGGCATGCGCGTGGAACTATGGCGCGATGGCGTCCGTACCATGCTGGTCTGTCCCGGCTACGTGCGGACCGGTTTTCAGAAGAACACCCGCTTCGGCGAGGCGCCGGACGGCGTCGTCAAGGCTCGCCGCTTCGCCATCACCGCCGCCCAGTGCGCCACGGCCATCCGCCGCGGCCTGGAGCGCGATGCGCGTACCGTCGTGACGCCGCGCAGCGGGTGGATTCTGGTGGTGTTGTCGCGCGCGTTCCCATCGCTGGTGGATGCGCGCATGGCGAAAATCCTAGGGACCGCATGAATATTAAGCTCAAACGTGCGCCGGGCATTTACCTGGTCGGTTTCATGGGCTCCGGCAAGTCCACCGTGGGTCGCCACCTGGCGCACCGGCTGGGCTGGAGCTTTTTCGACATCGACTCCGAAATCGAGCGGGCCGAGAGCATGACGATTGCGGAGATCTTCGCCGCCCGCGGCGAAGCCGAGTTCCGCCGCATCGAAGCCGCTATGGTCGGCCAGCACGTACGCTGGATCGAACACGGCCGGCCCTCCGTGGTGGCGCTGGGTGGCGGCGCCTTCGCCGTCCCGGCCACTCGCCAATTGCTCCACGACCACGGCGTCACCGTGTGGCTGGATTGCCCGTTCGAAACCGTGTCGCGCCGCGTCGCCCAGGATCCCAGCAGACCCCTGGCGCGCGACCCCGCGCAGTTCCAGGCGCTCTATCTGGAGCGCTGCGAAACCTACGGGCTGGCCGACGTGCGCATTCCCGTCGCGGAGGAGGACGCCGAGACCGTGGTCGAGGCTCTCCTGGCCCATCCGATGCTAAGATGACGTGGGGCGGACCCCCTGGTCCGCGGCCGACGCCCTCGTCGGCCTCCGGCCGAAGGCCGGTCAGGGGACCGGCCGCGGACCAGGGGGTCCGCCCCACACCAACAATGGCCCTTACTGCTGGCTCCCGTCTTCTCCGCAAACAAGCTCTCTCCATCTTCCGCGCCGCGCTCGCCGCGGCCGATCCCGCGGCCGCCGTCACGCGCCGTCTGGAAAGTCTGGACGCCTCGCGTTTCAAAAACATCTACGTCGTCGGAGCGGGCAAAGCCGCCGCATCCATGGCGCGGGCCGCGGAGCGGACCCTGGGGAGCCGCATCGCCGCCGGGTTCGTCAACGTCAAAGACGGTCACACGGCCAAACTGCGGCGCATCGAACAGAACCAGTGCGGCCATCCCGTGCCTGACGAGCGGGGCGTGGCTGGAGCGCGGCGCATCGCCGAGATCGCCCGCGCGGCGCAAAAAGACGACCTCGTCCTCTGCTTGATTTCGGGCGGCGCCTCCGCCCTGATGCCCCTTCCGGCCGAACCCATCACACTGGAGGAAAAGCGGGAGGTCACTCGTCTGCTGCTGGCCTGCGGCGCCGATATCCACGAGATCAACACCGTCCGCAAGCACATCTCCAGCATCAAAGGCGGCCAATTGGCGCGCCTGGCTGCGCCCGCCACGGTGGAATCCCTGCTGCTTTCCGACGTGGTCGGCGACCCGCTCGATGTCATCGGGTCCGGACCCACCGCGCCGGACGCCTCCACGTTCGCCGATGCTTCGGGCATTCTGTACCGCTATGGCCTCATGGACCGCGTGCCGGAATCCGTCAGCGAGCGCATGGCGCGCGGCGGCCTGCGCGAGATTGCCGATACCCCCAAGCCCGGAGACGCCATCTTCCGGCGCGTGCGGAACACCATCGTGGGCAACAACCGGTTGGCCCTCCTGGCCGCCGCGCGCCGCGCCCGCGAACTCGGCTTCCGGACAATGGTGCTGGCCAGCGAGGTGGAGGGCGAAACTCGCGAGATCGCCCGCATGCACGCGGCCATTGCCAAGGAGATGATCCGCGCCGGCCGGCCCCTGAAGCCGCCTGCCTGCGTGATCACGGGCGGCGAGACCACTGTCGCCATCCGCGGCGGCGGCCTGGGCGGAAGAAATCAGGAGTTCGCGCTGGCCGCCGCTCTGGACATCGCCGGCCTGCCGGACGTCCTGATATTCTCCGCTGGAACCGACGGCACCGACGGCCCCACCGACGCGGCGGGCGCTTTCGCCGATGGCGCCACGCTAGCCCGCAACCCCGACGCCCGCCGCTACCTGGACGAGAACGATTCCTACCATTACTTCGCGCCGCTGGGAGACTTGGTGGTCACCGGCCCCACCGGCGGCAACGTAATGGACGTGCACATCATCCTGGTCGGGGCTACCCGATAGAGTCTGCCTCATCCATGACCCGCGCCCCCGCCCAAAGCACCACCGCCAGCGCCACCGAAAGAGCCGGAATCAGATACATCGCCTGCCGCAGGCCCAACGCCCGCGCGTCCTCCGTAATGGCCCCCGAACCGGCCGCCGCGCGAGCCAGATGGTCGCTCAACCCGCCCGTCGCGAGAGGACCGAACGAGGCGCCGCACAAGTACATCGCCATGAAGTACGTTCCCATGGCCGCCCCGCGCAAGCCCGGCGCCACGATGTCCTGCATGGCCGCATACACCAGCCCGTAATAGCTTTGCAGAAGGCCGTAAGCCGCCATGATGAGCGGTATGGCGAGAGCGGCGCGGCCCGCCGGCAGCCGTATGGCGCAGAAAGCCAGCGGCGCCGACAGCAGCGCGGCGCCGCCGGCCAGCAACATCCTGCCGCGCCCGCGATGGTCCGAAACCCGGTCGCCCAAAACCCCCGCCGCCAGCGCCCCCAGAATTCCCGCCACGCCGGACCCGATGCCCGTCCACAACCCCGCGCGCGCCACCGAAAGCCCGTGGAACCGCGTAAGAAACGCGGGCAAGAACGTGGAGAAGCTGTAGAGCACGAAGTTCACCACCGCGCCAGAGGCCACGATCCACCAGAAGGCGGGGAGCTTCAAGAGGGGCCAGGGGCCAGGGGTCGGGGGCCGGGGAGCGAGATCCGCACGCGGCGCTTCGCGCAAGCACAAGAGCACGGGAATGAGCAGTATAGCGGGCAGCGCCGCCAGCGCGAGCGCCACCCTCCATCCGTGAGCCTGCGCCACCGGTCCGGTCACCGCGAAGCTCAGCATCCCACCCACCGGCACGGCCATCATGAACCATGCCATCGCGCGCGCCCGCCTCTCGGGCGGGACCACATCGCCAATCCAACTGGTCGCCGCCGGAGCGCACACGGCCTCGCCGATCCCTACGCCCAGGCGCGTCGCTAGCAGCATCGCGTAGCTCGCCGCCAGCCCGCCCAGGCCCGTCAGCCCCGCCCAAACGGCTGTCCCCAGCGCCAACAGCCGCTTGCGGCTCCACGTATCGGCCAATCGCCCGAGGGGGACTCCCGCCACGGCGTACAGCACCGTGAAGACGGTGGTGAGCGCCCCCAGTTGCGTGTCGGAAAGATGGAACTCGCGCCGCAACGGTTCCGCGACCGCGCCCAGAGCCTGGCGGTCGTAGAAGTTCAGAACGTTGACCAGAAAAAGAGCTATAAGCAGGGGCCGGGGACCGGGGGCCGGGGGCCGGGGATTGGCGCCTCCGGCCCCGACCCGCCGAAGCGGCGGGTACCCCGCCTGGCCCCTGGCCCCTGCTCCGGCCCCTGTCACTTACAGCTCAGTCCCCTTGGGCTTCTCAGGCCGCTCGGGCCTCTCCGGCTGCTCGGGTTTCTCGGGCCGCTCAGGCCGCTCGGGTTGTTCGATCTGGCTTGGAGGGCTGCCTTCCTTGCGCACGGAGATCCAGCCTCGACCGGTGGTCAGACGGATCGTGGGTCCTTCGCCTACCTTCCCCGTGAGCGTCGCGCTACGGCCGTTGACTTCCTTCTGAATCGGCGGCCCGAAATCGTTCACCGCGTCGCCGGTCTCGGCCGTCGCCTGCAGATTGAAATTCGCTTTCGGCGGCAGCGCCAAATCGATCTTGCCGTTCGTGGACCGCGCGTCGATGGAAGGCATCGGCGCGTGGCCGGGCGCCAACTCGATGTCGCCGCGCTCGGTCTGCAAGTCCAGCGACACCGTAAACTGCTCCACCTTGACGTCGCGCGAGCCGGTCACCAACCGCACCGGTCCCACGATATCCTTGGCGGAAAACTGGCCGAGATCCATGCTGATCCGGCCCGGCGCCGCCTGCAAATGCACTTCGGTATTCCGCGTCCCCTCGTATTGCAGCGGCTTGGCCAGGTTCTTGAAGTCCAGCGTGCCGCGGTATTCGCCGTTGATCGTCACCTGGCCGGAGACGTTCTCGAATTCGATATCCGAGCCGTTGCCTTCGAGTTCGATGCCGCCCCCGATGGCCGAAGCGCGGATCAGTTCGCTATGGCCGATTTCCAGGCGCGCGCTCCCTCCCACGTTCGACAAACGTACGTCGCCCCGGTCCGAGGTCAGATCCACGTCGCCCGCCACGTCGGAGATTTCGAAATCGCCCGTGCCGGCGCGCGCTTCCACGGCCATTCCGCGCGGCACCGCCACCTCCAAGTCGTCCGAGGCCCGCTGGTTCGAGGGCGCGCGCTCCTGGTTCGTGCGCACCAGCAAGTGGTCGCCTTCCGCCACGATTTCCACCGGTGTGAGGCCATGCGTGCGATCCGCTTCCTGGCGGGCATAAGACCGTACGGTCTCCTGCCCGGTCACTTGCACGGTTTGCGTGTCGCCACCCGTCACTTTGATGTTGCCGCGCGGATTCTCAAATACGATGCGCTTCATGCCCGCCGCCGGAGCGCTTGCCGAGATCGGGTAGTCGTATTGCTGACCCCAGAGGTCCACGCCGTTGCCGATGAAGTGCAGCCCGCTCCGGTGCGCCTGCCAGATTCCCGATCCCACCAGGCACAGCAGAACGATCAACACCACCTCGCCGCCGCTCAGGCCGGAGCGGTACCCCTCGCGGCTCCATACCAGCACTTCCACCAGCCGCAACAGGCCCCACGCAATCAGGATGAACGGCCAATACATCGACGCCAGCTCGAAGATTTGCGTCTCCGGGTGCAGGTTCCTCCACAGGAAGAACGCTCCGATCAGCAGCAGCAGCAGTGGTCCCGTCAGTGACCGGCGTCTCATACCGAACCTCCCGGCGCCTGCCCCGGATCGCCCTGTTTGGGCGGAGCGCTGGTTCCGAAGCCGCCCTTGGCCGTCCCCGCCGGACCTGCCTCGCTTGAGGCCGGCGGCTGCGCGTAGGAACTATCGCGATACCCGCTTGCCGGCGGCGTAAAACTAAAGTTCGGAGGCGCTGCCGCCGGAGGTTCCGGCGGCGGAGGACCAACCGGCGCCGTGCCGCGTCCCACCAGGGTCAACAGCCCGAACACAATCAGAATTACCGGCCACGTCTTGTCGAACCCGTAGGGCGTGAAGTTATTTACCGCAAACAGGACGCCCACCGTGATCAGCGTGATGGGACCGCGCAGCGCATGAGCCAGCGAATCGCTCTTTCCTCTCATGGCGTGTCTCCTCTCACGTGACTCGCGCCGCAACCGCCGGCGTTCGTCGCGGTCCATATAGTCACTCGCGCTCATGGCCCATCTCCTTCGGTGCGGGGTCCGCGCCAACGAAGCGGTTGTAAAGCAGCCAGGCCCCGGCCAGGATCAGCAGCACCGGCCAGTAGCGCGCCACATAGTAGAAATCCAGAATGTCCATGGTGTGAAGCAAGAGTACGATCCCCAGCAGGATGAGCACCACTCCCGCAACCGGGAACCGCCCCCGCGCGCGAAAGTCGATCAGGCTCGAGTACTCGTCCACGTACTCGCCCGCCCGGCGCTTGACCGCCGTGTGATAGGCTTCGAACGCCATGTAGAAGATCCAGGCGGTCAGGATCATGGCGAAGATCACTTCCAAACCATGGAGATTGGCATCGAGGATGCTGCACAGGATTCCAAAGACCACCGCGTGAACGATGCCCTTGGCATACTGGCCGTTGTAAATGGCGCCGACGCCCGGAATCCAGCCCAGGGCAAACGCCAGCCCTGGGGAGACGTCCGCGACGACGGCCGTTGGGCGCGCGCCGGCCGGCGGAGGCGCCGATGCCGTGGCGGGAGCCGGGGCGTGCTCCGCGCAGAATACCGTACCGTAAGCGTCGCGGCGGCATCCATCGCAAATAGGCTTGCCGCAGGTGCGGCAGTAAGCCGTTGCCGGTAATTCAGGGTGATTCTGGCAGTTCATATGTTCCCCTTTTATTGTGTTTCCCTTGGTGATTTCGAAGACCCGGGTCCGCCGGGCGCGGAATTCGCGCCCGAAGGAGACCTTACCGGCAGCTTCCGCCCGTCCGTGTTCGCGCCGGGGTTCTCCTGGCCGGCGGCGGGCCGCTGCTCCTCATCCCGCTGCTCTTGCTGCTGCCACTGGCGCAGCGTCGATTGAATCTGGTACACGAACTTCAAGTTCTCGTAAAACTTCACCGTGCGTCCCCAGGCGTATGCGCCGCGGTCTTCGAGCGTCGCCCAGATTCTGGCAGGCTTCAAATCCCGCGCCCTCAACGGCGCCGGGCCCACCGCCCGCCACAACATCGCCAGCGACAAGATGGTCATCGCCATGCCCATGGCGAACCTGGGTTGCAGGATGGGGCTCAAAGCGCCGGCCACCCACTTGCGCCACGCCGCCGGCTTCGCCTTGCCCGCATTCCACGGACCTTCGAAGAGAATGCGCGTGATCAGTTCCGGGGGCGGCTCCACGGCCGCGGCGCGCCCTATGAAGGCCACCGCCGCCGCGGAATCGCGCGCCACTTCGGCGCAGGCCGGACACTCCGCCAGGTGGCGCTCCAGCTCGGCCTTTTGGTCCGGCGCCAGAGTTCCATCCACGTAGTCGCAGATCGTGCTTTCGTAATCCGCGCAGTTCATACGGCCAACTTCTGCTTGCGCAACAGCCGCGCCAACTCCACGCGGCCCCGGTTAATTCGAGACTTTACGGTTCCCTCGGGGATCGCCAGCGCCTGGGCGATCTCCCGGTACTCCATCTCCTGCAGATCGCGCAGGATCACCGCCTCGCGCAGATCCGGCGAGAGCTTCTGCAGAGTGGCCTGCAGAATCTCGCTGGCCTCCCTGCCCGCTACCATATGGTCCGGACGCACCGAGGCCGCCGGGCCGCTATCCTCCATCATGGGGAGCTGCTCCTCGATGGAATCCGTGGCGCGCTCCTGACGAGTGCGGCGATAGTGATCGATCAAAAGGTTACGCGTCACCCGCGTCAGCCAGGTGCCGAAGGAGCCTTCCGCGGCGCGGAACGTCCGCAGGGTCCGGAATACCCGTAAATATACTTCCTGCGTCAGGTCCTGGGCGGCCGGCGCGCTTCCGGTGAAACGGAAACACAACCCGTAAACCTGCCGGCTATACTGCCGCACCAAGTCTTCCCAGGCGGTTTCATCGCCGCTCAGGCACCTGGCGATTAGGCTTTGATCGGAGTCCAAGCTACGTTCTACCAGATTGCGCGGCCCTTGAACACCCGCCATCGGAAATTCCGGCGCGCCGCCCACCGCGGATTGCATAATGTCGAAAGCTAATATCGCGGTGGCCATCTCGCCTCGTCCCTCAAACTGGAAAAACGAGGCTTTTTCATGATAGGTTCAATCTTTCGGTTATGCCGCTGTTTTTATGGCATTTCCGGCGGAGCGCGCCACCAAAATGAAGTGTCCTTTCTGCAGTCACCTCCACGACCGGGTGGTGGATTCACGGGAAAGCAAGGAGGGCGGCGCCGTCCGCCGCCGCCGCGAGTGCCTGGCCTGCGAGCGCCGATTCACCACCTACGAGCGCATCGACGAAGTTCCCTACATGGCCATCAAGAAAGATGGCCGGCGCGAGAAATTCGATCGCCAGAAGGTGCTTGGCGGTCTCCTTAAGGCCTGCGAGAAGCGCCCGGTCAGTATGGCTAAGCTCTCCGAGTTGGTTAACACAGTCGAAGGCAAAGTGAGCGACTCACCCGACCGTGAGATATCTACTACAGATATCGGAGAATTTCTCATGGACCGTCTCCGCGAACTCGACAAGATCGCCTACGTACGATTTGCGTCGGTCTACCGCGATTTCCAGGACGAGGAAGCCTTCTTCAACGAACTGAAAACCCTCATGCGCCAGAAGCAGGGGCCAAGCTAGGGGCCGGGGGCCTCGAAGCAGGGGCCGGGGGCTAGGGGCCAGGGAATAGCACAATTTATCCGCCAAGTGCTGGCGTTTGTCTGGCGTTTGTCTGGCGTTCTCACTCGAAAAGCTGGGCGGCGATTCCCCAAGCGAATTCCAACCCCTGGCCCCCGGCCCCTGGCCCCTGGCCCCCGACGAGATTTCCCTGTAACTTAACTCAGCTCAGGGCATCTCTAAAATTAGGGTAGTATTTTGGACGAAAGATGTTATTATCAGACGAAGCCGATCCCCGAATGCAGCCGATTATTTCGACAGTTGGGGCCGTACCAGCAAGTCGAAACTTTTTCAAATAATTACCCCGTTTCCCACGACATCGATGTAATGGATCGCATGTCCGTAACGGGAGGTGATTCTTAGTGGACCAGTTCGAAGACCATTTTCTAGCCGACACTCCTGAAACGCTGGGGCTGAACTTCGAAGACGAAGCCAAGTTCTTCGACCCGGAGGCTGCCCACGAGGCGGATTTCCTGCACCCGCCGCCAGTGGAGGAATCCATTTACACGGACGACCCGGTCCGTGTGTACCTCCGCGAGATGGGCGCGGTTCCGCTCCTCACGCGCGAGGGCGAAGTCGATTTGGCGCGCCGCATGGAACGCGGTAAGTTGCGGATGCAAAAGGCGATTAGCCGCTCGGCCGTGGTCCAGCACGTGGTTGTGGATTTGACCGAGCAGTTGAAAAAAGGAGCCGTCGAACTGGAAAGCGTCGCCGATTTGGGCGACGTCGAGGAAGGTACTCCGGCCGACATCGAAGTGCGCACCGACGCCGTCAAGCACTTCAACGATGTCGCCATGCTGTACAGGAAACTCCAGCAATTGGAAGACAAGGTTATTGCGACTCCGCCAGCCAACAAAAAGCCCCGCAGGCGGCTTGTCTCGAAGTGGAACCGGGCCAAGGTGGAAACCTCCATAGCGATTCGGCGGGTTCCCTTCAGGCTCAACAAATGGAAGGAGTTCACGCGCGAAATCGAGCGCGCCGTGGACG